>JAAUXU010025938.1_pt1 | contig 61598 bp, 74 predicted proteins | sample 7278151 | NCBI WGS metagenome assembly JAAUXU01 (sample SAMN14350113, study PRJNA611818) | marine sediment metagenome | isolation source: surface marine sediment (1.8m) | place: French Polynesia: Moorea | collected 2018-08
AAAACGATCTTGTAAGGGACACTCACAACTTTGTCTAGCAAGCATCCTGTGTAGAGATTTGGGTGGAGAACCGACCGTCATGTTCATGGAGAAGGTCAAGGCGTGACGAGTACTTTCCAATCTGGCTGTAAGTGGTCATCACCTGGAATTGCTTCATCTGTTCCGTCTTCCACAGACCACGCAAGGACTCGGACTCATGATCATCGAGGGCTCTCACAAGGTCCTGGGCAAGGGAATTTTTGTCTCTGACATCCAGCAGAACAGTTTGGCTTTTAAGGCATGGTGACCAAGTCCATTGTGTTCCACCAAGTATCCACTATGATCCTTTCTCCTCAGGCTCTATTGAAAGTTGGCGACATGCTTCTGGCGTGCAACACGGAGTCCTTCTTGAGCATCGGCCACGAGGAGGCAACGCTTATATTGAAACAGTCCACCGGAAACGTCCGCCTCTTGGCCGTGACGCCTTCGGATGAGGTCACCAAGAGGGAACAACAGGCACCCGTTGAGCCAGAGACAGGTATCGCAGTTATTGGTGTCCATTCTTCGTACGAATGATGCAGTTGCTGCATGGATCATAGAGGTCCCAACATAAAGTTACGATAGAAAGAACACTTTAACAGATCAGAAAGCAGCAATATTTAGTGACCAATGAAACTGTTCTTAGTTTATGTCTCCAGCACCAGGCAGGGCTTCCTTCTTGGCGTAGCACTTTTGTGGCCTTGGTATCGCCAAAGATTGCAGCATTTACATGTACGAGTAAGCCTCAGAGGCTTATCTAAGGCTTTCAGGATCTTGTGCACCAACGGGAGAGGGAACCAGAGGACCTAGACCGTGAAGGGACACATTGAAGAGGTCGACGGTGCCAGAAGAGGCACTTTTCGCATGCAGCTGGCACTATCTGAAATGGCAATTGAAACACTTTCAGTCATGGTCTTAGCTTTAACACAACAGATGTGGAATAGGTAAAAAAAACTTTGTCGGGAAGAAGGCAGACAAGCACCTCTTGATGGAGTCCATGAACTGCTCCTTGGGCCTCTGGTAGGAAGGGGGGCTCCACTAGTCAGCAAGGGGAAAGCCGTAAAGCTGGTGAAGACTATTTGTTCCCTCAGACGCCAGTGGAACAACGCCTGAGATACCGCCGTCGACCATCCCAACGCTGGGGGCTCCATCACCTGCAGCAACTGCGGCGCGGAAGAAATCCGTGGCTGAGTCTGTCAAGTCCCCAGCCAAGTCCGAAAAAGAAGGAGGGGGTAAAATTGAGCTAAAGTGGTCCTCGGGCTCTGCGCTGGGACTCTCACTCGTGGGTGGATCGGACACAGAGTTGGTGAGGAAGGGCGGGGATGACGACACTAAGAACACTTGATTCATACATATGGTAACACCGCCTTCAGGATGGTGTTTTCGTGCACGAAATCATACCAGATGGCGCCGCCGCTGGAAGTGACAAACTCGAGGTGGGCGACGCCATCGTCAGCATTGACGGCAAGCAGACCAAGGACATGACGCATGAGCAGGTGGTGAGAGCTATCATGGGTGCCAAGGACAAGGTGGGTTGAATAATGAGCAGTGAGCGTTGTCAGAACAACGTGTGCATGTACTTCTGGTAGGTGACACTGGTGACCGAGAAGATGCTGGAGCCGCAGTCTTGCGAAGTGAAGGTGCAGCTGAAGAAGAAGCCTGGAAAGGGCCTCGGCATGAGCCTGGTGGGGAGGAAAGATGGGAAGGGAGTGTTTATCTCGGACATGGTGACGTTGTCTTTGTTTGTTGCAGGTGACTATTATCTGAAGACATTGATTCTCTCCTTGCAGATCCCCGGAGGAGCCGCCGAGGCCAGCGGCCGCATCGCTCGAGGCGACCAGCTGATGTTCGTGGAGGATCACGATCTCTCGCAGGCTGGCCAAGATGAAGCCGTGGCCGTGCTCAGGACGGTCACCGGAGTGGTTAACATTACACTCAGGAGGGGTGTGTGCAATCTGTGATCGATGACATATCCAAGAAGTGAGAGCTCAGTGGGGGATGAAATATATGCTTCTTTCTTTCCTTCTCTTCGCTACGTATGTACCTGTATTTGTTCAATTACACTACTCTGGAGCTATCGATTCTCCCGACAGCTTATAAATCATATTCCAGAATAGCTAACCTAACATTACGTATGTTTGAGCTTCCGTCTACACATGCTACTCATGCACCTGCGCCCTGTTCCGACGCCTTGAAGGCGGGGGTGCATGTGCACACAGGCTTGTTGGTGCAGTTGCCGATGCGAATGCACGCGTAGATGCACTTGGGGCCCGACATCAGGCCGTCGAGGTTGGCTGGAGAAAAAAAGACCGAAAGAAAAAGGGCTCTGTTTCGTATGCACCACACTGCATAGCGTACATAGCGCAGTACGTGCATGCAAAAACCTCCTCGCGCGAGTGCACGCTCGAGCTCGCGACCGAGCTCGCGCGCGTGACCGCCAAGCAATCTGTCGTCTGCTTCTACCTACTTTTGGTGCTGGTGCTGCTGCTGACTTTCCTCCTTTGTCCAAGAGCTACGATTTGAACGAGTTGCCCGCATTTCCCTCTACCTCAGCCGTCGGGAGGAGGTGCAGGAGCAGCAGCAGCGGGAGTGAGGGAAGTGCGCGGGCGTCGTCGCCGTCGCCCGTCGTCACCGTCACCGCCGCCGCCGCGCCGCCGTTGCTGCCGCTGAACACAACGGCAAGAGACGGCGTTGCCACGAGAGGAAGCTCAGGAGAAGAGAGGCCACTGTTTGACATAAAAAAATAGTCACATTCAAGAAATTTCTTGATTTTTTCATCTGTGGAACTACACGCGGAAGAAACAGTTTTGGGATGTGAATGCGCTCGTCTATGCTTGGGCGAGTGCACCGAGGCGGTCGAGAGCGGTCTGGGCTTTGGCTTTAGTCTGCCTGTGGCATCTTTGTCGTCAGAAAGTGGTTATCGAGGCAACGGTTGTCGTTGCCAGGATCTGCCCGCGAGTCCGAACCGAAGCCCGACGGGCCCCTCCCGGAGGATTCGAAACCACACCCGTCGAATCTGGAGAGAGCTTTCCAACGGCGCCTCTGGATCCTCCACTTCTCCAAGGTGCCCTCGGTCGACATCCCGGAGCGAGGATCCTGCCGTCTTGTGCCTTTTGGCTAGGGATTGGTAAGGAGGGAGCACTCGGGTTCGTCGAGTCCCTTGAGATTTTTTTTTGTAAAAAAAAAGTGATTTGAATTAGTGATTCAAGTCATGGCAAGAGATTCGAGACTCTCTAAGCCGATTCATTAGACTTAAGGACAGCAAGATCATCTTTCGGGATATCCAGTTCCCCCATGGGGACTGCCTGACATGTGCTCTTCTTGCACTCCCGCAGTAGATCTTAAAATAAACAAAACCACCAGCAGAAACACCGATGTGAGCGAGTCCGGGTTAAAAAAAGTGTGGGAGAAAAGTTTGCTTAGACCTAAGGCCTGCTTCAGCAATGAAGAGTGCTAACTTTGTCCCATTTGTTACTGACCTCTTCTACCCAACGTAGCTGACTTCTCCATTGGAAGATAACCGATAGCAGCAGCAACGTAATCGTCCTGACAAGGCACAGGACTAAAGAAATATCTAAAACTAGTGACAAGGAGGAGGTAGCGGCACATTTGGGCATGCACAGCTGACCCTTCACCATGTGCATATCACAGGGTGGTGCTTAGGTGGAGAATTGCGTTGTTTTCCACTCAGTCTCTAGAGCAGAGTTGAGGCCCCTCGGTCCACCGAAACCACCCCCAACCCCAACCCCAACCTATTCCCCTAAATGGCCCAGGAGCATCAAGTAGGCCCAAGGAGTGACTTGACGAATCCGAATCGAATCCATGAGGGCTCGCTATTTACATCCCTACTCTCTTGCAGCTGGTCACTCCGCTCTCTTCTCGGTCTCGCCTCGCCTGTTCTTCGGCAAATTCTTTCCTCCTCGCCCGCTCGAAGTGCAGAAGAAAAGTGTGACTCATGAGGATGTCTGCCTTCGACGAGGAGGAGGCCATGGCTAGGATCAAGATGGGGGTCAACGTCGACATCAAACGAAGTGACGGTAAGAACCAACCATCAGTTTTTTCTTACTCCGCCTTCACCCCGATCAAGGGCACCACAGCGTGGCATTGTCCCATAGTTATCTCTTCCAAGTTAAGCTGCGCATGCGGCCTCCGGGTCCCCCTGGTCTGTTCTTGCTGCCTCGTCTTTTTGAACCCTTCTAGTGTTCCGTTGTGAACACTGCGTACCAGCCTCTACGCCTTGGAAAAAATCTTTAGCTTCCGCGTGTTCAAGTTGGGCTGCATAACTGTGTCCCTCCCTCCACCTCCCATTTTTTACCCATTTTCCCTCCCCCTCCCCAGATCCCTCCCTCTGTAAATGAGCACCATTTCCGCGTCGGCGGGCGCAAAGTTGAACTTGAACCTACGCACGTCCATTAACCTGGAGGAGCGGGCTGCCTACTTAAAGTGGACGGGATCACTTATAAAGTGTCACTTATAATGGAAACACGATCAATGTTGGTTTTAGACGTTACAGCGCAGATGCTGCCTTAACGTTAGTAACGTTAGACTGCAGCCTGAAGCAACGCAGCGATTGCAAACCCGTCGAGGTTTTTTTTTTCCTTCATGACGGCCTAAAGTTGCACTGTTGATCCGCACTGATGTGTCCGCCGTAGCATGAACCATGACTCCGGGTAGCGCAACAACAGTATCTTGAGCGTGCCAATGGTGACAGGTGATGCAAGGTAGACGTTACGTCATAATGCTGCAACTCACACGGGCGTCGTCAACGTTGCTCGTAGTTGTGGCGACAGCAGAGACCTGCTCGTGACCTCTGGAAGCAGAAGGGCTACATAGGAGCGAGCACAAAAGCTTTCGTCCAACTTCTGCATGTCCTTGTGCGTGCAGCAAAGTGAGCAATCGCCTTTGCAAAAGGTCTCATCACAGGGCCAAAAAATGAGGAAGAACAAGAAACACTCGCTTCAACAGGAAACTCTTACATGTTGCTCATGACACGCAACTGCTGCACGTTCCAGAGCTTGACGACAGGATCACCAAGTGTGATACATGTGTCCAGCACAGGACCTACGTGCATTAGTCATCCCCCCCCCCTAAAAAAAGTCTTACGTCAACGGCAACAAGCTGGACGGGATGCGTACGCCCAACTTCCCCTCGGCGCATCTCGAGAGCATCCTCTTCATCCTTCCTCCTGCCTCATTTGCATGTAGCCAGAGAGAGAGGATAGAAAGAAAAATTCCTCGCTCGACCTGTGCGCCTGCTTGTACTGCCTGGCGTTGGAGTCGCTCTGCTGCTTGGCTATGTTCTTGTCGTCAGTAGGAGTACGTGCCCATTTAAGGCCCGCTCGCTCGCCCACTCTCACTCGAGCCAGGTGACGTGAATGCAGGAAAAAGAGCTTTGCTCGCTCGTTCCCCTCCCCCATTTTCTTCACTACCACCGTCTCCACCACATATGAATTGCACTCTCGGCGACGGCGGCAGCAGCAGCAGCGGGAAGAAAAAGGGGTCGCTCGCCAGTCAAGAAGAAGTCAGTCTTGTGAAAGTGCCATGGGACAGAAGAAGTCCAAGCATCTTCGGCATCCCGAAGATGACGACAATGTTGCAGCTGCCAAGAAGGAGCTCTCCAGGAGAAGGAAGTGGCGCCGCCAGCGTGGATACTCCTTGCCGGCCGCGGACCTGTCTGTCACAGCTCTGGAGAGACCGGCGGTGCTGCTCTCCTACAAACGCCAGCAGTCGACTTCGTCGTCGTCGTCGTCTTCGTCCAAGGTGGCGAGGACAAAGAGTCTGATAGTGGTCGGCAGCGATCTGCACCAGCATCAACAACTGTTCCCAGATACGTGGTCGACCAACAACCGGTGTGTCAGGGCGTTGTCGCTCAGAGACGTGCGGTCTGACCAAGTGTCCGTGTCATCGCACAAAGATGCCGATAGAGATGTGGAGGGTGACGATGATGGGATCACACATGGTCTCTCACCGCCACCGTCAACAGTTGCAGAAAAAAAATGCCTCCCGCCCGAACTGCCAATTGAAGAGGAGCATCTGCAGCAACAGGTGGAGGAGGAGCAAGAGGAGAGCCAAGTCGTAGGCGTACAAGAGGAGGAGAATAAGCACTCTGCAACTCCGTCGAACAGCCAAAACGAGCGTGATACCAGCAGGTCGCTATTTCCAGCAGCTAACGGCGATTGTCAGAAGTCCGGGGGAACAACTAATGCCGTTGGAATGCTCGAACATGCGCCGGGAGAAGATGCCGCCGATGATCATGAGCAACTGTTTAGCGCTGGAACAGCCTGCCAGCATCTGTCGGAAGAAAATGAAGAGGACGAGGGATTCTTCTCCAAGGCGTCCGAGGCCATCTCTGTAGCTGAGCACAGTGACAATTGCGATCTTCGAGGGTCGTCTGAAGAAGACGAAGAGGACGGCGAATCGCTCCAGGACAAATTACCCGAAGACCCGGAGACTGGTGCAGTTGGCGAAGCGGCGAGTGGAGGGGAAACCCCGCCAAAGGCACCTGACAAAGGCAGCTGTTCCGGCGACGACGGAATTGTAGAAAATTCCGGCCAGGGAGACGACGATAACGTTTGCTCTTTGTCAGATCTCGACGGGAGGGATGTTCTTCACCCCTCCACCGAGTTGCAGTCGGCCGTCGAGGGAGGAGGAGAAATCAAACCAGACGAAGAACCCGTCAATGAAAGTGTCAGCCCGGATGCTTTGCAATCAGTAACGCCCATTGAGGAGAAATTAAGTGCCAGCATTAGTAACAGCACCAACGAAGGGTCTAACGCAGAGTCATCTTTGGAGAAATTGTCTGGAGACGGTGACGAGGCTGCATGTTTAGCCAAGGACGACTCGGATGATGACAACTGCAGCGGGGAACAGATTAAGAGCGTCCCGGAGGAAGAAGAGTTGGAGGAAACTGTTGGAGGAAGAGACGAAGAAGTGAAGGAGGCGGGTGATGACGTGACTGCGGGCCACAAGACGACGACCTACAAGGAGTGGGAGTCATTGGTTGAGTCATGCATCGACGAGGAGGAGGACAGCCTCTCGTTCAGGAGCAACGGAAAGTTCCGGTCGACCGAGATGCGCCTGCCCCCGTTGGGCTGCAGCTCCGATGATCTGGCCACCACCACGGATGACGAAGTCCAAGGAGATTGCTACGACAGTCTGGAGGACCTGCCCAAGATCGGCAAGCAGCAGGAGCAACAGCGGGTCCAACCAAAGAGAGCATTGCCGCCGTTGCCCAGAGATGCGAATCAAAGATTAAGAGCGCTTCAGGTTCTCATGATGCAGCGGGAGGAAGAGAAGATGCTATTGACCCTCCCTCCTCTCACTCACGACAGCCTCGAGGACGTTAGAGCTTATTATCCCGCTGATGGGCAGCAGCAGCACAAGCGCGCCTTCCCCCCCGAGAAGCAGAGGACGGGGGCCGGGGCCGGGGCCGGAGCCGGGGTCGGAGCGGGGGCCGGAGGCGCGAGGCGGAGGTTGTTGCCGACGATTCCGGTGAGCAGCGACAAGAACGTCGCCGTCAGCTCCCAAGACGAGGAAGAAGTTGAGTCTCTGCACGGTTTTGCTGGCCTCTCGGACATCAAAGAGGAGGAAGTAGGAGAAGCCAAGGAAGAAGTGGCCACAGCAGAACAAGATCAAGTGGAAGAAGCAATGCCCAATTTCCTGTGGGTGGGCTTCGACAAGAGTGAATCCTTGTCCCACATGAACCGGAAGCCGAAGAATCATGATCGATTGGCCAAGAGGCCTGAGCGAACGGAGGCGAGGCCGCTGACGAGCAGTAAGAGTAGGAAGGCTCAAACGCCCGCACCAGGTAGAGGCGGCGGAAAGCAGAAGAGCAAAAAAGGTACTACAAAGGTTTAGTCTGGGGACCACTTGCAAACAAAGGACAGAGCAAAGAACACAAATGGCCTCTGTCGACCCTTGCGTTGTTCCTTACGTCCGTATAAGCGACGTAAGTGATATGCACGCTTGAGAAGGCGCTTATCTTGATGAAATTTTCATGAGGCTGAAGCACACGGAGGAGCTCCAGACGTTAGGGCCCTTCGACAAAGTTATGTCGTGCGTCAGATCATAATCATGAAGTAATCACATCTCCTTGCTTTTCCCAGGTCGAATCCACTCGGCTGTGGTGTCCGGGATCAACCCTGACACGAGGAGCGTCACGGTAGAGTGGTTCGAGAGAGGAGAAACCAAAGGAAAAGAGGTACTCCAGCCCACTCGTGTCGGAGTTGAACGATAATGTTCATGCGATTACTTGTTTTCAGATTGAGCTGGAGGCAATACTGAGCTTGAACCAGGATCTTCTCCCTCAGAATGACAATGCAAACGTCATTCCCAACAAATTGTCCAAGGTACGGTGTCATTGCGGTGGTTAGCGTCATCGAGAGGATCCCAGTGGGCGCACTGGGAAAGCCTTTTCAGTCATATCATTTGAGCAGCTCACATGCTACACGTGCACGTACAACAAGTCCCTCCCAGAGCGCGTAGAGTAGCCAGGGCTTTCAGCAATCAATAGAAAAGTAGGCAGAGGGGTAGACTCACGCACACTAAATGGTAAAACCAATAACGTGTGTTGCTGACACACGTCGTACACGACCCGCTTTGAGGGAGGAGAAGGGGCAGCGGTTTGGACCGTGTACGGAGTAGAGACGAACCAACGACCTTTCCTCCCTGCCTCTGTCAGTCGTCGAGCTGGCGCTGTGGGGGCGAGAGGCCCGGCGTCGTCTTCGTCATGGCCTTGGGAAAGAACCAGGGCAGCAGTCATGATAGCCCAGTGAGGGTTTTTTTGTGTTTTTTGGCAGTTAAGTCGTCAGAGGTCGATCCAGCTCAGTGTGTGTGGACCTCGTCAGATCTGTAGTCCTGATCTGGTCCGATCTTTCAATGTGCTTGCCTTCACCTTGTCATTTTTCTTTCAGAACGATAAGAGTTCTCTCGCGCAAACGAGATCAGTAAGTAGACCAAGTAGTTGTGAAAGGAGCTTGACTGCAGAGTCTCTTCTCGAGTCTGTCTTTCGTCTTTGTGTCCCTCTGCATGTACCGTGCGTATCGTGTCATCCACTTCCTTGAGTCTGTCTTCGATAGCAACAATGCAATTTGCGCTTTATCAATAATCAGCTGTGTGTGAGGGGTGGAGGAATTAGTCATTGCGGATTGGTCCCCTGGATGACCTCGACTCATCCCCTTCATCATATGGGAGTGGCCTGGTTGTTTCCCGCCCCCACTGAGGGGCGGCTAAAGCTGGGGGACAGGAGGAGAAGAGCTGTGGGCAGAGTAGACGTCTATGACATTGAGGAAAACAGCGATGGTGACGACGAGAAGGCTTTTGCTGCTTTCTTTGTCAGAGTGGACGATTCTGCCTCTGGATCTTCGGTACTTGTTTGCTATGCTGGACTGTGTAGAACCATGTTTTCTTAGTCTTGTGTGAGAGGACCTTGTGCTCCTTCCTTGTTCAAGCGATCTTTTTCTCCACTTCTAGTTCGTCTCTCTTTTCAGTATGTTCCACGTCCAGCTGCCGGAGGGTCCAACAACCGCGGCGGCAACTCCAAGGCCAAGAACAAAGGCTCTCGCCAGACGATGATCAACGGCGGCCCGGCCATGCAGCAGGACCAGAACGGATCCGAAAACGGCCCACACCGACCTGTTATAGAGAAGGAGACTGTGGGCAAGGCGGCAGCGGTTGCAGTCAGTACGTTTGTCTTCTCCTTCACCATGTTCTTCATGTTGGGTAACAACTTGGCTATTTGCTCGTACTTAGATCGGCGTCGCTCCAACGTGGTCAAGGAGGTGGAACGCCTGAAGAAGAACCGCGAGGAGCGTCGGGCCAAGCAGCAAGAGATCCTCGAGGAGAAGGAAGTCAAGAAGAACATAGATCCGGGCAACCCCAACTGGGAGTTCTTGTGCATGATCCGCGAGTACCAGGAGCAACTGGAGTACAATCCTCTGAGCGAGAGCGATGCTGTCATCGATCACCAGATCACGGTGTGTGTGCGCAAGAGGCCGTTGAACTCGAAGGAGACCAAGAAGAGGGAAGTCGACGTCATAACATGTCCGAACAAGGATCAGGTACGTTGTCTTCGTTCCGTCCTTGCTGTGCATGCATGAGTCGTCTGTTCGTCGAACACCATTGAAGGATCAACTTTGCGTCTCTCCTAGATCGTCGTGCATGAACCGAAGACCAAGGTGGATCTCACCAAGTATCTGGACAACCAGCACTTCAGGTTCGACTACGCGTTCGACGAGACAGTCAACAACGAGATGGTTTACAAGTAAGGGTGCTTAATTTACAGTGTTGTACCGGTACCCTGAACTAAGGTCCATCGTCTCTCTCCCGCCAGGTACACGGCCAAGCCGTTGGTGATGAACATCTTTGAGGGTGGTATGGCCACGTGCTTCGCCTACGGTCAGACGGGGTCCGGCAAGACCCACACGATGGGCGGGGAGTTCCACGGGAAGCAGCAGGATTCGAAGAACGGCATCTATGCTCTCGCGACCAAGGACGTGTTTAAGTATCTCCACTCGACCAAATACAAGAACCTCAAGCTGCAGGTGTCGTGCAGCTACTTCGAGATCTACAGTGGAAAGGTGGAGAGCGAATCTGCTCATTGGAAAGGAGTGCGACAGCAAGTACAATGTCTGCTTCTGTGTTTTCAGGTGTTTGATCTGTTGTCCGGAAAATCTAAGCTGCGAGTGCTGGAGGATGGCAAGCAGCAAGTGGTCGTCGTGGGTCTGACTGAGAAGGTTGTGGACTGCGTGGAGGACGTGTTGAAGCTGATTAACCACGGCAACATGATTCGCACGTCGGGGCAGACGTCGGCTAACGCACACTCGTCGCGTTCCCACGCAGTGTTCCAGATCATCCTGAGGACCCACAACATGAAGCGAACTCTCTACGGCAAATTCTCTCTTATCGATCTGGCCGGCAACGAGAGGGGGGCCGACACGTCGTCTTCGAACAGGCAGACAAGTAAGACGATGTTGGACTTGCACACCTTGAAGGGATGCTTACCCTAAGCCCGTGGCTTCGCTGTTTTCAGGGATGGAGGGAGCCGAGATCAACAAGTCCTTGCTCGCCCTCAAGGAGTGCATACGCGCGCTCGGTCGCAAGGGCGGGCACTTGCCGTTCAGGGCCAGTAAGCTTACCCAGGTGCTCAGGGATTCCTTCATTGGCGAAAAGTCAAAGACATGCATGGTGAGCCTTGCACTGACAAAATAGCTTAAAAGCCACACTGTGGACATTGTATGTGTCGTTTAGATCGCCATGGTGTCCCCCAGCATGGGCTCTTGTGAACACACCCTCAACACCCTCCGTTACGCTGATCGCGTGAAAGAGCTTGGCGCAGCAGACCCTGCGGCCGGCGGCGGCGCCTCGGACGCCCCCAGGGGACTGGAAATGAGAATGGACGATGGGGTCTTCAGTCCAGAGGATTCCGATCTGGCCCAACTTCGGTCTATGAACGAAGGCGAACTCTCGGCAGATTGGTACAACTTTCAGGTGAGGCTGCCGAACGAAGCGTTGCTGGTGTTCGACGTCACCTTGACGATGCCGGACTTCTTTTTTTTTTTGTTGCAGGAAATCATCTCTCACTTGCAAGCTCTGGAAGAAGATCTGGTCGAGTCTCACCGTACTGTGATCGACAACATGCAGCACTGGGTGCAAGAAGATTCCTCCCTCCTGGCCATGACCAATGAAGTCGACTATGACCAAGACGGTGAGGCTTCTTCTACTTCCTTTTAAGTACTATATTTGTAAGATGCTCGCTAAACATAATTCTTCTCCTCGTTCCAGCCTATTGTCAGCAACTGGAAGACATGATCGACGAGAAGATGAGCGCCCTGACTGCTCTGAGAGCCAAGGCCAAGACCTTTCGAAACACCCTCAACGACGAGGAGGCCAAGAGCAGGATGCTGCAGGCGCACAAGAACTAAGAGCACCCCCATGCCTAAGCCCATCTCCTCCCAGTCGCTGGTTTTTGTCGTCACCACCTTCTAAATATGTTTTGAGTAACCTACACACAATTCATTCCATAACCAAAACACACGTATGCACTTACAGCGAGGAAGTTAAGATTATCGGCGCTATGCGCTGGAATTAACCAAATTGAGTAACTAAGAGGAAAAGGTGGTCTCTCATGTGATATTTATATGGCTTTTATTCACGGTGACCAGCTGAGGATCGTCAGTTCTATCTAGTATGTACTAGTAATAAGTAACCACACCTGTACTCGTAGTAGACGCGCGCGAAAAAACAGCCAGAATATGAATTTGCTCGCTAATCTAAGTGAAGACTTTGATCGATCGCGGCCTCGGTGTAGAGCGCGGACTTGGTGCGTGCGTGCGTGCGTGCATACGTGTGGATACTGTGCTGCATCACGGCGCCGGCGTTATCAGTGGGGTCATCGTCGCAGCAGTCGAGGAGGGGGGAAAGTTTTCTTAGCCATTCGTTCACCTCTGCGGTAGAGTTCGTTCCCCTCTCTAAGGTGAGCATCTTCTTCCTCCTTCCGCACGGCGGCGACGGCGCGGGCGCGACCCATCATGACCCCACCCAGCGAACCTTGGGCGTGCGCCAGCGGCGGCAGCGGCATGAGGGGAGAAAGCAAGAACGGGGTGGGGGTGCCGCTAGGGATGTGTTCGTCCGACTCGACACCTAGAGTCTGTTCGGGTGCGGCGTCGTGATCTCGGACTTGTCGGCCAAGTCGTTCTGGCAGTTTAGAGGTATCTCGGGCCGGTCTTTTCTCGGGACGCTGGGACTTGACTGCGGCATCCCTAGTGGAGACAGAGGTGTTGTGCTGCAGCGGGTCGCCGCTGCTGCTGCTGTGGTCGTGGCTAGGGGCGCTGCTGCTGCCACTGCTGCGACTCCCCTTGTTGCACGCGATGAGAAGCGTAGGGAGGTTGCTGGACTGGCAGTAGCAGCAGTTCGCTCGCTGTATCTACGAGGAGGAAAAGCCTTAAGCTGCGAAGAGAGCGATAAGCAAGATGTCCACACAGACCGGCATCCGCTGCGACGACGCCCTCTCCGCGTTCCTGGGACGCTGCAGGAGCGATGGGCGCGTGCGGGCCGTCAAGGTGTCGATCCGCGACGAGGCGCTCGTCCTGGACGGAAGCAGCGAGGCGGAGGACACGTTGGACCACGACTGGGATCGCCACGTCCTGCCCATGCTGGTGCCCGATCAACCCTGCTTCATCCTGGTCCGAATGGACGAGAGGGAGGGGGACAACTACCGCTGGGTGCTCGTCAGCTGGTCACCGGACACCTCGTCCGTCAGGCAAAAGATGCTCTACGCCTCTACCAAAGCCTCTCTTAAAAAGGACTTTGGTGGCGGCCTCATCAAAGACGACCTGTACGGAAACGTCACGGTGAGTGGATGCTGAATGGTCCGTAAACGATGGGTCGGACGACGGTGACTAACACAGTTACCAATGACTCCAGGATGACGTAAGCTTGTCTGGGTACCGACGCCACCTTGTATCTGCTACTGCTCCTGGTCCTCTGTCTCGTGAGGAGATCGAGCGAGAGGAGGTCAAGCAGGCCCAGAATGACGCCGCCGTCGGCGTCGACTCCAGGCACCAGACCATGACTGGCATCCTCTTTCCAATGGATGACGCCGCGGGGAAGGCCGCGCAGGACATTAGGCACAAGAGGACAGATTACGTCAGGCTCAGCATCGACATCAAAAACGAAGTCATCGTGCTTGAAGAAAAGGGTGAGATGCTAGAAAAGTCCAGGATTGCTGGACTACGCATCATAAATGATCTCTCCCTGCAGGAAAATGCACTCCACAGGAGTTGGCCAACAAGATTCCGTCCGACAAGCCGCGCTATCACTTGTTCGTCTTCCGTTACACGCATGAGGGAGACCCTCGAGTCAGCACAGGTGAGGCAGCTGTTGAACGTGTCCGTGATGTTCCAGAGGACGTGTTAAGAGGGTTTTTCCCCTTCCCCCCAGTATTTGTCTACACGGTGCCAGGATACAACTGCTCAATCAAGGAGAGGATGCTCTACTCCAGCTGCAAGAACGGGCTGGTGGAGAGACTCCAGCAGGAAGGAGTGCCAATCGACAAAAAGGTTCGTCTCCTCCCTTGATCTCTCATCTTGGGTTTGCAGTCGAGTGACTCGAAATTGGAATTATTTTTCTTCTTTTAAACTAGATTTTGGAAGAATTTCAGTTTTTGAGCCTTTTTTGGAAAAGATTTGCCAACACTAAACGAATGCATCACGGACTTGCAAGAGTGAGCCGAAAGCTCCCAATGAGCTGGGTTGAACACTCTTGGCAGCTTCGGCTGCATCAGCATTTCTGTCCACTGTTGTCCATGATAACTTTCATAGACTCTATCATTGATAACTTATCAATCATTGATAACTTATCTATGAAAGTTATCATGGACAAGTCTATAAGTCAGAAGTTCCCGCTTTATACGACATTACGCTTTGCTTCACTTAAGACAGTCGCTAGATATGATGTATAAGACTCTCAAAGTCAGTGTGTGTTTTAAAATATCTTCACCATAGGCAAAAACTTGCAATCCCTCAAAATTGTTCCTAAAGTCGAAATTTTGCAATCCCAATTTTGCTCCAACCCCATCTCGAACTTTGTCAGATCGAGGTCGACGCCGGCGAGGACATCACCGCGGAGTTCCTGTACAGCGAACTCCACCCAGTCAAGAACTTGCACCGGCCCAAGTTTGCCAAACCAGCCCCCCCTAGTCGAGGAAACCGCAGGATAACGAAGCAGCCAGTTTTGTAAGAGATGCTGTCAGTCACCTTGGTGAGGAACCTTTTGTTAATACAGACACACGTATTCATACTATGGATGCCAACGAGGAAGCCACTTTCAAACACGACTGAATTGTTTACGTAGTGGTTCTGATTAGGAATCGCGCCCTTCTGTAATATATTTATAATACACATATGAAGTGTCAAGTCTGTAATAAATGCAGTCGACTGCTGATCAATGGGAGGCCTTGAGAGATCAGTCCCACTCGTCTGAGACTCAGCCCTGTGTGTTCTACTGCATGCGGATGATCACATTGGATAGTATGAATTGCACCCATTTAGCTATAGTTATGCTATAGTCACTATTTATACGCCTGTGAGTGGAGTAATTCTTTGAAGATAATAAACATATAAAATCACTCATGTCTTCTTGTTCTTTTTTCCAAAAGTCAGCCCGTGGGCTACTAAAAAGGTCGAGTCGCAATGATAGAAATCAAGTTTTTTTTTTCCTTCACGGGCTCAGGCCCGGCTGCCAGTCTGGCCCGAGCTTGAAAAATCCGGCCCATGACCAACATTGCTCGACAGCGACACAGAAAGCAAGAAGGAACCCTTTGAACTTGTGTTGAATTAAGCTTTCTGTGACTTAAGGTTTGCTTTTAAGCATCGTTGTGACTGTGATTCCTTAGTAATGCTCACCAGGCCTTAGTAATGCTCATTAATTGACCGAAAGTACACATTAAAGAACAATCCGTGCATCTCGACAAGCAGTGGACCTCATATTGATACTCGATACTCTACACCCTGCGACACTCAAATTCTCGTTCAGCACCATTACAGGCCTTTTTTTATCCAGCGACGAAGGCTCTCGTGTCCTGTTCGATGACCTCCGAAAGATTCTAAAATCTGGTCTTTGTTAGTACTCGATACTTTTCCAGAGAGCATAAGAAGTTGTAGGAGGTGCTGTCGGCCCGGTCGCCGATGCCATCGGTGTGGCTGTGGAAGTCAAGAACAACGTCAAAGTTGAGTTTTGGGACTCAAGAACAACGTCAAAGTTGAGTTTTGGGACTCAAAAACAACGTCAAAGTTGAGTTTTGGGACTCAAAAACAACGTCAAAGTTGAGTTTTGGGACTCTAAAACAAGCACTTGAAGGACTAGTCCGATTAAGACCGCATGCAGTCGAGGGACCAACGTCAGTACCTTAAACCGTCAGTGTGGTCAACGAATGCTGGAAGTGTCATTCACTTCTGAAGACTGAAAGTAAAGCACTGCACAGTGTTCAGCACATGTGGCACAATACGAACTGTCACGGTTGCATTGGACTCAATGAGCAACCAACAATGATTGTTCATGGAGGTAGGAAAAAAACTGTCGATGTCACCGCAATTTCATGGCTTTCACCATGACGCCCTAAGGACCAGGATGTAAAGTACCTTTTGGCCTGGTTTGGTACAGTTTGAGATCGACTAATAAGGGGCATCCCATCAAAAGACTTCACTTAATGAGGTGCCTCTAAAGTTAAAAGGTATTGGAAGATTATGCTGTGCAATTTTCTCCTAAAATGCCTTCCCACCAAGTTGGAGTACTTTCTCTCGGCAGTAATGCAAATTTAGGCCTAGATTTTGCATGTGATAAATTTTGAAGGCCTCTTTGGACGCTGAGGAAAAAGTTCAATTTATTTACAATCTTTTTTTTAGCCTTATTCAAAGCTGGTAGATACTTTGGAAGCAAATTGATGCTCGAGATGTAACAAGTGGCCGAGACTTTCACCCCCACGTCCGTTGTGGTCCATGGCTTTGCTCATTGTGTCTTCAGCCTCTACGAGTCCCTAGCCAGTTAAGCTGGGAGGAAAAATGTGATAAAATGTTTTGTTTTTTTCAAACAGAGCTGCCAACTGGTATCCTTCAGTGCCACTTTTCGCAAAACTGGCGCCTTTCCAAACACTTTGCCATTTTGTTTGGGGGATTCATAAGCATAGTTTGGCACATTTCGACTCCTCTTTTCAGCGGTTGGCAAATTTTGGAACACATTGTGTAAGGTCTAGCAACGCAAGGCATTCCAACTGGCTACAGTGCAGCCAGTTGGCAACTTCTGCTTCTTGGGGTTTCGTTGGCAGTTGTGTCTTGGCGAAACCGACTGCATTTAGTTGACAAATTTTTGTGTCCGAAATTAAAAGTTCCCAATTCGTTTCCTTCTGTCTTCTCCAGGCCCTGACTTGGACACTGAATTTCAATTTGCAGGGATCTGGCTATGCTCTATGACTGGCCGCGTATGAGCAATTCACTCTTCTACAAAGAGCCAAGAAGCTCCTCTAAAAGTAACCTTTTATTCACTTTCGCTCTGGAACCGCTCATTTTTCCACATTGTGAGATCAAAGTTAAGTAGTGTAGCACAGTTTACTACATAATCTTTTGACTGCTTTTATAGAGCTTTTGATGAAGGGGTGAACCACTTCTATAGCTCAATCCAGTTAAAAGCAATTGCTGAAAAAGAAGTGTGTGCTGCACTTTCTGACATACAGTGTGTCATAAAACTTTGAGTTAAAAGTGCAGCTAGTAAATGGTCCTAGTAAAAAAAATAGCTTTAGTAAATAAAATCCTAATAATTTGGCCGAAAGCGAAAAACCCAGGCCATTTTCCGAAAAAGTACCTTTTCCAACAAGCCTAATGCTGACTCGCATATAAGTGTCTTCGGTCCAGCACGTGCTACTTCCGTGCACGTGGGAGCAGCATGTGCGCGGACTGATGCGTCTTCGCCGGCCGCAGGACGTGCGGCAGTGGGCAGTAGAGACCAAAGTTCACGCTCGGACGGACGCTTGACGTGAGACCGGGGCCCACCTTGTACTGGTACACGCTCCTGTAGGGATCACGCAGGCTGATGGTGTCCAACGTCATAGTCGAAGCGTCGAGGGACCTGAAGGAATTCCGATGAGGATCCGCTTCGTCCCCTGTTGGAAGGTGTACAGACTCTCTTCTTCATGACTCCTCAACCCGGCCGAAAGCGATGAAGTCACGGCCGCATTCAACTTGGGCCAGATCACGGATAGTGAGGAAGCGCCATATTGAGACTCCCCTCGCTGTCGAGGGACAGGGGGTTGACCAGGAATAAGGGTGGGACGTGTCTGTCGTCACGCGCTCTGTTGCTTATGTCATGTCCCTGTGCTTGGTCCTTGCTGTCATTGCTCGGACCTTCGACGTCGGCCTCCACCACGGGGAGCGTCACCGTCGAGGTCTCCTTCGTCAGTTCACAAACCAAGAGGTTCATTCAAGTCAGGTGCTTGCAATGCATCAAACCATCCTTGTAAAGGTGACGATTTCCCAGATGTGAGTACCACACTTAACGAGACTCTTTTATTCTACATTTATAATGTATAAGATTACATAAGGCCAAGTACGAGCTTGCACGAGTTAAAACCGTTCCTTCATGGACTCTTTCAAGTCGACTAAAGAGCTTTGGTTCTCCTGAGACTCACAGGCAGGCTCTTCACAGTTGTCCTGTCCCTCCATCGGCAATTTAAAGGCCTTTCCACAAGAGCATAGCACAACCTTGACATTAAAGTTCATCACCAGGGTCAAGTTCATTCTTTCCTCACCATCCTCGTCAGTGTCGTCTTCGTCCAAGAGCAGCAGCTCCTCTATGCTCCGGAGGTCGGCTGGATGTCATCTGATGGTCTTCTCAATCTTCGCACCGCCTTCAAAATACTTGTCGATGTCGTCCACTTCTTCCCATGCTGCGTGCGCGAAGCATGCGCATCTCTCGTCCTCCGCGTCCGTTACCTTGGGCACCTTCTTAAGCCCGTCCGCGTAGCGCCACCAGCATTGCAGGAAGCAGACGTAAATGAAGATAAAGAGAGCGAAGAGCGACGCGATCAGCACTGCCGCGATCACTTCAATCTGCAAGTCCTCGGTGCGGACGTAGACGGGCGCGGACGCTTTGTCGTCGTCGTCGACGACGAAGACGGCAACTGTGTCGTCAACGCTGTCGCTGCTGTCCGGCTGTTGCAGTCGCAACTCGTCTGCGGGGCTCTCTCTCTCCTGCTGCAAGTACTTGCCAAAGCCGAGGGCGCGGTTGGTGAAGAAGACGAAGAAGACCAGGATCTTCTTCTCCAGCGAAAACATAGCGCAAAGGACACCAACTGCCTGAGAGCTCACGCATACACTCGACTTTCCATGCTCCTTCAGTCCACAGCCAATGGAATCCCCTTCTAGTAGTCTAACTTCTCTATGGACGCTCTTGTGCTCTCTACACTCAGTGTTTAGCTTTCTCCTGAGCTTTCTCTTAAGGAAGAATCTTTCCAACAACTTCAGCGCGACCTGGGTGCAGTCCGCAGTGGCAACGGACAGCGTGTCCGACTCCTTAGCGGCAAGAGGACTCACCCTTGAACAATGGGGATGAGCTCTGTGTCGCTGGTCACCGCGACGTCAATGCCATGGCGCTGGAGATGAACATCAAGGGCAAGGACAGAAGAAAGGACTATTTCTGGCATGGTATGAATGCTCATGGAGAGGGGGATGACGCTGGAGAAAGCAGGTGGCGCAACCCGACTGCCCAGCCAGAAGTCCCTTGTACTTCATCCTGCAGGAGCCGTTGTGGGGGCACAAAACCTACGTCATGGAGCTGAGTGGGGCAATCCTGCTGCCGAGCTGCTCTACCTGTACGCCGGCGGGGGGAGGGATGGAGGGGGCTACGTTAAGTAACGCCATCCCGAACCTCGGTCTCGAGTTTACTTAGGCACTGCACTGTAGAGAAAAAGGTGAGCGCACCCCCTCAGGATGGCGTCTTACTTGGCCAGGACGCACAAGTCTCACCCGCACGGAGATCGAGACTGGCTTCCACACGACTATACTAGAATAGCACTTGTTGGCGGTACACACGAGGTGGGGCTCGAGCAAAGTTCCTTCTTTAAAACTCTTTACTCTCATCATAAAGGTACCTTCACAATAGTAATACTTCCGAAATTTCACGCCTGATTGACGTAGAGGTCACTTAGTCCACCGGTTTGCTCTTGATAGACTTCTATGACGTCGTCCTGTTCCATCTCGAGTGCCTTGGGCGTCTCGTCGTCGTTGATCCGGCGCCCGTCGAATAAAAACCTGAGAGAGCTGACGGGTACTCCCACGCGCTCGCTGTAGGATTTTTTGAGCTTGCCCATTTGGGTGGACATCTTGACACGGAAGTGGATCTCGTTGGAATCCTGTCCAACCACCTTCAGCTTGATGTACTCCGTCTCATCCTTGTTTTCAGTCATGGTTGCGGCGGCGAGGAGGTTGAAGAGTATGACGCCGGAGAAGAAGTAGAAACCGATCTCTCAGCAAAGGACTCGTGCTCGCTCAGCTCACCGCTCGGCGTCGGCTGCAGCGCCAGCGACGAGCGCGGGGCCGCCACCGCTCTCCCCTCTGCTGCCAACAGTCACAACGACCGCGCCCGCTGACTTCAGCCCCGGCGCAGACACAGGCGCAGCCGCAGATGCAGACGCAGGCGCAGAAGCCAAGGGGGATGGGGCTGCTGCTGCTCCTTCTTCAGACCGGCCCAAGCGGCCGGCGTCAGAGTTGCCAGTGACCCGAAGCAATGGAGAGAAGACGCGAACAACGTTGCCATCAAGGCGCATTCATCAGTCACGAACCCGCCGGTTTCGGGGTCCCACAGACAGACCTCCTGCACGTGGCAGCCGACAGCTACTTCGCTCTTTTCTCTCAAAAACAATTCTTTATTCTATCAGCAGCCATCGTGATTTTTCCTTCATAACCAGACTTAAACATTTGTTCCACATGCACCATCGTCTTCGTCGTCATCGTCTCGCTCGCCCTAAAGGTTTTGGCACTCAGCAAGTCCACGCGACACTGACAAATCAAACAAAAATTTCCTCATGTCCTTCGTTCAGCACACGGAATGTCGGATCCAAGCGAATTGAAAAGGTCGATCTGTTCTTGAAAAGCAACGTCATGAGATCGTTCTCATACTTCCTCACTCTGAAGAAGGCGACTGTTTAAGGCTGGACGGAGGCGTCAACTTCATCAGTTCCCGCTTCACGTCCACGAACTGTTTCTTTACGTCCTTGCTCTTGTATTTCTCCAGCATCTTCTCCAATTCCTGCAACCAAAAAACAATGTAGGCATTGGGCTATGGAGGTCTGGATTCAGCAGTCACTCTGCAATACCTTGAGCAACGCGTTCCTCTTCAAGTAAAAGTGTGCCCTAATCACTGCCTCGAAGCCCTCGGGAGGATGCTGAAGCTGTCCCAGAATCGCGTACTTAAGGTTGTTCCTGAAGACGTCCTCAGAATATTTGAGAGACTCTTGGTTACCCTGTGGAGTCCCGTACAGGCGTTCAAAGCCGGGCTCGTTGTAATAGGGCTCAGAGCAGAGAATTAGCGACTGAATGGAAATCAGCACCTGCAAGTGCAGACAGAAAGGGGTCAGTGTCGTGTCCATGCAGCGGACGCAATGTCCATCCTCACCTGCAGGATAGTGGACGTTTCATTCCACTGTTCGCCCTGTGCGCCCTCCCAGGTGCCCAGCAAAGACAGACAAACCTTTCCACAGTGATACAGGTTGGGGTTGAATCTGACGAGGCCGCCGCCCGTCGTGCGGAAGCTGACCTGTGGTGGGTACTGAGGGTACTTGGCCGGAAAGTGGATGTCAAACTGGTAGCAGCCGCCCGTGTAGGGGGTGTCTTCAGGTCTGAAGGAGAATAGACATTATGGTACTGATGTCCAGAACTAACATATGACAAAGACAATGATGCATTTGAAGCTTCATGAACTGCTCGCTTAAGTGGTCGTCAGTAACTGACCCTGTGATGATTGCCCTCAGCAACGTTGCCTTGTCGTCGTCCGAGCGGATGAAGATCGCAGACGAGAAGTCGAGCGGTAGTGAGGTAGACAGCGACGAGACTTCCTGGGCCACTCGGATGATCACCTGACTGCTGGGCGTGCCCGCCTTGTTGTAGCTACTGGCGAATGCGTGCGCCTGTGAACCGCTGAGGGAGAAGTCGACCGAGTCCAACTGTAGAGAGCGCATGTAGCTCCGGTAGACCTGGTCCTCGCTATTAGTTCTGTAATGCATCAAAAGCAATGCTTCACATGTTGCAGCTCTGTTTGAACACGTACTCCAAGAAACGGTACCAATGACACTCTTTCCTATGCTTATGTATCTTGTGTCGCACGAACTTACCCAGCCTTTGCCCCGGAGGGCCCGGGCAACGGACTGGCCTCTCTCTCAGTAGCCTCTGGACTGCTGGAGGATGCCATGTGCACGTCAGCTGAGGTAGACCCACCGAAGGCAGAACCATTTGAAGAAGAAGCCTCACCATTCATGTCTGGCATGAGCCCGGAGCTTTTGAGCGCCTTAGTCACATCCTTGGAGAGTGTCAGGAAATCCCTGGCCAACTTGTCGTCTGACACCTTATCAGGCATCTTTTCTGACTTGGAGGTTGCACCCGCAGATGCCGCTCCCGCCCCTGACGTCGACGTGACTCCAGAACGAGGCACGCTCCCGTTGGCTGATGCCTTCCCAATCTTGTCCAAGAGGATGCGTGCTTGCGTCTCTAGGGAGAGCAACAGGGAATGCAACGAGGTGGCCTGGTCAGGCAGAGGACCAAGGAGGGATACCAGGTATGGCTGACTGGCTGGAAGTACAAAAGCGTCATTGAGAAGAGCTACACGTTGGACATGAAGTCGTTCAAGGTGTGCCTACCGATTTCTCGAAGGATGTTGACAACGCACTTGTACACGTTGTTGTGAGAGCAAATCTCGAGGAAAGAGTTTGCATTGAGCTTTGACTCGAGAAAAGGGACGAGTGCAGATCCTTCAAGGACGGCGTACAAGTCGCTCTGCGGATCAATTCGCGCACCGGCTCCACCAACCGCCCCACCGTCCTCAGAGTCCTCTTCCGCCTGCGCCAGAGGCGGTGAGATCTCGTCCGGCGAATGCTTCCGTTTTCTGCGCGAACCTCCACGGCCTCCGGCGCGATCGCTGTTGTGATCGACGACATCAGGTAGGCTTCTACCTGCTTGCTGACCTGATCCGTGGAGTTTCTTAAGCTCTTGATGAATTTTGCCTAGGACGAGTTCGATCTGTTTGTCCTTCTCCTTCTGCGCTGCCATGTAAGCCTTTACGTCCCAACCTTTCTGTTGATAGCTCGAGTAGCCCGTCCCCTTGGCCATGTTCTTAGCTATTGACTTCTTTTTCTCCTCTTTGTCCTTGGTGCCTCCGCCGCCGAAGATTGCAAACTTTGACTTTTGCTTCTTGTCTGCTACAACAACTGACGCACTCGCCACAGGCTCCGTCCTTCTCTTTTCTGTCGTCAGGGTGGGCTCCATGGCTGTGGGAGGGAGGGAGGCCTTCGGCGGCGGCGTGGTTGACACGTACTTCTTGTTTGCCCTGGGCACAATCTCGCTGACAAGAGCCAGTCTCAGTAGGTGATGCTCTATGTCAATATAAGCACCGTCGGGGTATCGAGTGCGATGGTTTCGATCTGACTGAAGGTCCAGCCTCGCCCAAGTACGCAAAAAGGATTTTATCTCCGCCAGTACGGATTTCATGTCACGCGCAGGATTCCAGTAGCTCAACTTGAGGATCTCCATGGTGGTGACCCTCAACATCATGGAGCCCTGCAGCCTCGGGCGTATTACTTTCACTAGCGGTGGAAAGAATGGGTACAGGTCCATAGAAAAGTCCAACTGGAGCTCAATGTAGTCGTAGCCAAAGCGTGACTTTAGCTCCTGGAAGTCCTGGTCGAGCACGCTGCAAGAAAGAAGGAAATGATCCTCAAGACTTGAACAGTGACCCAACTGGCCAACGTCACTGGCTTGATGACAACTTACCAGTTCGACGTGAAGTTGCGAATTTTGACATTCCACTGAAAGATGTTGTCATCAATAGTGTCTGCTTCGATGCCGGTTTCTTGTGCCTTTTCCATGATCTGTACAAGATCATTGGTAAGGATCCCGGAGGCAGCAGCCGATGTGAACACCTAAAAAGGAAGGGACGTGGTCGATGATAGGTCTACATGTATGCGTAGAACATTGTAGAGACCTCCAAGCTCTCACCTGCTTCGGCTGCCTACTCTTGATGGAAGGATCATGGTAGAGTTGTTGCAGCGTCCGGTCCTCCTCACCGCCGGATGTACTGGAGTCAACATGTTTGAGTTTCTCGTTTCGCAACTCATCTTCCTTAATACGCCAACGCTTCTTTCGGCGAGCGATCTCAAGCTCCCACGTGAGGTCATTGTCAAGGATGTCTTCCAGTTGTTCGTCCTCTCCTTGAGCAGGATCCTTACGAGGAACGAAGAAGTGAGCAACGGTCCGAAGATTGCTGAGGACGCAGCGAACTCTTACCTCGTCATCCTCGTCGTCAATCTCAGCATCCATGTCCATCTCGTGACCTGAGCTCTTGTCATCCTCGTCGTCATCTTCGCCGTAATCGCTTGCAGCGGCCGAGTTAGGATTTGCCGAGCTAGAGCCGGACCCAGCCGACCCTCCGGCGGCAGCTGCCGCGGCCGCAGCCGCCTGGTCGGCCGAACTGTACAGCGAGAGTCCCTTGTTCAGGATGTCGGCCAGACTGAGCACTCCCACCGAATCGAGAAGGTACTCGTTCAGGGCATTGCACCACGCGTGGAGTCCGTAGTCCGCCTCCACGAAAAAATTATCCTCGTCGATGCTGTAACGGGGATACTGCAGAGGGCAGTGCAAGGTGAAGGAGAGGCCGCTCGACGTCAGACGAAAGCGCAGCGAGGTCTTTCCGTCGTCTGAGTCCTGTTGCACCTAACGAAGTTGTAAAAATGGCGGATCTGGCTGTTATCCCCATGCTCGTCATTCGTGCCACTCACCTCGAGGAGGTCGAGATCCCCTTTGGAGGTCTTGACCTGCCAAATTTCGAAGTCGGTAAGCAGCGCCTGCCGAGCCTTTTTGTTCAAGGTGGCCTCTGGCGCGGCCGGCAAGTCGGTGTCCATGGCTTCGTCTGCAGCCGCAGGCGAGGCGGCGGCGGACATCACAGACGGAGATTTTGGGGTGGACGTTTCACTCTCCTCCTGTTATCTTCTGCTACTCGAGCGGGTGTGGAGTCGGGAGGAGGAGGAGAGTAAGTTCGTTCTGCTTCGTTCTCACTGCCCTGTGGTCCTGTGCACTCTGCGCTGTGAGCGCTCCTGGCTCAGTCAGGCCGGTCCGGTCGGGCCCAACTCAGCCTCGATGACCTTAGAGATGGACTTGGGGCCGGCCCACAGCCCGCAGACGGACAACACCACACGGCACGACAGGACGAGACGACTTCATTCGAGGCCAGAGGATTGCGCACGGCGTACACGGTGCGACGTGTGTGGCTGCCAGTGACCGGGTCACCGGCCCGTAAGTTCTGAGCCTGGGACATCCCCACGGTGCAGCGGCAAGTACCCCTATTAGAGGTGCAGGCAGCGCAGCACCCAGGGAGGGGAGTGCAGAGAAAACACAGGCCGGCCAGGCTGTGCAACAGTGGTTCCCAGCGCCCTCTGGCGGCCAGAAGAGAAACACCAATGTTGTGTACTATAGATAGAATCTCGCGGCCAGATGACGCCAAAAAGCAAGCTGGATTGAAAAAATGCGCTTTTTCTCCACTATCCCATCCTTCTCACTCAGCGCATTTGCGGAGTTCAAAGCTGCCACATCGTGATGGACAAGGTTTGCAAGAAGAGCCTCTGCGCTATCTGCCTTTCTTTCAATGGAAGGTCCGACTGCCAGCTGACCTCCACGGAGCAGCCCACGAACGTCACAGCTCGATGTGCTTCCGCTCCTCGGACTTGATGCAAATACATGGGGAATGGCGCGAAAGCCGACGAGGCCGCCTTTTTGGGCCTCGTGGCAACCATGTACGCAGCGGGGAACGAGCATGGATAAGGCCTACCGAGAATCGTGGGTAGGCCCCGGAGCCGGCACTGGAACCGGTCTTCAGCGCGTTGTACGCGACCGGGAAGGAGATGTCGGTAAAGGCAGCCGACGAAACGACGATGAGGGTCGAAAACAAGTCTCACGACCTCACACGGGCTAAGCGACCTCATGGCAGTTTTACATCTCATAACACAAACTCCTCTGTACCATTTTTATGAAGTAAAAGCCTGTAATGGACTGACTCGTCACGGCCGACATGCGTGTGAAGTGCGTTGACGCAGCGTGGTGTGAATTCAGTGCACGACGTCGGGCACGTGTGCGACGTCAAACATGGGCACGAGGGTTTACTACTGCCAGGACGGGGCACTGTACACAATGTCACGACTGACGAAGCCTTGGTCGCTTCATCAGAATCTGTGACTTCTGTGGTATCCGCCTCCTGTCGATCCCCCGGGTGGCGGTGGCGGTGGCGGCGGTGGCGGCTGGTTGTAATAAGATCCACTGGGTGCGTTTGCAGGCGGCGGGTAGTTGAACGAGCCGCCGGGCGCAGCGGGAGGAGCTCCTCCATTCGGAGGAGCAGCAGGTGCGCTTGGAGGGGGCGGAGGTGCTGTACCAAATGCGTTGGCCACGAATGGAGCCGGTGGAGCATAATTCTGAGGAGGTGGGAAAGGAGCCGCCGCGGGCACGGGTCCAACTGCGGCACTTGGAGGAGGTGGAGGAGGCACGGATGAAAACGGTTGGAAGGGAGCGCTAGCGGGGGCGACAGAGGGTCCAGGAGCTCCTGCCACCGCATTGGGCGCTGACGCGGAAGGAGGTAGTGGTGGCCCAGCTGGAGGTATTGGTGGCGTTTGTGGACGCGACTTTGACTGCGGAGGCGGTGGAGGTTGCTCTCTCGGAGGTGGCGGAGTTGTCTTCTTCGTCGCGGCACCAGATGAGCAAGGAGTTGTTGAACCGGAGCGAGGTTTATCGCTGGCGACTGCGCCTCCACTTGACGACGCTGTACCTGGTTGTGTTGAGGCTGGTCTCTGCTGGCCTGGGGGAGGCGATTCCACTTGGTCCTTAGCCGGCATGTGCGGCTGGGCATACAGATCCAATACCTGGTGGCAGATGTCTTCTAAGATGTCGACGTCGAGGTCCTCGACGTACTGATCCCACCAGTGGCGATGCCAGTCCTGCCGGTTATTCCAGTCTTTCACCTCAAACTTTGACAGCTTGGCTGCCAGATACATGAGTGCTATTGCTATGATTTCTGGCTCCCACTGCAAACACAGCGTCGTGCACAGACTGTCGTTCACAAAAGTCCAGCTCATCTGGACCATCCGCTGCAGCTTCGCCTTGTCGCCTTTCAAACACTTGGCGTACTTAATGAGTGAGCTGTACGGGTGGTCGACCTGCAAGTCGAACTTGATTGTTTGGAGTAGCACCCGCTCGATGACCATGATCTCCTCACGAGGGTCAGGCCCGAACGTGCCGAACTGGTCGTCATTGGTCAAGGATCGGAGCGTGCGAATGAAGTCTCGGCACTTCTTGGGCGTCTCCTCGGCTTTGCCGGCGAGAAAGAGGCAGCAAGTGGCAACCACCTATGGCAGAGAGAACCGACATATAGTAAAGGACGAAGGACTTGGTGTCAGGGGAAGATGACAGTCATGGCTTTAAAGACTAGAAACCCAAGCAAAGCTTGGGGACGAACTTGAAAACTCAAGCGATCATGTCAAGCTTACGTATTTCGGGAAGTCCACGAACGAGTGAAACATGTAGAAGCGATGAAAGTAGACAGCCCCCGAGGCCATGGTGTTGTGGGAAAGGTTGAGGGCCTTTCCCAGCTCGATGATGAATCTAGCACCTTCTCTACGGTAGCGCATCTCGGTGTCGAAGTCAATCTTGGGCGGTCCGTTAGAGCTGGAGGCGGCCGTGGGGGCCCCGGAGCCGCCGGTGACGCCACCCATGGGTGCAGAGGTACTGCTCGTCGGAGCCTGCGATGGCGTGGCGCGCAACTCCTTCTTCTCCCAGTACCAGTGAGGCATGGTCGCGGAGGAGTCGCCAGGGGTGTTGTCAGTCCGGCGTCAGGTGCCGACGGACCGCAACGAACAGCGCTGGGGAAGAGAGGGAGCGAACGGGCGAGCGTGACCAGTTTTGTTCTGGAGAGAAGGACCACGACTTGCTGAACGAGAGGTTAGGACAGAGGATCTCCAGCCTCAATCAGGGGTTCTGTTGCTAGTCTATTGACGGCTACAAAGCCAATGAGCGAAGAGTAACGCTTCCTTTATGCTTACTCGGATCAAAGGATCCAAGCTAGGTTAGAGATTAGTCCGACACTGTGATACACCGTCGTCAGTGGCAACAGACTGGTGCCATCGTCGGGGCAGAGAACATGGATAGGGTCGTGAGGTACTTGAGCGGGTGGAACTTCATGTCCTGAGGCTCCGGAAGCGCTATCAGCTTCGTTTTCTGAGTCTGTCGTCCTTTTCAAGTCTGCATCTTGGAGGAGAATTCGTGTCGACTAAGTTATTGTAGCCGTTCTTGGCCACCATGTGGCTGTAGCTGCTCGATATCAACATAAACAAAAACAATCCAGACAGGCGTGTTCACGGTCCAGTATCTCCTCGTCGTCCGTCATGGGCTTCAGGGGCCAGAAGCGAGCCCGCCGCGGTCGCGCAGGAGTGCCGAGAAAGAAGCCGAAGAGGTCCAAGAACTTCTGGAAGCATCGTCCTACCGTGGAGAGGGCGCCGGTGCCGGAGTCCTCAGACTCCGAATCAGACCTCACAGAAGAAGAAGAAGAAGAGTTGGGTGGTTACAGCAAACTTTTGGATGTCTTCGGCGGAGCTCAATACGCTGGAGGAAACAGTCCACGCTCATCGGCGTCGGACAGCGACTTGCAAGACGGTGACGGTGACCAGGCCAGCAGCGAGGACGAAGGTGAGAAAGGGGACGCGGTTTCTCTCGGTGAAGGGACGACGTCGTCGGAAGAAGAAAACGGGATTGAAGAAGAGAAAGAAAGCGTCCATGGGATTGAGGACCGAACTGAACTCTCCGACCAGGACGGTCATGACGAGGTGGAAAAAGAGGACGCTCTCTCCTCCGACGATCCTTTCACGGCTCACTTTGAACCCGACATGCCACCAGCCCTGCGAGAGACTGCGGAGAAGGGCGAATTCACACGCACGAAGTCCAGGCTTAAGAGTCTGGGTAGGTTAATGCTGCAGATTCCTCGGTGGGATAACCAAGACGACGAGAAAGGTCCCAAGAAGGTTACCCTCGATAAGGACGCCGATGCCGAGTCGGTACAGTCCTCAACGTCCAAGTGGCAGATGGAGTATTGCAAGAGCGTCGACTTCAGTCACAGCAACAACTTGGACCATTTAAAAGAGCGTCTCAAGAGAAGCGTGCTCCAGGTGAGACCAAGTGGACTCTCTCGTTTCGAACAAGACATATTCTCCTTGATGAATTCCTATCGGGACGTGTGCTACTGCGACCGCACCCACGCCAATGGCGAGGAACTCCGGCTCGTCTACACTTTACACGCTGCCAATCACATCCTCAAGACCAGGGCCAGGATTCTGCTAAATAATGCCAGGCTTGCCAAGAAAAGTGACGCGGAAAAGCTTTCTCTCGAGTGCCGGGATCAGGGCTTCTGCAGGCCCAAAGTGCTCATCGTGGTTCCCTTCAGGAACTCGGCCAAGAAGATTGTAAACTGTTTAGCCTCTCTGCTCTTTGAAGATCCCAAGGGAAAGGTGGCCAACAAGATTCGTTTCGATGAGGAGTTTGACGCGGAGGATGCTGTCAGAAAGAACAAGCCTGAAGACTTTTACGAGACTTTTCAAGGTAACACGGACGATGGCTTCAGAATCGGCATGGCCCTCTCAAAAAAGTCGCTGAAGCTGTACACCGACTTCTACTCTTCTGACATCATCATAGCGTCTCCTCTCGGGCTTCGCATGGTGATCGGCTCAGTGGGCGACAAGGACCAAGACTTTGACTTTCTCGCTTCCATTGAGGTGCTCATCATGGACCAGGTGGACGTGTTCGCAATGCAGAACTGGGAGCACGTGACGCATCTGCTCTCCCACCTGCACCTGCCGCTGGCGAGGACGCACGGAGCAGACTTCTCCCGAGTGCGGATGTGGTCGCTCGACTACTTGTCCCATCACTACCGCCAGACTTTGCTCTTTAGCCGGGTGTCAATGCCGGAGATGAACGCCATCTTCAACAAGTCATGCCGCAATTACATGGGCAAAGTGCTGGTGGAGGCAAAGATTTCTACGGGTCTCATTAGCCAAGTCCTGGTCAGTATCCCCATGGTCTTTCACCGCTTCGAGTGCAAGTCGGTGATGTCTTCTCCCTCTGATCGCTTGGACTACTTCACCAATCGCATCATGCCGGACTACAAGAAAGACATGATGTTCCACACCCTCGTATTCGTGCCGTCGTACTTGGACTACGTCAAGGTGAGAAACTGGTTCACCAAGTCCGACCTTGACTACCTGGAAGTGTGCGAGTACACGAAGGACAGCAAGATTGCGAAAGCGCGCGACCACTTTTTCCACGGCGAGGCTCACTTCATGCTGTACACGGAGCGCTCCCACTTCTTCCGGCGCTTCACCCTGAAGGGCATCCGGCACCTCATCTTCTACCAACTGCCGCAGTACCCGCACTTCTTCTCGGACTTGTGCAATATGATGCACGCCGTGTACCAGAATCGGAAGGGCGGATCCGACGGCAACATGAGCATCAAGGTGCTGTACAGCGAGTACGACCGATTAAGGCTCAACGGTGTGGTGGGCAACAAGCGCTGTGAACAAATCATGGCCTCCAAGAAGAAGGCGCACATGTTCGTCGCTGGCTCACATCAGCTAAATGGATGAATCAAGCAGTTTTATTTACGTACGCGTCGATTTGGTCGCTCTTCAAGTCTTCGGGAATTTGAAGTTCATATACACACATGAGGCTAATGTTAGTTAAACGATAATCCAGCGTCCCTGTAGGTCTTGAAAATCTTCTTGATTGAGTTGATGTAGGCCGCTGTTCTAAGATCCAGGCCCAAGTTGTAGGTCTCTGCAGTCTCCATAATCGCCCTGGCAGTTCTCTCCATGGAGTAGTCGAGTCCTGAGTGGACAATGTCCTTTTCTGAGGCACCGGACATGCGACGCTCGAATTCTGGAGACGGCGTCACGTCGATCTTGCCGCCCACTCGTCCAAACCGTCGCTCCAGAGAGGTTTGCACCGACTGGAGCAAGTGGTAGTTGGACTCGCGCTCGTACTTGAAGGTCAGTCGTCCGTAAGAAACGTGGTTCAAGTTCTTCAGCCACTCAAAGTACGACACTGTCACGCCGCCGGCGTTGATGTACATGTCCGGGATGATGAGGCAGCGGTTCTCGCGGAGGATCTGAAAAGGGGAGTGGGAATGACATGTGAGCGTCGCTCGTATCCTCTTCGCCACTTACCCGATCAGCATCGGGTGTCACAGGTCCATTGGCAGCTTCGGCGACGATCTTGGCCTTGATTTTGGTAGCATTTTCTGAGTGAATTACTTTCTCCATAGCAGCAGGGATGAGAATGTCGCATTCTTCATACAAAAGGTCATCTTTGTCGCCCGGGTAAGCCTGGAAGAAGTGAGAAGTGGGTAACAACGACCCCCTGACCACTGAAGTCGTAGGACTACTGCGCACCTCTGCTCCTGGAAAGCCGTTGATTGTCTTGTTCTCGCGCTTGTGGTCCTCCAGCTCTTTGGGATCGATTCCACTTTTGTTCCAGATGCTGCCATCCCATTCGATGACACCGACGCACCGGGCTCCGGCTCGGGTCAAGTACCTGTGGAGACGCTAGAACTGAAGTCAAGTTCTGTAAGAGACCAATGTTACAGTAGGCACCTGAACTGCAAATATGTCGGACACCAGTAAAAAGCTTCAAATCACAAGTGCTTAATGATTAGACGAAAGAAGATGACGACTTTGGCCAGTTTAGGGCCTTTTATTGTTTCAGATCCTTTACAGTAGGGCTAGGTCGAAATTTGGGATTCCCTTTGGGTGTCCAAAATTTGTGTCATATGAAGATTTGGTAGTCAACTGAAGACGAAAAAAAAAGTTTTATCTATGCCCAAATGCATCTAAAGTTGTACCATGTTGTAAAGTAAGGTGTAAAATTTTACTTACAGGACCTGCTGTAAAAATGTTTTTCTGACAATTTGAATCATGTCAGCATTTTGGTCTTTGATTTTTGTGCAGTTCGGCAGCTTCTGACAGCCACCAGAGCAGAAATCTACTTTCACAGCAAATTTACTTCAGTAGCTCACTACATAAATTTCAAATCAAATTGAGCATAGGTAAATGCAACTCTTTTTGAAAACTATTTGACTACATCTTCAACATTTGCCCTCACGTAAAAAAAACCCCAGACCCCACCAGTGAATTTCCGAAATTGACCCCTTTTCGACCTACTTTACAGCCTACTACTAGTCTACTTTACACACGTCACTGGGGTCATGCACTGAGAGAGCAAAACATCTTTATTTACAGTCGAAAGTAAAAATCCTCGATAAAAAGCACCACATTTCCTGTTTTACAAGATTGTTTGTGTGTTTTCAACTCCAGGAGTATTTGGTTTATGGAATCGCTACCCGTTTTCACGTCAACAGAAGCTGTCTGCAGCAGTTTCGCCCTTGTATACCCCCCATAGCATTCTTTTGGTACAGTGAAGTCTCGTCAAAAGAGCAGCCTCAGGCAGTGGAGAAATTGCTTCAGCATGCGGAGCACTCTAAAAAGCAAATGTGGAGACTAAACTCCACCTTTATGTTGTGGAAAAAAAACTTGCTCATGGACGACTGTTTCATGAGCCGCTCAAAAACACATGGACTTCGCATTAGAGCTTTGTGAGCTTCGCTAAATCAAAGTTGCAAGCCTTCCTGACAAACACACGTCACACCTTTAATGTTTCTCTGAGGACTTTTTTAAAGATTCATAAAGTGCAAGCTGGATTTGAATTGCTCTATTGTCGTGAGGCAAAAACTCCATTCTGACAAACTCTACTCTACGCAGCAGATTTCTCTATTTACCGATACTCTATTAATAATTCTTGTTCCACGGAATCTATTAATGAATGAATCCACTATAACGTTGTTATTTACGCTTCCGATTAGTGCTCAATGGTAGAACTGCAGTCGATATTAACAAGTGAAGCCACAGACCCTAAGACAGAGTACAGTGGACGTTCTGAGCACCAGTAAGAAACACAAAATCACGTTGGAGATCGAGGAGCAGTTGTTTCGTGCTCCTCCTGCAATGATTCAATGATGCAAGAAAGATCAATGATTATTGGGGCGTGAATCTCGTTCAAAATTCAAACGTTATTGTTAGGCAGCGTGAGACCCTCTTGAAAAAAGAAAGAGCCTTCTAATCCACCGCAGAAAGCAGCAAGTCCATTACGAAAAAAAATCAATGATCTAAGAATGGTTCTGTCAAGGTCGATCTTGGTCATTGTTGGCCAACAGAACGGCTGAAACACGAACGATTGATTTTTCTTACTGCCACTGTAGTGGAAAAGCATTTTTTTCTCAGAATTCTAGGTGATTTTGGCTTCGTGATCAGACAGACATATTCCTGAAAAATGTAATGACGTATAACGTAAAAACATACAGTGAAGTATCGCATATATACTGTACGTCTTCAGTCTATAGCTCGGGAGCTACGTACATAGGCTTTGTGTGTGAATTAATCATGAATTTGTTAGGTAGCCTCACCTCATAGTATGAAAGCCGACATTTCCGCAACCCTGTACGATAAACGTCTTGCCTCCAAAGCCGGGAGTGTTCCCGATCATGCTCATGTACGAGGCGTCGTTGATGAAATTCTCCAGCCCGTGAAACACTCCGCGGCCTGTGGCAGAAGTCCGGCCATGAATCCCACTCTAAATGCATGACTATTTTTTATGCGCATTCTGTGCTATCCCTAAAAGTCGTCTTGCCATACTTGATGGACTGGTTTCCCCGTGACGCATGCTGACGCGTTCATGTCTGTGTATCCAAGAGTGTTGGCGTACGTGTCGGCGATCCAGGACATCTCCCTCTCTCCAGTGCCCATGTCCGGAGCAGGGACGTCGATGCCCGGGCCCAGGAAGCCCTTCTTGGCCAACTCGATTGCAAACCTCCTGGTGATGCGCTCCATCTCGACATCTGAGTACTTGCGGGGATCAATTTTGACCCCCGCCTTGCCCCCGCCAAAAGGCACATCTACGCAGGCACACTTGTACGTCATGAGGGCAGAGAGAGCTTTCACCTCGTCAGCGTTTACATCGGTGGAATAGCGAATGCCTCCTTTGCAGGGCGAGCGATGATGAGAGTGTTGTGCCCGAAAAGCAGTCACGATCTCGATACTGCCATCGTCCTTTTGCACCGGGAAATTCATCTCAAGGACGTGGGAACACGGCTCGATTATGCTAAGGATCCCGTGCACCTGTTAAAGAAAATAAAGTGCTAAAAACTAGAAACACAGTGCGAGTACGAGTGATGTTGGTCACTCGTGCACTGGGTTACCTTCTTCCTTTTGTCGGTGTTGGTCACCCCTCTCATCCTGTGAAGCGAATCCATAAGTTCCTCCTCGGCCAACACGCATGCCCGGTGGAAGAAGTACTCGACCATATTGAAGAAGTTCGGGTTGACCTGTTCAGGAATGGTCTTCAGCCTATCTGGAACCTCCCAGCGCTTGGTGCTCCAGTCCACGTCCTTTGCTTGCGTGGAGGCCGGACGACCCTGTTGGACGGCCCTCCCGACGGCCGCCAAGCGCCAGTTCCTCGCCAGCAACGCAGACATTTCTGCAACCGAGAAGGACACGTCCGTCTCAAGATGAGCGCTTTCACGGCTGCAAAGCGCAGCTGGTAAATTCAGAGCGGCAGACGCAGAAGTCGACCTTTCTCAAAGAAGGCACCAGCGAGCTGGAAATCTTCCAAGAACAAAACTGTTTGCGATGCGTCACGGAATGTAGAAGCAACGATCCACAATAGGATTGCTCAACTCGACTCAGCGAATGTGGATTCCCATTTAAAAAACAAGACCAAAAAAAAAGACCGACAGCTGTAAGAGTACGTACGGGTCATGTCCTACAACGCCTATGAAGTAACCCAACCGCATAAACAGCAAAACCCCAACGGTTGCCTCATCGAGTAAATGCACCCGGTTTCCGGGTTAAAATGAACCGGATCAAAAATCCTGTCGAAGTGCTCGGAGAAAGGGCACAAATGTCGACAAGATTACCTGTCTTCAAACCGCGACTCGTTGGAGTAGCCCTTCTCTCTGGGAGTGGGGATCAGCATCCGCTCCAACCCCGTCAAAGCCAATCCGGAGTGACTCCAAGGATACCAAGGATATTAAGGAAAGTCCACTCGCTTAGGAGGTCCGCCAAGAACTCCCCCTTCCCCTGCCCTGTGGCCGCTTTTTTGACAGACAGCCGTCGTCCGCGGCGACGTCGACGTGGGAGGGGGGAGGGGACGTGGGCCACGCACGCAAGTCCGTGATTGTAATTTTTTTGACGCAAACATTCCGGAAAAGAGAGTTGCGTCGTGCGCCAAGTCCCTATCAGCGCCTGGAAGCGTTTCGCGGTATTCATCGCCGTCGTCGCCGTCATCTGCAGCTCCTATCACCGATGATGAGGCAAAGGAATGAGCGAGTGATAACGGGAGGAGGACGACGACGACGGCGACGAGGAAAGCGAGAAAAAGAGAAAGAGGATATCTGTGGCCACTTTGGGGGGAGCGTGTCACAACTGGCCGGAGTGGGTCTCGGGGTCGTCGCGGTCGATGACGCCCGACGCGCTGTCGGGGGAACGGGTGATGGTGGCGATGGACGCTTTCGTCTCGCAAGCGACTTCGGGGTAGAGCTTGTATTTGGTCTCTTTCTCGTCACATTTGCTGGTCACGACCACAAGCAGGAGTTTTCGCTTGCTCTGTGAAGTGTCGGTTCCTCTCGTCGCCGCCGTCGTCGTCGTCCTCCTCCTCCTCCTCAGTCGCAGCGCTGAGTGGTGCTGCCGCTCAGGTCCGAGCGCTGAGGTCAGGTTGTCTAGTCTTCTTGTCGTTTTAGGCGGCGTCCGGAGTTTCACCGGTTCGGACCCGGATTTCTCGCGTCTGGCGCATCCCGGGCGCGCCGACGGCATCTCCGACGTATCCCAGGCAGATCTGCCTCAGCCTGGATTCTAAAGAGAAACGCCCAAAAGTGGAAATCCCGGCGTCGTCGCCAGCAGTAGCAGCAGCAGGAAGTCTGACTCACCGTCAATGTCGTGTCGGCGACGTCGCCGTCGTACCTCGGCCACTTCGCTTTAGCCGCCACCATGGGCAAGATTCTGTCCAAAGTGTTCGGCAACAAGGAGATGCGCATCCTGATGCTGGGGCTGGACGCGGCGGGAAAGACGACCATCTTGTACAAGCTCAAGCTGGGGCAATCGGTCAATACCATACCTACCGTGGGCTTCAACGTGGAGACGGTCACGTACAAGAATGTGAAGTTCAACGTCTGGGTGAGTAGAGGACTCCCCTTCTCCCCGACACACGAAGACGAAGACTCTTCGTTCTCTTGCAGGATGTCGGCGGACAGGACAAAATTCGACCCCTGTGGCGTCATTACTACACGGGGACGCAGGGCCTAATTTTCGTAGTCGACTGCGCCGACAGAGACCGCATCGACGAGGCCCGGCAAGAGCTTCACAGGATCATCAACGACAGAGAGATGAGGGACGCGATCATCCTCATCTTTGCGAACAAGCAAGACCTGGCAGAAGGTAGGGTTGCAAAATTTTGGGCGCGGTAGATTCGCTTTTGTCATCACATTGCAAAGTTGGTTCAAGTGGTGACTTGGAGGGATGTTTGCAAAAGTTGGCCAAAGACGTCACACCGGGAAAGCGAAAGGATCGCCGTTGTAGAGCCGGTGAGGTTCAGGCCGAAGCCGTAAATCAACTTCGATGTTTTTGGCCCTGTCAGTGAATTGGTTCACTTCTATCAGTCATGCCCAAGAGCAGCGGACTTCGTTCTAGGGCTTCTCTCAGCCCTTCTTCTTACCGTGGGTCTGAGTCATGGTTTGGAAGTCGTCGGACGTGGGGTTGACGGAAGCCACCGACCAAAATCTCAAGCATGCTGGCGACTGTCCCGATTGTCACGTTGATGAACGTGTGGCTGAATGAACAAGAAGACCCCAAGATCCAGCCACCTCCGATTTAAGTCTTACAAGAATAGTCAATGTTACTCTGGGAGGAACAGAGCTGGAGTTCTCCCGGGAGAACTGTACAACGAGAAGGTCCCCTCGCAGTTGAAATATGACAAAGAGACCGTTGAGGATTCATCTGAAGATTGCTGCCATCTGTCTGGTGCTGGAAAGTCTTCCAAGAAAGAGGAATATAAGCAAGATATTTCCCATTGCAATGCAGTTTGCATCACGTAAGAAAAATGAAAGTGCCAAGGTAATATACTTTTTCCCCAAGAAAGCATAGGGAGAAGGGGTTCTGGAAGAAGAGGCTGTACGAGGTCATCATCCGCTATCCCACAGGAAACAGTGCTGCCATCAGGAATCTTTCAAGAAAGAGTAAAGTCCTGATGTACAAGAACCTCCATGTGACTTTATCGAAGGAGTCAAGGAAAGGAGGTGTCCAGCACGCTGAACTGGTTGTTGGCTCTCTTGTAGTTCGATTTCGGAGACCGATTAATTCATCCACTCGTCTGCTCAGAAACAAAGAAAGCGGATTCGTTCCAGCTTGTTGGGATCACAGATGGGGATAAGCAACGGTCTGGTTCGTATTTGTGAGGTGCACACCCCTGCAGAAGACGACACCCCTGCAGTTGGCAACTGATACAATTTTGACATCATTTCGGATGATGAAGCTGTTTTAGTCGTACATGTTCAAGGACTATGACTTTCTAATCAGAGTAAGAGCACTTAGCATCAGCCCCAAAGAGACTTGGAAATGAGAGGAGTGAGATCAACATGAGTGATGCCAGCATCTCGACTAGTGTCTTGAGGTTGGGGTCAAACGATCTTGCGACAAAACCAATTCTGCTCAAGCTCACTTTGTAAAAGATCGGGGGTATGGTCACCATGAACATGCCACCGCCATCGTCTGACACGTTGTGGCATTGTTTTCGATACCTCCCTGACGTCACGTTCACCGTCCAGGTAACCTGTGGCAATGAGAACGTCTTCATTGATTCTGGAGAGGACATTGTTTCCGTCTCAGAGAAGTCTTGGAAGGTCCCACGGTAGCGTAAGTCAAGCATTTCATTAGGAATCACTTCATCAAGACCACTGTCTGTCCTCCTCTCAGAAACATGGTTTGCCACTGTTTCTTTCTCCAGATTGGGAGTCCAACACCTTTTTGCTTCTTCGTTATAGCTTGGTAGTGCGGTCGATGAGTAAAACATTACCATTAAGAGTAAAAGCTGCAGCTAAAAGTCATCCTTTCTCTTCTTTTAAGCTATGAAGCCTCACGAGATCCAGGAGAAGCTGGGCCTAACACGCATCCGAGATCGCAACTGGTACGTACAGCCCGCGTGCGCCACCTCCGGCGACGGACTTTACGAGGGGCTGACGTGGCTGACGTCGAATCACAAGGCCTGAGGAGAATGAGCATTCCAGTGCAGCCGATAGTGATATGAAGAAATCCTCTGGCAGCAGCCGTGACGACTGCGGCGACGGCGTCGTACGTGAGCTTGTAGGACTCGAGCAAATGATGCAGTGACACGAACGACATCAGCGATAAGGACTGTGTGCTGTCGCCAGAGTTACCGGCAGATCGCCAAAGAATAAATTTTCGTACTTCCTTTACAATAGTGTCAGGAGAGCGTTGTTCGTCGAGAGATAGTAGAGAATGATGATGCATCAGTGAACGCCGCGACCCTTGAACCATGGAGTGCAAAGAAAGTCTCTGCCCTGCCCCAGCCCCCCATCTTGGCAAGTTCTCCTTAGGCCATGCGGCTGGAGGTCGCTTCAGTTGTCATTTGCTGACTAGACGGACTTCCCCGCATGATTCCTGGCTGAAGAGAGCGTGAATTTTCCTCCTTCCCCACCTTATGTCTCGTGTTCATCTCCAGCAGTGATAGAATTCGAGCTCGATGTACCTCTGACTGCGCACATGTAGCACTCCACGTACGTCTGACAGACGCACTCCCTGTCCTCATACTAGCGTAATCAGAGGCTTCAGCGTCTTTCTGCATGACCATGAGGATGACGACGAAGCGACCTTGTTCCGTTTATCGCTCCCGACGAGAGTACATTGCCAAAAGTCTCGCTCTTGTTCTGTGGCAAGATCACAAGTCCGACAAATGGGGCAAGTTCTAAAAATCAGAAGCGACGTACACGGTCACGTTGGGTGAGACAAACGACTACGACAGTTGAGCAGAGGGCAACTGCAAAGTCTTGAGCGGCGTCTGTGTCGTGAGCTTCAGCTCGCTATCACTTGATCGAGCTTTTTTCGACTTGAAGGTACGGTGCTTTTATATAAGTGACGGTGCAGTCCAGGAGCGCGCAGTCGTGCCTCCCGGTGTTGATGCTTTCTCCTTAGTCAGTTTCAGGTTGTCTGCCCGTCAAGATGCGGTCATTTCGGGGCAACTCCTTGCCTCCTGTGTCCTCGGACGATAGCGATGGCGGAGATTTTCACGAGATGAGCGGCCTGCGGCGGACGCTGTGCCCCATCAGGATTGCCGGCATTGCTGTCGGCAGCCAGGGGAGCCTGGACTCCTGCGGGGAGGAGACGAAGTTTTGGGGTTCGTCATTAAGGAGGAAGAAGCAGCGTAACTATCGACTGCAGCACCTGAAAACTGGACATCACCAAGAAGAACACACTCCTTTTGGATCGACGGCCACACCTATGACGAGATACCGCTGCAGAAGTGATGGGCGCAGTGGCCTGGAAGGGAGAAGAGTCTCCTCCGTGAGTAGCATCGCCACCTTCTTCGAGGGCGGCTGCGGCAGCAGCAGTGACGCCAGTGAATACTGCAGCAGCAGCAGCGAGCTTAATAACGTCAACTTCAAGACCACCAACTCGTTCGAGGAGTGCTCATTCCTCGGTGCACGTGAGTCAGAAGTAACGGCTTTGAAGTCCGAGAGCGCATTTTCCACCTCCATCCAAGTTCTGACACAGGATCATAAACAAAGCTCGTCGGCAACGAGGGACAAGAGCACGGTCAACAACTTGGAGCTCTCCGGGCAGAAAGAAAGCATCTCCAGTACTGCTGAACAACTAATTCAAGAGGAGAAGGATAACGTATTTACGAGCTGCAACGAAAATTCTACTCATTGCATTGCAGACGGCACCTCCAGCAGAGGGAACAAGCTTACTGGCAACGCGTCGACCCTGACGGCCGACTGCGAGCTCTTGAGATCCATCACTCCGGGCGACATCATCGAAATCGAGCCAAACGTGGTGCGGTATCATGACGGTGCGGCACCTACAACGCTTAGGCAACCTCAGAAACAAGATGGTCGTCACTCCCGAACAGAAGCAGAAAAGGATCCTCAAAACGACACTGAAGCAAGAGTATGCAGTGAAGGGGAGGCACTTGTTTTTGAAGACTTGTTTGAGAGATTGACGATGGAAACAGAGGTTTCCATCGCGGAGAAAGAAGAATCTGTGCGTAGGGAGCCTTTCCCGAGACCTCCCGCTGCTAAAGAAGAATCACTGGAGTCAAAAAGCTATGAGCATAAAGTTGGCCAGCTCTTGTTCGATAGTGTTGCTGATGATCCCTCCACTGCAGGTACGGTTGAGAAGGAAGAATGTGAAGAATATGGAGATGGATCGCGGGAGTCGCCCGGCGAAGAGAGCGTAAAAGAAGCGTTGGACGACAATAGGATCACCAAAGCTTCATCCAAGCGTCGCAGGAACCTTACCATTGACTATCACGACCTGTCCCCCACAGTCTGGTCTTGGAACGGACAGGTGGCCAAGTACGTGCAGAAGACGTACTTGCCCAACGACGATTTAGCTTCAACTCACAACAGTAATGTTGAGTCAACCACGAACAATGTGGAAACTGCCGAAGAAGAGCAGGGAGTACTTGGCCATGGCTTAGGGATTATTCTGGACAAATTGCGTAACATTGAGACAAAGCTTGACGAGATCAAGTCCATGGAAGAACAGCATCTGTGGCGACCTTCGGAGATGACAACGACGCCTTACGTGGACAAGGGAGAGAAGTTGGAGAAACCGGAAGATGTCAAGGAGGATGAACCCGCTCACCCAGTTAAGGATGAGGATACTGAAGATGAGGACGGCGATGTTACTTTGTTGGTGGAGAATCCAGATGAGGACGATGAGCACCAGAGCGATTCTACGGACGCAGGCGTCGTTGAAATCATTGAGGTTAGTTCTGCCGACGACGGAGGTGATGAAGATGACAAAGATGAAGAACAGAGCTTGTTGACTGCGTCCCAAGCCAATCGAATTGAGGAATTGGCGAAACAGATGCTCCAGAGTAAGCACCTGACACTTGGTGATGGCTTGGATACTTTATCCGAAAGATCGGAGACTGACGAGGCTGACGAGTACGAGGACAGATCTTTGCATAGAAGGTCTTGCAGCAGTAAGAGGCGCACTCGAAGCACTAGTAGAGATCGCTGCCTCGCCAAGATCAAGTATTGCTGGCGGTGCCACCATACGGGTCACGAGTCGTTTGATTGCACAGAGGAAGTTAGGCCTGCTAACTGGTGCCCGAGGTGCTTGGAATCCAGCCACTGGGAGGATGATTGCTGGGTCAACGACAAGCAGGTACGTACCAGTACGACCTTGATAAAGTAACGTGTCGTATTCGCAGTGAGAAAATGAGCAGCCGGGAGGAGTTATTTCGCGCTAACAACAGCTCTAATGCATCACAAAGCTCACAGCACCCTCCTCACTTCTAGTCGAGTTGCATGTCTATGTCCCTTGACCTGAATGAGATTCTTGCTTTCTCAGGTATTCTGTACTCTGTGCACTCTTCCTGGTCATTTGCCCTGCGTGCATGAAACTTCGGACTTTCGTCAGCGAAAGCTGGTGGTCGAGACATTCGGCTGGCTGGCGTTCAAGGACTGGTTCAGAGAGTCTGACTTCTGGAGCTGGTGGAACGTCAGCGGATACACAAACGTGCCCCTGTACAAGCTCATGCAGCACAGGAAGTAGAAATAAACGCATTGAATTTCTTTCCCTACTAGTTTGTCGAAGAATCTTCCCACTGTTTGAGATACCAGGAGAGATGTCCGCTGCTTCCCGCGTCCTCCATGTCGATCATGTAGTGACAAGTGAGCTCTTCTCCACAGGGAATGGTCCGGAGGCTGACAATCCGAGGAATCCGGCCGAACACGGGATGGTTGATGACGTCCCACCGACAGTTGGGCTTGAATGAGTGGTTGATCTTGTGCCCTAGGGTAGCGTTATACTTCTTGGTATCCCCATACTCGAGAGGCAGATCCATGTAGTCCGAGTCCTGACGGTCCTGGCATACGAACAGTCAAGAGCAAAAGTGCGTGACCTCATCGCTTTGTTCCTATTTCAGCTCTGATGTACTTGGACATTGCTAACTGTTACCGTGTAAGAAACGTGTTCCTCACTTTCAGAATATTACAGTACAGGTACTTTCAATGTCACGGAATAAGATTAAGTCTTAAATTCAACCTGTAACTTCTTTGAAGTCGGTTACGACTGCATAAAGATAGCAAGATGCTGGAAAATGTCGCAGGTCACTTGATGAGCTTACCCTGGTATGACACCAGTCGACGTAGATCTCATAGACCTTGGATCTGAAGGGCGGCGTTTCTCCTGGCCGCACCCTGATACCGTTGTAGAACGCCATAGTGTAGCCCTCAGGCACGTCATTGGCGGCAAACAGTCCTTCGCCTGCTCCGGGGATTAGAGAAGGAGCTACATACACCGTTCTTTGCTCGTGAGGATCCTGCACCAGTGGTTGGCAGCGAATCTCGCTTATGGTCGATGGACTAAATGACATTGGCTCTGGATAGGAGTGCACGGCCGAGAAGCTCAACTGCACTATCTCATTGCAGATATGAGCGCCGCTGACGTCCATGGCCCATGCCGCGGAAAGGACGCCGTCGTCAGTGAAATGTCCCACCAGAGCCACGTCAAAGTCCGGAAAAACAAAGGCATTTCCCGGGCCGCAGAAGCGTGCCTTGTGATCCAGCGAGCCATAAAGAAAGCCACCGCCTTCTACTCGCCGCCAGAAGGGTCCACAGGCACGGCCTTTGGAAAAGAATCCGACAAGGGCCAACCCGCCGTCCTTGAGGCATCCCTTGACCGGACCCTCTAAGCGTCCGTCGTCGAAATGTCCCTCTAGAGTAAGGCCGTTCAGGAGAATCACTTTAGCCTTCCCCTTGAGGATGCCACTGACGTATTTGCCAGCAATCTGCTCGATCCCGTGCTCTTCCAAAGCTTTTCCGCTGATTATGCAGGCTCCGTGTCTAGCGCCTCTGCGGACGGTACAGATAACTTGTACATCATCCGAGCTGCGTCCTGGAAGGAGATCCCATCACCAACCAACCGTCAATGACTTGGAGAAGCTTTGAACACGTCGGCGATCAGGAGGAACCCTACCTTTCGAATCGCGAGTCGGGTCGGTGACAGCAAAGTCATTTTCGTCGGGGTTGACGCTTGAGTCGTTTGAGGCTATCGCCGTGGCACCGCTAACTTTGAATCCGAAGATTTCAATGTCTCGCCACCAATTCCGGAGGAAAGTTCTCAGGTCCGAGCTGCTACAATCCTTGTCCAGGACCATAACTGTTTGCAATCTTTCACCTACTGTATCTTAGTGCCTGCAATAAAACTATTCTACGATTCCTGGGTCAGCTTTTGCAGGGAGTGAAAGCAGAGAAAATACTTGGGAGGAGTTACTTGGCACCCGTTCTTCTTCGGATATTGTCTTTGCTGCTTCAATGAGGTGAACGGTGAGAGCACTTGTGTCGGTGCAAATCTACAGCTGCAGATCTGTAGTCACTTTTGACCCACTCTGTGCAGAGCACTGCTTGCAAGCATCTCTTGATAACGTCCTACGAGTGCTTCTCGCACGAGAACATCTGGTCTTGCCCACTGCCCGTCCACATGCAACACGTCACGCCGGACCTGCTGGAAGTCTTTTTTCTGCTTTATCGCCATCATGATGTGCTTGAGCTTGAGATGGAAAACACGTGACCTTTGGGTGCATCGATCTTTTAATCCCAATTGGGGTTGTATTTGAAAGTAATGAAGAGGTCTGGAGTGCCCCATGTTGAACATATGTCATAGCATTTTGGGTTCTTCGATGGATATGGGGGAGGGGGTGGCCCATTGACAGTAGGTAGGAGGCCAGCTGTCCAGCATTGGCAACATCAGTCGCCAGGGCACCTCGCCCGTGCATGTGCTGCTTGGCCCTGAGCTTGTTCTGGTTATACAAGAGGAATTGGAGGCGCTTTTCCGCGATGTTGACATACATGTCCATGACGAAGTGGTTCAGCAGGGTCTTGTGCTTCAGTGTGAATACACTTGATCTGCAGTCATTTTTCCCATAGTGCACCATGCTCTGGAATTAAAGAAAGTGTGAGTGTGAGGCTGAAGGTATTAAACGTGAATGTAGAATATGAGTGGATATTGTATCATAGGCACGATAGGTGTTTTCACGCGGTGCAGGTGGCCAACCAGCTGAGTGAAGTTGATGTCCCTCCTGCCTGACATCATGACAGCCACCATGTTTGTAGTCGGTGCATTGATCGTCGTTGGATGCTGACCATGTGGTGTCCCTGGCCAGTGAGCCTCATCTCCAGATCATTGAGGTGATGCATGGCCGTCATTGGGAGCAGGGCTCTATTAACTTGCCGCCTTTCTGCATCTTCTGCTCGGAATGAATCAAGGGCTTGGCGGGTTCCTCGTTCATCTTCTACCTGTCTTTGGCGCACCTCACCTTGTCGAGCTGCATCGAGGCGGGCTGCACATTCCTCCTGATTCTCCTGTTCGCGTTCTCGTTCTGACGTTTAACGTCAAAGGCCCTCGTCCAATGTTCCTTGTGAGCTGTGGGCTGCAGCATAAGGCTTAGTAAATGCCACCAATTTTTGACCTAAGTCGATCTGAATCTCAACTTGAGTGTGCTGGTCCGGAACACAAGGGTGTTCTTCTCTTACGAAGCAATGGACTCTCGCACGATGACTCTGTCGATGCTGGGGTCCTCCTTGTGGGTGATGACGTACGTACGCTAGTTGGTCCACCGCTGGTAAACAATGACAGCAAGGTCATGAAGAACAGTTGCCCACACTTTTTGAGCCACTAATCAATGGTCCTTCTCAAGTCGCTATATAGTTATATCATCCTACAAATAAGCATAGGTGACGCTTCTCAGTGACAGGAGTTGCTGAGGGTGAAAAAGTGTTACGTGACAGACCACAACCTGAGTTCAGCATTACTTGGTCACACTTAGTGGGCTACATTGATATCACACTGACGCACTGCATGCATTAGGTAGTGATGCTCCGGAACGTGCCCATGTCCTTCATGTTCGTATAATTCCTTTCAACTATCTGCTCCTTCTACTCCTGGCATAGCACATTGTCTCCTGGCTCAGTAAGCCTATACTCACTGTTCTCGGATATTCTTGAAAATTCACATTTGTCGGATTCGCTCACATATATCTTAGGGATTGTTTTATTAAAGATAGCGACATAATCCACTCGCCTGATCCTCTTCATCATTGTAGTTCATTGCTCAGTAAGGAAGAATTCATTCTTATAAATAAAAGACCTATCGTACGCTCCTTAGAGGTGGCACTGTGGTCGAATAGGTTAACACTACTTTATTGCCCTCCACCGTATCATTCACCTTTATGAGGATATTTGATATGTGTAGCTGTGCCGACAGGTATTTTTCCAATGCATTAGGCAAGGGTGGAAAGTCAGGCTGATGCAGACCTTGGCCTTCCTGACACAGGCCTTCTACCATACTGTGCAGTGCGCTATCAAAGCGTCAGGTCTTAGTTTGCTGCACTATTTGGGTCAAATGAATTTGGATCTTCGTTGCGTTGTCCCTCGCCAAGTTCTGTGGCACAGACACCGTCCGCAGGCGAGAGAGTGTAGATGTTGAGCACGAACTTCTCGTCGTTGTTGATCACCAGGGGGAATCCGATTCTGGAGACATGGACAGAAATGACGCAAGAGGAATTTGGGCATGCTGATGATGACAGTAGTGGCTAGGCCTGCAGCACCGCTGACGACCTCTGACGGCAGGTGGATTCCTCGGAAGTCCAATCTGGAAGAATGTTCATTGTTGATCAGGCTGAGGTTGTAAGTCCCATGTTGACACTGCCATGAGACTGAGTGGATATCAGTGCCACCAGCTGACGATATCAACCATGACTTTTCACTCAGTAGTCCGATATGGACACGCCATACGCTCGGGCATGGGCAGGATGTCCCCTACCGATAATTTTTAGCACACCTATTCCATTAATGCCTAACCAATGGCTGCTCCTTTCTAACTAATGACTTAATGACAGTGTTCTGTCCTACCCTCGTGATAGAAATGAGTGAATGGCTCCGGGTGTTGGTAGTTCAGGAGTCTGTGAGTGAACAGCTCACCTCGTGTCCCGTTAGTGTTGGCCCATGCAAACACTTGACCCATGTTCGAGAGGGTCCACATCAAGTTGTGCACTGCAGCGTTATTTTCGATCTACATTGCGCGGTTGTGAGGAGGTCTTGGACGATTTTTAGTGGTGCTATTCATAGTTTAAACCTTTGATTGTTATTTTGGGCATCAATATTGTCTGATTTTTGTACCGATTCCTGGTCTGAGGGTACAATTTGATGTGAGATTCTTTAGTATTTTAAGACGGTGCGATAACATTTATTTTTTAAAAATTCCCGGCCCTGCTGTGTACGAGATATTCTTCGCTTCAGTTGAGCTTTATTCTTGTCATCGTCCTTTTGTTGTCCTCCGACCTCCGTCCGCAGAAAATCCAAGGCCTCAGGTGAAGTCGTTTTGTTCGAACAAGACAGTGGTACAAACCGACCAGGCAATACATAGATACTACTTATATATACATTTTTGCTGTTTCTGAAGGTGAATGGAAATTTGCAATGTTACGAGAGGCCTGTGAGCTGTTACGCCTGTGTACGTGGACGCAACCAGGGCAGCGGAACCGGAAGCAGTCGTCGTTCCATGGGGGCGCGCGGAAAGTCTGGAACAGACGTCACAAAGCCTCGAAAGTCCCGCAAGACTTTCAGGGGACGGGAAAAGGTGCGCGGACGGCACGATCAAGACTTGCCCAACAGAGCCAGAAATCCTCAACAGGATCCTCAAAACAAGGACGTCCTTGACACAAAAAATGGGGGTACCTGGAGAGAAAGCCTTGGTGCGTACACCAAAAGACATGAATTTTTAATCAAAGTCAGCTTGAACGACCACGACCTACAATTCGCACTCACCCCCCCCCCCAAGGCTCAGGTGAGGGCCTACCTGTGAGAGGTGGAGGAAGTCATCGACTTTCGCAGAAAATGGGCCTGGCGTTGGAGATACTGTTGGGGCAGCCTTGGACTGGATCTGCAGGAGAATAATCGATATTGCGAGCTCAATCACACTTTTGCACAGCCTCGAGCGCCATTTTGCCAGAGCAACAGTTGAGCAAGATGCATCGTGGCAGCAACGGCGGCGGCGGCCGCCGCTCGGCAGCGATCAGGCTCAAGCCCATGGCGGTGGCGTTGACGGCGGCGGCCACAGCGTCGGCGGCGCCGCCCGCCAGGCCGATGGAGCCGCCGCCCCCGGAGCCTGGAGGAGGAAGTTCCGGATCGACCTTCCCTCAGTTGCCTCCGTTTCCGCCGCCGCCGCCACCGCCGCCGCCGCCTGCGGACCACCAGGACCCGTCAGACAGACGTGCCGTCGACCAGCTGGACCCTATCGTCGGGGCTCCCAAAGACAGCATGCAGAAACAATTCTTACTGACCACGTCGGCGGCCGTGGCGGCTGCCGCTGCTGTCGCGGTGGCACCGCCCCAGACACCGTCTTCCACATGGGTCGCAAGCAGCAGATCCCTCATTCAAGGGGCTGTGCAGAGTAAGTGTAGTATAAGTTGTGTTGCACAAAGCACTTGTCTCTTTTTTCAACGAAATGTATGTTAACATGAATGTGTTGTCGGGTGTGCATTGTTGTAGTCCGTGTATGTACTGAGTGACTCAAGGTACGGCACACCTTGGCAAGTCCTGAGTGCCATGATCTGGACAATTTTGACTTGTCCAAGCCTGAAGATGTCATTAAGAAACTGCACAATGAGGCCCTGTCACACCTTTGGCCAATGCATCATTTGGAAGGCATGAAAGAGCATTTCCGCCCCTTCACGATGGCCTCAATGATGCCCATGTCGGTGTGCACCCACAGCACGGACGCCATCAGGCCGGCGACAAATGGACGAATAATGATGCACGAGACTTGAAAGGCTTGAAAGTGCTCTGCGGCAGAGATCCGAACTTGCGTCACCCCCGGGTGTACCGGGCGCGTCATATTTAGTCTCATACTATTTATGACGTATAGAAAAATAAGCGTAGCTCGATCATTCTGGCGTCATCTGAAGCAATATTTACATCGATGCAAAAAGCTACTTTGCTACTATTTTAAAGTGAAATTACTTTATGTCCTGAAAATAAGTTTGAAGCGAACAAGTCAACATTGAAAGTTCAATGAAATGGCGGCATTGCAAAGTAAGAAGAAGAATCAGTTGCACTCACAACCGTTTAAAGTGCTTTTAAGCAACACTTTTTTAAGTTGCTTGAAAACACCGACACTTTTAAAATGTCGAACATCGCCTGTTTCTAGAGTGTGCGAAACTGCATACATGTACATAAAGATAGCTTTGCCACGCCAACCTCATGTATAGTGTTTATATAGTGTAATGTATAGTGGTTTATTGTGTTTTTCTCCACGACGATGCATTATTATGTTGCAACGAATGTCCAGCTAAATATAAGATTGTACTGTTAAAGAAGCAATAGACATTCTTCTTCGTGACTTTCAGCTTCACTTGTACCTTTGATATCAGTTCCTCCTTCATCGTCATCATCGTCGAACAAGAAGACAAGCGAGGACGAGGACGACAGGAGGAAGGCGACTCCACCGGACCTCCTTGAGCTCTCCAACATGTACTTCGACCGGCAGCAGCGGATCTTGGCTGGGGGACATCTGAGAAAGTCCGAATCGTCGCACGGAGGAAGAATCGCGAGGTGAGGAGTCGTGAACAGATCTTCTTTACGTGGAGCACCAAACATTGATAGACACACCTGTACAAAAGTATCCTTGACATGTTATTTAGGTCTCCTCCACCACCAGAAGCTCGACCGTCGACCACCGACCTGAGCCCCTCGGGCACGGTTCCGACAGCCCCCTCGACCCCGCTGGTCAGGAATGCGTCTGGGATGCGCAAGCTGACTCCTCTGGCCCAGCGTCCGACATTGGAGGAGTCCAGGATCAAGATCGATGACGCGCGCAAGATGTCCAACACCCATGGCCTGCACCTCTCGGTCAACTTCAGCAGCCAGGGCTGGCGCCAGGCCCTGGACCCGCTCACCAAGAAGAAGGACGAGAACATCGGCGAGCAGCACATGGAGATGGAGAATTAGTGCAAGGAAACGCCTGCATGGCCTGACAACGAAACAAACATCGATGCAGAATTGAATCTCTTCAGCACTGCTACACCCATCAGTAAGGAAAGGATCAGCTTGGACAAGACGACTTTTCTGCACCGCTGATCTGCTCATTCTTCAGTGCATTGGTTTTTGGCTCAAGCGCTTTTCTCTGCAGTACAATGTCTTTCTACTCTCTGCAAGTGAATTGTCTGCCTTGACCGACCTGGATGCTGACAACAGACCTTGACATGATGCCTCGGAGTCAAAACGCTCATTGAACTCAACAACTGTCAATTTGACAATCGTGACATGTACTTACAAAAAAATCAGCAAAGGGTCCGGACTGACAAGGCCTGTGTGTGTATTTCCGTTCATTTATACGACTTGTGACCTTAATTTAGCTGCCCCTGGTAGAATTGTGTGAGGGTCCATGATTTGAGCACCATATAAAGCCTCCATAAAGCTCACTTTGCTCGCTCTGAGAGTCTTCAGACAGTTTTCAACGGAAGTGAAGAACATGAACAAGTCAACGTCTCCGGTGCATTTTCTGCCGGGGGGGGGTTGTGGAGAAGGGTGAGGATCATGCTGGCACAGTTATTGGCCAGGGGGATGAGCGCGGAGCCAAAGATCAGAGGTTGTGGCGCCCCCCAGGCTGTGGGTGATCAGCAGTGAGCTGCTACGAATGCTTATATCATCTCACTGCTGATCATAAATAATACGTATAAGACTGTGCGATGTGAGACAGACATTGACAAGTCTGTTCGACGTTTAGGTTGAACAATCAGTGTCAGTCTTCGGTGTTTAGCTGTAGATTGAAGTGCTGCATAAAACTTTACAAACTTCCTTTGGTTTTTTGCCCACTTCCAACTTGTTCCACAATCCTGGAGCACGGTGCGGCTGGAGCAGGAGGTGCAGCTGGGGTAGGACGTGACTTTCACTTTTGTCCAACTGGTGATTTGGCTCGATTTACTTCACTTTACTTTTCAAACCAGACAGACCGAGGACACCTTGCACATCTACATACTGACATCACTGTTTCCTTCTGTCAATGCCCGCACGCGCTCGCGGCGAATCCGATCTTGATCTCGCAGCTCCCGCGAGCCAGCAACATCAAATCTGGACTAAGGTAACAGTGTTTTTATTTACATACCGGTACACGAAGGACGATCTGACATTGCTACGTAAGCTTCCACTTAAGTACTGAAGGGGTCGTGCCGCAGGACCTCAAGTAGGAGAAGAAGACGGGATGAGTTGCTCCTTAAATATATATAATCTAGAAGACGATGAGTTAGCAAAAATGCGACTTATTATAAGTATAATTCACGACCACCTGCTGGACTGAAGTCAAAGGCTCTTCATAGTGTAACATGCGACTGCTCCACTACCTTGTTGTTGACGACGTCAACCCGATTCATTTCGGCCTTGTCCTCGACGATGCGGTCGGGTATCAGTCCACACACACGCTCAGGAAGCTGATCCGTACGTTCCCCCAGAACGCCAGTCCACACGTCCGTCGAGAACGCCTGTTCCTCGGCCAAAGCAACTCCTCATGGTCATGTCAGCAGTTGGTGCGAGCGCGTCTTAACAGCACAATATTCCGGAAACAACTGAACCCTTTCGCATCCAACGTAGTGATGGTTTCGATCTTCGAACATGTTCGCCAACAGCTCGAGTTCGCGGCTTTTGTGAGCCTCAAAACATGTTCGACTTGGAGTCGAACGGTTCGAAATTTGTCCATTCCTACGGTACAGCGCTAGAGACTTCATGACCTAGAAGCGCGACCAGCTCAGTGACAATTCAGGAATGCTGGATATATCCCTCTCCACAGGAGCATGTGGTTAAAGAATATATCCCTCCAGAGAGAAAATGAGCGGGGAGATATTCAGAAAATCGTTCGTCATAACTATATATTAACGATGCATATTGTAGTACTATATGGACCCAGGTTGGACTTGACTGCGCGAGGGGTTTTATATCCCAAGGGCGTTGCCCGTAGCAACCAAGGCCTCCGTGTCGCAGGTGTTGCCTGTGGAGAAGCTGTCTGTTGACCTGGAACGACGTGGTCCCAGGCGACAACATGGGGCTTGTATGATCATTCTCCAGGGGCCAATTACGTTTCATTGTACATCACTACTCCCACTTAAAGTCAAACTTATCTGTCCGACCCTTAACTAGAGACTGTACCATTATGTTTGGCCTGGGTCGTAGAAAAAGCTGCCTTATGAGAATAGTACCCTTGTACCAGATGGACTTATAAGTGGCGTGCATGGTATGTCGTTGTTTCATATGCTAAGAGACCAAGAGGAAATAAATAATGTTAAAAGAATAATCGTTCATTGTTATCGTCGGTTCTTTCCATTCAAGTCTTCTTCCGCTTGGCCTTTCGAGATCCCCTATCCCCACTGCAAGCTTCAGCCTGCAGGTGCTTCAAGTCGGCGCTGAACAGGACCTGGGCAAAGTGAAACATACAGTCAGCGTTACCAACTCTGTATTGGTTCGATCTCTCTTACGGAATGTGCCCACCCGGCATACGGGCCGTAGAGTTGCTTAAAGTGTCCCGCCACCTCGTTATAGGCCTTATCGGTCACCGACTTCCTGCCCTTCAAGTGCGGCAGGTACTTGAGGGCTGCGATCTGGAACATGTGCGTGTCCACCGGAATCGATGAGGGCTGGTCCAGAGACATGAGCAAGATGCAATCTGCGACCTGTCCACGTCAAGAATAGAAACGCATCGTGCACAGTAAAGTCATGACTATGGCACTACCTTGGGTCCCACGCCACTGAGCTGGAGAAGCTCCTGTCTCGCAGTCTCAAGATCCGCGCCCCTTAGGTTTAACAAGACCTTTTCTCCTCCCTTCGCTCCGAGCGTTAAAAGAGAGGAGCTAGATGAGCCTCCTCAGCTAATTCTTTTGCATGTCTGACTCAGACAAGACCGAAAATTGAGTTCAAGTTAACGTTCCTCCTCTCACCCATGATCTGTTTGGCTGCCTTTTGCACGTAGGCAGCGCGATATCCAAATCCGAGAGTCCTCAGTTTCTGCTCCGTCGCGTCTGACGCCAGCGCGTCCACCTTGGGGAACGAGTAAAAGGTGCGAGGGGCGGAGGGAAGATCGACCTGGCAGATGGGCTCACCGAAGTGTAAGCACAAATTCTCCACCATGCTCGAGATGCTGAAAAGTGAGGAAAAGACGTTGCCTATAACATGGCTGCATACAGGGAGTACGAACTATCCCCGCCAGATTGATACATACGGAGTTCAACCAAGCACATACGAACTCGGGCTAAGTTAATATTGCTGCTAAGTTAATTTTGCTGCCAACTTCATATGTACTACTAAACGAGGATAAATGCCCTAGTTTTTATCTTAATTCAGGAGTTTGTAAAAGTTGACATTACGATCATCAATCCGTGTTCACTGGTTCTACGGAACTATAGGGTGTAACAGCAAAATATGACTGAGTCTCTTAATCTCTGGCCGCACCTTGGTGATGGAGTCTCTGAAACCGAGAGTCAAAGCGTTCAAGGAAGAAAATGACTCGAACAATTTGACTCTCGGGCCGATGGAAGAGACTCCATCACCAAGATGTGGCCAGAGATTGAGAGACTCATTGACATTTTTGCCGTTACACCCTTTACAACACCTATCCTACCTCAGAACTTTGTTGATCGGCCCTCACACTGATTCACCCAACACATGAAGTCCATATCAAAATCATAAGAGTCACCGATCTATGTTAATCTATCCAACACACGAAGTTCATACGAAAGTCGCTTGGGGTACAATCCTCGTCTAAGTCTGCTCCGTAAATTCTGGAAGGGTATGAGCTTGCCAGCTAAAGAGTGAAAAACCACCGAGGCGACCGAATGATATAGGTGCGCCTCATTCCACACCTGCTTCATACTGCATGGAAAAGCTATGCTTAAATGTAGGACAGCTTGCTCTCAAGTGTGTGTACCGTTGAATATTGTTGTTGGAAGAGCAGATGAAGGAGAAGAGATTCTCTACAGGGTGTTGACGCAGCATCCGCACCCCTGGAAATGACTTGGATACGTCGCCGAACAAGGGGTCACAGGATGACCAAGTCTTGTAGAGTGGACCGAGCTTCACCTGAGGATACAGTTCATTAGCAGTCACACGGCGGAGGCTGCCACATGAGCATGCACACCTCCAGCTGGAAGTAGTCCTGCAAGATCTCTTGATCGTCTTCACCCTCCGGATAGGCCTTGTACAACAAGTGGTCTTCAGTCTGTGCAAGCAGCCACACTTTGCCTGCCAGTGCCCCGATCCAGCAGTCAAATTTCTCGTCGTCGGGTCTCAAGCTCTCCTCTTTGGACCACCTGAAGCTTTGTCCGCACCTCAGCACCAAGTCCAGTCTCAGCTCCGAGATCTTGAGGGGCAGCAGCTTCCAGGTCAATGTAGTAAAAGCCGCTATTGGTGACATCTTCATTTCCTGCAACGAAAAGTGAGAAGAAAGCGATCACATTCTCTACTGAGTAACACTTCTGTTGACCACTGGATGTATTTTCTCTCTGTTGTTATCCCTGTATCTTTGCCATCGTCAGGGCGAACAAAGAACAGAAAGGGCTCAAGCGGGGCCATCACAGTCCTTTAGGTCGTGTCGTATCCATTGGACACATTCTTTTCTTGCAGGTTTTCATGGGTTACGAGCGTAACGGTTCCTCTATTGGCTACCACGTTTAACACTATCTCTTGCTGTTGCTGTTGGTCGGACCCTCCTGATTTGGTTTTGATGAATGGCCCAACACTAAACGTCTCTCTAGCGTCTTCGTACAGGAAAAGTTCGCCAGAGTTGAGCAGCGGTGGGGCGATGTTGGTCGTACTGGCGGAGACATTCACGCGGAAGAACGGGCGCGCGGGCATTGTGACAGTGATCTCGCCCTCAGCCACCTTTAAGAAAAAAAGATCATTTGATGATGACTAGAACATCTCCAAGATCACGTACCTGAATGGTAGAATCAGCGGTAATGCTCTCTACATTGACGAAGACGCCGCCTCGTTTGACGACACAGGTGAGGGAGCCCTCCACAACGTTCACATTCACGTTACCTTGTTCCCTGACCAGAACATAGCAGCTGTTGTAAAGATACCTGAAAAATCACAATGCACCACTTTTTCTAATATGTCTCATTACATGTTGTCAGTCTTTTTGTCGTGATCTTATAGGTGGCTCACCTGATGTGAACGTGTCCACTGCGTGTAAAGAATTGGGAGAGATCGCTGTTGCAGTCACCCCAGACATTGATGTCGCCATTGTCTGTTGTCACAGTGATGTGCGGCCCCTCAATGTTCCTACGTGGGGAAAAATCATTGATCAGTGTATTAAAGACACTCTTGACCGTTCCGACAGTACTTGCTGTACCTAGCGAGAAAGTCACCATCTGCATGTGTCTCTGCCACCACTTGTCCGTCAAGTAGTCCCTCGCAGAGGACGTCTCCAAATCGCGAGTTGATGCGAATCTCTCTGGAGACGACGAGGTCTCGGGTCTTGATGGTGCCTCCGTCGGCAGTCAGGGTCACGAAGCATAACTCGCTCTGTAACTGACCGTCAACTTCCAGAGATGCATCACGCTCGGTCTAACGGGCGAAGGAGATATAAAGTTAGTAAGCAGCCTACCTTACCTTAGCAGGATGATGACAGGCTGCACCATGTCGACATTCTTACCCTAAGGTCCAGCCTTTTTAATGAGGTCGGGATGAGAAATACCGCTCTCAACCCGTGATCGGGCGTTTCCAGGAGTTGAGACGAGCAGTAAAACTTGATTTCAGACACCAACTGGTCCCCGTCCTTGTTGATTTGAGTGTCTTCACCAACGGAATCGATGCCAGCTCCGTCCACGTTGCATCGAAGTTTCTCGGGCAACCAAATTCCGGCCGAACCAGCGGCCCGGAGGGCGCTTAGGACGCCGTCGGGGGGGAAGTGCTGCTGGATGAACAAAGGTTCTGGGGTGGTGACCACACTGTCATGATCAGAGATATAGACGTGAGTGGCGCTTTTCTGTCGCATCAGCACCGAGTATGAGTCCGTGTGCTGGTGGTTTCGGCCGTAAATAAGTAGGTGAGCCGGCAAAAAGTCTGAAACCTGGGTCGTCGCCTCTGTGCACGGTTTCGGCTCAGGCGATCCACCGCCTTCTCTGGCCAGTCGGTTTCGCTTGCCGTCGACGTTGCCCTCGCCGTCGAAGAAGGATCCCCGCACCTTGAGAGCAAAGGGCGTGTTGAGCGTGACGGCTGCGTCGAAGGCAGCCACTCTCTTCACGAACTTGTCGAGGAGTGCGTGGCTAGCTCGCGTGTGTCCGCCGCCGCGACCGTTGCGAGAACGTGTGCGAACTCCGCGGGTCTGGACGCTGCCGCATCCGGTTGGAGCGGCACCCAGGAGCAAGACCGACAACGGTCGGAGCGGGAGAGCGGACTGCATGACCGATGAGTCAACACGAAGACATTGTTCCAGTCCTACTTCCTCGATGCAGGCCTCTGGTTCCTCTCGGTCTTCATGTGTTTGTTCTTCGTTATTTACATGTCAGCTGAGACCTGGAACAACTAAAGCCGGACATCATAGAGCAAAGAGAACAAGAAGTTCGTTCAGACGAGCATGCGCACGCACCTTTTCGTCAGCTGCCACTAACTGCAGTGCTTTCAGTGCACTGCTGTGTTGACTGCACTCGGGGCGGAACCGAGTGGAACGGCTTAAGTGGGGAATCCGGGTGGAACACCTACTAGCTGTATTATTTTACTAGCAGAGTCTACCCGCTTTGCTGGGTGGGAGCAGTGGCAATTGTCACCAAACTCACTGTGCTGAGCTGATGTCTTTCAGACAAAATTGAAATCTCTATAGGCCACATCCTTCATACCATTGTATCCATGGCGTCCATTTTATTGTTGTATACATTGTGTCATAGCTGAATTGGCAAATTTACACATCTCTTAAACATGATAACGAAATGCAGATGAGGATCCTGACACACCCATGTGAGGGTTGTTGCCCTTCACGAACCAGCCAAAGCCGCAGCTTTGACAATGTCATGTGACAATTGGTCGATGGAACCTGGGGATGCAGTAAAATGAGAGCAGGTGCTACAGCTATGTTAAATGCTGCCAATTGACAAAGGATATGAACTTGACCTTCGCTGCCCAGTGGGGAGACGGGTGTCCTGGTGTTCCTAATCTCCTGAAGAAAACTTCTCTGCCTTAACACAACAAATCTAAATGTAACTAAAACGCAACTAGTAACCAGGTCTCAGAGTTTCTGTGAAAAGATGTGACGAAAAAGCGGACACAAGTCCATTGAAGCAGAGAAGTAGGGGAAGAATAGTTTTCTGTGATGAAATGTGACTATCGGTATGTGACTACCAGACACTTGCGTAGGCATGCATATACAGTACCTTGCACAATCCTTGCTGTAAGTACATTCAGTCTTCGACAAGATCAAGGAATAAACGCCATAAGATATAAATTCAAAATGGGCCTCAATCGGCCTCTAAATGTCCGTTTCAAGTGACCACAGTGGGCTCTCTTCATGCTTGTGTTAAAGAGGCTGCAGCTCAGAATCTACGCGGTGCAGAAAACCCCCTGTCTGTTGTGTGTGAAAACAATATCAAGAACATGACGCATAATCGACGTGGTCAAGATTTATGACTGTATAAGCTAGGATTTACGTACTGTGGGTAGCAAAATAAAACTCCATTGTTCACCCTCGAAACCCTGTCAAGATTTAAATGCTCCTTGCACGGCAGCTTTGGCTATAAAGTCTTTAAGGATGCTTTCATCCAGCTGCCGAAAAGCCTCGGTCTGCGTAATTGCTGTCATGTGGTTGAGGCTGAATTTGAAGCAAAATTCTTCCAACTCTTCAGCTTGGAATCTGATAGCGGTGGCGTAGAGCATGGCAACGTTATCTATGGTGATGCCTTGCTTGATGAGACTTTCGCACCTACAATGTACGATGACAACGTGACTCAAGTTATTTGAATTCTAGTATGTTCGTCCTACACTTCTTGCCTGCTTTTTAACTGCGCTTCACAGTAGGAGTTGGCCAAATCCAACAGTCCAATAGCCTCTTCCGGACTCAAGCTGACCTCGTCTGTGTACAAATATTCCAAAAAGGCCTTATAGACTGGATAGGAGAATTGATCAATCTTGATGGAGTTCTGGTTGTCCTCCCTCCAGTGATCCTGGAAGGAAATGACAAGAGTTGATGACGGAGAAGCTCATGGCCGCTACTTACTAGAAGGATGCCTCTTCTCACCTGAAACATGGATCTGAAGTGCTCACACCTGATCTTCAGTATGGCCTTGTGGACATGAATGGTCTTCTCATCAATGACGAACTTGACGTCAGAGCTCTGGTGATCGTCAAAAGCCATTTTCAACGAGTCTAGAACGGATTGTCCTTGGACGAACTTGGCTGCCACCGGCGCGTGAGTCACCGCTGGGGACGAAAAGCACGCAAATACTTCGTGCAGAGTCTTGAAGGGGGTCTCCGTTGGAGCTGACACCGATTGACCGTGGCATTGGCTAATAATACATAGATGAAGCAATGTACGTATTCATACGAAACTGTATCAGCGCTCTGTACTACCGATAAGAAAGCTTTCACGCTTACCCCCACATGTAGACCTTCCCACTCTGGGTGATGGCTGCTGAGATGTGATTGTAGTGAGAAGCGCAAACGTCCACGACCCGGCCAATCTCCTCTGCAACGCGAGCCGGTAAGCAGGAATTGGCCTTGTTGCCGCTCCCCAGCTGGCCGTACGAATTTGCGCCCCAGCCGTACAAGTCGCCCTGGTCAGACAAAGCCAGAGTGTGAGCGTAGCCGCACACGACCTGCTCACGTAAGATCAGACTTGACGATCGAGTAGTTGGTGGCTGACTGCAACGTGCACAGTACCTTCGTCACGACGACTCCCTGCAGGCTCGAGACCCTGCAAGGATTGAGCTGGTTGATGTTATTGCCTAGTCCCAGTTGTCCATTTCCGTTGTATCCCCAACCGTAGACCTCCCCGGAGTCGAGAGCAACCATGGATGATGTTTGACCACAAGCAATGGACACAACCTGGCCAAGACACGAACGGTGGAAAGAAAATGGAAGAAGTCAACGAACAAAGAGTCAAACCTTTTTCCCCCCGAATGGGGAGGACACTTTCCTGGGCGCCGACTGATTCGCCGTGGTGCCGGAACCGATTTGTCCGCAATTGTTCTGGCCCCTGTAAAAAGAGAATTAATGTCTTTGTCGTTACCAAAATGGTTCGCGAACTTGCCAGGCAAATATGTCTCCTGAATCAGTCAGGCAGATAGAATGGTGGCTACCGCAGGCTACTTGCACGACCACCCTCCCGCAGAGATTGTTGCTGACCAAGGTAGGGGTCAGTCCCTGGTTGGTGGACCCGTTGCCTAACTGACAGTAACCATTGTGGCCCCTTAGAGAGAAGTCGGTGTGATAATGATACGGTCAGGCAGGATTCTAGAACGGTTCTTACCAGCTGTAGAGCTCTCCCGACTGCGTGCAGGCCAAGACGTGCGGGCCGCTGCCGTATCCAAAAGATACGACGTTCTGAAAGCGATGCGACACAAGTTCGTGTTGAGGAGATCTGACGAGAGCTCATTTGAGTGGTGCCAGCGTCACCTTTTGACTGAGCGCCTCTACCCTTTTCGGCGCGAGCGTGGACGAGATGTCGCCGAGGCCGAGGCACCCGGCGCCGTTGGACCCCAAGGCAAAGACTTCGTCGTTCTGTGTGACGAGCAGTGCCTCATTGCCCAGGTTGCCGAAGACGCAGGCCAGGCGAACAGTACCAAGGAAGTCCTTGTCCAACAGCGAGAAGAGAGTCCAGCGTGAAAGATCCATCCAATTTTGACAGGTGTGAACTTCCCGAATTTCAGTCGAACGAAAAAATTTTCAGCGTCAGCTGTTTTGTTGACATCGCTCACTCGCTGTTGCCGCCCACTGTTGGCGTGTCTGGCGTTGGTCGAGAACCTCGTCTTACGCACCCTGACGAAGAAGATGATCTTCCAAATAAGATATTAGTTCGTCATCATGTGCAGTGCGACGCTGTCGCCGACTTCTGCTGGAAGACGTGTGGCCATGTTACAATTTTGTACCATCCAGTGCTTAAGGTCAGCAGCAGCAAAATGGTCGCCACAGTCAAGTCCCTGCGGATGAACATGTGCGCCCATGACAGCTGAACCGTCAAGTTGTTCATTTTTCAAATAAAGTGTTCGTTTTTTGAATGCGCTCCTTTTTTTTTAACCATCAGAGCATGCATAAGTCAGAACTTGTGCATGTCGATAATTCTGCTACAGAGTCGAGTAGTTCTGTCATCCTTGGTATTCTCTCCTTCCCATATGTGTTGAGTGTGACAGGAAATGTCCTCACAGTCGACAACTTGGTACCGATTACATGGATGTTGCCTCAATAGTTGACCATTAGTCTCAGTGTCGAACACCTTGACCTTGCTGCCGATGACGACGGCAACGGCGACGACGACGGCGCCGCCGTACTCCCCCAACAGGGTTCCTCGCGCTCATGAGAAGCAAGAGAAGCCTCTACTTCATCATTTCTGACAACAGACTTTTGCCGACCACTGGCACACAAAAAAAAAATCAACACCATGACGGGAATTTTTCTGTTTGCAATTTATTTCCAAAGGTCGAGTTATTTATTGATGTGTGAGAAAAACTGCACACGCAGAAATGCTTTATCCACTCCATGTACGCAGACTTCTGAGCCCAGAACATAAACTTTTGGCTGGAAACACCATGCACTCTGTACGCAGTTACATGGGAAAATTCCTGCTGGCTTCCGCCAACAGGATTTGCAGACGACGTCCGTACAGTTGAGAGACGACACAATCGTCGACTGTATGGTTTGAAGGCTCAGAGCGGAAGGAGATGTGACGACAGATCAGCCATGCGTGAGCCAGTTACAAGTCCCGACTCTTCTTCATAGATAAAATGAGCATAATTTAGCAATATTAAAGACGGACAGAGACAGAGAGAGAGATGGCCGAAGCAGGGAGAGATCAGGGGATGTTGACTCCTGGGTTCTGGTTCCTGACAAAGTTGATGTTGGGCGTGGGGAGATCCTCACAGACCAGCCTCCTCCTCTTGGAGCAGGGCTCGTCGAACCACTTCAGTCCGCCGAAGCGGTCGTCGTCGATCAGGGCCATGCAAGCCTCGGACCCGAAGCCGTCGGCACGCACGATACCGTCGGGTTGGGGAGCGCCCGACGGGCCGTTCTGTGCCCAGTTGTTGAACTGGAGAGGAAAAGAGAAAAAAAAAGTGCTCAAGTCATGCTCGGGGAGAACGTTGGCCGTTATTCTTGTACAGTGAGGACGCCATGACCCAACCGCTGATGATCATGGTGCAGTTGTGAAAGTGGACAGCGAAGTAGCGATTTCACGCTATCCACGTGGCATAAAATTAGGCCTGCACGGACATTATAACGTCCTTGGTTGCTGCAATAACATACATGACAGCCTCTTTTGATCTCCATATCATCTCTGCAGTGCAGTGCGGTACAGTGACTGATTGCGGCCCTATGCACTGCACACCTTTGACTTATGTTTGATACATCACAGATTTAAGTTCTCCGTTGATATTAACACAGTATTGGAAGATGTATCTCTTACCGATCCAGGCCTGTTGGATATGAGGTTGGTGGGTGGCATCATCTTGAGGGTGGAAGCCCAGAACCAGCCGTTGATCCTCAACGGTTGGAACCTGGTCTGGTTGCAGCCTTCGACCTCAGCGTCGCAAAGCCTTCCCGCGGTGTGCACGTCCTTCACGCCGGACACCCTCATCAAGCCCTCCACAAAGTTTTGCTCTTCCTGCGAGTCGAAGCTCACCATGTCCATGCACATCTTGCGACAGTAGTTGCGGCCGGTGAACCAGTTCCAGCGGGCGTTTCGCAGTGCAGTCTCGTCGCTGGACCAGGACACCCAATAGCTCTTCCTATTGAAGGCGAAGTGGCCCACTGTGGAGAAAGCAAATGCGCATTAGGTGGTGTACCCGGCTACGGACTTAACCATTGTCACCGCCAAGGCGGTCTTACCCTTCTGCTTTCTGATGGCACACAAGTTGGCTTCTGGCAGGCAGACGGTGCCGTTGCAGCCAGGGTAGACCTCAGTGCCCCTGCCATCTCTGGCGTCGGCGGGAGTAGCGCGGAAGTTGTTGTTGTTGTTGTTGTTGTTCACCGTGTTGGGGCGGTTGTTGAAGTTGGCAGGCTGGTTGTTGTTGCTTCCGAAAGAAGCCTGTTGCTGATTACTTACAAATTGATTGTTGTTGTTGAATCTATTGTTGTTGTTGAATCCATTGTTGTTGTTGTTGTTGAACCCATTGTTGTTGTTGTTGTTGAACCCATTGTTGTTGTTGTTGTTGAACCCATTGTTGTTGTTGTTTTTGTTAACTCTGTTGTGGCCCCCAATCCTGTTGTTGTTGT
>JAAUXU010108056.1_pt1 | contig 61416 bp, 67 predicted proteins | sample 7278151 | NCBI WGS metagenome assembly JAAUXU01 (sample SAMN14350113, study PRJNA611818) | marine sediment metagenome | isolation source: surface marine sediment (1.8m) | place: French Polynesia: Moorea | collected 2018-08
CCCTCCAGGTGGCCTCATTTTGAGCATTCTAGCACCAAAATGGGCAGCCTTGACATTGACCCTGTGTACTGAACATTGTGTCCCAGCATCACATCTACGTGTTCCACATCAAAATTCCATCTCAACATGCTTCAGTACAGTGTTTCAGGTCTTGTCATGCTTGACGCATTTACTTATGGCAAGTACTGTAGTCCAGAGTAGTTATTATCGAGCACATATCAGGTGCAATGTGTAGGAACAGGAACGGTGCTCGGCGTCAAAGATGCTAGATATTTAATGCCCGTTTTCAATTTTTTTATTTTCTAGCTTTGAACAGTCAAATAGAGCTTTACTAGCTGTTCCAACTGCAGCTGCTACTTCACTGCACGCTGCGACTACTTTAGAATGCGCTGCATACTTCACAGACGGCAAATACTTCCATCACTCCATCATGACAAGCAAACAGTGAACAAAACGGGCTCTCAACTAGAAAACAAGCATTAAATTACAAATGGTCAGCTGGGCAAGGCCTTAATGCCCTCTTTGGATTCTTCTGCTCTCAGTCCTTGATGACCCTCAGGCGCCCCCCTTCCTCCACCCCCCAGCAACCCCTCAAACCTTTGCCCTTCGTGTTGTCAACACCCCTCTAGCGGCAGACTCCAAAATTGGGCGTCAAGTGCTTCATGCCCAGCTGTGCGTATGTAACTAGTACTGATAAGCGCTCATACACGCGTTCTTTTCACTCTTTCTATCTGTACATTAATGTTAATGGTATCAGTTTGAAGTAGACCAGTTGAGTTACTGTCTAGATGCTGAACTTCAGCACTGTAGTCATTTGAAATTGAAAACAGAGTGCTTTTAGCTTTACCACAATGTCTTCAAAGGCCGAACACATTGTTCTGTACTGAACTAACGCAGTAAAACTTTATTGCAAGAGAGGGGGTGTCATTTTTTTTAAAGTACCATTTGGCAACAGTTTCACCACTTGGCAATAGGGAACAAACCTAAGATGCACTCAGCAAATCTCCAAAATTTTCGTTTTTTGGTCCACCCTGAAAAGTTATTTTCTGTTTATCACTGGTAGGGATAGTTTGAGAACTTTGTCATTTTTATTGCATGAGAAATACCCTTCAGGCACCACATTCTAGGGATTCTATTACGTTTTACGGTAGTAGACTGCAGCTGCGTAGTGAAAAACAAAGATATTTTCATATCAGACTTGTTCTGAAGGCGGCACTTTACCATGACCAGATATTGCGGGAGCTCACCAGCAGCAGAATGGCTGCGGCTGAGGCATTGGATGGCGTCGTGGAGCAATAGCCAACCGTGACACGTGGGACAGCGGAACGCGGCGAACCGGTCTGGTACATCCCTAGTGTACATGACAATATTGTTTTTTTAATGTCTCAGTGGAGATCCCTTGGGTTATGACAGAACATCTTTGCGAGTCGGTGCTACGATCCCCTTCATGGTGTCAAGCCGCGAACCTCCGACCGTTCAGGTGGCACTGGTTGTCCGGTCCACTGCGCCAAACGCCTGCACTCCTCCCTGACTCTGGCTCATGCAAACAGAGGAAAAAGATGCGCTTTTACGTCGTTAAAGCCGCAAGGTCCTTGCTGACGCAGGCGACTCTTGCACCAAGGGATATCGAGCTGATTTCTGGACAGTCTGAGGCGGCATTTACACTGGTCGTTACCATTGAGCTCCTACATACGATGACGATGTTACGGTGGAGGACTGTTTGTTTCCTTCCGTGGCAGACAGCTGACTCGGCTTTCCGTGCTACGTCTGCTACCCAGTGTACTCGTGTACGTCTGTGTCGCTGAGCAGGAGGAGATCAAAACAGAGCGGGACGAAGACGTGCAATGGCCGACCCCAAGAAGGCGGCCAAGACGATCCGGCCGGTGGACGGCAACACGGTACATAGGATCTGCTCGGGACAGGTAGGTAACGTTAGGTAACCAGAGCATTCGCGATCAAAGGGGGAACTGCAGTTGTGGTGTAAGATTGAGTATTAATTGACCAGCCGCTGGTTTGCCCACGTCCAATGGTTGCACAATTTTTCTAGGTAATCCTGTCGCTGTCCACGGCCGTAAAGGAACTAGTGGAGAACAGCCTGGACGCCGGAGCCACCAGCGTGGAGGTCCGACTCTGGGAGCATGGAAGTCAGAAGTTGGAGGTCGCCGATGACGGAGAAGGCGTTGAAGAGCATAATTATGAGGGTCTAGGTAGGAGTCAGATGTGAAGCAAAAATATCTTTACCTTAGCTTCTTCAATCCCTCAGCTCTGAAGCACCATACGTCCAAACTTCGCGAGTTTTCTGACCTTTCCTCGGTCTCTTCGTTTGGCTTTCGAGGAGAGGCCCTTAGCTCTTTGTGTGCGCTGAGCAAAAGTTTCACTGTCACGACGAAGACGGCCTCGGACGAGCATGGAACGATGTTAGTCTTCAATTCGAGTGGAAAGCTGGTAACGAGGAACAAGGTGGCCAGGTGAGGAAGTTTGTCCTTCAGGTGCGCGCTTGCCGTGTGTTGCAAACTCTATTCTTAGGTCTAGGGGAACGACTGTGACGCTAGAAGACCTCTTCGGGCCTCTACCTGTCAGGCGCAGGGAGTTCCTTAGACACCTCAAGCGGGAATTCGCTAAGCTCGTGCACGTGTTGCAGGCCTACTGCCTCGTGTCCACCAGAGTTCGGTAACATAGTTTGAGTCATGAGACTCTTGCAGAGGAGCATCGAAATAGTTTTTCCTTCTAGGTTCACTTGCTGCAACACCATGGGCAAAACATCTCGGGTTGTGCTCCAGACGTCCGGCCATGCTGATCCTGGTGACGCTATCGTCGACCTCTTTGGACCCAAGAGTTTCAGCAGTCTGAAGAGGCTCGAACTCGGTCCTCCCACTCCCGAGGAAGTCGAAGAATATTCGCTCAAAACCTCGGGGGAATGGGAAGAGAGCGGGATCTCCGGGAGAGGCTTCATCTCCACCTGCTCTCACGGCCAGGGCCGAAGCTCGGCCGATCGGCAGTTCGTCTTCGTTAACTCACGGCCATGTGACCTCCCTCGTGTGAACAAAGTGATCAACGAAACTTTCCACCAGTTCAACCGTGCCCAGTTTCCCTTCGTGTTCCTTCATCTCAGGCTTCCCTCGGCCTCCGTGGACGTTAACGTCACTCCGGACAAGAGACAGCTGCTACTCCACGGGGAGAAAGTGTTGCTCGCTTCTCTCAAGTCGTCGTTGAAGCGCCGCTATGAAAAAGTTCCATTCCAATGCAACACGAGTGTCCTGGAGAGCTTTAGAATTGTTCAAAATGAAGCTCCTGAGGAAGACCCTGTTGAAGAGTTTTCTTTGAAATCTTTGAAGAGAGAATTCTCGTCCAACTCCGACACTCCAAGCATCACGACTAAGCGCAAAAAGGTCTCCACAATAGACAGGTTTGTGAAGGTGAAAAGTGTTGAGAGTTCCGGGAAAAAATCCACCGTTGATGAGGTCAAGATAATTGAAGTGTCTAGTCAAGAAGCGCCCCAAGATGTGAAAGATGCCCATGAGGAAGAGGTTGAAGTCACTTTTGATGAACCTGTGGAAAGGAGACCGAGGAAAACTGTTCAAGTTGCTTTTTCGATGGATAGTATAAAACAAAGATTAAAGGAAAAGCCTGGTAGAAACGACGTCGAGAAACGCCATCGCAAATTCCTCTCGGACATGCAGAACTCGAAGGCCGCCGAACACGAGTTGTCCAAGAACCTCAAGAAAGAAGACTTCACTCGTATGAGCGTCCTCGGCCAGTTCAATCTGGGATTCATCATCGCGCGCCTCGACCGCGATCTGTTTATCATCGACCAGCACGCAGCGGACGAGAAGCATACTTTCGAGAAGCTTCAGGCATCAAATGTGCTGGAGACCCAGCGGATGTTGGTCCCGCAGCCACTTGAGTTGACTGCGGCTTCAGAAGCGATTCTGCTAGACAATTTGCCTTTGTTTGCGGCCAAGGGATTCCACTTCGACGTCGATCCCCCCGTGAGTCTTCTCAAGGTCCCCCACTACCGGAATTGGATCTTTGGCAAGGAAGACGTGGAAGAGATGATTTTCTTGCTGAGCGAGGGCGAGCGTAACTGTCGACCAAGCCGCCTAAGCGCGATGTTCGCGTCTCGCGCGTGCCGCACGAGCGTGATGATCGGTACAGCCTTGAACCGCGAAGATCAGCGGAGACTCGTGAGGCAGATGGCAGACATGGAGCACCCATGGAATTGTCCACATGGGCGACCCACAATGAGGCACTTGGTCAACTTAGACCTATTGATTTGAATTACATTTGACTACCTACAGTAGAGTACACTCGACTAAAAGAATTCGATCCACCAAAGTCTCTCATAGTTTTGCCGGAAAGGTTCCGTTCTCCCGCTGCTCATCCCACTTCTCCACCCACGAGAATGGGCAGATGGTCTTGAAGTTCTTGTAGAAGAATTGGCAGGGTTCATAGGCTTCGCCGCGGAGGTTGGTGCACCGATAAAAGTCGACGTAATTCTGCCAGCAGTTTCTGGAACAAAGAACAGACCTCTTGGGACCCGTAAAGCCATCAATGGACCGTTCACAAACCTGGTCTGGTTCTGGTTGGGGAACCTCGGGTCGTAGGGAATCGTCTTCCAAACGATCTCCTTCTTCTCCGCGACGGCAGACATCTTGATTGAGTCGTCGCCGAACTTGGAACTGGTCAACTTTGAAGTTGAGTGTGCTGCACCTCAGGGCTCCACTGAAGTTATCAGCGCAGCTTCCTTCACTCCGAGCTACACAACACCTCACAGACATCGCAATGCCATTATCGAAAGTGGCAAACGTATTGTTAATGACGCGTTGATAAATTAATGAATGACTGTCATTTATACCAATAAATTTTTTATTGTAATGAAAAAATTATCGATAACAATTATGAAACAAATAAGGTAGCAGAGTCTTGTTCAAGTACTTTTATACATCAGCGAGACAACTTCAGCCGTCTGCGACTGTTTATCTGCATGACAACAGAGTTTCCACAGAGCAACACCAAAAGGAAGGAGATTCGACCAGCGATAGTTGACACGGCTTACTTCCATTTTCCATTATTTGCAAGGAGATGGCAGATCTGTTATCGGTGAAAGCACGATTTTTCCTTACCAGAGGTGGGTTCGAGCCTGAAATAAAAGGCCAGGCCAAGGCCAAATGTTTGGGCCTTTGCAAAACATTGGTTTGCAAAGGTCGAGTAGAGTCTCCAGGGCGCTTTGCTGACTTTTGTCAATTCTTCCACTGAGACAGTGTCAGGCCAACCCAAGACTTTGGCCTCAGGCTTGACTTGACATTGGGATCTATCACTACTTGCGGCCAAGTCAGTCATCTTAAGAATTTTTAGCTGACGAAGGATGGTTTCGTCCGGGGCTTCAAAGGCGGGTACGTTGCCGACAGTCCTCTGTCACGTGGACTTCCCCGCCTACTGCGTGGCGGCAATCACACCCAAGCACTTGCTCGTGGGCGGTGGCGGCGGCGCGGCCAAAACGGGCGTCAAGAACGGATTTGTGAGTCGTGGACTTTTACGTATTGTGTGTACGCAGCTGTCCCTCGACTGCGGCCACAACGAATGCATGCATACCCATGAAGTGTCCGTGTTCTTCTTGTTCAGGGATTAATCCAAGAAAGTCTACTAACTTTATTCCTTTTCTTAGGAAATATTTGAGCTCTCTCACGATGGTCGCGCTACCTTAGCCGAGTCCGTGACGCGTCATGACACTGGCGATTATGCCGTTATGAACCTGTGCACCGGCTCATACGATGCTAATTCTCAAAGGGTGAAGCTGGCGGCTGGACATGATGAATCCTGCCAGCTCTATAGCCTTGAGCTCACCATGGACAAGAAACAGAGCAGTAAGAGTAGAACTGCACATTGCCGCGTGCAAACTTGTTGCATACGCCCATGCAAACTTGCTTCTACTTTCGGCAGAGCTGCACCAGGGTCAGGGGGACATTGGCAACGGTGACGTTGCCGAGAAGTCGAGGACGAGCAAGACCAACGGCGTCTTTAACAGCAAGTTAATCTTCGACGTCACTCCCCTGAAGAAAGTCCAAACAGATTACAAGTGAGAAAACGTAACTGAATTCCCATTGTCCCATCCAGAAGTAATCCTGTCTTGCAGCTTGCCGGAACCGTATCAGAAAGTTGTCCGCCTTAGCACAAACGGCGCGTATTTGGCCACCGGCGGTGACGACGGGTTCCTGCGTATCTGGAGCTTCCCAGATCTGTACAGGACACAAGAAATTGAGGCCCATGAGAAGGAGATTGACGATATTGACTTCAGCCCGGACAACACGAAGGTACAGGACCAAAAGTTTGTTTTTAAAAGTTGGTGCTTATAGATGGGGCTTCTCATACATGGTAACTGATCAGCCTCGCTCAAAACAGACCGTGTCTAAAAATTTGTCCTCCTTACGTCGTACGTACGTTTTATCATCGTTTTTCGGTGGTTAACGTTTTAATACATTTTACTTAACTTCTCTCTGATCTCATAGCCAACCACTGTTGTTTTTACAGGTCTTGACTTTGAGCAAAGATCGTCGTGCCTACGTGTGGGATGTCAAGAAGGGCAAGAAGCACGCGGAGATGGGGTGGGACCCGCCCAGGGGGACCAAGTATTTGTTCAAGAGGGCCAGGTAGAACAGAGGCATGATGTTCATTCTACGTTAGTGTATATACCATTGCGACTTTTTCTTGCCAGGTTCGGTCAAGTAGAGAACGATCCGCGTCATTTTAAGGTGTTCAGCATCTGCAATCCCGTGGGCGACTCCAAGCCCCCCTCGTACCTGCAGCGATTCGACGGGAAAACTTTCACCCTGGAACAAGCAAAGTTTGTTCATATTTTTTGTTATAAGTTATTTTTCATACCAATCCAGTTGTCGTTGCTCATCTAGAGCCTTTGAGGGAAGTTTAAGCGCCTTGGCCGTGAGTGACAACGGCAACTTTGTTGCCGTCGGGACAATGTTTGACGGGACCATCGACATCTTTATCGCATTTAACCTACTGGTACGTATTTAAAAGTATAACTGGCATACAAAGAGAGAAAACAACAGCTATTAAAGCAGCCACAAATAGACGACTCAAGCCAAGTAACAGGTCTTTCAAAATATCCCTTCTTGGTCTCCCTTAGCGTGTGAAACGTGTGGAGAAAGCTCACTCGACGTTCGTGACTGGCTTGGAGTTCCTACCGTGCGGACCCGAGGCCGACGTCGTCAGGGGCTTCAGTGACGCCTCCGTCGTTAGTATTTCAGTGGATCACCAAGTATGCATGCACCACGTGCCAAGACTAAGTAAGTCTTACAGGGTGCATGTGCGCTCTTTTACATACCCTACCTTGTGAGTGGAAAAGGTTGCCACAGTGTCACGAGTTAGGATATGCACTTGAGACTGTGTGCTATCATTGTGTCATCAATGCTAATCACTTCTTTCAGGGAAAATCTCCATGTTTGCTGCATTTTTCCTACTCGCTCTCCTCCTCGTCGCCACCTTCATTCTATGCAGTTACTTGGGTCTCTAAGAAGAGCTATTTAGCCACTTTTTCAGCACAGAAATGTGTATGTGATATGAAATCAGTAGCCCCCGTTGTCTTGCACGCTCGTTTCAACTATTATGCAAGTGCTTGTTATATCTATGCGATATTCATCATCGTCTATCACATGTACGTACACATGCATTAGGGGAGTGAAATACACATATATCCTTTTTTTGGGCACTGAGGTCCCTTGAATGATGTGAGTCACGTTAGGCTTCGGTGGCGTCGGGACTTCTCATGAATTCAGACTGTGTGAATGCATCAGCACTAGGATTGTCAAGCACCAAAGCTCAGGCTGATAAGAGTTTTCACAAAAACGTCGTCGTACTTTGCTCACTCATAGCTTGTGTCTTGTCAACGAGCCTGAACATTCACTCAGCGAGGTTCTAAAGGGTACGTTACACTTTTCGCACTCTTGCTAGAAATATTTGACAAAGAAGTAGGTCAGGGAGCAACAATCTTATTGTGGTAAAGGCTATAAAGGCAAAGAATGCCATCTGATGCCGAGGTCTTGCTGAGACCCAGAGGTGGGTCCGTCGCAAAGTTGAGACAAAAGTTTGTGGACACGAGCTCCGAGCTGGAGACAATCATACAAAAAATGGAGGAGTTGGCGAAGAACGAAGCTTCAGAAGGAAAAGATGTAGAGTTCCAAAAAAGGTGAGAATTACATGGTTCATTGCGTTCCATTAGCTTTCTATGGTACTACGTGGAACCTTTTTTATTCATAGTGATTGTCCAAGGGAAAAATCTTGCGTCTCCATTGTGTTGGAAGATGTCTCAGGTTTCAACAATTTCCTTGATGAAAAGAAGGCATCTGAGGTTCACCCAGTATCAAACGAGCACGGAGACCCAACAGATGAAGAGGATGGTGGCAGTGAAGCATGCGAAGAAGAGAAACATGAGAAGAGTGTAGTGCTTGCGCATGAAGCTCTGTCCGACATCGTTGCAGCTCTAAGTATTGAGAGAGAAGTTCTGAGAGACAGGAGACTTTCCAGGCAGAGTCTGGAGCATGTTCAAGCGATAAATGAGCAGCCTACAGAGAATGCAGCGTTCGCCATGGAAGATAAAGTGACCACAAAGCTTACAAATAGTTCTGAACGGCCCGTAGAAGCAGTGGTGAGCCTTGAACAAGCAATAGAAAAGACAAAGAGTGCCGATAATTTTGATGATTTCAAGACTGAGATCATCCATGTCATATCTTGGATTGTAAAAAATCTTCAGGACCTCAAGGCTCAAAGATCCCCTCCACCAGCGCCAGCACCACCTCCACCTCCACCTCCACCACTTCTGACCGAACTTCCTCCGATAAGGCCCTCACAGACTCAGATACGGATCTGCCAGCCTCTGGATGCAAGCAAGAGTGAATGTAGGGTTAAGGTGGTAGTTCAAGATAAAGAGGACCTCATGAGTCAACTGCAGAACACATTGCAGAAGAGGAAAAAGAGAGAGTCGCTCGAACAAACGTATAAGGGACTTATGGCAAAATGAGTGCATTTTGTTCAAACAGCAATAAAGCATTTAGACTTGACAAAAGCACCTTCACCATCTGAGCCTCCACCTCCTTGTTCCTCACCGCAAGGTCGAGTTTAACCCTAATCTTGGCCCTCCCCAAAAGCCAAAGTGATAAGTGCTGTTCAAACCTGCGAAAGCCTTTGCGTTCTTGACTTTCAAAGACGTCCGTCTATCATTGGTCATCCATAGTCTGGTCAAGCAGGTTCCTGAGTTTTACAAGCATTTTTCCCAGAGTGTACTTGCTTTCTTTCGATCCTCTTACAGCAAAAGAAGCTCGTTTCCAGCACCCAGATACAGGAAGCTATCATATGCAATTATGCAATCCTCATATAGGAAAGTTTCCTCGTTACTTGAAACATGCGGTATAATTTCACAGAGCAAACAAAACCAAGCTCCAAGACTTCAATTGGTATTCTAATCATAATCATAAGTGACACTGTTAAAGAACCTTTTAACCTTCATATTGCAGTAGGTACAGTGTGCGTTATGTATTTTACGTAGTTATTTTACTTCCATTTACGAAACAGAGAATTCTTCTTCTCTCTGTCCATAGTTATCAGACTTGTGCTTCTTCACGTATCTGAGAAGACAGAGGACGCCGTTGGGCGTGACCCCCGAGATTCTGGCAGCGGCTGCCACGTTGCACGGCCTCGACAGGGACAGCTTCTCCCTTTCCTCGTCGCAAAGACCAGGCACACTCGAAAAATAGTCTAAGTCGTCAGGAATCTCTAACGTCTCGTCACGCCTAAGGATAAGAAAAAAGTTACTCCTTGCTTGCAGCTTGAAATACTCGGACACGGTCTCAATCGCTATTTGCCGATCTCACTAGTGTGCTACGTGTTTTGTCTTTTTTGAAATTCCTCTGTTAATATGAAAAGTGCTTATACCGAATCTCCTCCATTTCCTCCCGCTGCTGCTGGACATAAGACGAATACAAGGCCTCAGCTTCCAGCCGCTCGGGCAGCCACCTGTCCAAGGTGATGGCATGGTCCAACTCGCCGTAGTTTTCACGCTCTGTTGACGCCAGTTGGAGTACTTGAAGGTGTCGGCTGGCAAGCATGTGGAAGGCAGAAGCGTCAGGGGGGTTGGAAGAGCACTTCAATCCATACAGACGCTTCCATATCTACGCAAAGAGACGCAAAGTACTTGGAATTACGACCAACTCATTCTTCTGCGCAACATGTATGTGCCTTTTTCGGTCTGACGTCAGCCTTGAACATCGCCACCATCTTACTGAACGTTTCCTCAGTCTTCCTGAACCTCTCTGTGCGTTCCCGAGAAGCACATCCAACCTCGATAGCCCTGTACATAGGTTTTTGACGTAGCTGAAGTGCTTTAAATATCATATTTGCAAAGAGTTACTTTGGTGTGAGCCTCCTGTCAGCATTGTCTGGCCTGAGATGCAGTCTAAATTCTGCCCTAGACGTGAACATCCTGTAGGGTTCTGACGTCCCCAGCGTCGTGAGGTCGTCTACCAAGACCCCCAGGTAGGCATCAGTCCGACCCAATATTAAGGGCGGCTTTCCCAGAGCACAGCATCCAGCGTTGATTCCTATCATTGCATAAGAGACTTGTAACTCATACGGACACACCATCACCTGAGTTGTATTCTACACCTGCATAGACTCCTTGAGATGCTGCCTCTTCGTAGCCAGTGGTTCCGTTGATTTGGCCGGCGAGGAAGAGTCCTGGCAACTTTTTGGTCTCTAAGGTCGGTTTCAACTGTCTCGGATCAACAAAGTCGTACTCCACCCCGTAGCCCGGGGTCTCCATGACAGCCTTCTCAAGACCAGGCAGGCAGTTGACTAAGTTCTGCTGTAATTCGGCCGGCAAAGTACAGCTTAAACCTAAGTGCATTTCCGAGGTGTATTCAATGTACACGCTGTAGCGTAAATTATTCCCCTACCCACCCTGGGGATAAACAAGGTTGGAAGTAAAACCCTCCGGTTCCAGCCAAACCTGATGCTTCCTCTGACCAAATCTGATGACTTTGGACTCGATGCTGGGGCAGTATCGTGGCCCCGTCGTCTCCTCCACAACGTGACGGTTTAAGTGCATGTTGTCCAAGACGATTTTGTTCACCTGCGTAGGAACGCATGAGCGTTCGGATCACTTTCATTTTTTTTAATGCCTTTGGTTAATATATACCTTTTGGTTGGTGTAGGTAAGGTGACAAGGCAGTTGTTTTTTGGGATCAATCCAGACGGAATCGTTCATGAAGGAGAATGGCGTTGGGTTGGCGTCGCCCTCGTTGACATCCAGCGTGGAGAAGTCGATGGTGTCCTTTCTCACACGTGGAGGGGTGCCTAAAGACTAATAGTCAGAACCCAATGTCAGTGATATTTTCCAAAGTTCATCGTCACCGGTCTTGAGTCTTCCCAGCCTCAATTGTAGCTTCTCTTCCAGGGTCTTGGCTAGCCCAATAGCAGGCTCATCGCCCATTCTGCCCGCTGCCCTCGTCTCCAAGCCGATGTTAATCTGACCCCTCAGGAAAGTGCCCGTGGTTAACACCACCTGAGAGGAGAGCACCTCCTCACCATTTGCAAGGATCACGCCCTGACACTAAAGAAGAGTAAATATTGTATACCAGTTGGTTTTCTGATCTAGCGTCAAGGTGACAACAGCCATCTCACCTTTCCGGAATGGATAATAAGATCTTCAACTGCAGCCTCCTTAAACTCCAGGTTCTCCTGAGCAAAAAGAATGTTCTGCAGATTGATCTTGTACAAGTCGCGGTCGATCTGAGCCCTGGGCCCCTGGACGGCTGGGCCCTTGCTCTGATTTAATGTCTAAAAATATACAGTTCGTCCTGATTAACGTCGGGAAATAACCGTGGAAAGATATCTTTCAAGCAGAACCTTATACTGAACGCCACTGAGATCGCACGCCCTTCCGCACACGCCGTCGAGGGCATCCACTTCCTTGACGAGATGCCCCTTTCCGATGCCGCCAAAGCTAGGGTTGCAGGACATCTCGCCCACTGACGACAGCTTATGCGTAAGCAGTAACGACCGACATCCCATCCGGGCTGCCGCAGCCGCAGCCTCGCACCCGGCGTGGCCTCCTCCCACAACTACCACATCGAACTGGCTTCGGACAGTGGACATATATCGTCCAAAAGAACGGCGGGGAAAGAAGAGTCGTCTGTGCATCTTTAAATCCCTGATTTTCTACTATCACTACTGTTTACTCGTCCACTCCACGGACAAGTTACTTGGACGAATTCTTCCGCCGGTAACTCTCTTCCAACATATCTTTCCAGTCTTTGCCCTCCTTCGCTGCCTGGCTTAGTCTTTCCCTGATTCTCTGCCTCCTCTCGGCAGACTCCTTCTTGGCCTCGGCCTCCCGGGCGAGTCTCTCGTTCTTAGTGCAACGTCTCATGTCACGGTCAAGTTCATTACAGGCTCCAAAGAGCTGGAAAAAAATGACCTCAACGTCCATCCTCAACGTCCATCCAGCTGTAGCATTACCTGGGCAAACGAGGAACGTTCCCGGTGACAAGCGATCAGCTTCTCGATGATGGCGTTGCACTCGGACGTGTGCAAGTGAGGTTCTAGCGGCGTGTGCATCTCCCCGCCTCTGTCAAGGTCTCGTTCAGTAACGTGCACAAGCAAGCTGCAGCATGTGAGGTGGATCCACCGAGACTTCCTCTACCATGGAGATGCTCTTACCCTTCTTCTACGTTACTCGGCTTCCACCAATGCGTCCACCTTTTATCAGCTGAACAGCTGATTTTTCTGGTTGCTGGCGCGCTTTTCGACTTGAGTAAAGAACCCGGCGACCTTTTCGTGGCCTCGCAACAGCTGCCACGGCCTCGTAGCGTTAGGATGAGTCCGATTAATCTGGTCCTATTCTCTGCATGCCCGCTCTGCAGCTACACCCTGATATTTCAGTGAAAAAAAGTCCATTAGTTACAACAAATGGACTATTACGTGCTTCACGAAAAATAAGCAAGCACTTATTCTCACTTGCAAATTTACCTCTGATCCTCTCGTGAGAATAACTTTACTTGCTTTTCGTCAAACAAATAATCCTTTTCACTGAAAAATACATCTTCGCCCAACACATCCTGAAGTGACATTTTTCCAAAATATACTCTAAGGGCCTGTTCTCCCAGCTGAAGTCAGTTCAGTTGAGCTTTGATCTGGTGAAACTTCCCTTCAGCAGCTTCTAGTTTACCTATCCAAGTTCTTTATTGCAACAGGGATAGGTTTTTCATGAAGTAAAAAGTCGGTAGTCAATTTTTGCTTGTCGCAGGTTCTTCTCTTCTGCACTGGGCTATTTCGTGTTGTCAGGATTGAACAACACAACTCTATTGCCCCAGCCACTCTTCACCTACTCCAGCAGAAAAACCACGGGGCGGGGGTCCTTGTCTCATTTTAGATGCTTCTTAATCCTGTAACAGCAAGAATTTTGTAGTGAGCAGTGTAAGCTACAGCGGAGGTATATGTAGGTGCCATCGCAAGTCAACATAGAGCAGTTGACTGTACCAAAGTTTGATTTCATAACGAGATACTTTTATTTTGACGTATATGACCCCCTTCAAGTCAGTAAAACGGGTCTCAAATTTTTTTTGCCTCTTAGGGAAAATCTTTCCCTCAAAAAGAAAAAGATGTCAAAAATTTCATCTTCTTTTCTTCCAGAGTCACGCTTATTTTCACCTCTTAATTACTGTTTGGGTCTTCTGTTTTTGGTTGTTTATGAAAAAACTGGCTACGCTGTGAGAAACCAGTTTAAAATATAGCAGAGTACAGGATTTTTCGGTGTTTTTGCAGCCTTGGGAATTTCTTTGCTCTTTCAGAGGTTTCCAAACGACTCTAGACTGAAATTACTAATCACCCCACTGTATATGATATATGCAGAATGTGAGACAGGAACCACAGAATACAAACTCATGCGTGCTCATGTCTTCGTCACCCTGGGCTAGCGATATCATCATCAGTACCTACACTCGAGACAAGATCATCCTTCCAGCTGTTACCGAAAAGCTTTGCACAGCATGTGGCTGAGTGATGCGAACACTAGTTTGTTGGATCAGGGCAGACTGTTGACCACGACGTCTCCAAACTTTTGGTGGCAAACTCGTGATGTAGACTTCCTTGCGTCAAGTCCCCTCGTTCCAATGCAAGTTTCTGCCGGGGCGGCCCTCCGGACTCGAGCCCATTCATATTAATGTCTCCCATGCCATAACCGAAGGTACCTACAGATGCATGTGAAGACAGCAAGCTGGCGGAGATTCGGTGGAAAACTTGCTTATGTTTTCATGGTTGCACCACATCCTTCCTCCGTTCTACATGTAACATTGGATTGCATACCTTGGTACAGCACAAGGGAAACTCTTTAAACCGCAGCCGTTCTCTCTCGTAGTGCAAAAAACTTGCTGAAGTTCGGCGCTGGGCGGGCACGTTGCAGAAAGGTGGCGGACGAGAACCCCACACAAACTGTAGTACCTTAGTGCTATGGAATGGCCAGGTTCATTCATTTCTGGACGAGAGAGTTAAGCACCTGGCACAGTCATACTTTGACACCACGAGCTCGAACCTACAGCCGGGCACAGGACAGCCTGTGCTGCTGCACCTGTGGTGATAAGCCTGAGATGCCTAAAATCATTCCCCAACACTAAACACATCGATGATTCGTCGCATCACCCAAAATCTTGTGCAGTTTTAGCTACACCAAGTGTCATCACGAAAGGCTTGAACACTTTGGACTTTCCTCTGGGCATGTTCCAAACCTGGAGCAGTCCAAGGAACCTGCAGGATCGAAGGTGTAGGGTACCACTTATTTATTATCCACGAACTCTTCAGAGCAGGCAGGCATATGATAGAGCACATTCGTAACCAAAATATCCCAGATGAGGGTCGATCTTTCTGTAGTCCTTAGGCCGCCACATTATGGATAACCAGTCTGAACATATCGTGCTGGATGAAGAAGGTGTCGTTGGCAGGCTTCAATACGAAGGACTGAGTAAAAGACTGGGGCGGATCTTCGTCAGTCTGAAAGAGCAGAAGAGTAACTTGAGGACTCTCTTGGAGAAGTTAAGCTTTGGCTCAGTAATTAATGACTCGCAAAACTGCTTGTTAACGACACTGGCTATCTTTAAGCACAATCTTCGATGCAACACGACGACGAGGAGAGTGCATCTTAGCATCCCATTTCAACCCTCAAGTACCTTATTTCGCTAAATCGGGAGGGTTAGTCGTGAGACCTAACAAAGCCAGATTTGTTAACAAGAGAAATACCGTATATCTAAATGAAAAATTAATATTTCGACTTTTATAGTTTTAGTTAAATCAAGGTGTAGAGGCCTTCTCGCAACTTCAGTGATGCTAACATTTTCATTCACGGAGCAATTTAGCTTTCTCACTACAAGATATGTAGTTATTGAGTCGTCTCTCATCCTAGAATGCAGCTATTAGTCTATAGACGAAAGAGAAACTCTCTGGTGAGTGTTAGCTCGACACACGGCCACGCGCGCGAGCTTACCACTGGCCAATGTTGTGCAGGGCAACTCTGAAGATGTCGTGCTGGACGAACCAACTCCCGCCCATGCTCTTAAGAACGAAAGTCTGAGTGTAGCTGTGCGGAGGATCTTCGTCAGTCTGTCACAAACGTGGAAATTTAGCCACGGTCGTCACACATGTCGATCATAGTAGCAGTCACAAAAAAGGACAAGCTGCGCAATGCCAACGCTGTCAAAAAGGACGGAGCAAGATTGAAGGATTACCTACTCACTATGCTAGACAGCTATATCGCCAAGAATGTCACTGATCAGGAGTGACTCATGGAGAACAGGAGATTAGGACCCTGCCGTGGTCCCTAGGGCTGGTAGCAGCGCAAGGACATGAGTACTAGCATACTGTACCTGGAGCCGTCCCAGAACGTTAATGAGAATTCCGCCGTCAAAGGTAGGCTGGCAGTCGACCGCGGTGATAAAGTGGATGACCTTCTTGAAGGTCAGCGATCTGATCTTCGCCATGATCTTCTCCGATCCTTGCAGCTGGTGGCCCTCAAACGTCATGAGCGATTGCTCCGCCTGAGACAAGTACAAAACAATAGCTATGACAAAACATTGCGCGGGAACTTGAGATTCGTGCTTACGTTGTAGAAGGTCGCCAGGTTTTCCCTCTGACCAGGATCGTCAAAGAGGGCGTAGTATTGCTGCGTGAAGGCCTTGCCGATGGCGTCGTAGTTTACGTTCAGGGCCATGGTAGAGGTTGGCGAGGAGGGCGGATTGAAGGAGCGGGAACAGGAAGGGATGAGGAGAGGAGGCGCCGAGGCCTGGCGGGGGGCGAAGGGAGACCAGAGATGGGCTCGGACGAGGTCAGTCGGCGTGACGAACCCCAGCAGACGGGATTCTCGGGGACAGCGATCGGGTTCGAAAGAGCAGCTTCCTTTGCTTGCTTTACCTTTGCTTATGCTTTGCCCTTGCCAAGCAGCACGACCAAGAACTCGCTCGCTCGCCTCAGCCCCAATACCAAGCAGGCGGAGGCAGCAACTGAGTCAAGAGGCGCAAAGCTTGAAGCAGTCGAAAGGAAGAAGGAGGAGAGCTCCCCTTCCCTGTCCCCCTACTCCTCTCCCCTGCTCCCTCCCGCCTCTCCCGCGCCTGACCTCTGCTCCGCTCTGCTCCTCTTGCCCACCACCCCGGCCGATCGCGCCTTGGGCACCACCAGCCCTACCTCGGAGAAGGAGGAGACGGCTGTGACCCGGAAGCTTTTCGCCGTTTGCTTCTACAACAGATCGTATCCGCAGGCGGGAGGACTTGGACTCAAAGTCGCTGGTCACGGTCTTGTGACTTCAGTTTTCATCACTAGTAGCGATGGGCGCGAGCTGCGATTCCGGGCAGAGCTAAACCGGGCTAAGCCTTAGACCTGAAGGCTGAATCCCTTTAAGCTACTTAATTGTCCTAACATTAATAAATTAGTTTCCAGGACGCTGATTAGACCTAATCATTACTGCTGCCAGCGCTCCACTGATCGTAGAGGTGAACTCAAGGCTCTGGCTGATATTTCCCGAGTCGAGACGGGACAAGCCGGACCAGGGCTCGAGCTTAATTCGTGACCACCGCCAGTCGCCACTTCTTGCTCGCCTGCTGCACGTACAACACGGAGGGATCGAGGACCAGGATCCACTCCAGTCCACTGACTGTCACTTGAGGAAACACCTTCACGTCTAAGTCAAGTTAGCAAAGCGACTCCACCATGACGGCCACCATCGACCTTCGTCAGGGCTTCATAGAGCACTCGCTGGCAGTCTCTCGCGACTACGGCGTCCAGCCCAGGATCACGTACCGTACGGTGTCGGGCGTCAACGGCCCTCTTGTCATCCTCGACAACGTCAAGTTCCCAAAGTACGCAGAGATCGTGAATCTACGCCTCCCCGACTCATCGTTTCGGGCTGGACAGGTCTTGGAGGTCACCGGCTCGAAGGCAGTGGTACAGGTGTTCGAGGGCACCCACGGCATTGACGCGAAGAAGACGACTTGCGAATTCACTGGAGATATTCTTCGTACTCCAGTCTCGGAAGACATGCTGGGTAGGGTATTTAATGGAAGCGGCAAGCCCATCGACAAGGGTCCGGCGGTCATGGCAGAGGACTATCTGGACATTCAGGGACAGCCCATCAATCCTTACTCGCGCATTTACCCGGAGGAGATGGTGCAGACCGGCATCTCTGCCATCGACGTCATGAACTCGATCGCCCGCGGTCAGAAGATACCCATTTTCTCTGCTAACGGACTGCCGCACAATGAGATTGCGGCCCAGATCTGTCGCCAGGGTTCGCTTGTCCGTCTTCCGGGCAAGAGCGTGCTGGACGACCACGAGGACAACTTCGGTATCGTCTTCGCCGCCATGGGAGCCAACATGGAAACGGCCAGGTTCTTCAAACAGGATTTCGAAGAAAATGGCAGCATGGAAAACACTTGTCTCTTTCTCAACTTGGCCAACGATCCTACTATAGAGAGAATCATCACCCCTCGCCTCGCCCTTACCACAGCCGAGTTCTTGGCCTATCAGTGCGAAAAACACATGCTGGTCATTCTCACCGACATGTCGTCATACGCTGAGGCACTGCGTGAGGTTTCTGCCGCCCGGGAGGAGGTGCCCGGTCGTAGAGGCTTTCCAGGCTACATGTACACTGATTTGGCCACTATTTATGAGCGTGCGGGTCGTGTGAATGGTCGCAATGGCTCCATCACCCAGATTCCCATCCTGACCATGCCCAACGACGACATCACTCACCCAATCCCCGATCTGACGGGTTATATCACTGAGGGGCAGATTTACGTGGACCGCCAGCTGCACAACCGTCAGATCTACCCGCCCATCAACGTGCTGCCGTCGCTCAGCCGTCTGATGAAGTCCGCTATCGGCGATGGCATGACAAGGAAAGACCACTCCGATGTGTCCAACCAACTGTACGCCTGTTATGCCATTGGTAAGGACGTGCAAGCCATGAAGGCTGTTGTGGGGGAGGAAGCGCTCACGCCTGACGATCTACTTTACTTGGAGTTCCTGACGAAGTTTGAGAAGAGTTTCATCGCTCAGGGTAACTACGAGAACCGCACAGTCTTCGAGTCCCTGGACATCGGCTGGCAATTGCTCAGGATCTTCCCCAAGGAGATGCTTAAGAGGATTCCAGCGGCGACGTTGGCAGAATTTTATCCAAGGGATGCCAGGCATTAAGTGTCAAAGGATCTGCATTTGCTACCATTGTTCAAGCAATTATAGGTTCGTTTATTCTTTCTAAGTGATTGTGTTAATATCTATGCAGAAGTTTTGTAACCATCTCTTAAAACTGAATGATTCCCCTATTACGCTTTCTTTAAGACGTTATTTTTCATTGCCCGTTCATTTATGCTGGCTGTTACTCCCTACATACATCTACGTAGTAGATAGTAGTGTTGTTATAAATACACAATCAGAGCAACTAAATCTCACTTAGTATATGAAGGACACTGTATTTCCAACAAGTTAGTTCAAGTACAGGTGAGGCTGACCTGGTTACACAGGTTTGTAATCTAGCTTCGTCTCCAGCTTCTTGTTTTCCGATATCTTCCTCACTGCCTTCATGAAGTCTTCATCCATGACGTACTCCCGCTCATCCCTGATGGCGAAGAGGCCGGCCTCTGTACACACGTTTCTCAAATCAGCCCCGTTAAAGCCGTCGGAGAGTTTCACGACCGCCTCGTAGTCGATGTCTCCATGCTTGGTGATACTGGCAGCGTGAATCTTGAGTACTTCCAGCCTTGCCTGATCGTTGGGCAGAGGAATTTCAATCTTGCGGTCGAGGCGACCAGGTCGTAACAGGGCGGGATCAAGGGTGTCTGGGCGATTAGTGGCCATGATCATCTTGACCTTGCCTAGCACGTCGAAGCCGTCCATCTGATTCAGCAGTTCCATGAGTGTGCGCTGGATTTCTCGATCAGCTGAGGTCCCTTCAGAAAAGCGGCGACCGCCGATGGCATCGATCTCGTCCATGAAAATGATGCAAGGCTGATGATCGCGAGCGTAATTAAACATCTCGCGAATGAGACGGGCGCTCTCGCCGATGTACTTGTCCACGATGGCAGAGGACACCACTTTAAGGAAATTAGCGTCCAGCTGGCTAGCTACGGCACGTGCCAGAAGAGTCTTGCCTGTGCCCGGTGGCCCGTAAAGGAGACATCCCTTCGGTGGAGTGATTCCCACCCGCTGAAAGAGCTCGGGATTGAGCAGGGGCAGTTCGATCACTTCTCGCAGCTCCCTGATCTGCTCGGCCAGGCCGCCGATGGCAGAGTAAGTGACGTCGCCAGGGTCCTCGTGCGACATGTTGTAGACCAGCGGATCCACCTCACGGGGCAGGTGGCGCATGATGGTTAGAGTTGTCATGTCCAGTGCTACGCGCGTGCCAGGTTTCAACTTGGTCTTGTCCAGCTGGCGCCGGCATCCTACCACATAGCGCGGCCCGTTGGTGGCCTTCACGATAAATTTGTCTTCCGTGAGCTGTCGCAGCACCTCGCCCACGATCTGCCCCACGCTCTGCAGCGCTTTGAGGTCATTTTCGGATTTGTCGTACTGCTTGGTCTTCTCCCGAAGCTCCTGGCGCAAGTTTCGCAGGCTCGCCTCTACCTCTCGGTGCTCTAACAGCTTGCGGCGGTACTCAGAGAGGGCACGCTCCTTGGCTGCGTCCGTCATCCTGGAGTGGGAGAAGGATTAGGAGAAGCAGTCCGAGGACGTGAGGAAGCCGGCAATGGATGACTAGGCAAAACACCAGTCAGTTCGTCTTTTCTCTCCTGTCCCAGTGCTGCCGCTGGTGGGGACTGGGCTGCACTGCACAGTGGACTCCTGCTACGGCCAATAGACTGCTGCGCCACGCCGAAGGTGTTGGTGCTGGCCAATGAGAAGTTCTTCTTCTTCACTGTGCTGGCGCAGCTGGGCGACTGTGGCAACAGCAGCCATGCAGGTAAAATTTCGGCATCATGATAAATCAGTTGATCAGTTTCTATGCTTCTCTCACTACCCTTGTGATCCACACTCTTGCCACAGCAAGTTTAATCCTTTCGTCAACGCTCCCAAGGCTCATTGTCCCTGTCGACCAAGTTGACGTCTGAGGAGGCTATCCGACTTCTACCGCTCTGCATGCTAACTACGCCTGCCAAATTCGACCTCTCGCTCTCGCTCTCACTCTCTCCCTGTGTGTGTCTGCTTTGTCGAAGTCGTTGCTGACCGCTCTAGCGTGCTTAGGTGCGCGGCACGCAGAACCGTGCGCCCCGCCGAGGCCGAGGCCAACTCCGACTCCGACTTCTTGACAGGAGACATAAGGGGCGCCGGGAGGGTGAGAGGGGACCCGCCCAGTCGAGGGACGGTGACTTCAACATGCTGAACTTGTTCTCGCTGAAGAATAGGGAGCGGGAGGGCGAGGGCGGCACGGGGCACGGCCATGCCAAGAAGAAGGCGTCAGCGGCGCAGCTGCGCATCACCAAGGACATTAACGAGCTGGAGCTGCCGAAGACGTGTCGCACTGACTTCCCCGACCCCGATGACCTTTTGAACTTCAGCCTGGTCATTACGCCCGACGAAGGCTACTACCGCGGTGGTAGGTTCGTCTTCGCCTTCAAGATCGGTCCGGGCTACCCGCACGAGCCGCCCAAAGTGAAGTGCATCACCCGCATCTATCATCCTAACATCGACCTGGAGGGCAATGTGTGTCTGAATATCTTGCGCGAGGACTGGAAGCCGGTGCTCACGATCAATTCGATCGTCTACGGGCTGCAGTACCTCTTCCTCGAACCCAACCCGGACGACCCGCTGAACAAGGAGGCGGCCAACGAGCTGCAGGCCAACCGACGGGCCTTCGAGCAGAACGTGCAGAGGACGATGCGGGGAGGGAGCCTCAACGGGATCTACTTCGAGCGATGTCTCAAGTAACAGTGAAAGAAGGGAATCGTTACACATCCCGTAAGTGTCTACACGAAAAAATTTCATCAAATTAACCGTGAGAAGTGAGCCTTGTCCAATGATTGAATATACCGTGTGAACTAAGTTCTTACAACCTTTTACAAGCATAATTATTAGTTTTACTTCTTAGCTTCGGCACACAGAACTACTTAGCAGCGCAGTGAAGGCTGAGGTATGTACGACAGGTTAGAAGGTTGAAACATACGTGCTTCTGTTGCACCTTCTACACAACAGCCTCGTTGGTTGCCTCATCAAAGTTGGAACCTAACTCCAGTTTTTCGGCCCTCGAAGCTGCCGCTTCCTCCAGCAGAGCCGCCAGGTCCTCCTTTACTTTCCTAAACGCTTCCTCCAGGGTCTCTTCGGTTTTTTCTACAGCCTTGAATTCATCTTTTGCTTCCTCCTCAGCAACATCAACTGCTTTTTGGACTGCTGCCTCAAGCCCCTTGACGTCTTGCCTAACAGTCTCCTCGGATTCCGCTTCCAGTCTGGCCTCTTCTTCGATCTCTTCCTTTGCTTCTTCTGCGTCTTCCTCAAGAATGACCTCCAGCTGAGTCTTTGCTTCCAGTGACTCTTCATCGGTACCGTAGAAAGCTTTTTTGACGAGTTCAGTCACACCTCTGTAATCGGCAGCCACTGCCACAGCTTCCTTAGCCTTCTCTATAGTAGCTTCAATGGACTCCCTGAAGTCTGCGGCGGCCTCGCCAGAGACAACGACCTCGCTCATTTTTTCCTTGGCCAGAAGAAACTGGGCTAGGAGCGAGTTGAGGGCCTCTTGAAGCTCGTCGACACTCTCTGTCACCTCCTCATTAAAAACCTGCGTCACACACATTGCATAGAATTAATGCAACAGGCATAACAGTACTACAGATGAATGTGTGCAATGGCATAATATGCTTCATTACTTCCATAGGACAGGATGTTACCTCTTTGGCCTGCTGCATGGCTCCAACGGGATCCTTAAGATGGAATCTGAAAGCCTCTACAACAGCGTCTAGACTGGTGGTCGCGACCTTCACCTTGACATTTAGCATGTCCTCGGCGTTCTCGGCCACCTCACTGACCTTCTCGAATACCTTCCGTGAAAAAGGAGCTCCTTGGCAAAAAGTTGCAAGGAGAATTGTTGCGGAGATCGTGAGAAGAGGACGCATCTTGTGTATTTCCTGGAAACAATCTTTCAATCCAAAGAACTTCCTAACGTCTGATGCTGGTAGCGTCACTACATAAACTAAAGTGACAGTTTGGTAACGCAGCTCGCTGACCGGCGACGGAATTGGTCAAAAATCGCTCATTGGCTGCGGTCAAGATGTGTACCTGGATTCTGGAGAACAGATGGATTCACCAGCTTCAATGAGAGCGTTAGTAAGACTACCGGGTGGCTCAGAAGTGAAAGGCAAACTGATACAATTACATTTCCTTTCTCTTATGCCAGTCCCTACTCACCCGTGCATTCCAATTACCCCAATTTTACTACTAACGAGTCGCATGTGCCAGCTCAACTCTCAAGACGAAGGTTTACTTTTTGAGCACCCTGTAAGAGCCACCTGATGTCAAAGTGGGTCGCTGTCCTCTTCACCTACTTTGGAAACGACTGGCGAGGAAGTAACTCGAGTACGACGCAGTGGTAGATGAGGACGGAGCGCGCACAGGAAAAGCGTCTACTACCGAGCAAATGATCAACTCAACTTACCCAGGATGATTTCCACGTTTGCAACTTCTGCATCACCTTGAGGCTGCAGCAGTGACTTCATCAAGCCGTTAATGTGTGTATTTGCCCACGAGTTGGCACAATAAGCTGCATAAAATCCTTTCCAATTTGAATTAATATAGGCAGGAGAAACAGGAGAAAGAAAGAGACAAAATAAATATGTCGTAGACAAATTCCTGGTCAAGCTGCCGCTGGGGTGCGCAGTCACCAAGCAGCACTTCACGCCGTCAGATCAAGTCACTCGATAATGATTAGTCATTCCAAGATCACAGTCGTTGAGGCTTCTTTTCTATATGCTCTCTCTACCCGTCCCTCGCAACTGTTTCTTCCGTTGGTCCACAATGCTTAATCACGGTATGGCTTGGAGAGGGAGTTCACCATTGCCACCACACTTGCTACCCGGTGGCTTCATTTCTCTTGGATTGTAGCATCGCCGTAATTACATATTACTCACCTCGTCAGGTACACCCTGCGGCAGCAACAGGTCTTTTTCTCTCTAGCCACCAACACCTACTCTTTGTGTTTTCTCCTTATCACACTCACTGTTCGATAAAGCTTCAGCACTCTGAGGTGGAGTTGTTAAGGCTGCTGCTGTCCAGGGAGTTGTTTTCCGAGGTCACCTTCTTCTGAGCTCTCGTCATGCGGTCAAGTTCGGCCGCAGCGTCCGACCTCATGGAAGATGCGGCTTTAACTGACAAGAGATATAGCATAATAAGACATTCCACTGCCAAAGCAGAATCACATAGCCAACCACTATAATGTATGCACTCACAATCGTCGCCCGTCAGCACTGTCGGCTTGATCTGCACTCCCGGCTGTCCAGGCACCCCTTGAACGGTCTTCTTGCTCAGTAACGAGTTGAAGAAGCTCGCCAGAACTCCCTCGGCGGCAGCTCCACCAGCGCCGCCAGCCCCAACGCTGACGCCAGGCTTGCCGGCGTCCATCTGACGAAAGAGAACACCGGTTAAGACGCATGTCTGGGCGACGTGGAGTACGAGTAGGTCAACACATGCATTTGTGCTGGGCCACATGTGTACAAAGAACGTCAGTAACACAAGCCTCGTGAAGAGAGGTTACGGGATGTGACACAGCGTCAACATAAAAGAAAGAACTGTTAGCACACGAGAAGCTCCCGTACTGAAGACGACAAGTACGTGAGAAGGTAACGAAACATTAGCCGATACGTATACAGCGCATCATGCTGCGTTGTGACGACCACTGTTACGAGACAGTTACTTTGCTGTTCCCAGCTGAAAACTTACGCCTGGTCTCCACTGAATGAAGGGGGGAAAAGAGAGCAACAAGAAAACGTGTATTAGGTCATCGGTTGGGAAACATCAAGAAAATAACATTGCAATGATAAAATGTTCAACCGTTTTACCTTCTTTGGTGATCCCTGCACTCCGGGCGAGCCCATTGATTTTCGGTCTGGAGTCTTTTGCACCGCAGGCATGAGGCTGACCCCTCCAGGCTGAGGACCAGCTCCTTGCTGCAGGTATTGCTGTTGTCGCAAGAGGAATACCTGTTCATCTTCGGCAACTACTTCTAGGTCTCGACTGGAAGCACCAACCTGTTGATGGGGCATTTTATGTAACGATACCTGCTGGAACACACTGTGCACATAATGTGCACTCTATTCTAAAGTCTTGTTTTTCTCACTTTTCTGACGATGGGCTTTGCTATCACGTCGGTGTAGTACTGGTCTGGCTTAATGCTGTGCATGTTCTCATACAAAATGGCGATCTTCTTCTCGTTGTCCCACCCAGCGGGTCTGTCAACGAGAAGAGTTATTCATCCATACACCAATCAGAAGTCACAACTTGTGTACAGGGAGACTCACATAAAGACCGCGTCCTTTTCCACCACAAGTGCCGGTGTCTTAAAAGGGAAACCGTAAATCCGGTGGACTAGGTACTTGTAGAGCACGTCACAGTTCTTGTCCTCCTTCACCGACGTGTAAAATAGGGCTGCGCCGAACTGAAGGCAAAATTTGCGCACGGACTGCTGGATAAAGTCAAAGTGCTCTTCCTTGTAGTCGTAGTCCTGCTCCAGGTCCACCATATAGTCAGTCTAAGTGGGAAACGTTTAAGACAGCAGAAGACTACCTCACAAAACGCTGAACTCACTTTGGTTATTACGACGATGAGATCTAGTCCCAAATTTCGTGTGAGCGTGTTCTCCGGCAACGGCAACAGCTCCTCCGTAATCTCCATTTCAAGATTGCGCGAGATCCGCTTGGTAGGAGATTTGGCCTCCATCTCATCGCCGGGCTCGACGTAGCTTTGCCATCGTCTGATGTCTACGAACGGCATCAGATCAGTGAGGTTAAATATTCCAGTCACGCCGGTACTTACTCTCATTCTGCAGCTCCTTCGTTCGCTCGGCGGAGAGCGAGAGCCTGTCAATGTGGTCCTGCAGTATGGACGCCCACTTCTGCAGCTGGTCCATGATATTCCAAGGTGCGGTCATGGACACTGCCAGAATGACGCTGGTGTCACGAAAGGTGGATTCCTTGAGTGCGAACTGCAGGAGGTTCTGGTGTTGGACGTCTCCGTCTAACGTCCAGACACCAAGACGAGTGTGATCTGGAATGATTGAATAACTGCATGAACGATGGCCTTAGGACAATGTAATCGAAAGAACGCAACAACGAAAACTTTGGTTACTTGGCGAGCTTGTTTCGACAGTTTGAAGTATCTGTTCAGACATAGCAGAGACCTTAATTGCCAGGTTACACTAGAAAGGCTGAAAGCCAAAGAGATACGAAAGCAAACTTCTAACATAAAAGCACAACGAGGAGCCTTTGGAACGAAACTATTTACCCCAGGGCGCAATGAGCCAAAACTCCAGAAACTCCTCGTTGGTCATGTCTGAGTGTTAGACAAGAGCGGCACGGGAGAGAGTAGTAGGAAAGGTCCTTCGGTCACGCTTTTTCTTCAGTGTAAACGACTCAGTGCTGAACAATGCTTCACTCACCGTCGCGGTACTCGTCTCGAACGTCGATGTAGCAGTACTCGAGCCCAGCGCCCTTCTTGGGGTCTTCATTGCCCTGGATCTTGGCAATGAGTGTTGTCTTGCCAGACTCCTTGTCGCCTACAATAGAAAAAAGAACGTGAAGGGGGGGGGGGTTAAGACTAATCCGTAAAGACGAGTGTTCGCAGCTTGACTGACGCACCCAAGACGAGGATGTTCTTAGAAGTGGGCAACTGAGAGTTCCTGTTTGTCTGCACCTCGGCCAGCACGGAGGCCCTAGAAGACAGAAAGCGGTCACTGGAAATCAGCTCTGCTGACTCCGGGCTGCCCCACAAGCACCCGGTCAGTTTCAGTCTGCTACTGTCAAACTGCATTTGCTAGACAGTTGATCCTTTAGCAGACAAGAAAAATAAATGTACGAAGACTCCTACGTTCTACAACGAGCTGGTTGTCACTCACCAGAGGTTCTCGCGATCATCCTGCCCGTCTGCGGCCGGGGGGTTCTTCTCTGGTGGGGCCATGTCCGCGAGTCTCTTCTTCCACCTCTTCCTTCTTCTGGATCTCGGCGACGTCGGAGTCGCCAAGCATGAGACGGCCACGGGCCGAAAGGGAGGAACCGGTGGAAGACGACTCCTTGGAGTCCGAAGAGACCTCGAACAACGACGATCCCGACGACCAAAAGAGGGATGGAGAAAGAAAAGGGGAACACGAGAGATCAGCAGCTGAAGAAGTACTGCTCTATGCAGTAGCGGCAGCAGCAGCAGCTATCATCCCTCCCTCCGTCCGTCGAGGAGAGGGAGGCCGCCGAGCCGTGGGCCGGGCCAGGGGCCGCCGTCGCCGCTCTCTTTTCTGCCGTCTCTGCCCTTGTTGGCGGCACCGCCCAAAATGGGCGCCAAGCAGATCACGGTAAGGAAGAGCCTCTCCCTCGTCGTCCTCCTCTCTCTTCCTCCGCGACAAGTGGCGAAAAAAAGTGCTGGCGGCGGCTAAAGACGGTTGCGGGGTGGCGATGGAAGGGTTGGGCCGAGCCCGCGAGCCCGGACCTGGTCTTGAGGTCGGGCGTCAATTCAGCCCTCACGGCTAGTACAATTCTTTAGTATCATGCTATTTCAGGAGGACAATCGATTATTTACATAGCGTAATGATAAGTAAATAGCACATATGTCAGACGTACGTAGTAGACATGTTTTAAAAGTTAGGAAATGTGTGCTGCTCTCACTTCCCGATAGTCCATTCTTTTTCTGCACAGCATGATACTAATCAGGAAGCAGTACGATACTGCGGACCTGGCCTGCCACCGCCTTTACCGCCATCCGCACATGCATCACCTACCCCTCAGTCGAGGGCAACGAGACCCCAGGATCCTCCGCGATAGAGAAGTTATGGCACATGACGATCGTCAGGCTGACAGCAATTACCCCCACCACCACCACATACGAACACACACGCTCTAGGCCCTCTAGGCCCGACTTATCAAGCACATGACGAGAGCCTGCGCGTGAAGCCGGGGAATCACTGCCGGACGCCAAACGTTCGGGAGCGCCCTCACTCGATGAGTCATCATCGGTCGGTCAGTCAATGAAGTCGGAACAAGGAGTGTGCAAAAGTCGGTCACACAACCTCGATGGCCCCGAAGATTCGACCTCTGACCTCGTTGCTTCTGCCTGCTCTCCGGTCCTTCCATCCGTCAGGTGTTGTTGCACGCAATACGCACTTTTCCCTATCGTGCTATTGATTGGTACTGTCTACCGGGCCAATTCCTGAGATTGTTTGATCATGATCATGATCCAGAGCCACAGTGACCCGACTTTCTCTCCTTATGACAAGAGCAGGCAGGGTGGCGAATGAGGGGGGAGCAGAGGGTGCATGGGCAAAGTCTGAGCGACCTTCCTTCCATCAGTAACGTAGCTTTCCAGGCATGAAATGAGGGTAGCAGGGAGAGGAGGGTGAAGAAAGTATTGTCAATAACCCAAAGCCTGAAGGTGGAAGTGAAGCAGGCTGAGATTGACAAGCAAAAATGGCGGTGAAAGTTGGGCAAGAAGCCCCCTCCAGATCTGAGGCCGTCGGCGCCAAGTCGACCGACACCAACGTCGACCTGACCGAGAGCAAGGAGGCCATGGCGAGGGTGAAGAAGCGACTAAGCACAATCGAACGACGGAAGGAGGAGCTCGACGCTAGGCAAGACGAGATCGACGCGCTGGCGTTGAGGACCATCGACTCCATGGAGTTGCTGCATCGACGGATGATGGACGCGCTCAGCAGGGACGCTCCGGCCAACCAGGAACACGGAGGCACACACACAACTGAGGAGCAAAAGGAGATAGAAGATACTTCTGCCGCCGAAAGTGTCTCCATAAATCTTTGATCCCTGATTTTCACCGTTTGCAGTGATGCAGCAAATGCCTAATACAGTGAATATCTCGACGCTGTCGAAGAAGTCCTGCACGGTGACCATGACAGTATTGACACTGAATTGGCAGGTGTCAGATCTTGAACCTGCACTAACGTCATTTCGTAAAAATGGAACCTGAGCAGACAGCAAAGACGCATTTTTGACTGCGTTCTCTCTACTTTTTCGTTGCCTCCTCACGCGTTCTTGCCCAATGATCACTCATTCAAGCTCGGCCAAAGCCAACGAGCATTGCCAAGATACGAATGCGTGCAGTGCCAGCCACGTACAAGTCTGTACGTACCGACGTAACGCTTCCCCCACGTATGTAGAGCTCCAGTACTACTGGCAGACGAAGGACTAGTGCGGAATGCCAAGAATGCAAAACAGGAGTAGCTGCGGCAGCCAGAGAAAGTACCGAAGTGACACCCGCGTGCGCTTCCTTTCTCCCCGTTCGCGAAATGCTTTACCTCGTCCGACGACCGAAGGCCACTCACCTGAACGCGCTTTTTCTGGCCTTAAAGAGATGAAAAGTGCAGGAAAAACCTTCTGGCGGTGACCTTATGATGCCCATGCTATTTACTTAGCCTCCTCGCACTCGCGGCAATTTGTCCTTGCAGCGAGAGAAAAATCGCTCGTTTTGTAGCAAAAACAAGGCCAAAGATGAAAAATCTGATGAAAGCAGCAGCGCCGACTGAAACAATCGAAGCTTCGAAAGCTACAGCAGAAATGCCTAAAAGTGTGTTGCGACCGCGAAACAAAACCTTCGAAAGCTCCTGACTTTCTTCTTTCTTCCTTGTTCTCCCTTGCTCGACCGAAGCAATGTGAGCACATAAAAGCGCGCGGGAAAGTGGTCAGCAGACCTCATTCGCCAGTGGCAGCTTAGACAGAGCGGAAGCTAAAAAGACTTTCTTTTAGCAGCACTTGTGAGTAACAACGACTGTTAAGTGCATGTAAGTTAACACAGTGTGCGTAGTGACTCTAGAACAGTTGACTGGCACGTGCAGTTGGTGCAGTACACTAGTGACGAGCATCCAAAACCAAGCAAACCCCAGAGATTCTGGGCACTTGATTGAGAGCAAGTGTCAAGCTTCGGCCTTGATTGAGAGCAAGTGTCAAGCTTCGGCCTTGATTGCCGAGACAAGCTTGTTCCAAGCTTGTGACGATTGTCAGAGCTCCCTCACTAGTGTGTGTAGCATGACACTCGTTTGTCTATGACCACAGTCATTGACTCGATTTCAGCATGGGTAGCCTGCGCGAAGGCCCCGAAGACGGCAACGGCGAAGTTGACGAGGACGAGGAGACAGAAGAGACTCCAGCCGAGCTGAGCGGCGAGACTTGGGCTCGCGGGAGTGGCGAAGGGACTTGGCAGACGAGGATGAGGACTGTAAAGGAAAGGGTTTCCTTCCTGCACAACTGTCGGGAAATGTCGGACCTGGGCATTCTGGCCAACGATGAGAACTGGTGGTTCGGCGACACCGTCAAGGACTTTACGGTATCTGTCAAGGGCAATGTTTTGCATCTCATTGTTAGGGGAGGGAGATCTTTAACTGATCCTTTGACCCATCTGCAAAAACCGCAGCCAAGCTCACGATATTGAAGGCAAACGGAAAATGACTCGGTTGCAAACCGCGATGTTCCGAAAAGAAAAACTTCATCCTTAGGAAGCGAAAGTCTCATCTATCGTTCGTCTCTTGGGACTTTCCAGGCGCACAAACTGGTCCTAGGTTCCGTCAGCCCCGTGCTTCACAAGGTCCTGTTCGAGCTGGACGAGGAGGGCAACCCCGATCGCCGCCTGCTGCTCGACAAGCGGTTTGCTATCACGCTCTCGCTCGTCCAGTGCTACGACTACGTCAGGTTGGACATCGACGGGGTGCCACCTATCGTTGTCGAAGCGATGCTCGACTACATCTACAAAGACAAGTGGGAATCCATTCAAAGATTCCTTGGTCGTTGACAACAGGAGACTAATTTTTCCAGATTTGAAGAGTCTGACTATGAAAACGGCTACAGTCGAAATCTGCTGTGGAGACTCTGGCACGCCAGTAAGGCCTTTGAGATGGACCATCTCATCAACCTCTGCACCAAGGTAAAGGATTCTTGTGGAGAGTAACTCTCGCCGAGGCAGTTTTACGTGTCGGTGACACCTCCGTAGACCCTACACAGCACGATGTGCGAAGACACAGTATTCTGGGACCTCAACTACGCCATGCAGTATGAAGAGTTGGGCACAGCCGACATCATGACTAAAGTCTTAAAGGTACTTACATGATTGGCAACTTCACCGAAAGGCATGAGTTGCATTCATTTCGTCACTTAGCTCTCTGACGACATGCACGAGCGCCTGTTCGAGAACCCCAATTTCGTGTGGTTGGAGAAGGACGCGGTGCACGAGCTGTTGCGGAGGAGAAATCAGGCGACCTGCGAGGCTATGGTCGTGTACAACAATCTACTGAGATGGTGAGCGTACTATTAGTACATCGTTTACCGGCGACGATGACCAGCTATAATTGGACATTTCCACAGGTGCCTGTATCAGATAGATCGTACCGCCTGCGCGGAGGAGGGCTTGCCTGCCGGCGCAGTCGTACCTATTCGGCGGCGGCTCGAATGGATCTGCGCGTGCCGCAGCGGTGAATTCGATCACATTAACACTCAAGACTTAGACAAGTACCTGGAGCGAGCGACGAGACACATGCCCTGGACGGAGCTCAGCCAGAAAGATTTTGTGGAGTGGGTTGCGCCATGGAGTGTGCTCGCTGAACAGGAGCTACTCAGGCAGTCGCTTCTTCTGATGGAGGAAGTGGTACGCCGGCCAGAACGGTTGGACAAGTCAGCCTTCCAATGCGCTCAAGCGGCGGCCAAGAAGTTGACTGGAAGTAGCAGAAGTAACACTGCCACACCAATGAAGGGGCTCTCCAGGAGCAACAGCCTGAGAAAATCGGTCAAGGACGTCAAGCTGAGGAGCGTGGTCAGAGAGAAGAAAGAGGAGAGTATGAGACCAGTGTCATACGTGGGGTAATCGGAGCTCACAAAATAAGTATCGTAGAGATTTAGTTCTTTAACGCGAGCATAGTTACTCTCATTAACCTCAACTAAATAAAATCATGCATTACGGATGATCGGTGACCGTATGACCAAGAGGCCTCAATGCGGCCAAAAGCATTTCTTCAAGTTTGATGGCGGAGGATCCAGACACTTTCCTAGCATGTCGCATCCCGGAGGGGACCAATTCTGTCAATAATTAATGATTGATAAGTATAACTATAATGCTATGAGGGACGTGGAAGGACCAGGGTCATACCTCGACTGCCCTGTCGCACCAGTTTAACTGAGGGCTTCCCGGCTGTACAATCGTTCTGCGGTGCTGCGCCTCCACCAGCTTGAGCTTTGCGACGTTTTTGAGGTACTCGTCGCTGCTGACTTTGATAGGAAATCGCTCTCCGGGATCTCGGGCCACGTTGAAAAGCACAGGCATCTTGGAGTGATTGACCTGCCTTGTGGTTGTCACGTTTGGAATGAACATGTCGGGGCAATGATCTATTCCCTTATAAAAAGATCACGGTGATTTCCAGACTGTCTGAACTACGTGCATGTTCAAACTTTTTTCAGCTCCTTGGTGGGCGTTGTCCAGGTCCAGAGATGCATCTTGTAAGATCCTTGCCTAATCGCATACAAAAGGTCTCCTCTGTAAAAAAAGACCGACCGAGATTCATCTTCTTCATTCTCCAGTAAAGTCCGCTTTAAACTGAAGCTGTCCAAGAATCTGTCTTTGGGAAGAGGTTGGTGTGCCAAATCCAGAAATGTGGCGAAAAAGTCCATTTGAGTAGCAACCTATCAATAGTAAGCATGTGTCACTGATGCATAGGACGGATGATTACGTACCTGCATTGATACACTTCCAGGTATGATGTGTCCCGGCCAGTACGCAATGGTCGGCGTTCTGAATCCTCCTTCAAAGGTGGTCTGCTTACCGCAGAGAAGAGGACCATTACTTCCAGCTATAACCCGGGAAAGAGATTTCCCGTCTAAAGGTTCTTTAGCTGCAACTACTATACTGCATAGGGACACTTGCCATGCTCTTTAGACACGAGAGCAGCGCCATTATCAGAAGTGAAGATCACTAGAGTGTCGCCTGCAATTCCGGAGTCTTGGACTGCTGCAAGTATGTCTCCAACGGCAGCGTCAATTTCACGCACAGCATCTCCATACGGAGACCCTGGCAGTACGGATATTACTTACAATTGGGGAATCTCGGCGCTACAGTTCCATCACATCCTTACCTCTCCTACTTGTACCAAGGAATTCTTTTGAAGCGTATGATGGTGCATGAGTAGAATCAGGCGCCCAGTATAAAAAGAATGGCTTCCCCGGACGCGATGCCCTCTTTATGAATTCTACGGCTTGGTCCCTCAGCATCATGGTGAAGTTGGATTCGTGAGTGGTGAGATCGATGATGAAGTCTTCATAGTACCTTTGTTTAATTGGAGCATGTAGCACCACAGCAATGTCAACAACAGCAGAAGCAAAGCTGCGTCATGCCTGCCAGTCATGTTCCATCCTTCATAGACTGGAATGTTAGGATGATGCTTGCCGTCGTAGTAAAAGTGACAGTTAGGAGCCCCAACCCACTCGGAAAACCCGTGCCTTAACGGGTGATACTGGCTCCGGTGACCCAAATGCCACTTGCCGATCAACTTCGTGTGATAACCTGCCTTTTGCAACAGTTCGGAAATCAACACCTCCGAGTCTGGAATACCACCTACGATCTCCTGAGGAGTGTAAGCTGGAATATAAGATGTGGTATGAGTGATCAAGACCGATATGAATAGCGTACCGTTTCGTCCTCTGAAGTTGTCTGAATAAAAACCATTGCGGATGGGAAGACGGCCAGTGAGCATCGATGCTCTCGCTAACGAATTGAATGAAGGTCATTCTTGAGGTCATCAACAGAAGTAACTAAGAGCCTTATCAATGCTCACACGGAGAACAAATTGCAGCTGCAGTGTAAAAATTAGTAAAGAGCATCCCTTTGGCGGCCATCTTGTCCAAATGCGGTGTTTCTCTGGAGGGCTCGCCCATAATTCCTAGATCACCCCATCCCAGCTGAAAAAGGATAAGGGATTTAGATAAGGGATGGTTGACAAGAGGCTTCAGGTAAATGACACAGATGTACTGTATGAATGAGAAGTGAAGCAACGTACGAGTATCATCACGTATATTTTGAAAATACCCTTAAAAACGCATTATAACACTGCGCTGGCAACAATCTGACATTGCCAGCAGCCAGAACGATGATGCACGTGCGCAGTACGTACCTTCTATATATATATATATAATATGATATAATATAAAGGAGGAGAGTTTGTCTGGATCGCATCTCTTACGAGACTGCTAGACCGGTGTTGGGCCAAACTGGGCATCGTGGTGGGCACTTCCTCTGGGCACCTCAAAGGACGTTTGAGATTCCTGCAGCAAGTCCGTCCGCAAGGTTATTTAGCAAAATTTATACCGCTAAAAAGGAGTTCTTTGGGTGGACTATTTGACACCAACTTTTGGCACGATTTTGGTCTCCCCGGAAGGGTCATGAAGAATGTTTGTGGCCGAGAAACACTCGTGGGTTCAGTAAAATCTATGTAGTGAAGAGTTTTAGCTTCAAGGGGGCCCCCGGAGAGGGGTGTTTTCGTTCGCTTCTTACGAAAGTGAGCTGCTCGTTGGGCTCCAGGACAGTACAAGTGGAGAACCCTTTGAAGGGGAACTCCAAGGGGAGGGAATGTGGGCCGAATAGTCTTCCGCAGGAACTAGAAAGGGCGAGCTATCATGCCAGTATCTTCAAATCATCAAATTCTTTCCTTCAGGTAACTTGGGGCTCGACATCACAGCAATGAAGACGGTTCCTTTTCTTCTTCAGTGTAGTCATTGTACTGTACATTGTAGCAATGCAGCATTATAGCTGACATTTTAGCAAGTTGCCCTATCCTCAGTCTCACGAGTAGGAGAGCCTCTTGACGTTGCTGCTGCCATCCAACAGCCTTTGCCTCTCGGCTTTCCAAGCCTCTCGCCACAGCACAAACTGCCTTAATCCGTCACTTCGCACCAGCTTTTTGTGTGACTCCAACAGCTCTAACACAGTCGTATCTAGTCTGGCTGGCGCGCTGCATGTGCGGCCTCGGCGTGCACGTTTGTTGGGAGTTGAGGTCGGAGACGTTGGAGGAGCAGGATTGAATTTCTTCCCGTTGCTACTCTGCTTACGCTTGCGGTTCTGCTGATTCTCCTTGTCCTCGTCGTCATCCTCATCCATTGCTGAGTCGTCCTCGTCACCTTCGTTCTCACCTTCCTCAACCTCTTCACCGCAAGAAGTGGTGTTGTCAGAACACTCATCATCTTCTGCATGCTCCGGGCACTCGCTCACTCCCTGTAGATCTAAGACAAGTTGTTCGACGGAGTCTGTCGCGTCCTTGACGTACTTGCGCACGTCACAAACCTCTCCGACCAAGAAAGCCGCCTTCTGACTAATATCTCCACTTGGCGAGGTGGATATCCGGATGGAAATTTCGGCACGAAGTCGATGTTGCATTGAACGAGCCTCTACCAAGAGCTTGGCCTCGTCACTGTCAACGACATCGTCGTCTCCTTCGCTGTCATCATGAGCCTTGATGACGGAATAGTAAACGGTTTCCAAGCGACGGAGGTCGTCAGACAGCGACGCGGCCTTGGCGCAAAGGCACTTAGCGGTCAATCTTGAACGGCCTTTTACGTCTCTGGAGGATTTAGCCGCCGCCGCTGCAGTAGCTTGTCGGTCTTCATAGACCTCTTGCAAGGTGAGGGCCCACTGAGTCAACATCTCCAGACACTTTGCCAGTGTTGTCGTGGTCGCTTCTTCTCCTACTTTTCGTCGATGGTCTTCATTGGAGTCGCTCTCACTGTGAACCACCTCCTCGTATGACACTCGTCTGGAAGGTCTTGGACGTTCTCGCGAGTGCTGATCCTGACCACCATCGACATCCATGATAGTGGAGTTGTCACTCATGACAGTCTCTTGCTCGACTGCGATCACCTCTTCCTCCGTGACATTGAGGGACATGGTCTCTGCGGCACAAATCAGCACCTCCGCTCCCAGCTCAGGCATGTTGAAGCAGCTCTCTACGACAACCTCTTCATGAGAGATCTCCATCAGGTTTCGCTCCTCACTCGCTGTCGTTATTGGCTGCTCCTGCTCCTGAGGGAACAAAGAGTCTTCTTCTGGCGGTTGCACCCCTCCTTCTGCTGCCACTGCGACAGTCGAGTGTGGGGGAGGAAAAGGGCAGGTCAACACCTCTCCGGTGGTCATTTCTGAGAACTCTTGTGCGCCGACTGGCGGCAAAACGACGCTCTCAATTCGCGTCCAGGAGGTTTCGTCGCCTGTGTGCGATACCTGGCTACCTGTGTCGCCGCTGGCGCCAGGAGGTGGGGGTGGAGAAATGGTCCGAACCTGAAATGATAAGCTCTTTAGACGCGGTACGCATCTTGCATGTCGTTGTGACGGCCGAGACGACCAATGCTTCTATGGTCATTGGCTGCTCAGCATTCATTCACCTTGGTCTGCAATGGCGGGATGGCGGCTGACGATCGATGCTCTGGATCGGCGAACAGACGCCTTCTTGTAGCAGCACTAGAGTAGATCACTGTGGCTTCACCATCATCCCCGAAGAAGCAGGACTTCTCTGGAGAAGCGGGAGCCATCTTTTTTCACTTGTGGAATTCTTCTCCTTGGCAGTCTGCAAGAAAACGCGAGCTCGCTTGTCAAGCAACCGTAAGTAAACACGCAAAAACCGCTGCAAAGCTAACATGTACCGACTCCTGTACTGACGGAGGAGGGAGACAAACGGGAGAAACGTTGCGGCTGAAGTCGCACAAATGCACAGTTGCTCTCCGTAACTTGCTCGTGCGTGAAAAAATGTGCTACTTGAGGGGGGAGACTTCGCCGGGTGACTCTCCAGCGCAGCTGGAGGAGGGACGCGTAAGACACTGTAGGCAATTTTCTCAAGTTGCTAAGCTCATGCGGCTAACGTATTATGAAGACGCGCGTACATGCGGTGTACACGATGGACGTCTCACGTGCCCGCTTCTACCTGGCTACCAAGGAGAAGTGTACTACCTACCTGCTGGAAGCGTTGCTCTTTCATGAGAGGCTGCTGGTCATGGAGAGACCAGCAACAAAAGTAGGAGAACAAGGTAGTGTACCAACAGCATGTAATCCCATGTACTTCAGTGAACCATGAAGTGCCAACTCGATGCTACAGATGCCGGATCACTCGATCACCAATGACACCAGATTATTGATCGCACGATCTAGGTACTCAATGTGGAAATTCCTTCCTCGCATTTCCAGCTTAAGATCCTTGCCATGAAAATACGCTCAGTGCCTTTTCTTGCCTGATCCCACAAAGGGGCAACAGCGAACTGCCTCACAAAGGGTTTTGTGCAGCAAAGAAGCTGTTACATTCGCGGTCACAGCCGCTACATGGATGTTCTCGACTGCTCGACCTAATAATACACACAGCGGCTGTCAAAAACATCTGTGCCGTCGTTATTCTACAAAGCACATTGCTACTATGAATACAACACAGTTTTGAATGAGCTAAGAGCTATCTGTAGGAGCAGAAAGTTGTTCAAATATGTACCGTGCACGTGACATGAAACATACCTGTTCAAAGGTGGCACCAGAAGTGAATCATTCCTCCCTAAGTAGCCATGATCGTCATGATCTTTTTGGTGTCTTTCGTATACTGCACTGAGCAGACAAGCTGGATCCACGGTGTCGAGGGTGACCGAAGCTAAAATGGAGAGACCTTGGATAATCTTTGATGAGTCAGAAATGACTTATTCATTTGTGCTTCAATCGATGCATATGACTTCCACATCATCATCATAATCTTGGGATGCGTTCTTAACAGATGACAATAGATTTTTGCTCACTGCTTCACTGAACTGTTTCAGTCTGTCATTGGCGGGAGTGCTCGTGGGCCTGCCACGACCAGCACTCGACTTTATCACTTTTTGTGCTCCACTTGGTGCTGCTGCCTTACTGTATTTCACTCCACTAGGTCCAGCTTTGCCGTAGCTTGATCCTCCCTTACTAGACGCTTGAACATTTGTCGTCTGCTTGACCAGTGAAGCGTCCTTCTTCAGCACCACCACTGGTTTTTGGGACAGGCATAGATCTCTAGGCTTATTACTGCTCCCTGCTGCACTGCTGGTAGATGACAACGGTCGCTTGATGGGGGTCGTTGTCAGGTCCTTCGGCTGGGCTGACACGTTCGAGGGCAAGGACAGTACCTTGTTGGTATTGGTACTCGTGGTCTGCTTCTGTTCCGCGTCCCTCTGTTGTTTCTTCTCGAGTTCCCTCTTATGAGACTCGGCTGCGGCTTGGGCCATCCTTTGCAACTGCTGCTGCTTCTCAAAGTCCCTCTTCTGCGCCTCCACCACCGCTTGCGCAATCCTCAGGTACTCCTTCGCCGCTTGTTCGTTGGCTGCCAATGCGGCTAACGTGATGTCAGCCATTGCCTGCTGTTGTGCTAGTCGGTTGCTGAGCGACGTCGTTCCCGATTGGAAGGGACTGGTGGTGCTGGTGGTGGTAGGCGGCAACGGCGGAAACAGCAGCGAGTTCGACACCATGCCGTGATGAGAGGGCCTTTTCGGAGAATGATGTGATGTTGGTAGAGAAGGCGGTGGTGGTGGCGGAGGCGGCGGCGGTGGAGGAGGAGGAGCTGGGTTTACATGGTGGCGGCACTCCCGAAGCTTTTCTTGGAGCTTCCCCTGCTGTGCCGCTTCCTTGAGAGAGCCCACCTTTTCTAGCTGACCAAGCTTCGTAGCCACGCTGCACACCTCTTCGTAGGAGAAGTCGTTGGCTTGGAAGAGGGATGCAAACAACCTTCTCAGACGAACCTTCAGAACATCGCTCTTGGACAGAAATTTGCGCAGCTTGTTGTATGCCTGAAAGAGGTCTATGAAGAAGCGCACCCTGTCATAGTCGAGTTCGGTCTGGCGCTCGAACTGCTCAGCTTTCTCCTGCAAGATCCTAAGGAGGCAGGAGCAAGCCTCAACGTGGAAGGCCTTGCGCTCGTGCTCGAAGAGATATTGGCGGTCACCACCGGGAACATTGCGTAAGAGACACGCGGCCTCAAGGAACGTGGCGTGGTCATGCGTAGCTCTCAATACCTCGAACAACACTGTTAAGCATTTGCCCACGTGAGAAGGGAAGCTGCCAGCACGCTCGAACTCGTTGACGGGCATCCGCCATATGCCGTTGAAGAAGTTGTTGGTCTTACGCTCTGCAAATAGCGTGGGCTCCTTGCTTGGGTGGTCAGGACTGCCCAGGAGATAGCGTCGGGCTCGCTGCAGGTTCTTGCACCTTTTGCTTCGGAGAAAGTAGAAGCTCAACAAATGAAGGGCTTTATAGTGGTGAGGGAACACCGTCTTCGTCTTCTCCAGGGCAACAATGCAGGCATCGGCGATGTCTTCCCACTTGGGTTCACCGCAAATTCGCTTAGGAGGTGGACCGTCGTTGTTCTCTTCATCATCGTTTCCATCCTTCTTCCCGTTATCGAAAGAAAATATTGGCATCTCCTTGACCTCCTCCACTACGGACCACACTTGTTTGAGATTCTCACTACTTCCTGTCTCCGTCTTAAACTCCAACTTCAGGACAGTAGCGTGGAAGCGGAAGTGAACCTCCAGGAGCTCAAGTGCCAAGTCTGGCTGGGCCGGACCGAAGCCAATTTTGCGTGGCACGGCTGCACCTTGTGTAATCAGATTTTTCATCGAGCGAACATAGTCTTCAAGTGCTTCTTGAATGGATTGAGAAAGCTTCTCCTTGATCTTGCCGCGCATGAAGTAGATGAGCCAAGTTTCATCCACAGAGCCAGCTTGCTCATTATTCTGGCTGAGTAAGACCAGCGCCTTGGAGTAGCATTCGTCAGAAAAGGAGAGGTAGCGTGACCTCTCAGACTCCAGCCTAGAGAACGCTTCCATGGAGAGTTGGTTGGTCTCGCTCTTAAACATCCTCGAGCAGTACGCGTTCATCACATATGCAAAGTTGGCGCTCTCAATGAAGACTGTGGCGTTGGTTTCGTCCACTTTAATGGATTCGCTGAAGCACTTGATCACCCGCCGTCCCTCATCCAGAATGTCGCTTAATTCGCCAGGTGCATTTTGGCACAACTTCCCTTCCACAAGGCTGGCTCTGGCCAATGACAGTGACACGAGGGCGTCCAGTCTTGTAGGATTAAATGACAAGTCTTTCACATAGTGAGGAATTGCCAAATCAAAGTTACTGTTCTTGAAGTAGTAGTCACCGAGTAGATAGAAGATATCGAGCATGCACTTTGGAAAGTCTTTGTTGGAGTCGAAGGAGGGAAATTGCTCCTGCTTTCCATCAAAGTATTCTTCCATCTTTTTAGTTCGGCCATCAAGATCGAATTTGTCTGGTACAAGAGCCACAAAACGTCGAAGAAGGGCTTCTGTGTCGGCAGATATGGATAGAGACTTGAAATCGTCAAACTCTGGCACTTTGGCTGGTCGGACAACGCCGAGGAGCGCGTCGCATTTCTCCCAAGTGAGCGCCAGTGGAGAAACCCCATGGTCCACTAGATACTTGGCTCTTGCTTTCTTGCTAGGGTGGCAGTAAAGACAGTAAAGCGCTTGGTCCAGTGCTCGTTTAGCAGAGTCGACCTGGACATAGGGTGTCAGCGCTTCAACCAGAAGTAGCAGCAACTGGCCGTTGGCATCGGTACACATTGAGCGCTGGCCGATGTAGTCATGAGAAGAGATGAGAAACTCTGCCGACGGCGGCAGAGCTGAACTGTACTCCTCGTCTTCCTCGTAGAACGATGTTTCCTCGCGCTTGATGACTGAATAGAGGAGTAACCACGGAACAGTAGTTTTGAGCGGTGAAACGTTATTAATCTGTGCCAGTAATAAGGGCAAGAGCGAGCTGCACAGGTTTGAAAGAGTTTCTTTGGGCACAGACGGCACTATGGATTCACTGTTGCACTCTTCGGCTGCACATTTGTCCTTGAAGTCAAGGTACTGCATGCAACAGTGAGCGGTCTTCACGACGTTTATGAGGTCTGAGGCCTCAGCCTCCAGTGATAGGAGCCTGAGGGCAAGGGCGCACTTGTCTAGGCAACCAACAATGTCTTGCACGTGCCACAGCGATTCGACGAGTAGGAGTAGATATAGGTGCCAGCGTTCAACGTCTTCTTGATACTGCTCTTCTATGTCCACTCCACGAATTAGGATGTCCACCACTTTCTGATAGTTGCCTTCATCATACAACTGCTCTACCATGTCGATGTTTTGCGAATTCTCCAGCATCAAAACGCTACTTTGCAATGATTCTTTGCACAGCTCTGCCGAAGTAATACTCCAGACAGGAAGTTGAGCAAAATCTTCTCCACCGTCGAGAAAAGACAGGAGCATTTCTGCCATCTTCACAGCTTCATGGACCTGATGAATCAAAAGGAAGTCAGACATGAATCAATCAAAACATCAGACAAAAATGTGTCTTACCTTGTCCTTTTCCTTATAGTAGTTGTAGTGAATGTAAAACACCCTGATCGCATCGTTCCGGTCCATTTTGGGATAGCAGAGCCTCATGTGAAGAAAGTCGTCCTCCAAAAAGCTTGGAGGCGTGAACTTATCCCACTTCTCTTTCATTCCTTCATTGACTATCTCGTAAGTGAGCAGCATCACATCAAGGTAAGGCATGGGGTCGGACCTGAACTCGCCTGGAAGCTGGATGGCGCTCCTCCAGACACAATAAGCCTTGACAAACTTAGCCTTGAGTCTCTTCGGCCAGCGGCAGTGCCACCGATCTTTCAGTCTGAATAAGACATCGTAAACGATCTCCTCAATGATGGTCGGCTTGAGCGAAGAGATGAATTCCTTGATTTCCTCTGCCTGGGCGTTTTCTCCAGGGAACTTTTGGAGAGGCGGCGAGGAAGAGGAGGATTCTTCCTTGTCCACTATTCCAGAGGCCCTCCTGGCTCTCCTTTTTTCTCCCTTTTCCACACACTTTCTTAGAGTAGGGGGAATGAAGCTTTCAAGTAAAGATTGAGCAGTTATTTCTTCGCCCCTCTCCTGTGTCTGACAGTCAATTGGACCGCCTCCCTTTACTCTGGAGCTTCTCCTCACGTCCAGTAAGTCGAGTGGAATCTCCTGCACCACAGAAGAGATGATGGCGCGAGAAGAACGCTTCTGCAAGGGGGCTACGACTGCTCCAGGTTTAGCGCCTGCAACGACCACTCCAAGGATGTCGTCAATGACGGCGGCGACTAGGGTCTGGCTTGACGCACACACTGCATCAGAGACCAAATCGTCCACAACCAAATCAACCACGCGGCGTGAGAGCGGCATTGCGTCGTCACTTACGAGATCCACCATTTGTTGGACTAGATTTTGCACGGAAACCGCAAGTGGGTCGCTGCAGCGTAAGATAATCGTGAACTCATCAGCAGGAGTGGTGTCAGTGCGATTCCAATCTTCTTTTTCTTTGATAAGGTGAGACAGCAAGTCAGCCCAAGTATGAGTCTCCAAGATTATGTTCTTGCGGACGATCGACTCTTCCGGATCATGCTTAAAGCTGACAATCTTGGGCACTTTGATCATTCCATTCTGATTTACTTCTTCACTTTCGCCGACAACAAGGTTTGGGCACAGGCACTTGAAAGCAGGCTCCTCCGAGATGATCCGATGAGCTAGCACTTTGGCCTTCTGACAAGTTGGGTCTCGGCGAAGTGCTTCGTCCGAGTAGGCTAAACAGGCTTGAAAGTCTCCCAGGCGATAGGTGATGGACACCAGCAAGTCTAGACTGGGCCAGTGTCCAGGAGAGGCTCTCATCGCACGTTCCAGGGCGGCCCTGGCGAGGGGCAGCCTGTGAGCTTGTCGAGTCCTCAATGCGGCGACTCCCAGTCGGAAGCAAAGGTTCACGTCGTCCTTCTTTTCGTCCGTGGTGGCCTCGAGCGCCTCTATCAGGGTGCCCAGGGCGGCCTCGTGATCATCAAGGCGACTCAGCGAAAATCCCAAGTACTTGAGTGAATTGGCTCGAAGGCGCCTGCGCAGTTTGTTGGTTCTAAATCGTCTCTTGGAAAGGAACGTTGAGTGCAATGTCTCCGTGAAGGCAGCTGCAGCCTGGTCGAAGCGTCCCTCGCCAAAGAGCCCTAGGGCGCGATTGTAAGCCGCGTGTGCCCCCGCCTCGAGTTCTGTCTGGCTCCACTGGGACGAGTCTTCGGAGGACGTCGAGGTGTCCTCGGCGACCTCTGGGTGACCGCTGGCGACGGCAGGGACTCGAGCAGCCTTGGCGACGGATGTCGTGGGCTGAGAGACCGTGGCCTCGTTCAAAGCCGAGAATCCGCCGAAGAGCGCCATTTCTTCTGGCAGACTCTTGTCGGCTCTAGTTCAATGAACCACCGCTGAAGACAACTGAAGTGACGAGCTGATGCAGTCAGTAGGTAGGTACGTAGGTACGTACTACGACTTGCCGCTTTTTTCCTGCTCGCTAACGCTGCTTTTTCCTTGCGTTTTCTTTTCTGATGTGTGACCAGTTAAATCTGCACGAAAGTCATGAACATTGGCATTTTAGAACATGTATATTCATGCTGTAGGCATATTTACTACTCGCTGTACTAATATCACACTTTTCATCGATGAATATGCTTACAACGTAACTAGCACGTACAGAAGTGTTTAAGAGCTGTCGTCAGAATCACTGTATGCTCCAAGCAGCCCCAGTCCGGTGGGCTTGACGTCTTCGGCAGCTTCGAGACTCTTACTAGACCTCTCTCGGTCGGAATTGTCCAATTTTGTGGAGTTCTCTGTGACGTTCTCCACAATTTCTGTCTTGACGACAGTGTCGTCCTTTTCCTTCTTGATACCGTTGTCCTTCTTCTTCACCAGGACTCCAAGTTTGTTTTTGCTTATTGCTCCTAGAGTCCCGATGCTCTTGTCCCAGGCTTCCTTGGCGGGTTTTTTGTTCTCGCCTAAAAGATCGGTCGGTTTCGACGTCTTAAACTTCTTGATTTCGGTCCTTCTCCTCTCCGATTCCTCGTCACTGTCGTCTTCCTCGACAATTCTCTTCACCTTAACATCGCCATCCTTTCCAAAAAGAGTCTTAACGTACCTCTCGTCTTCTTCTTCTTGTTTGGCTGCCTCAGACCTACGAATTTGCTCATACTTGGCTAGCATGTGTTCATAGTCGACCTTCACCTCTCGCTTGTTCAGTTCCTGCAGCTCTTCGAGGGCCTCCATGCGGGCCATCTCGTTTTTGGACGCCTCGGTCCTCTCCTCCAGGAGTTTCATGGGGTTGGTGGCCAGCTCTTCCTGTCTTGCGCGCTCCTCTTCCTCAGCCTGCTTTTCGGCCTTGGCCAAGGCTTCAAAATTTCGGGTAGCGCCGGCCTCTAGCACGTAATCCGTGTTCGCCGGATCCGTCCGGAACGATATCTCAGACAAGCAGGCGGTACACTTGATGTAGAAGCGGTAGATCCTTAGACCCAGGTGATTCATGTCGTCCACGTCCTCCTTGCGTGCGTTGAACTTGCGCCCCTTGTAAATATACTCGCCGCAGGTAGTGCAACGCATGTTGCAGGGAGCCATTAGTCGGATGACAAACGTTTTGTTGCGAGGCTCCTTGCATCGCGGGATCTTGGACGGGTCAAAGTCCGGTGGGAAGTATTTGTTCAACACCTTGCGCTCAGACATGACGGCGGTGGACGGTGGTCTCCGGCCGAGACTGACTACTTCAACCCCAAGTTGATCTCGGCCTTGTCCACTGCTCGCTAGCTCGTTCCGCGGCTACTAGCTAGTGATGGATTCAAGTTCGAGTAGAGTCGAGCAACTCGCCGAACTCTTCTTGCTAGCTCGATTGCATTCGAGCCTTGAAGACTCGGGACTCGGCCAAACTAGTTGCAAATAGAAAGGATTTGCTACTTAAGTAATTATTTGCTCGATGACTATCAGACTTGATGCGAAAACTATCCTTTCGGAGCGCCTAAGGAATCAGGTACAGTATTACCGTCAGCTGACGTGAGGAAAAAAGAAGGAAAATCCAGGGGAGCAGTTGCCAGGGTTGCCACATCCCTTCTCCACGCCAACATTCCTTAGGCAAGCCGCCGTTCAGCTTTGTTCCTTGCTCCGTTTCAGTGCAGTAAAATGCGGTGCAACAGCTGTCGTGTGACGTGGTCGGCAAAGGGAGAGGGCCGAATTAGCCTGACGGCGACTTGAAGCCGGCCAACAGTGCAGGATCAGGGTGGGCGGGTAGTAGTTGTTTTGGTGCAGTAAGAAAAAGAAGAAGAACAACGAAGAGCGAACGACCACGGAAGAGATAAGGGTGAAGAGGACACATGTAGAAGGCCAAAAGACGTTTCTGGTATCGCTCTCCTCGTTCGCCCTCCCTCCGTTCTTTGGCGTCACCAGTGCGCTCGCCTGTCCTTCGCTATGTCCGTGCCGGTGTGCGAGATCGACCCGGCGCTGAAGGAGCAGTTGAGGAGCTTTAGATTCAGCCGCGAGACCTCGTCCAGGGCCATCGTCGTCAAGGTGGACCCAGATCGCCGCCTACTGTTGTGCGACCAGACGCTGGACGACGTAGACGTCGAGGGACTGAGGGAGGAGCTTCCCGAGAGGCAACCGCGATTCATCGTCTACTCTTTCCGCCTGGACCACGGCGACGGTCGAGTCTCTTACCCCATGTGTCTTATCTTCTCGACACCGCGGGATTGCAAGATCGAATTGCAAGTTATGTACGCTGGATCCAAGCTGAACCTGGTGCGGGAGGCGGAACTTACAAAGGTGTTCGAGATAAGGGACCTGGAAGACCTCACCGATGAGTGGCTTGTCGAAAAGCTGAAGTGATGGAAGAGAGGACCAAGGCATTTTTTTTTCCAGTGTCAAGTACAAAAGAAAGACTCTGAGATGGAAGATGGACTGCATCTCAACCTGCTATTTATGATGTTTTTGCCACAAATAGATTAGTGTTTTGCCTTACCTAATTTGATTACTTATATAATGACTTCATAACGACTCTTTTTTTTCTTGCAGAAGTAGAAATGGCCCAGGCGGGCATGCCCCCCATGGGCTACCCGCAACAACACCAGATGCAGATGCAGCAGCAGATGCAGCAGCAGCAGCAGATGGCAGCAGCGGCGGCAGCAGCTCAGCAGCAGCAACTCCAGCAGCAACAGCAACAACAGCAACAACAACAACAACAACAGCAGCAGCAACAACAACAGCAGCAGCAGCAACAACAACAACAACAACAACAACAAAGGCAAGAAGACAAATTGATCAGCAAGGCGCGCGATCTCATAGGTCCTTTGAAGGAGAAGTGGGCTGCCACTACAAAAGAGGCTGCGACTAAGATCGCCGAAGGCGGCAAGGCTGGCAACGATACCGCGGGTCGTTTCGAGTTGAACCTGGAAGACTTTAATGCTGTATGTGACCAGATCGAGCTGAATCTTAAAAGTGCTATCGACTGTTTGAGCCAGACCAGTAGCAGCAATCGCTACATGCCCATCCCTCCGCATCCTTCCAAGTTGGACACCAATGCCACTTCGCCGGCTGGCGGCGGCCCGCCGGAGTTCTTGCCCTACGCCCAATACGTGGCCACCTCCAAGCAACAGATCAAATTCGCTAATGACGTTAAAGCTCTTCTCAATCAAGCAGCGACCGACGTTGTAGAGAGAAAGTACAACTAGTGAATATGTCTTCCGGAAGTCCCAGACAAGTCCAGCTGTCGAAGCTTTTGGACCTGGCTGTGTCTAACAATCCGGTATTAAAGTTTCACCTAGGCAGTGAGAGACAAACTGGAGAAGTAACTGAAGCTCGCCGCACCTCCTGTAAGACATGCTTTGCAGAACTTTCACAAGTGGGCCGCATTCGAGTAGTGAAAAGAAATGGACGAAAACGTTTCGGGAAAAAGGCCAAACACTTGATGGGCTTTTGTGGCCAGTGCTCGTCCGTCTTCAGAGACGAGACATTACCCAAGAGGAGGATCCAAAAGCAGTTGGCAGTGCCAGAGTACAATTCTCTCTTGCCTGCAACGAGACAAGCTGACAAGCTTTGTGCTACTGCTCTTGTTTCAGGTAGTGCTCCTTCTAAGAAGAAGAAGAAGAAGCGAAAGAAGGACAAGAACGCTGGCTTGACTCTCCCACCGGAAATCCTTGCCAGGAGGGTAGACAAGTCTGACATGAAGAAGATGCGCGGCAGTCAAAAATTGCTCGGCCTCCTTAATGAGAAGTCACCAGATACAGGGTCGCGGTTGGAGAAGTTCCTTACCTTAGAGTGAGTGATTTCGTACACAATGTGAACTCACGTCGTCCATATTCATCAGTATGAAGTTTGGCGGCGGAAAATCTTGCTTGGCGACACTGAAGCCCATCCAATATAAGATCCAGCCTAACAGCGCGTACTTCATGATATCAGATCTGACCAGCTTGTGCGAGAACTAAGTGGCGCAGTGCTGGTCTTGAGAAAAGTAAATATTGCAGCTTATCTACAAACGATGGAGGTGTTTCATGTGACAGGCTGTGAAACCAGTTTTTAGGCACAGGCTGTCCATCCGTGACTGCATTCCGATCTTATTCATGAGGATTTTTGGACAGATTCAGGAATACAGATGCGATTGGATGATTCTTAATAGTCCTCTGCAAGTCCTCGTCGTACTTTCTCTTCCACTCGGCGTACTCGCCCTTTGTCTTATCCATGGTAATGTGCTGGTTGTCGTAACGCTCCTTGTCCTTGATGAAATGCTTGTCCTTATTGCACCAATATGAGCAGAATCCGGGCGGCTTCATCCACGGAACGTTGTCCTCGTAGCGGTCATCGTCGCTGCCCCCGGGTAGCTTGTCCACTTCCGGAGGCGGTGAGCAAGGAGGGGTCACTTGGTCAGGCGGCCAGTTTCCAGGAACCTGGCGACGAAGACAACATTCGTGCGTCCCCGTGAGGTACTCTGAGCATCTGTTTTAAAGTGTGTGCTCACCTTCTTTGCGTTGATGAGGGAGGTCTGGAGACGAAACTGGTAGTTGATCCAATCAGAGTCATGCTTTCTCTTCCATTTGCGATGAGCCTGTGCGTGTTGTCATGCATAACTTATTGTGCGTGGGCTCGTGGTGTTGCTAAGTTCAGTGTACGTGCAGTCCTTGCCGTCAGTAATTAAAGTAGCGGTGTAAAGCAGATTGCATACGCGGCAGTGGCAGCTTCTACTGCAGAATCTGCGCCTCAAGTTGGCCCTTCAGATACTTAAACAGGGCAGAACTCTGAGTACATAAGTTTAACTTTACTGATGGAGTACATAAGTTTCTGAGGGCTCAATGTGATGCTGGATTGCCTGAGGTCCAGCTACCTGGTGGTGAGCCCACGCCAGTTGTGACCATTTTCCACCATTTTTAGCCACTTTACGGTGAAATTTGCTGAAATCTGGCGTGCTACCAGACCTCCGACTCCAATCGGTCCAGGCAGGGCCGCCCCCAGGTGCGCGACACGCGCTACACGGACCGTGTACTCTACTGTATTGACGAACTGTTCACCTCTTCCTGAGCGCGAATGTCCTTCTTTCGAGTCCTGCGCTGCGTGTGTCTCCAGTAGTGGAATTTGCCAGCCATGTAGAAGAAGTAGGTGAGGAGGCACCAAAGAATGATCAGCAAGACGAACAGAGCGCCAATCACCCCGACCGTGATGTACACGGACAATTCCAAGTCCGGCATGTTGAAACTCCTGCTTAGTCCGACCTCACTTGCAGTTGCAGCTCTGCTCTCGCATGCAAATGCTTTATCCCCGTTGAGGGCGTCAGAAACAATCGATTTTGGGACTGATTATGCAGAACGCTCAGACTGAGCAACAGTATGTTTTATTAATACCAATGTGGACACAGAATAGGTTCGAAGTCAGACCTTAAGGACATCATACGTCCAAAGTCGTATCAATACTAAGTGTTCCATAGCACATACGAAACGTCCCAACGTTGCTGGTGGCATGTGTATCTCCACGCTTCGTGGACTGTTATTTTTAGGTCACTTATTGAAGTTGAATTGCAACAAAACATGTTAGTTATTCAATTTTCAGCAGCGTGATTACATCCTTTGGCTGCTTGACAAGACTTTGAAGCATCCTCATTGCTGAGCGTATGCATGCGGTAGATGTCGCTATCAGCGAACAGAAAGTGAGGGCCGTCTAGAATGACTTTTTTGAAAAGGGCGGTCAGATTCTCCACCAACAAAACATTTCCTGAGAGCTTGTAGGGATATCTAATGATTCGCTTTGTGCGAGCCATGACTTTTTGTTACCTATCATTATGATGAGGTCATGGAATGCTGCTATATCTCCTTAGTTGTTGTACATAAAGTCACCAAGGATGTGTAGTGATTCTTTGGGCCGTTCTGCAAACTTTTTGTCTTTACAGATTTGCTATCAGTCCTTCTGTCAACGTTCTGTCTGAGTTCCTTTGTGCATGCACCCTCTTTGGTTCTGTTCGTTCTCGATGGCAAATGATGCACAGAACAAGAGGATCAAGCTGGGACCTCATCCACCCCATTTTCCGGACTTGCCGTTATGTCACTTCTGGCTCTTTCCCTGACTGAAGGTCGAGAATGGAGCTCGAAGTCACCATGGAGGGTGGTCACTGTATGCTCGGAGCGTCTCCCACATCACGGGAGAACTTCCCGACCGATCGTGTTGAAATCAGCCGAGGTTATGTTTAAGAGTAGTTGCTATGCATATTTAAGGGAATTGTTTATAATAAAGTCATTTAAAGATGTGCTTGACTTCCTCCATGGGTCGAGTCGAGCCTTTGTTTGCTCATTCTGATTCGACAGAAGGCGCATGCGCAAGCGGCTGGATGACAAAAGTAGACGAAAAATGTGGGAAGTTAATTTCCTAATCTTATTATCACAGTGATCTCCGTTTTGTCTTCTTTCGCCAGCGATGACGACGTCGCCTCGTCCGACGTTGCCTCCAAGATTGACGGGTGCAGCTCACGGGACTCTCGCAGTCCGACTGGGCCGCTGTCAGCTTAGTGACTGCTTACCTGAAGTCGACGTCAATGCCAAGGTTATCTGGTGGGGCGATCCTCAGCCGCAACAGCTCAAGATCATCGCCAATGACACTCACAACGGAAATTCGACCTTCAAGACGCTGGAGTATGACGTGGTTACCTCGGATGCACACTTCAGACAGTATCTGACAGACGCCCGAAAGGTTTTCGTAGAACTTACGACTGAGGACCACGAAGTGTCTGGACTGTCCGTGATCGAAGATCTCATCTTCGTGGCCGAAACAGGCGTCCTTTCAGGGACCTTGGGAGTCTTCGACGACCAAGGTGACCTACAAGGAAATCTCTTCGTGCAGATAATTTATGAGAGTATCGGCAGCAATATGAAGACTGAGCCTGAAAAAGGCCCAATGAGGCAAAGGAAATCGTGTTATGGACCTCCTGCTGGGAAAAAGACGACCAAGAAACAACAGGACGGAGAAGCTTACACAATTAAAAGCACCCCGTCATCACCAGCCAAGAAGCAGCCCGCTGGCCGCAGGTCGCGATCGCAAGACGAGCTGACTAAAGTGACATTTTCGGACGAGTGTGGTTCGCGACACCAGCCGAAGCCATGTCTGTCACTGGCTGCAGCTTCCAAGAAGATAAACGCTTCGTTTTCTCAAGACTTTGAAGACGACACCGACGGATTGAGGCGCATCCTCGTCCGGTCCAAGGAGAGGCTGGCGAAAGGTCTTGCGAGTTCGTCCCCTCGAAGGCCGCCTCAGTTACCGTCTTCCCGGGCCAAGAGTGACGTGACTCGCTTCACTGATGATCCGGAACGGAAAAAAGCTACATCCCCGCCAGAAGAAACAAAGCAACGAGAAGACGACCATAACGAATCGCAGGAGCGGAATCGGTACCAGCATACCTTGCCTTCCTGGAACCTGAGCACCTCCAGACTGAAATTTATCGGAGCAGTCACTCAACTCGTCGTGTCTGTCAGGGAGGTCTCCTTTACTTCTGAAGCCCTAGAACATCTTTTAAAGCCCGAAGCAAAGAAAATTTCCCGTCCAAGCAAAAAGTCTGACAACATATCCTTCTTTGTGTCGTATTCTGTACCTCCTTCCTCTGCTACAAACAGCTTCTGTTCACGAAAACTCAGCAACGTCAACTCTGTGACTTTCAGTCAGAAATCCGTCCACCCGACCATATTCAAGACAGATCTGCTGGATATCTGGTGGACGTCGTCCATCACATTCAAAGTTCATTCAAGACGACTTGGCCAAAGAGTACCAACGCTTATTGGAGAGGCTTCCATAGGACTGAAATATCTCCTCACAGATCCCACCAACAGCAATGGCAAGAAAGTGCATCGGCTTTCCCTTTTCGCCGGCTCAAGGTTTCTTTCGCAGGGACTGCGATCTGAAATCGTGGGGAATTTGTACGTCTCATTCTTACTATGCCAATCTCAGGCATCTCTGCAAAAGTCGCACGCATGTAGGCCGGTATCTCCTCAAAAAGCAGTACGAGATGGCGAAGACGAGAATGCAGAGCGTGGAAAGTTAACTGCTAAAAGAGACGCAGGGGGCACCAAGATCACCCTAAGATCAAGACGACAGGAAGAAAGGATTTTAAACAATGGAGTCGTTACAGATAGTACGAAAGGCAGAGAAAACGTTGAACAACCTCAGGCTGATATAAACCCTAAGACTTTACTTTGCGTGCTTCGGGTATCCAGCGGACGCAACTTTACCCTGAAGGGCACAAAGCCGACGAGCCTGTTTGTGTCGTGTCGTTTTCTCAGCGCCGACGACGTGGTGCGCAGCGACGTGTCCTGGAACTCCACGAGACCCACTTTCAACATGACTCACTATCTGCCAGTCAAGCTGGATCAAGGCTTCCTAGACAGGTGTCGTGACAACTTTTTGGTTTTGGAAGTCTGGAACTTTGGTGACCCCAATGAACTCGTTGGTGTGGCAATGGCGTCTTTGCAACAGCTTTATTTGGCTTTCAAGGTATGGCAAGATGCATCCATATCATTATTTCTTGCTCCATCATTGTCGATGCACCAAATTTATTTTGTACAATTTGTTTTCATTCTCAGGATCCCCATCGTTCCGTCGTCTTGGAATCTTTTGATTTTCCCGTGGTCTCCGTCGACGATTGGTTGCCCGTGATAAATCTTATCGACAGTAGTGAGCAAGGCCAACTACAAGTGACTCTGGCGGCTGGCACGGAGGCGCAAGTTCAGAGGCTCCTCCCTGTGGTTGGCAAAGGGCCCAAGTCCACCGTATCACCGTCTGAGCAAAATGCGGATAAAAAAGAGGATACCAGTTCCAGCGAACACTTGTATGATACTGTGGGAGAAGATCCAGAGGAACAAGAATTGACTGAATATACCATCGAAAAGTCTCCAGAAGGAGTCCGAGAGAGGCTGCGGCAATCCCAGAGGGGACATTTCGAACCAGAAACGAACCAACCTGATAAAGCAGTAGCTCGTGAGGTGTCTATGGTGCTTCCAATAACGCCAAACATGAGCGGTCATGAGCAACGACAACAACTTCCAACTCACTTCCTGGCAAACGTACAAATTGATGAGGCTCGCAAGCTGCCGCGAGTGTTTGATCCCGTCACCAAGAACAAGGTGTTGCCTTCTACATTCGTCACATTTGCCTCTTCTGCTGTGGTCTCCAAGATCGAACCAACTACAGTGGCACCGCGCTGGCGCATGCGAGTCAATCGCGTCCCCATCCCCATCGAGGCCTTAATCGACCCTCGGCGCCACTTCATAGTGAAGCTGTGGCATTGCGCTGACGCCAAAACTCGCCAAGAGCCCGACTTGGATAGGGACCACGTCGTGGGCTTCGCTGCAGTCGACCTCTCACCTTTGGCTGGCGCCTCAGGTTTCCCCAACGTATGCGGTTGGTACAATATCATGGATTTTGTGGGAAGATGTCGAGGACAGATCAAAGTGTCTGTGACTCCTGCGGAGGACTTGCGCAGCGTCGGCCTTAAGCCCGGACTCCAACGCAGAGACTCTGATGCGTTAGCAGACGAGGAAGCTACTGGTGGAAAGTTTTGCGTCGCTGCCGCCTACAATCGATTCCCAAGTCATGTAATCCGTAACACGGAGCAGATGGTCACAGTGACTCCTCCCGTGCATGAGAAGCGAGGGAACATTGGGGCATTTTGCAAAAGTAACGTGTCAACAGTGTCACATTTAAAGCCGAGTCCGAAGAATGAAGAGGACAAGAGCCAACGTAGTGGTTCGGCGACGTGGTCATTGCCTTCCATGTCCTCCCTTGCCTCTTGTTCTTCTGAAGCTAAGCATCACACTGACGAGACAAGAGGACATTGGAATCCGCCACTGCATGACAAGAAAGAAGAGAAAGGTTGCACGAGGTCTTTTCTACAGAACAAGCTGAATGATCTAGAGAAGACGACCAAGTCATTGAAGGAACGCTTGGGGCAGGAAGATCCTGAACGGGCAGCTACGCCTGAGCCTCGACAACTGGACGTACGGGGTTGCACGCTGGAAGCGCTGACGCAACACATACAATCTAGCCTTAATTTTTTGGGGCATAGAATGTTGGAGCGACAACCAGAGGTTCCAGTCGGAGAGGTCCTCTCCATGAACGAAGAACCCAATGATACTCCCTGTTCTCTGTCCAACATCTCAGACACATCAGCCAGGCTGACTGAGATGGCAACCAACATGCGCTCTTCGGGATTGGACATTCGAACAAGCACCTTGGAAGATCTTGGCCAGATTGACTGGGCGAGTGCCTGGGGTGAAAATAACCGTGTAATCGACGACGATCCAGTGTCTCACATGGGTCCCGAGAGAGGCAATCCCGCCGAAGACTTCGGACCAGCAGTTGCAAGGGGCATGATTAGCTTTGTGGATTCATCTTCGAGCGAGAAAGGGCAAAAGTAGCTGTGGTAGGCAGGTCATGTAGCACTCATTCACCGACGCATTTAGCATCAGCACTCTTAACGTAGATCTCACTGATCTCCAGCAGTTCAGTGGAATTTGTTTCATGACACATGTGTACTCTTAAAATGTAACCTGACAATTCTTGCGATTTTTATTCAGAGCTTACTTAGACCGAATATACAAGAAAAAGTGTTTTTAAACTACTTTTCCTATTGGAAGTTGAATCACTGAACAAAAAAGTGTTTCACGTTTCAAAGCCCAAGAGGTCGGCCGAGTTGGCTGACGCTTTGTAAAGCCAGAGCTGCTAGTCTGGAATATCAGCCCGATGCAGCCTACCTCAAGGGAGATTGCCAAACAGAGATGCAAGTTAAAAATTAGGCAAAAATTTGCAAAGTCCGAGCCTTTGACTGGGCTCATCTATGCCCTCCCCACTGTCCCGCATCTGCAGAAGGTCTCGCGATGCATCCTGATGGACCGCGTGAACGAGACTTGGCAGCGCTGGGGAGATTCCCTCCTTTTCTGCTGTTGCCGCAGTCGCCGCCAGCCGCCTTTCAGCTCCGCTGGGTCTCAATTCAGTTCGCTGCAAGCGGGACGAGGGACGGACGGCGTCTTTTGCAAATATTTCGCCAATTTTTGTCAACAGTGCAAAATTCTACGCCCGCAGCCGCATAGTGAAAATTGTTCAACATGTCTCTAGCTCCACACAGCAAGAAAAGGATCTGCTACTACTATGACAGTAAGTGGGAAGAAGCTTGTTTGGGCGACCGTCTGAGCGGCGTCGACGAGCAGAGGACGCCGAAGCACCGCCCCCCCCCCAAAAATAATGAAATATACCTAAGGATTAACAGAAACCATTCATAATTTTTATTAGCCAAGTGTCCGTCTGTCCACTTGGAGGCACAATTGGCTGGCTGTGGACTGCAAAGCTCCCTTTGGCATCAGGCGCATCAATAAGTGGGCGTGTAATAAGTAACCGGTGTGTTTCGGCGTCCACGGGTCGACTTAGTGACGCTGGATTTTGGACCTCGTGGTGACGTCCATCATCACCCTTTTTCGTGTGCTTTTTAGGCGACATCGGCAACTACTACTACGGCCAGGGTCACCCGATGAAGCCGCACCGCATCCGTATGACCCACAACTTACTCCTCAACTACGGCTTGTACCGCAAGATGGAGATCTACCGCCCCCACAAGGCTACGCAGGAGGAGATGACCAAATTTCACTCCGACGACTACATTCGCTTCTTGCGTTCCATTCGGCCAGACAACATGAGTGAGTACAACAAGCAGATGCAGCGCTTCAACGTCGGAGAAGACTGCCCGGTCTTTGACGGTCTCTACGAGTTCTGCCAGCTCTCTGCTGGAGGCTCCGTCGCATCTGCTGTCAAACTCAACAAGCAAGCCGCCGACATTGCCATCAACTGGGCTGGCGGTCTCCACCACGCAAAGAAATCAGAGGCCTCCGGCTTTTGCTACGTCAACGACATTGTCTTGTCCATCTTGGAGCTGCTCAAGTATCACCAAAGGGTTCTCTACATTGACATCGACATTCACCATGGCGACGGAGTCGAGGAGGCCTTTTACACTACTGACCGGGTCATGACCGTGTCATTTCATAAGTACGGGGAGTACTTCCCAGGAACTGGAGACCTAAGGGTAAGCTTGCATACAACATGCATCTTTTAGTACTCGAGCTGTGATATCATAGCGGTTTTCTTTTACGTGTAGGACATTGGCGCCGGAAAGGGCAAGTACTACGCTGTGAACTTTCCTCTGCGTGACGGCATCGACGATGACAGTTACCAGAACATCTTCGTGCCAATCATATCGAAAGTCATGGAGAGCTACCAGCCCTCAGCCATCGTACTGCAGTGCGGTGCCGACTCTTTGTCTGGAGACCGCCTGGGTTGCTTTAACCTCACGCTCAAGGGTCACGCAAGGTGCCTGGAATTCGTGAAGAAGTACAACCTTCCACTCTTGATGTTGGGTGGTGGCGGCTACACGATCCGCAACGTGGCCCGCTGCTGGACCTATGAGACTTCCGTGGCCCTGAATGTGGATATTGCCAATGAACTCCCTTACAATGACTACTTTGAGTACTTTGGTCCAGACTTCAAGCTCCACATTTCGCCTTCCAACATGGGCAATCAAAACACTGCAGACTACATGGACAAGATCAAGTAAGCAACCTTGCTCCTCTACCTACCTCATGTCATACTTTTTGAGTTAGCCGATGAAGCTAGGCTTCATTTAAAGCTCTGGTTCGGGTAGACAACGCCACACACTGGGAATTGTATGTAAACCGAGCTGGAGCAACAGCAGAGATCCCGGAGTTTGACCGTCCTGTATGCTAGCTAGGATCACTTGACGGATATAAACCGGGGGACATTGCAAGGTCGGTCGACCTTTCTAAGTCGTATTTAGCATTTCATATCATTGAGATGATGATAATTGCTGTATTTCAACTGTGTTCTTCTTAGGACACGTTTGTTTGAGAACTTGCGCATGCTTCCTCATGCTCCCGGAGTCCAGATGACAGATATTCCTTCAACGGACGGCATCTCCCTCACCAAAGAGGAAGGGGACGAGGACGCGGAAAACGCCGATAAGAGGAATCCTCAACACATCAAGGACAAGACGATCGAAGGGGACAACGAGTTCGAGGAAGGGAAGTCAGGCAACAGAGACGTGCACAGCAGCAAAGAAGAGCCTATGGACGTAGACAGCAAGCCCATCACATCAGCTACGGCTCCAGGAACCGGGGGAGACGCCTAAGACTACGTGCTACACATATACCAAAACTCATGAAAATTATTTTCTATGTGTATCTCAGTCTTTTAGTATTGATTGCTTGCTATCTTGTTTCAGATGTGCAAGCAGTAATGTTGGTCATACCTACGAATACTTGTACACCTATACTGAAAGTACCATTTTGACGAAAGTATTCTTAGAATAAATAGTGCTCGTGAAGTCCTACCCAGGTACGAATGAAAGAATGACGAGTGTGCAAGGAGGAACTGCTTGATGTCTGGTTGGCGCCTTATTGGTTGCCTGTCTGACAACGCCGGCTGGTTCAAGCTCGCGGAGGTGGGGATTGGCTGCTCCTGGTGCCACGTCAAGAGGTTTACGTAACTGCAACCCCGCCAGAAGATGCCGCGTAGCAGGCTACTTATGTACACGCATGCGTACGAAATTTCGTCAAAGCCTTACATCATGACCGCGTCTGAAGGCACAGAGTGGCGCGATGCACACAATGTACCGCGAATGTCTCGCACAAGACTTCTGGAAGGATCTTAAGTCGGGATTGCCGATATGCCACCCCTGGAGAAGCACCTCCGGGTCAGATCTTCGTCGAACACACAACTAGCATAAAACCTGAGCATTAGTGGAAGCAAGAGATGAGGTGTCAAGTGCTTGAGATGTTTACTTCCTTCATTGTAGCATCACGCGCTGTTTTTGCGCTGAATCGCCTGAGACCAGATTAAAGGAACGTAGCTAATGGAATGGCTTTGTCTTTGTCCATACTCACCCTTTCAGCCGAGCAACGGAGTGACGGGGGAGGGAAGCTACGGAGGTTTCCGGAAAAGAAGTATGCGTTAAAAAAGAGCCTTTGTCTCCCAAGGAAGAAGTTCTATTCTCACAGGTGACGTGAAGGAATTCAGTGCTCACAGACAGGACCGTAGAACAGAGGCACACACACCAAATGCTGTCACAACCAACACGTACTGGGTGCCTACGGTCTCGGGGCACCTTCAAATTGCCCTCTTGGTTTCGGTAAGCTCTGTGTGGGCCGACACGAATTGTTATATGTCTCAGGATCAAAGATTAAACAGTCTTACGCAAAAAGTGAACAAGACCATGGGACAAAACTAAAAGACCACATCCGTGTCTGTCAAGCCTACTAAAATGTCAAATGACTGCGAGGACTGTTGAGTTCAAGAAGCACCTGGAGACGTACATTAAGCAAAGAGGAAGATTCATGAACAAAAATAAAGTGCTCATCTTATTCTGCATGAAAAAATCTTTCTTTCGGCACACGTTTGAGCTCTCTATCCCAACCATACCGGAGAGTGAGCAACGACCATTTTAGATTTTGGTTCAGATTTCAAAGTGTGTGACTTCATGGTGATCGGTCACCACAGTATGGTGAAGCATCACAATGAAAGTAGAGTGTAGCATTTATGACATCTTCATGATACTTTCCAAGAAAACTCTAGGTTCAAAGTAAGGCAAGTAAGTTTTGAAGGGAGGTTACATCTGAAACGAAAAGAAGGTGCCCCAAGACCGTACGCACCCAGTACCTCGTGTGTTGCTAGATGAACAACTAGCAACAAAGGTCGTTCACTCGAGAGAATGGGCCACCGACAGGCTCCCCCTGGCCAAGTCAGTTGTGACACCCATTCGGCCAATTCAAAGGAAGTAAACCGTAGAAGTACACTAGAGTACAATAGCTACGTACTGCGAATGTTGGTCTCTGTGCAGACTGTACCTCCGCTCGATGAGATTGGCACAGCTGCAACCATTGGCAGGAAACGTTTGCGCTTGCGTTGTCTATGATTGTATTTGCGTTGGAAGGGCAAGTGCTGCACTGTGCTCACTAACGTCTAATGTCACTTGTACAATTAGGTACAATACACAAGCAATTGGCAATACACAATTTGAAGGGCTCACCAGTTGGATCTCACACGTTTTGCAAGAAACAGTATGCAAATGCTGCGGCGGGTGTCTGCATACGCATGCTATTAACTAATAAATGTTGGGGTTGACATATGTGCATACATATCATCCGTCAGCCAAAACAGTGTGGCACAGAAGACGAGACTCATGGACCACGTCATGTGTACTTGAAGTGCAACAGCGGAGATGCTTGAGATGGTACTCTAGCCATACTAAACATATTGGAGAATGTATTACAAGATAGCATAATTATGCATGCCGCAAAATAGAGCTTTGTTACCCGAATTTGGGGGGTGAAATCCCCCGTTCAATTGGCCTTGTCCAAGCCTTGAGGGTCTGAGCATCTTCTCTAAAGATCCGGAAACCTGACCATGACACCCGGGGATGCTACGGATGTGACAACCATCAATAGGAGGTGACCGTGCCCAAGGCGGGCCATTCCTGCCTTCCCCTCATGAGGATGAGTCCCTCTTCCAGGAGGTGCCTAAGGATCCAGTGGTGGCCATCTCATGGGAGAAGGCTGAAGAGGAGGCATGGAAGGACAGACCGACAGAAATGCCAAGTTTCACATGGGCAAGGTGTTGCAGAACGCGTTCTTGATTCTGAGGAACGAGGAACGGAATGAGGAAGGTGAGGAACGGGAACGGGAATGACATGCTCTTGGAAGTCGTTCCTGAGTCGTTCCAGCTGGAGTCCTACTGGTGTAGGGATAAGGAGAGAGAGTGGACTCACAAGCCAAATGGCACTGAATAGTCAACTGAAGTATTATGGAATAGAGATATCCCTGTTAAGTCAGATGAATTGTGTGGGTTTAGACCACGCATTTCACCTATTATACCGTGTAGACTCAAGTTATCTCCTGAGCTGGAGCTGTCGTAGCACCCAAGGGGAGGAAAGCACGGCAAAGCAAAGGCTGAGAAATTTCTGTAGCCTCCAGCTGACAATTAGTAGTGAGGACAGGACCCCTAAGAAAAGGAACGGGAACGGGAACAGGAACGGGAACAGCACCTTTTCTGAGTGTGGGAATGGGAACGGAACGACTAGAGGCTGCAGACTTGAGAAACGGAACGCGTTCCTGATTTTGACGAACGAGTCAATACCTTGCACATGGGTGATAGGACGCTGAGATAAAATGCCGCCTACTGTTTAAAGAGACGCTGGGAAGTCACCACCCAGTGGCCCGAGCAGTGCAGCAAGCTATACTGGAGAATTGTGTACTCATTGTGGCCACAAACGCCGTCGGGGTAACAGACAACCCGCGGGCAGTGCACTGATCGGCAGCACACGGGATCTGACACTTTAAAAAAAGTGCACAGTTTACATGGCGACGATGAGACCAACACGTGCTTGCGGCAGCACGGCGTGGTGTCATACGTTCAAAGGCTTCACAAAGCTGACAATGCTGGAGACATCTTGAAGCTCAATAATAAAACCCAGATTTCCACCCGTTCCAAAGGAATGAAATGAATCCTCAGATTAAAGTCTCTTTCTTGACTTCAAAGGGAACAATTGGACACTTTCTTCCATTTCTTTTGCCGCCAATAAGCGTAATATTGTACGGACAAGCCGTCCATGGGTATACTAGGGTACTGACGGGAGCAGAGCTGGTATCGCCGCAGTAAAAGAAACTTAAATGAAATGTACAGGAGATCTTTCAGTCCAAACGAACTTGTTCCTAATAAGGTGATGCAAGAAAGGACTGAGACACAGTTAGGCCACAGCAGAGAAACCAGGTTTACATGTATTCAAGATGGTCGAGCATTGGCAGGAGAAAGTGTTTTCTTATGACTTCTGTGGGCACAAGTCCTGGTTGACGCTACATATGTATGCACAATCTCTTCTGTTTTACTTTTTTGTCGCCAACATCTCTTCGCCAGCATCCTCGGCTCTAGTCTGCCTGGCCAAGAAATCATCCAGCCGCGTCACCGACCTGAGATTGTGCTTGGGGTCCCCGTAGGAGACCGCCAGCAATCTCTCGTCGGAGTTGCCGTCGTTGTCGAAGGATGTGCGGCGCAGCTGCCTGGTGAACACGTCCAAGTTGAATTTGTCTCGGTCTCCTCGTTTGCCCGGTCTTGCCATGAAGTCGGCCATGCCTCCGGATCTCTTTCCTGGTCGCACCATGAAGTCGGTCACTCCCCGCTTCTTGCCGGGTCGGACTAGAAACTCGGACAGGGCGGTGACGGCGCGTTCGTCGTCTGACCGCCTACGGGTCACGTAGGGCAGCCGGGAGGAGTCACCGCCGCCTCCGCCATAAAAGAATATCCTTTTGTGCTGATATCCCTTATTCAAAGCTTCTAAAAAGAAAGGCCAGAATAAAAAAAAATATCTCTATGTCCACTTTAGCCTCGCTTTCTCCTCGCGGCACGAGGAAGAAATGCATCCAAACGGTATTTCGCACAGCGACATCACGTAGGTCGGCTTCTGCTTGTGGCTCGCACTCAGTATCGTCATTTCTGCCGGCGGACTTGACGTGTGTGGCCGTGCGTGATGAGGGCGAATGACGTCTTCACGGGTCGTTTGAGGTGCTCTCTCCTCCAACAAAGCTGGAGTGCTACACACATTGCATTTTTTGGTTCACCCTCACTCAAGTACCTTGTACGTGGCGTTGTTATCTACGATCAGGCTCCGCAAAAGCGCTCAGTGCTGTTGCGTGTTCTGCTTTGGCCTCCAATACTATAAAGAAGTCGAAGGGCGTCGTGTAGCTCAAGTCATTACGTGACAGGCACACGTGTGGCCATTGTAATGCATTGCCATAACGGGTCATTTCTGACCTGAGTGCAGTAATTCATTACAAACAGTTCTGTCTGATTCGTGTTCTTATGAACGACACACACTCATTGCCTACACACGTAGGGGTTGGAAAAAAGACAATTTTGTGACCTACTGTTTATGCCACTTCAGTTCAGTTTAGTGGCTCTTACACGTTATGGTGGCAAAGGAGCCTTTGACAAAATTGCCTTTTTTCCAACCTCTCCGAGTCGTTGGCCACTTAAGGTCTGAGAAAACGTTTCTGATATACAGTGGGGGCCACAAGTGAGCGTACAGCGGCGGGAAAGACGGAAAAGTTGATTTTTAGGGCCTTCTTTAGTTCTAAAATGTGACCTTTTTTTTGTTAAAGGGGGTCGTCACCCCTCTTTTATCCCCCCACTGGGGTCGCTGCCCCCGTGTGCCCCACTGGAGGCAAGCCCAAGTTTTCACCCTGCAGTTTTGCTGGTTCAAAACTCAGCATACACCACTTTCAAG
>JAAUXU010023713.1_pt1 | contig 61332 bp, 56 predicted proteins | sample 7278151 | NCBI WGS metagenome assembly JAAUXU01 (sample SAMN14350113, study PRJNA611818) | marine sediment metagenome | isolation source: surface marine sediment (1.8m) | place: French Polynesia: Moorea | collected 2018-08
CAAAAAACACGTCATAGCACTCAAAAAGCTGGAAAATTTGTTTTTGTTCATCTGTCCTGAATAAAGTTAATGTCTTTCCCACAAAATACTTGCGAGTTGGACATGGCAATATTCCTCTGGAAGGCACAGATGATGGTGTCATTGCACCAGGACAAGAGATGTGTCTTTGATAAGGTACTGGACCTGCTTGTTGCCATGTTGTGTTGTGAATGTAGAGGGAGGTCTCAACCTTTCCAGCTTATTTAGTGCTATGACGTGTTTTTTGGGTGCCACACTGAGGGGGTTTGGGGGCAAAGCCCCCAAGATGGTGGGCCTGGGGGGGCGAGAGCCCCCCAGAAAGTTTCAGCCACTTTCACTTTCATTTGGTGGTCAAAAACATCAAAATTTGGTTGCATCCGGCACAGGGGTCATATCAACTAATGACATTGTAAGTGCTCTGGTGCCTTAACAAACAGTCAAAACTTGACAAAACTGCAGGATCTCATGTCCCACGCTCTCAGTCACACATTTCACAGCAAAAGTCAACCTTACAATTATCTCACTAAGAGTATTGCATCGATATGTACCAAGCGACATTATTTACGCCAAGCACTGTATTATTATAAGTCCAGACTAAATCTTTCCAAGATTGTCCTCTCCAAACTGCTTTGTCCCATTGGGCTCTGTGCTAAGACGAAGTTTAAGAAAGGACCGAAGATCCGCAAACCTCTGCTCTGCTCTATTGACATTCGTCGCTGGTCATGACCAGCACTAGTCACCAGCACTTGGTCAAAGGCTGTGGATTTTAGTGACGCCAAATTGGGTACTTCTGGATCCAACTGTCATAGATTTGGTACCAAAGTAAATGATCACCTTCAGTGCCTCAATGGCTACTGCAGGCCTCAAATGGAATGTGAAGAGCACCAGATAGGACGGGTACCTCACCTCACCTAACGGTGGCCAATCTGGAGCCAGATCTACCCCATCTGGCGCCGCAATAATGTGTTAAAGCAAAGCTTGACCTGATCAAAGTTGCCAACATCGAAGTTTCGACTGTAATTGTGCAGTTTTGTCCACCACAACTGCTGGGTCTATTGGTGTTCTCGGTATGCAGTGAATGTCTCTCATTGCTGACACAACAGCCTGCATTGAGTGAATTAATGATTATTTATTAAGACATAATTATCCACGTTGTTAATGCTCGTATCCCCGTTAGCAGTACGTGCAGCGGGATAGATTGGGCGTTCACATTTGGTTTCCTTTTTCGTTTTTCCCTGTACACGTATGTGAGCGGGATTAATAGCCCTAAATCAGGCTGCGGTGAGAGTGAAAAGTGCGTTTAGAGGCTATTTTCACTCATAGTTTGCTATTACAGAGTCAGCTTCATGTGTCATGACAAGAATGAGTTAGGCAGTGCATATGCAGGACGTCAGGCGGCAGCAGCAGTAATAGAACAACTGCGTATCACGTACATGCTGTATGTTCTTGAGAGAGAGAGAGAGAGAGAGAAAGAGGAAAAAATAGTATGTACGCGCTTGCGCGCGTGTGCATTTGCTCTGCTCCTTTCTCTTTATGTACGCGATGTTGGCCAGCCTTCCCAATGTCCTCCTTGGGCAAGGCAGGACGGGTTGGGGTCCCCACACGCGACCGCGACGACCGACTACCTTGGCTTTGCTGCAGTTGCTGCTACGAGTGCAAACTCTTGATCCGCAGACTGGCGCGGACCGGACTCCGCTGGCCCAGATGCCGTTGCTCTCCTGCTTCTCCTTCTCCTTGCTCGCTCGCTCGCTGGCCCCGCTCCGTCCCTCCGTCCCTCCGTCCCTCCCAGCCTTCCTCACGCCCTCCCTCGCGCCCTCCCACACTCACTCCTTCCCCGCCGGACTGCCTGAAGCCTGACTTCTCGCTCGTATCGTCAGAACAGTGGCTGCCTCTGTGTTGTGCGGAAGTGTCAAAGCCGTGCGCTCCCTCCACACAAAGAACCTCTTCCTACGTCGACTCCATCTTGTCCAAGCACCCGCGGAAACCCTCTCCTTCCCTTCCAGAAATCCTCCGTGATCACCTTACCCACCCTGATCCTCTGACCCCCTTTTCTGACTCCTGCCGAGGAAAGGTGTGTGCTAGAGAAAATTTCCCCTGTCTTCATCTCAGTCGATTACAGGGAGTCTCGAAGCTAAATGAGAGCGCGTGCACGCCCAGGAGCGCGAGAGAGAGTGTTTCTTGTCCTCGAGACACGACACTTAAGCTCACACATACGCACACAAGGTGTCTGCCTGTTGTTCCCTATAACACAAAAGTCAATGTCTTCGAGAAGAGACAAAAGAAGCTGGCAAATTGCTAGGCCCCGAGAGAGAGCGAGAGCGAGAAGACGAGCGAAGGCCCCCACTTAATTCCCCCCTTCTAGTGTCTCTGCCTGCCGCCTTCCAGCCAGGCCAGGCCAGAGCAGCAGCAGCAGCAGCAGCTGGCGGCCTCGGGCCTCGCCTTTACGAGGCGAGGCCTCGATAACGGCCGGCCCAACCCGCAGCAGCAGCAGCAGCCGCTTTGGCCGTAGAGATCGAGGGCAAGGTAGAAGGGGAAGCGGGGGTTCGGGGGCACGAACTCCATCCAGACCAGAAAGAAGGAAGAAATTCAGGCAAAGGTAGCGCTGCTACCTCTTCAATAACTTGTCAGAAAAAATCAAAAAAGAGAAAAAAGCTGTGATCATTACTGTGATTCATGACAAAATGGAACCTTGAACATTTGTTCACAAAGCAATCGAGCGAGCGAACGAGGCCCGTCTCACGTTGTTAACTGTCTAGTTGATGTAGCTACGCCAAAGGCCAAAAAAAGTGTCAACTGTCTAGAAAATGCTGCACCAAAGAGAAAACAACCTTTATAGTTTTTATTCATCGGCAGCCACAATTCTCTTGCCTGAAGCAAAAGAACTTATCAAACCTTGTACGAGCCTTTTCTCTGCCTCCCTTGACGGGAGACTGAGTGAGAGGTCTCGATTTCTACGAGAATAAAAACCTGCCTCACCGAAATTGCCAACCGCAACCAAATTGCGAATGCTTTGTCATCTTTTTTTCCTCTGTCTTTAATGTTAGGGCGACGACTGCAACTGTATACAGTACTTGCATTCCGTTCCACTTGCCAATTTTGTACGTATTCTTTTCACCGCGTTTAAAGACATTCTTGTACGTACATCCTGTACGCACATTCCTGATGCTTCCCATCGAGGACAGGCAAGTATGACGTACCAGAAAATCAAAAGAGCATCCAATCTCTTGACCCAGAGTTCAGTATCCTGAAGGCGAAGCATGGAATGTGGAGAAGAAGAAGAATTACTGGTGATCTGGTGATTTTAAAGTCATCCCCTTGTCTCTCTCCCCAACCGCAGCGTTATGTACTGTGTGTGTGTTGTGCGTGCGTGTGTCAGAAAAGAGTAACATTACTTGCTAACACTGAAGGTTGTTTTCCTGCACAAGTGGCGTTCATGACGCACACGATACACCATTGTTCGCTCTTTTTTACCCCATTCAGGAGCGAGTGTGCCTGCTTGCGTGCGTGCGTGCGTACGTGCGTGTGCGCGCGCATGCCGAGAGTGACAGAGAGCTGCATGATGTTCAAAGCGAGCAGAAGCATGAAGCACATCTGTCTCTCTGTATGTACGAACGTGTGTGTTTGCATTGTATGCTGTGTCCTGTCAGAGGAGCAACTGCGTACTTTGACTGTGTCCTGTGGTCGTCGTGGTACATAAGCTCCTGAGACGAGGGGATGAGGGATAGGGGGAAAAAAAAGAAAGGCCATCGCTGCCGCCGCTCCGCCGTCGCCGCCGCCGCCGCCGCCGCTGACGATGACGACGAAGACGAAGACGACGACACTGGCAGTGCGCGTGACCTTGTTCGCCTCCCCAGTTTTTCAGCAGCCAACCAACGCTCAGGAAGTGCCATTACCTGGCCGGATCAGTCAATGGGCACACACCTATCATGTAGGTCACGTGATCACCTCTCCGCCAATGGGAAGAGAATCCGTCTGCGTCGCAGTTTGCGTAAGAAAAACTTGGTCGACAGATGGCGGCAGTAGCAAAGTGAGAACGAACATGTCGACATCTGGGGTGGGAGAAAGAAATTTCGACTTGGTGCGGGACGTTTTCAAGAGACAGAAAAAAGGCTGCAGAAAACGTTTCAAGTCTTTGGATCATTGGATCTGCTCCATGAACCTCCCAGTGCAAAGTGCTCAGTTCACGCCTCTGAAGTTATCCTTGTCGGGAAGAGAGGATTCCGCTCCTCGCCGACACCTCCACCCTTGGCGTTACACTGGTGTTTAGCGGAACTAGGTCTTCTTGCTTGTGTGCGCGTGTGAGGGCTTCCAATACGGGGACTACGGGCAGAAGACGTTGGTGGTCGATTTCACTCAGTGAGCTGAAGGGAAACATTCTCCTACTTTGGGATCGGTTAGGCGAAATAAGCCGAGATGAAGCATCCATGTTCATATCGAAAAATGAGGTTAGGTTAGGTTGGACATGAACATCTCATCGGAGCTCTAACTGCCCCAAATCGCTCGCCAAAGTCTGCTGCACCTCATCCGAGTGTGCAGTCCGCGGGTGTCAAAAAGTTAGGCCTTACGTAAGAAAACTGTTATGTTTGTACGTTTTGCACTCGACGGCGCTCATCAAGATCTGGCCGTGCTTTGAAGTCGCGTAGTACAGAGACAGACCGGAGGAGTAGCGACGCACGTTGCGGCAGTCTGGGCACGTGCGCAACCTTCGTAGTACATTGAGCCATCCCCGAAATCGTGCTCGAAGATCAACCAGACTGACTCACGTACATCACTAGTATATTGTGGACGTACAGATGACGTGTGAACGTCTTGGCTTGACGCAACGAAGGAAGGACTTTGACCCCCTCCTTTATCTTCCAGAATCCCTGCCTCCGTCATGGAACTTGGCGGCGCTGACCTCGGGAGCGTGGACAATGAGTCCATCCTCTCGCTGCTGGAGTGTCCGGTGTGCCTCGACCACATCACTCCTCCCATCAAACAGTGCGTCAAGGGTCACCTCATGTGCATCGACTGCTTTCCCAGACTATCCCATTGCCCGACGTGCAGAGGAGAGATGTGGCCTGAAAGGAACCTCGCTATGGAACAGGTGGAGAAGTTGTCACATCTTCCTCTGCGGAACATAAACTGACTGCTCTTTTTTAGGTTGCTGGGCTGTTGCAGTTTCCCTGCCGCTACCACCCCATGGGCTGCCAGGAGTCGTTTCCTCTCACGAAAAAGTCGGCGCACGAGCGCGACTGTGCCTTCCTGCAGCTCAAGTGCCCGTTCCACGGCCAGTGCGCCTTCAACGGTTCCCTATCGGACGTCGTGCCGCACTTGGCCAACGAGCATTCGGTCACGCCAGTACCTGTTCAACCAGACGGAAGGCTGTTCTACAGGGCAAAGAATTTCTATCGCAGGTGGGTTTGCTTCGTAGAATGCTCGTAGGAACCTGAGTCGTGATCGTGAGTAGTAATGACTGATTACAAATGAGGATATAAGTTACGTATCACTCGTCGGTAACTTTTTGATGGTACAAGCAAAAACTTGGTGGTCCTAGAAGTCATTTGCTGTTCCAGACACCTTTGGGCTCTCATCTTCTCGTGGGAGAAGAATCTTTTCCGACTGCTGGTCAAGCACGTCCACTCCTCGCAGGTGGGGCGTACGGAAAACTGCAATTTGCTCGTGGCTCACATTCAGTACATTGGTCCTGACTCAATGGCGTCCAGATATACATACAGGGTGAGTGAAAAGGAGTTCGTGAAGCTTTGGAGACACCACCCTAACTCTACCAAACTCGCAGATCTCCCTGTTTGATGCTGAGAACCGACGTACTGGTCCCGAGTTCTCCGGCGTGGTCACGTCCACCATGAAGCCTTTGGAGAGCCAGTGTAACAAGGACGACGTCTTCGTATCCACCTTTCACGCTGCCAGAAACTACACGGACCAGTGGGCAAACCTCAACTTCATCATCCAGATGAGGAAGGCTGAGGATGTCAGCAGCGTTAAGAACAAGGTGGAACACTCAACAGTTATCAGGACGCACAACAATAATATTCACGAAGCAATGGTGTCGTAGCTAAAGAAGCTCAAGAGTTTTGCTGGTGTGTTCTTTAATCACAATCTTCCTCCCATAATATTAAATGTATGCATGCATTGTGCGCTTGGCTCCTAGGGAAAGACGCTTTTTTCACGCTAGTCTGGGATTGTACCTTAAAGATGTTGCCATCGATTTCCCTCCAAGTGCCTGCTACGTATACATACTTATAGTGACTTTACACATCATCACAAGATTCTCTACAGTTGATTTTTCCCTGACGCTGTGAAAAAGCATTAAGAATTGCTGCTGATACTGTGTAACTTAGAGTTGCTGTGACGTCTGTTTCTCTTCAGTTGGAGGCGTGAACAGTTATGAGAAAGAAGTATTATAATTTTGTCGAGCTTGAAATATATTACTTTAAGCTTTACGTCGGTAGTGTCGGCTACTCCGTATTCCAGGTGGAAAAAGTGTTTTTACAATCAACTTGTACATAGATCTGCATTTCATGATTCGGGGTAAAAGGAGGCAAAAACACCGTGTCATAGGCCCGAAACATTGGTAGGCAAACTTAGCTGAACAGAATACCCCAAAATGGTACAAAATATCATAGTTTCAGTACAGGTGTCATATGTAGCTTGTGCATAGGTACAGGGTGGTCTTATTTACAGACAAGGAATGCTCTCGCAATGCATGGGACTCCACTGTAAACGCGCCAGCAGCTTCTACACTTCGGGTCTTGGGGAAAAAAAGCCACGATGACATAAGTATCTCGGCAGGAAGTCGTTTACACTCTTTGGCCATCGTTCTGACTAGTCTGCCGCTCCCTCTGCCTCTGTCCTGACGGTGTCGCCCTCGCACTCTGCCATGATCTGCTGCAGCAGTTCGCTAACTGGCTCGAAGGCCCGCTCGTAGCCGCGCTGAGTCAGATGGAGGTAGTCGTACAGGTCGTGGTGGCTGATGGTGCCGTCTGCCTGAAAAATACATACAAGTTTAATGCTGGTTAAAATATATGGGTCACTTGAGCATGTCGGAGTGGACGGAGGGGGTGGGGGTACATTTTCAATTGATGAGGGGTCTTCTTCCTCTTTTCATTAACAGGGTTGGAGGAGGTTGTGGAGAAGATACTGAATGCTTCCTCCGTCCGAAAATGCAAGTCCGCTTTTGCTTGGTAGTTCCCAGGAGCCACAAGATGTGCTTCGATACAAGAGAGACTTGCGTCCAAGGGTTTGTACAGTTGGCTGGAGGTGCTTTTCTAGCTAATGGAACTGTGTTTTGCTGATGAGAAGTGAGATGAAGTGGGTCCCAATCGTAAAGTTGACAAAGAGCGACCTGTTGCTGTTCAGTAAATGGACCCAGCCTTGAAGTATAATGTGATGTCTGATGAGAAAAGGCCCGGTTTCTATCACGACCCAGTCAAATAACGGAAAATTCACTGAATCAAGAAGCATTCCTAAATCGAGAATCGGCTGCGCCGGTCTTTTTTTTTGTTAGAAACTTTGAGAAATGTATAGTTTCCAAGCGAAAATGTTTGATTCTGTTGTGAGTTAAGAATCACAAGCATGTTGCATACATTTGTATGAATGCGAGTTCGAAGGGACGATCTGGATCATATTTACGAGATGTGGCGATCTTTTGGGGCTATGCCGGCCTCGACGTGAGGTCAGGATAACGGTTTCCAAGTTTAATCCTTAAGGTTCAAACCTCGGCGACTTCGGCCCCGGGGAATGTAATGTAAGTATAGGAGTGGCTTTGACCTTTCCCTCAATGGCATCCACAAGAAGTGTCTTCCGGCTGGGAGAGAACGGAGCTATTCCAGTTCCTTTTTACACAAGTCTACTAGTTCGCCTCATATGCCTCTTGGATGTTGCATGCTACATGGGAGCACTTAGTAGTTGTCTCCGGAAACGTGGCCTTTGTCCTTGGCAAGAACTGAGAACTTCGCAGTAGTTTTCAGCCCCCACTAGCGAAAAATACGCCGCGCATTTTCCCTCGGTGACTTTGCACGTCTCTTTATATTAGCCATCATTTTGCTTTAAGGAAGTGGTGATGAGGGATGGGAAATAAGGCTCACCAAGGCTTGTCAAAGGAGGCTTCAAACCAGACCAACGCGAGATGGTGCCTCTTAACCATCTTGCATACCTTTGGTCGTTACCCTTTCCAATCTGCCAGTGCACGATGTGCTGCAAAAAAAACGGAGCAAAAAGCACCCAAGATCGAACTTGGCGCATCAGATGCATCACTGCACGAAGTTGTGGAGAGTAAGATGAGCCATAAGAAAGACAACTTTGTAACAAGGGATGTCCTAATTTAACTGGTTTTGCACAGTAACACCAGAAAACGTCAGCAAGACTGACTTACCGCTAGCGCCGGACTACTTCAAATGACCTTCTTTGGTTGAATAACTCTTGATGAAGAAAACCTTTACAATGTAATTGTTGTGGGGACATCAGATTTGGCCTTTAAAAACACTAAATTTGAAATGTGCCAAGAAAAGGCTGGCTAAGTATTTTGGACCTTTTTGCGGCACACTGTACTTTAAACGAAGCTACAAAATAGAGAAGAGGCCACCACTGCATCATCCGAGTGCTGTTATTACCTGCACAAAACCAGGGTCAATGTTGATGAGTTGAGCACGACTGTTGCCCTTGAGATTTGCTTCCAGCAGCTTATTTACTTCAGCATTCTTGTCGCGCAGAGGATTTGGGGAATGACCGCGGGGGAGGAGAGTCTGGTAGAAACACTTCTATTAACAGGTGCAAAATATATTTTATGTCTGCAGACTAACCAGGACGACCAAGTATGCCTGCGGTTGCTTGTCCCTGATGAGCGAACAGGTGGCCTTGATGCCCTCGGCGATGTCGGCGGCAGAGTCGCCGTGATTGTTCGTCCCAATCATCAGTACTATTGCCTGAGGAGAGAAACAAATGCCCAATGTTTTCATTTAACTTGGTATGTACGTATGTTCCTTTTTGCACTCCATAAAAAAGAGCTACATGACCGACTATTTCTTATACTAACAGTAGTACCCGACAAGTCCGCTCGCAAGTGACTGAACGTCTTCAACAACGCTAATGTCTTACCTTGGGCGAAAGTCCTTCGAGTTCTCCGTTGTGTAGCCTCCACAAGAGATTCTCTGTGCGGTCTCCGCCAATGCCGAAGTTCAAGCTGTGCATCTGGCAGAAACTCCTCTCCCATATGGAGGTATTGATCAGGTGCTGGATGATGGAGTCACCGATCCACAAGATGTCGGGCTCGCTCTCATGAGCCTCGTTGACAAATCGCTGGTGCTAAGAGTCGAGCAAGTGGACACGTTACTAAAAATGGCCGCCTCCCTCCCCCATTGTCTCTGGTGCCAGGAAAAACCCTTAGCTTCTGGCTTGGATTGAGAAATCCCTACATACCATGTCCATCCACCGATTGTCTCCTTGTACGTCCTCCACCGGCTTAGGCGTGGCCGCCGACACTGAAGAGAAAGCCATAGCTGAGAAGTTCCGACAATCGCTGGCTTGAGTTGGCGCCGCAAGGGTCGATTACGTCCTCCCCAAGTCTTCCTCCGTGCACTTGAAGACGTCCAAGACCGTGGACAGACCAAAGATGTTTGTGTGTTCTCAGCTCGGACAGTTGTGCGCAGGCAGGCACTAGCTGTTCAATCCTCACAGTTGCCACTCAGCTACGCTCTCGTGCCCTGCAAACGTTGATCACGCAACTCATCCTAACATGGTCGCCGTTCGCCTGCACCTTCATCTTGGTGCAGATACTCCAGCTTGAGCACTGCAGTGGACTTAATAGTGAAATCGCCCGATTTTCACCCTGTGTGCTCATCAGTGGCAACTCTTCTTGGTTGTTAGCGCGATGCATAAGTGAGCATGAGCTTTATTAGGCTGCTGCTGCACGGTTCGATGATTGCATAGAACACTGGCAGGTACGGCATGCTACGAGCAGCTACGAGTACGACGACGACTGCAACGACTGTTCTGCCACCACCTTACGCTGAACGCGCATTATGTGCGTCCAAATAAAAGACTCCCGACGCGCATGCACGCTGTGAAGGTCTGCAAATTGCGATCTTGTGGAGGCACCTCCAGAAAACACAGTGAAAAAAGGTTTTACATGTACATTGATTGCATTTATTGCGTTCAATGAGAGGGAGAGAAGAGATAGCAATGCTGTACACACACACCTCGTAATGTTTGTGTCGATGCTGCTGTGCGTTGGTTTATTCAAGCACGATGCACGAGCCTGCATGCATCTTTATCGCTCGTGCGATTTGACGATGTCCTTGAGTAATTTCTCTTCTTTCCTGCTGCTAGAAGGCCACTGATAAAGGTTCTTCAGCTTTGAAGTATTTCTGCAATCAAAATGACCGTTATATGTACATTTAAAAGCTTAAGGATGCGTTCACATAAAATGGAGAGACACGATCTTTTGTCACATTCGATTAGAATTCGCACACTGCACAGCTCAGCTCACCGCTTTCTTTCTGCCTCTTCTTCCTCCTCCAGATCGAGTCTGGAGAATCTGTCATTTACGACGGTCTCCTTGTCCGCCTGTTCGGAAGAGCCCCAGCGCTTCTCCACGAACACCCTGAGGAGGAATTCGCCTTCTTCGTTCCGCGCAAACGTCGATGGGATGACACAGTAGCGGCCTGGGGGCAGGTGGAACCGCTTGCTCACTTCACGCAGGTTGATGAAGGAGTCGGTCCTGGCAAACTGCGCCAAGAAGATGAATGAGACTTCTTACAGGACAAGTTAATCGTTCGTACCGAATTGTTTGCCCTCATGAAGTGCTCTCCCAGATGCTGGACGTTGCTGTTGCATTTGTATATCTTAAAGCCGATCGCGTGCTCTCCCTTCCGTTTGGTCTGCTTCTGCGCCAGCGACACGATCACCGGGCAGCGCTCGGACTCGTCGTAAGGGTCGGGATCACTCAGGGTTATGTAATACTGAGGATTCTTCGAGTAGTGATCTATGATTGCGATGGTGACTGGTCACGGTGGTTGCAGCAACCTTTGATTTCGCATGTTGCTGCATCTTTGGTTAGTCAAGTACTCGCAAAGTGCAGCAACTATAGAATGAGCGCGAAAGCACGAGTACAAAGTAACGGTGTGTGGATCCAGCTAAAAACGCAAACTCTGACTTTTGGAAAGATATGTTATGCTTTCCCTGCGGACTGCAGCTCAGTTGCTGCTGTTAGGTTTGCCAAGTGACTCCCAAGAATGAAGAACACATCAGTCAGTTTTTGGAAAAAGTCTAGCCTTTCAAGTTCGGACTAGGTGTCCGCATAAATAAGGGAGTTGGAATGGTTGACTTACGAAATCCGTCGTTTCCGCATCCGCCTGAGTTTTTTCCTGCTATCCATCTGCCTCGAAACTCAAAAGCCTCAAACTTTTTCCTCTGATCAGATGAGGATGCGAATGACTCTGGGCCAAGATGGCAGATCTCCAGTTCGCCAAAGTATCTGGATTGACCGTCAAGTACTCGATGTCTTCACTGCATTAGCAATGGTGAACGTTGATCTACCTGATAAAGTCCAAAAAGGACATGTAGAACTCTCCGTCATCCTTCTTGACCAAGTCAAGGTCGGCCTTTACATGGTGAGGAATGCTCTCCCACTTATCGTCGCTAGAAGTATACGTGTACTGCAGTGTAATGTGATGTAGAAATTCGTAGGCGTATATCGTAAACATCAGCGAGAACAACCATGAAGCAGACGCGGTGACGTTACTTACTCATCATTCCAGCTCCCTTTCCATTCTTTGTGATCACCATGAGGATTTCTGACTCTGACCAAAGGAATCGTCTGCTTCCTGGCTCGCCCCAGACTGCCTTTTAGCTGCAGCACCTTGGTGATTGTGTAAGCATGACGATTTTGTAGTCCCAACTGCTGAGCTTCTCTCACGTATGGACTTCTCTGAAATTAAATAGTCTTCGCAACTCATTTATATTCATCTCGTGGCCAGATGCTGATTACCCCAAGGGCGCAACCGAGAAATGCCCCCCGCTCGTAGGAGTGGATCATCAAGTGGAAAAGTTCCTCTGGTGCCATGTTGGAATTCTTCAGGTCAATGATTTCTGGGATGCCCCCCGTGAAGTCAACAGCAGCCTCAATAGTTAAGCCTCCTTCTAAAGCTTTGTACGACCCATGCAGTTTTGCATAGGCTTTCTCCAACAGAGCACTCCAGAATTCATTCATGTCCACGGATCTAATGTAGATGAGCTTTCCATTTCTGGTGGGCAATCGGTCATCAATGACAATCTCTTCCCATTCACCAAATCTGCCAAAGAAAGGTAGATGCCAATGCAATAGGGAGTGTACACATGCCTAAATACAGTCAACTCTTAATTTTTGCCACTCGTCGGTTGTCAGTAAAAGGTTGCACAAATCGAAATGATGCAATAATTGAATTTTGAAACTCTAGAACACAAGGGGAGCATCATCACGAATGTATCGCAGAAGTTGAGCTTCTTGCAATAATTGAAACTTGCAAAAACTGACAGTTGACTGTCTTTAGGCAGACCTCCACCATAACGACGGATACACACTGTAAACATTTTCATCTGCAGTAAATACATAGAATGTTCGTTGCTATGCGTGGACTAGATACCTATCAAACAGATGGACATTTAAAGTCTCTCACCTCCAGAACCGGAAGCGAAAAATGCCGGCATAGTCGCCACCAAAGCTCTGATCCATAGGTACAACTTGCTTGAAGCAGTCCATGTTCTCAGCCAAGTTGGCCAACGCAGCCAGAAACCAGCAGTTTCCAATCTCGCCCTGGTTGATGTCAAACCTGTTTAACTTTCCGGCGAAGAACTGCGGCGGAGGCAAAGTTTGCTTTGCGCATATTTCCTGCAAAATTTTCGCTTATGCAGGAGCAGCATCAATGGTACTGCAGTGTTTTTTCCCCTACTGCCGGTCTGAGCCACTCTATTCCCGATGCGCTGATTCCGCTACCGGAGTACGTGAAGATGGACGTGTTGAGGCCGTTGCTGTCCACTAAAAGTCGGTCGGAGGCCTCAAAGACTGGGTCGTGGAAGAGTCTACCAGAAGATCGACAGCTTCTCACCAGATTACTGTAGTCTTGGTCTGCAAAGTGAATAAGCTCGGACTCCAGGTAGCGCGAGCGTGGACGATTGTCAGCTCTTCGACCGCTTTTGTCTTAGGAAGGAATGAGAGACTGTTGCCAAACCACGTGCGCATGCTCAAAGTAGCATCTCATACCTCTTAGCTGAACTGGATCGTCATTGAAGGGGGTGGCTTGGGGCACGTTCAAGTTCCTCCCGGCCAAGTCTGACTCGCCTCCCTCGGCAGGAGGGTATGGAAGAGAACCCGGAACCTTGTTTGCTCCAAAAGGAACCTGTTCGTCTCCGCCATCTGTCTTTTCTTTAGGATATGGAAGCACCGGGGTGGAAAACCTCTTCTTCTTGGTGTCGTCATCGTCATGCTTCGAAGAGGGTAACTCGATAGGAATGTCTCTACCTTTGGTGGGAGCTCCAGGATAAGGCGTGTCAGACTTACGCCGGTCTTGATCTGGCAGTGGATATTTTTTCTTTCTTACGTCGGTGTCACCATCTACGAATAATTCTCTTCCGGGAAAGTACGGAGGCTTGTGTTCATCTCTGCCATATGGGTCAAAGTCGAAAGTGTTCCGCCTCCCAGAGGAAATGCTGGAGTTGTTCGGGTCCTCTGGTGCCAACCCTGAGAAAGGACTGCGTGTGGCGGTGCCAAAATCTACAAATCCACTTGAGTCTCTGTTTTGCCACCATCCCCATGTTCACAGTCTCATTGTTACGAGCAACTATATGAAAGTGAAGACTTCCATTCTAGGTAGTGCATACCAAGGCATGTTTTCAACCTGCCAAGCAGAGCTTGAACACTTGAAAGAAGACTAATTAGCTGGTAAGGTCCGAAAAAAGCTAGGTAATAATTATCATGAGCAAAAAAACCATTTTATGTTGACTGTGAAATGAGAAAAGAAATTGCTCGTCTTTGCACAATGCAGAGCAGATTTCTCACGTCAATTTCTCAGCTAATTGCTCACCTCTCAGGCGTATGGTTGCTGCACTATAAAACTTTCGAAGCTCTACTTCAAATTTAACTTTAAAGTCATGCCAGAGGCGTCAAACTTCCAACTCTGCATTGCTATGATAGATGTGAAAAAGTTGGGGGGATCCAGGGTCTTCAATATTGGCATATACGTAAATGACAGACACATACAGTGTATGTACTTGTGGAAATTTACATTTCTTGGACTGACAAAAAAGGCCTAATAATTGTTTCTGGTTAAAGACCCTTGTTTTCAGGTTCTCTGTGTCGCATTACCAGCAGAGTGAATGTTTTTTATCCGACTGTGAGCATGGAGTCCCTGAACGTGAAGAAGAAGTTGGGCAAATTCGTCACTGGATCCCGATACAGGTGGCGGAAGCGGTCGGGCAGCACGTCGTCGAAGTAGGACGCCTGCTTGCTCTCAGGTCTTTGAGACAACGTCACCTCTTTCTCCTCCTCGTAGTTCTTCCGGATGTGGTCGTCATCCGGGCAGGGGAAGGACAGGTAGCGCTTCATCGGGTTCGGGTAGGGAAGCTCAGACATCTTGAGGAGGATCACGTCTCAAACAAGCATCAGTTTGGGGCCCAATGCTGTCAGGTCGCAAAAAGCAGGTGTGAGAGAGAGATAAGGGGCGTGATGAGGCAAGGTGCTCCTAAGGTACTTAATACATATTGACTGTTTATACTTGTACTAGAAGCTCCTACGTGCATGAGGCAGCAGGAGCACTGAGCGAGGGTACAGGAATGTACCATAACACTAATCTGGAGCAATTAATCTCAAGAATTAGCCAGAAACTGTGACTTGAGAAAATCTCTGGAATTACGCGTCCAGTGTGTCAATAATGCGCCGTCTTCTGAACGGGGGATACTTTTTCTACATGCATGTGACGATAAAACTGTGGCATTTCCTCACTGGAGTCCAATGAAAGACAGTGACGTCCACTCCTCTAGACTCTTTCAAGTCGCTCTGGAAGTAAAGGTGACCCAAGTGCAAAATACGGTTCCGTCCGGAAAAAATATCCGGGTCGAATGTGAAATGAACGTGGCTCCTATGGTGCCAATGTTTTTGATGCTGGAACGAGTGTCAATTTGTAAGGCAAAATCTTCAGCTGGTTCCTTCTTTCACCTCCTTCCTAAGAGGCCTATAGTACATCATCACGTCTCTCAGAGCGGGATAACACAAAAAGTATAGACCAAAAGCAGGACGATAAATGTTTATTACAGTCCAGGAACATGGCGTGAATGCTGTATTATCCTCCACTCTTTAATAGCCCCCTCTGTGATTATGGCCCCAATGGCGGTGTTGAAATGTAATCCCTCTAGCTGAATCCATCTCACAGAAAGAAACTGACATCATGACTCATTTTCAGCTCTGTACTCTATTGATACTGAATCATAACTGTACAACATTGAGCTAAATTACACTAAACTTTTCCACAGACTCAGATAAATACGAAAAACTCCTCTGTAATTGTCGCCCTCCCCAATTATTTCCCATGAACCAGAAGGAGTTGAAAAACAGTCCCCCCTGGGGGAATTAATGCAGCATTTGCGGTATTCAAGAGCTCTGCAATTTCCAAATTTTACGTCCAGCACGACTATGCAGCAAATAGTGGGACTCACGCTTGAGAGGTCCTCAGAATTTGAGACTGCCCTCCCCATCCAGAACTTCTCATAAGTAACCGTGAGTATCTATCCGAGGGGGAAAACAAGGGTGGTGGTTTTTCTCTTCAAAAAAGCACCACCAAAGTTGCTACCAAAATCTCAGATTTTCAACGCAAAAATATTCAGTTCAAGAGTTAACAGCAGTCTCGTTAGTGCCTGACTGACCCTTACAGGCATATACAGTGGTGTCTGCTAAATACACATTCTAGGGAACACGAAAAATAAACAGCTGCCATTAAATGGAGGATGCGATGAACCAGGGAGATGAGGGGACCACTGCCAAATGTTATTTGGTTTGGGTTGCGAAATCCGTCCAAACGGTGACAGAGGCAGATTTTTTTCCTAAGGAAAAGTAATTCTGATCCACCTTGTAGGTGGTCGTGCATGTGACTCACTGAGGAATGGAGGGAAAGAAGTTCAAGTATCAACTCTCTGCGTAAATCAGCTGGCTCTAACATTTCTATTAGGAGTGACGACATGGCAGGAAAGCCAAGATTCATCGGAGCATGAAGGTCTTCTAAAGATTATATATATATGAATTTGTGCAAATTCGCAGTATTCCCAGTTTCACCAGTTTCCAACAAGCTCCATTTTCTATTTTTCGCTGGCCTTTTCTTTGATTTTGTTAGATTAATAACTAAAATCATTCACCAGTCCTCACAGCAATAAAGTCACAGGACCAAAATGAATTAGTGTTGAACTTTTGAGAAGCTGCAGAAATTTTTAGACTGAGGACGCTGTCACGATTTTTTATTCTTAAGACCTACCTATATGAAGAGTCGTTATGAAAATCCGGATTTTTTTTTCAAAATTTCATGACTCTCTCGGGTGTGTGAAACATCGGCTAATTGTCGCAGTGTTCATGTCGTGGGTCATGGAGCAAAAACCGGAATTGAATCTAAAAACGTTGTGACTATTTTTGTGGTTAACTCTCATCCTCTTTGGGTGTCTTTGGCAACAGCGAGAAGAACCTGATTTGATGACCGCAATCACTGGTTCGTAGCAGTTTCTCCGATGTTTTTGATCCCTCAAATTTCTGTTAAAAATGCATCGTTGTGCTCGTTTTTTGTATAGGAGGGCCTTAAAATATTGATAGTTGATATTATCAAATGAAGTTTGACAAAAATCTGCCATTTGACACTCAGCTGTACTCAAGTGTACTAAGCCATGGACTGCAAACCCTTTGGCAGCACAGACAAGTTCTCAAAAAGGACCCTCTGTGGCAAGTCCATGATTCTCTAGTTGGTCTTCATATGAAAGAGGAGATTCAACCGTGCTGTGGTTGGACCCCAAGGGTGGAGCTGACCAAACTTCATGGCCCCGATCTCCCAGATGAAAGAAATGGTAAGGACTGTAACATTTGCCGGTCATTGAAGTCACCCTTAAGTCCCTGCAGCTGCCCTTAGACGCGCCCCACAAGGTGATCATGTCTCGAGACAACGCGCTCCTCTGGGATCTTGCAAGTTTCTCACGGGTTACTCAACAGAAGCATCGCCGTAGTAGAATGTTAGTTACCGGCTTGCTGTCATTAGGGCACATTTTTCTCGACATAACGTCAGTTCATAGTTATACCGAAAAATCCTGAATCATGGCTACAATTTAATAACACACGAACCAGGATTGTTCACACGTCAACAAAAGCGTAAAGCCTTCACTTTGTCATACCTTGGCTGTAGATAATGACTCGTACGAAGCGAATGTACACGTAACATGGGTACGGAAGGTACGCACACAAGTACGACAATCCATTAACTTTTTTGTTCACTAAAAGCAATGAGTGATGTACTGTGAATAACCGATGTAAGAATCATTCTCGTCGTCACATTCGACCATAGTTACGGCACGATATCTTTAAAATTGTAATAGGCAGTAATTGTTTAAAATGGGACTTGCGCATGTGGTCGTTTTATTCCTCTGATTGTCACAGCCAGTGATCGTTGCATCTGCTGTCCACTGTATTTGAGATCTGATATCGTATGAGTACCATTTACTTGCCTTGACGAGTGAAGTGTCTGCGTCTATATTGTCCGACAGGTACAGTCAACCTCTTAAAGTTCTGACAAACTTTCGTTTAGTCGCCGATCAAGCTCTGTTAACAGACATTTAAAGACTGGTTTCATGCTTAGTAAGGCCTGACATCTCCTGAAAGTTAACGTGCGCCTGGGTTTGAGGATTCTCAAAAGAAGTCAGGATATTTCTTTTGTGTCAAGTTGGTTCGATTTGGTTTGGTTTAGCCTGGGACAGGTCAGTTAGTGTAGGTCATATCACGTCCCCTCCCATCAGGTCGGCTTACGTCAAGTGACGGAGGGTCAAGTTAGGTTAGTTTTTGTGATGCAGCATGCCTAATATGACTTCAATCCCACTTGGATCCAGGTAAGCCGTCCAGAGGTCACGACGCAATCCAATCAGATTCTATATCATGATGTCAAGGGACGATTAAGTGATGACTGAAGACGTACATAAGGTTCTCCTGATGGATCTTGGTAGCGGAGCATACGTACCGAGTGAACCATAAGTCGGTATGACAAATGATCTTGAAGAGCTTGCCTTGGGGGCCCTGATGAAGCTGGACAGGTAATGTATTTCGGCAGCGCATATGCAACTATATAACCACACTCTTTGCAAAAACGATGAACTCTCATGCTCACTATAAAACATTGCCATGACATGCAAGACCGAGACAATATAGAATATGGAGTTGCGGTATGGTTGCGGTAAACTAAGTACTTGTACTATAGAAGATCTTGACGTCACACGGGTGGGCATTCTCCATGTCGCAGTTGATCCTTCACCTCGAGGGCTTGCTGCTAAACTTCGTATATGAATGTTCAATACCGCCAAACAAAGCTGAGAGATCATTCAATGTTGGTACTTTATATGCGAAATTTATATCGGTTCCCTCGTCGATCATGGGCGTGATCAAAGATGATTATATTGAATACAGTTGGGCATGCTATCAGTAGGCTCCTCAATGATGTCTCTGGGCATGCAGTTCCATTTTTGTGTTATTGCATTTGCTGGGCCAGGCACTGTATCGTACTGCTTGCCACCTCTACGCAGCTTTTTGGCCAGGCAGCCTCAGTAGTTCTCAATGGGATTTAAATCCGGACTGCAAGCTGGACAGCCTCGAAGGCACACACCAATGTTGCAGTCATGGTTGAAAAAATTGAAAATGTGAAAAATACAAAATTTTGCAAATTTGCTCTGAAAATGAACCCTTCATGTGTTGCAGCTTGGTGCAAAAGCCAAACAATTAGAATGTACGCCTGTATCGTGCCATTTCTTGTGACCTTTTCTAACGACTTTACTGTAGTAAAGTTCTGTGGTTACTGCAGCTGTGTATAGCTGGCCGTAACATCATGCAACACTGCTCTGCTTTAGATGACCCACTTTTACATCGAACAGTAGTTTCTTTTTTTAAAAAAATGAGACTTGTACAAGCTATACCAGTGTCTGACGCTAATTTTCCACCCCCAAAAAACTAACACGGACATTTTCGAACAAATCTAATATTAAGTCTAGACTACAGCAATTAATGGTTACCAGTGTGGTTAGGTTGCGTTTGTTTTCTCGAAAATGTTACTGTACTGATTCTGATGATAAATTATGATTCATCGCTTATCGTGATGTAGCTAAGGTCCGACTGCGTATTAGACGTAAGTACAGGAAATTTCAGGCAGACATGCACAATTATATTTTGTAAGCACCCTTTACCGTTGCAGCCATAATTATACAGTAAAAGCAGACACTGGCATGACCAGTTTGCCTCGCCAGTGCTTCGAGAAGTGATCTGGACAGACAAACGGACGTATCCTCGGCGAATTAGTACGGTTAGACTTGGAAAACATCTTGAAACTGCGCAATTGATCATTTGTCATTAGGGCGCTCTACTTCATGGTCTTAACAATACTCCTGAGTAAGTCGAACTCCGAGTCGGCGTCTGTCGCCCAGTTATAAAACTTCTTGAGTGCCTGAAGTCCTTTGGCGTGCCGAGGAAAGTTCTTCTCCAAAGTTTTGAAGGCAAAGCCAACAATTTTGTTTTGCTTGTTCCTGAAAAAGATGAGAGTGCATGCTCATAATATGAGTTGTCATGATGGCAGAACGTGGTCTCCATAGGAAATGCGGAATAGGAAAGCATCAAAACCACCAAGTTCTTTCAAGATACTTTCCTTGACTTCAACATTATCATACTCTTGGAAACTTATGTCAGGCATTTTTGCCACAAAGAGATCCAAAGGGTGGAACAGAATCCGCCAACAAGTCCGATTTCATCAAGAGCCACATGGCAGAGAAGTGAGGGAATCCAGCCTGTAGGGAAACAACTCGTTGCCCTGCCAGTAAGCTGTTACTTCCCGACGTCCAGTCATGGCAGGTCATTTCACCCTTCAACAAAAAGTATCGCAAATGCTGTTCCACCTTGTACATGTCACAAGAACCAAGCCCGTTCAGACACGATACAATACGTATGTTACGCTACAGATGGGGGGCGCCCAAGGCTAAGGCTGTGGCCTTCATCAGGTGTTGGAAGCTAGAGCGAACTTGAGCAAGCTGGCGTGAATCCAAAGATGTCTAGCTTTCAAGAATGGGATTTCAAGAATGAAGATTTTGAAGCATATCAAAACTTCAACTTTCGTCAAAATTTGGACATAATGGCCCAGCTGACAACTCATACCCCAGTGTACTGTTGTACGCACGGTATCATTCGTAATAATGACACAATGCGTTGCTACTTAGAGTGATACCAATCCCGTACATGCTCTGAAGCGAAGATGTCGCCTTAGGCGCCCCGGCCCGTATGTATGGAAGGGGTATACTAGTATATACGCACACGATACATCTACACCAAGACGCACACTTGCCCCTTTCCCAGTCGACGATTCTCGAGCACAAACTCCAAAAAAGTGTTTGAAAATACCTTTCCTATCAGAAAAGTCTGAGGCTCTTGCTCCTGCATAGATCACTCAAGATCGATCTAATGTACTCTGGGTCAGCGTCTAGTATAAGCGGAATTCGACCGAAAGGAGTGTTAACATAATTTCTGGAAAGTCGTTTTATCAGTGTAAAGTCCTTAGCTACGGGAAAATAACTCAGCCTAACGAGAAACTTACTTTTTCTTTCTGTAGGGATCATCTGATGGCTTTCCTCCTCCGCCAAGGTTAAGATTTTGCATTCCTCCCGTGAAGTCTTGGTCTTGGTTAAATCTGCCGAGAAGAAAATGACTGCAGTTACAACTTTCCCCCCTAAAGACTAAGTTTCAATGAGTTGGCCTACGTATATCCTATCTGGCTGTCCATTGAGTCTGTGACCTCCTGGCCTTTCCCTTGCTCTGACGAACCCCAGCGCTTTTCCACGAAGACCCTGAGCAAAAATTCACCCTCTTCTCCCCGGTGAAATGTGGACGGGATGATGCAGTAACGGCCTTCAGGTAGTAGCAGGCGCTTGCTCACTTCACGGAGATTAATGAACGTGTCTGTACGGTCAATCTGAAAGAAATGTCCGTGTATAGTTAGTTGCATGCTGTACCTATTTAATGTCAGCATGGGTAGAAAGGGTGACTAAACTTACAGATGGCTGTCTTCTCATGAAGTCTTCGGAAAGCTTCCTGGTCTGAAGGTCGCAAGCGTAGATCTTAAATCCTATCGCTCGTTCAGACTTTCTCTTCGTCTGATTTTGCAGAAGCGAGATGACTACGGGACAGAGAGTCTCATCGTCATATGGGTCAGGATCGTTTAGTGTTACAAAGAACTGAGGATTCAGAGCAAAAGATCCTGAAAGAACAAGTGTTGGAATCAGCTGGTGAACTATCTGCATAAACGTCAAGTCCTACTGAGTCCGTCATTGCCACATCCTCCAGCAGTCGAACCTGCTCGCCAGCTGCCGTAGAAGTTGAAGAGCTCAAACTTCTTGTGACTGTCTGATGTCTCCACCGCATCTGGACTGAGATGGCAAAGCTCAAGTTCGCCGAAATACCTATGTAGTACATGGAGAGAGAGCGCACTCGTTGAAAAAGTCACGTCAGGCTTTAACGCTTGTGCACCTTAGAAAGTCTCTGAAGGACATGTAGAACTCGCCGTCATCTTCATAGGTCAACCCAAGCTGTTGCCTCATGTGTGAAGGAATAGACTGCCAGTTACGATCCCTGAATCACACATGACGTCATGACAAAATCACCAAATTGGAGGTTTTCACTATGCTGGTACACTTTTTTGGCCATTCCTACCCGTCACTCCATTCTCCTCTCCACTCTCTGTGATTGCCATGCGGATTTCTCAGCCTTACTAGAGGGATTCCTCCCGCGACGCGAGGACTCCTGATTTCCACCACCTTGGTGATGGTGTAGGCGTGTCTGCTCTGGAGCCCTTTCCTCTGGGCGTCACTGGCTCGTGGAGAATTCTGACATACGCAAACTATGAGCACTAAGGCCAACCCCGCGAAACTGACATAGTAATATTACTCACCGCTAGAGCGCAGCCCATGAAAGCTCCTCGCGCGTCTGCCTTCGACATAATGTAGAAAATCCTCTCAGGAGACATTTTTGTCCGTTGCAGATCAATCAACTCTGGGATTCCGCCCGTGAAGTCGACAGCAGCCTCAATTGTGAGACCGCCCTCCAAGGCTGTGTACGAGCCGTGCAACTTTGCGTAGGCCTTTTCCAAGAGAGCACTCCAGAACTCATTCTTCTCTACGGATCTCACGTAGATAAGCTCGCCCCTTCTTGTTGGAAGACGATCATCGATCACCACTTCAACCCACTTTCCAAATCTGATCAAAGTTAGAGTTGTTAGCAATGAACTGTCTCGGTAGCGTAATGGCTGTTCTCACCTCCAGAAACGAAATCTAAATATTCCGCAGTAGTTTCCACCAAATCCTTGACCTTGTGGCACGACCCTCTCAAAGCAAGTCTTTCTCTCAGCCAAGTTGGCTAAGGCCGCCAAGAACCAGCAGTTGCCAATTTCACCTTGGTTGATGTCAAAGCGGTCGAGCTCCCCAACAAACATTTGGGGGTTGCGACAAATTTCCTACACAATACAGACCTGCACTAGGGTAATGCGCGAAAGATATGGTGCAATGTAAAGAGCTCACAGTTGGTCTGAGCCACTCAATTCCCAATGGGTCCATCCTTGCTCCTCCCAAGTAAGAGAAGATGGATTGCGTCATGTCGTCCTTCAACAGCCGATTACTGGCCTCGAACCCAGGGTCCTTGAAGAGACAACCTTGGGACACACAACCCTGCCTCAGCTGCTCGTAGTCCTGTGATGTGGAGCGCATTTTTGAGAGATCGCTGCTTATTTTGATGCTTTGACAACTCACCTGATTCTTGAATTTCTCCACATTAGACTCTCTGAAGTAGTTGGTGGTGGGCTGAGGGAAAGAATTAGGACGGGGTTGATAGCCACCACCGTCGTGGGGAGGCGGAGGACGCGCAGGAGGCGCAGCTGCTCCAGGCACATATGGATTGCTAGGTTCAGGTTGATGGGGGTGAGACGATGAAAAAGGGTTCTGTCCGGGGCCAAATCCGCCCAAATTGTGCTTGTTCAAGGCGTCTTCGGCTAACTTGAGACCTATAACAATGGATACTTGTGACAGCAGCGCACAAATTTGCACGTATAGCAAAATCTCGGCTTTATGAATGTTAATTTTATACCACACTATCTTTGCCGCTGACCTATGTAAGGACCGAAAAGTTAATCCTACGATAACTTTTAGCTTCGTGCATGTCAAATTTGTGGTATGAAATTCTCGGCCTGAGTGATTAACTACTTTTTCAACGTTTCTACATAGCAAGATCCTCCAAATACTCCATTCTTGTCCCCATCAACTAGCAAGCAGAGTTAGTGCGTGTACTTTGTTTTTCTTCTGAAGTCGGAATATAGGCAGTGTAAGGGCACTAGGTGTGCTTTTAGGTTAGTCTGAACTACAGTAGATTATGCCGACGAAACACGGCCGAGCTAACCTGTGTCAAGAACCTTGGACAGTCCTTTAGACTTTGAAAGTAGCCCCTTGGGTCCATGGTTGGGACTGACGGAATCTGACCCGATCGGAGATTGGCTTCGACCGCTCCCAGAGTTACCTGGGCTAGGTGGGTAGGCAGGCTGTGCGTGTGTCGGGTATCCAGCATTGCCAGGACCTGGTGGAACGTATGCATCCGACGGCGGCGGATAGCCGGGATTTGACGGCGGCGGATAGCCGGGATTTGACGGCGGCGCATAGCCGGGATTTGACGGCGGTTGCCCATATACTCCAGAACTTGGATATGGCACGGCTGCTGGGGATGGGTACGCAGCTGCTGGTGGATATCCTGGCACACTTGGCGGATAGCCAGCATGTGTCGGATAGCCTTCGCTTTGGCTATTACCAAATTGCGGAACATAGGGAGCAGATCCATGGGAAGGTGGATACGGTGTTGGTGTTGGCTGACCTGGAACCCATGCCGGAAAAACGACGAGGGTGATATGTGTAGGTATGGTGTGTCGTGTAGATAAGATATTTGACGAAGACAATCATGACCAGCATTTTATGTTGTGTTACACATACACAAATTGTATATTGCACTTCTAGAAAAAATGATTCTCACCGTAAGGAGGAGGAACTGAAGCTGAAGGGTAAGAGTAGGGTTCAGTAGCACTGTTACCAGGGGCGTGATTGGCATGATCCGGGTTGTAGGCGCTCGGGCGACTGTAAGGATCGTCCGCAGCGGGGGTCCTAAAGCACAGCACAAGGGTTGATCAGTACGCCTACGGACATTAAGTAAGGCTACCGCAGCCGAGGGGCACCATCCAGGCAGTTGGGCTCAGGTGGTACATATAGTAGGCTAGACCAATTTTTGATCTCTTTCTGCGTGCCATATTTGGTGCAAGACTTCCTTTGAAGACATTCTAGTCAGATGGAATGAAGAACTACTATGGAACCCGCTTATTTAGCCAGGAAAAGCATTTTTTGCCAATAAAGCGAGTCCGGCAATTGACCAAACTTCAAATATCCTGGCCTCTCTCACCGGTTAGGTCATTAGCGCATCACAGCTAGGACATCTACAAGAGGTTAACTGATCTTATCTGCTCAGGAAGCTGAATATTAGAAGTTTTCTGTCTGTTTCCCCTTAATAATGAGTGCTATTTAACCCGCACAAGTATGAGAATTACAAGAAAATCTACTTGGAATGTTTGAAAATGTGAAGCAAAATTCACCACCAAACCGGGTTTGTTCACTCAATAACCGATTATTCTTGTATGAAGGATATCGTGCATAGTTTTCTCAATTCAATATTAAGAGCGTTGAACGGTAATCACTGGCTGCACTGCAGTCAAAAAGATAGTGTATTTAGCCTCGCCCGAGGGCCTTCCAAATCTGAACACCTTATAATGAGCTGAACTTATGCAGCATAACTTTACTGCAAGCTAGGGCTGTCAGAAAATCTTTCGGTTTTCCTTTAAAAAAAACCGATTTGACTACATTTTCACCGTTTGGCATTAGGTGAGAAATCGAAGATGTAGTCAGCAAAGGTCCAAAATTTTCGTTTTTTGGTCGTGGCGTAATAAAATGTTGCAATTAGTACATTCGAACTTTTTTTTGAAAACCATTTAACTATACCTTCTCTACTTGGCGTGAAGTAACAAACCTAAAATGTACTCAGCCAAATTCCAATACGTCCATGCATTATATGACCTTTCGTAACATATAGAGACAAATGCTTGTTCATTACCTCATGCGATCCTCGTCCGGCCAAGGAAAGGACTGCGCCTGGTTGGCCGTGGGGTACGGCAGGCTCGAGGACATGACGACCGAAAAGCGGCGAGGATGCGATAGACGTAGCGGAAGCCAAAGGTCTCGAAGCTGACTCACTCTTATCTCCCCTTCTGTTCTGGGAGTGACGCAGAAAAGGCAATCAAAGATGGAGCGTCACGTCCACACCCACTGACATCGACAATCGGGAACTTTCTCCTTCTTATGCTTGCACACCTGGACTTCCTCGAAAGTTGCTCACTGTTGACGCAGTCTCTCCGGGAAAGAAACAAAAAATGGATCGATGCCAAGAAAAAAACGCTCAGGCTTTTCTCTGGCCGAGCTTTTGTCTTTTCACGGAAGCACCTGTTGCTTCACAAACCAAAGTTAACGCGCAGCACTACAGCATCTACGTCCAGTGCACGGCCACTGCCTCTGTGGAGGACGACCACCTGTATTGAGGCCGCAAGGAGCTGTCATGCGTCACTTACTCATACACTATGACTTGTGTCAGCTGTTGCGCGTCTTCCTTCTTCCACGAAAGGGAAGGCAGACACGGGAATCCCTCCGACGCTCACGCCTCCGCGTCCTTGTCTGCCCTCACAGACTTCAGCCACGATATCTTCTTCAGGCAGGAGCTGCGGCGGGACATAGATGAGATAGTGTGACCAGACTGTGACCACTTGTGATGAGAATATTGCTCTTTGCCGATCCAGCGTATTGCAGCTGTCAGACAACTCCGCTCTACCCACTGTATTCCGGTACCATCGTTAGGTGGCGCTAGCAGTGCAGAGCGATTCATGTACGTCCCTGCCCTACTTCAGCGACTTAATGTCACTGGGGAATGAGCCAAAAGATTGGGAAAAGGCTTAAAATACCCACTTGTTGATGGCAGAACATAGACTGCTAAGTTCTTAGCGTGTGTGGGCGCATCATCACATGAGTCCACTTTGCATACAGAACAGAACAAGTACTTCTATGTGCGACAGAGATGCTCCATGCATCGGATACGAAGAACTTCGGAAAGCGATCGAAAGACTTCGTTGGAGATTTCTTGCTCAGGAATGTTCCTATATCGCAGATTCTGCTGAGGTCAGCAAAAGTAACAGAATGGAGAAGTGTGAAAGTAACGAACATAAATCTTAGCTGAACAGACAAGTAACAGCTCATGCCAGGGTAATAAGTCTCATGTGAACCCAGTGCACAACTTGTGACTCCGAAAATAACACATGTGAAGGAATGTCGGGAAAAGTGCCGGTACGGCAGGATAACAGTGACACGTCGTAGTTGTGCTCGAATCAGTGGTTATAGAACTTGTCATCTGTTTAGACTTGATCTAACTAGGACCGATGCACGATGCATTTTTCTTTTCATTTTTTGTTGACATCTTGGCCTGTCGATTTTTGCCGCAGTAATCTTGGCAATTTCTCAAACACGAGGGAGAAATCTTTCCACCACCATTCCCAAATTAGTAAGGGCACAGTCAGCCATGCAATGAGAAGTAAAACTGAAGTCACATCAAGATATAGGGGTCTCAGGAAGGAGTGAGACAAGAAAGGTACTACTGTCTCTCAGGTCACTTTCTCATTAACTCCCAAGGAGTCTGCAACTCGCACCTCGATCCAATCCTTCTACAAGTTACTCGAAGAACAAGTCAAGATGGATTCGATCAAAAAGAAGATGCAATCCTTGGCTTCTGAGATGGCGAACGCCATTGAGAGGGCCAACAAGTTTGAGGAGGAGATTCGCCGAACCAACGAGGTGGCGGAGGCATTCGAGGAGCAGATCAGGATCATCCAGAAGAAGATGCAGTCCTTGGAGGCCCAGTATGACTCTTGCACGGAAAATGTCTTTGATGTCACCCTCAAGTGGGAGGCAAAGGAGAAGTCCTATGCGAGTGCAGAGGCTGATGTTGGGTCCCTGAGCAGGAGGCTACTGCTTCTGGAAGATGATGTGGAGAAATCTGAGGAAAGGCTAGCCAAGGCCATTGCCATGCTGTGCAAGGAATCCCGAAGGGCTGACATGGCCGTTAGAAAGAGGCAGCAATTGGAGAACTGCAACAGTGCCAATGAAGAGCAAAGTGATGCTCTGGAGAGTCAACTAAAAGAGGCCCGATTCATGCTTGAGGATTCCGAACGAAAATATGAAGATATTTCCCGCAAACTCAGCACTCTGGAAACTGAACTGGAAAGAACCAATGAACGGTGTGAGATGGAGGAAAATAAGATCATCAGCCTTGAAGAGGAGCTACAAGTGGTGGGACAAAACTTGCAGTCACTCGAAGTCAGCGAAGAAAAAGCCATTCAGAGAGAAGAAAACTATCAAAAGCAGATTCGCGAGCTGAAGGAGAGGTTGAAGGCTGCTGAGAGACGAGATGAGAATGCCACCATGAACATTGGACGACTCAACATCAAGATCGACCAGGTGGAAGAGACTTTGCTGAAGGAGAAGATGAAAATCAAGCACATCTCAGATGATCTGAACCAGACTTTCGACGACATGTTGACCTTCTAAAAGGATAATAGAAAAACTTATACATGGACTACACTTAGCATCATTAAATCTTAAACGTTCTTTTACCCTTTCATCTGCCCTCATTTTTGTTGCAGACGTAGTGTACGAACCGTCGGAGTTGCATGTCCTCATCTCCGTTGTCCGTGGCTACCAAGATGGATGCCATCAAGAAGAAGATGCTCTCTCTGCAGGCTGAGACCGCCCAGGCTGAGGCAAGAGCGAAGCAGTTCGAAGAAGAAGCTTCCATAGCAAGCACCCTTGCTGACAAAACAGAAGAGCAAGTACGTAAGTACTAAGTGTAAACAGTTACATTAGCAACTTTTACAGGTGTGGTGGTGGAATGAATGTTGCCAGACTTGTGCGTGAGTGTGCACGTATGTGCAGTGTCGAAAGTCTGCATCCACCAGAGGAGACTTATCTTTTTGCTCTCTCCAATGCAACAATATGCAATGCTCAGTTATGACAAAAACCGGTGCCATTGCAAAGGAGGAGAATATATGGGGTGTTTGGAAGTAAATGCATTCATAGGGGTTGTTACAAAAAAGGCTTTTCTCCTGTTTGCAAATTTTGGGCCTCAACTGCACGTACAAAAGTGCTTCTACGTATTAGAAGTTTGCTCATGTAAGCGCTGCGAGTGCTACTCCGTACATCTGTGGTCTTCGTAGTACACGCCTACGTGCATTCATCCACTTCAACGGTAGGAAAATTCAATGGAACTTTGTTGTCACTTTCAACGTAAGTGGTGAGAGTTTGTTCTGCCGTTCACTGTGAAGTTGCTGGGAAGTCAACAAGTCAGCCCTAATCAGCTAAGTTCTGATAGCTATGTGAAGCAAAACCAAAATAAACTATGGCTATTTTCCAACCCATAATTTTCGATCGTTTGTCCAGTCCTTGCCGCACTTCAGTACTGGCAATTCAGTATTCCGGTGGACTGATATGAAGCGAAAGTGCGCAGAATGCACGTAAAGGCGTACGCGGCATAAAGTAAGCTTACATATTAGGCATTGCAGTACGACACATGACGCTGTTACGAGCTGCTACTGATCGATCATCAAAATCTAATTATAAGGACAACGCTGGAGATTCTTCTTAAAACGTAAACGAAACACCTTTCTTTACAGGTGAGAAACTTGCAGAAGAAGCTGCAAACTCTGGAAGGTCGATACGACACTTGCACAGAAGACCTCTTCACTGTCACTACCAAGCTGGAAGAGAAAGAAAAGATTGCTGCCAGCGCTGAGGGTGATGTAGGAAATCTGTCTCGAAGAATCCTCCTGGTTGAAGATGAGGTCCAGAGAAGTGAAGAACGTCTCGCCAAAGCTGTTAAGGACCTCTGTGCTGAGTCCAAAAGAGCTGACGACACAATCAGAGGAAGACAGAGACTGGAGCAGGAGCAAACGATGCACGAAGAGTCCATTGACACCATCGAGAGTCAGTTGAAGGAAGCAAAGTTCATGCTGGCCGAATCGGAGAGGAAGTACGAGGACATCGCCAGGAAGTTGGGTCGGATGGAATCCGACTTGGAGAGGTCCAATGAGAGGGCAGAAGCTGGAGAATGCAAGATCATTGAGCTGGAGGACGAGCTCAAGGTTGTGGGCAACAATCTTCAATCCTTGGAGGTGAGCGAGGAAAAGGCCAATCAGCGAGAGGAAACTTACCAGAAGCAGATTCACGACCTAATGGAGCGACTCAAAGCCGCAGAAACGAGGGCAGAAAATGCTGAAATGAATATCCAGAGGCTGAACATCCGGGTGGACCAGGTGCATAACAATTATTTACATGTCTTCAATGCATTTTATTGTTCATACTTTCTTTTAGATCGAAGATGATCTTCTAGCCGAAAAGCTCAAGATCAAGGCAATCTCCGATGATCTGGACGGTACTTTCAGAGACATGAATTACTTTTGAGTGGCGGACGCAAGGTCCGTCGTAGTAAGTATTGTATGCAGCACTTCAGCAAGCTTCTGTCGAGGAAGCTCTCACAGCGAATTAATATCCACATGCTTACCGTATCAATTTACAGCAATCTCCAAATCTGATTCAGTATATGATAGACGTGTCATTAAACAACGACGAGCCACATTAAAAACTCATAGGTTCATGAAGCCATTGATTTCATTCAGCCACTTCATGCATAGGACGGTGGGTGCAAAGCAGGGCAGGACCCTGCTGGACCCTCTGTTGCTGTTGGGACCCATTTTTCTGCCAATAACCTCTCGAACGTTGTCGACGAACCTCTTGTTGTACTGCCTGAACACTTCTTCAGTCTTCTGCTGGGGATCTTGCGGCCCCTCTCCTGCGGCTTCAAGACCGGTGTCAACTTGCTCACCTTTCTCACGTTGTGCAAGGAACCATGCACCTATTATTTTTACTACTATTATTACGCATTATCATGGGGAACAAACAAGACTGGCCAGAAACGTTTTAGAGCACTTGCACATTTAAAATGGAAGGTGTACTCTGCTGAAGTGCAACACTGCTTCAATTTTCATAAAATATGAGAAAAAATTAAGGGGGCTGAAGGCTGGCCTCCCCCAGGGGGAAGGCAGAGCCCCCACATTAGAAAATTTTGCAACTTTGCTGCTACAAAGCCAGCGGAAAATACCATTTTTGTGCACGTATATCTTGCAGGCCTGCATATCAAAATGAACACATATATCATGACATTACTGTTTTTCGGGGTAATACACATACGTACATGACTATTGACCCATACATTCATGGTCAACTTGTTTTAGTGACTCTGACTCAATGGCATTCACGGAGAAAGTCAGACCTCACAACTCAAGGTGGGGGTGTCTATTTTGCGAATTTGCATGTCAAACTGAGACTTGCAATATTTGAGTAGGGTTCCATTTTACATGAAGCCCCACAAGCAGATGAGGTCGAAAGTTTTCATACGTCCGTGCAGCAAAGGCTGTACATATACTGTAGTCTGCTTAAAGTGACTGGTCTGGGGAGTCATCATATTTTCTTTCTGACTTCCAGCACAGTCTTTTTTAGCTGAATGAACAGAAATGTGCTTGTGATAATGGACAGTGCCACCATTGCCTTTGTCTCCTAAGGAGTATACTATACACACTGTCCTCCCTAAAGGGATAGACAAGTGAGCTTCAACTAAAGCTCTGTGCTTTGGCGGGTTAGACTTATGGTAGGCCCTGAATTGCAGCGAAAAGGGGAGTAATAATGTTGCATTCTTTCAGCAGTGTCACTGAAGCAAGTTATCATTACCAAGTGCACGTCACTTTGACATGGCTCTTTCTGCTTAAGCCGTTAAGGAAACTGTTGACCTCAAGTGTTGGGTATCGATGTTGAAGGCGCCTATTTCAGAATTGCCCCAAACACCTTTAGTATAGCGCGCAACGTGAGAGAAGAAGCCTGATTAGTTTGTCCACTTCTAGGTTTATTTTGACTAATCTTTACATCATGCACCATCGACGGACAGAGTATAGTACTACATCTGGTCAGAGCATGTATGCAGTAGTAGTAACAATTAACTTAAGTACGAGTAGCATAAACACAACGAAAAATTTACGAATCCAGAAAATTTGGATCTCACAAATTGCTGCGGCATGTAGGCAGGCATCAACAAATATTGTTTACGCAACTAGTAGGGTATGTATGTGTATAGTGAGCAAAAAATCCAATGTGTCGTGTAGTACATGTGTTGTTAGTGTGACGTATGACAGTACCAAGAACAAGGAGAAATGGATAGGGTTGTGTTTTTTTTTACCAGAAGTATGACAGATACCAGAATTTTGCTTGAAGGAAATGTTTTGATGTGACTGCACTGAGCAACTGATCAAGAAATTCAGCCGAAGAGAGTTCGACAGAGAAGGGGAAACAAGCTGAATTTCGCCGTTGCTGCCGGCGTCTCTTGGTCTCCAACATGGTTAGAGTAGGAGGAAGGCGGATGGTTCATGTAGCAGTAGACATTTGTGGAGGCAGAGAAGGAAAAATTAAACCGACGGATCGCAGTTTCTCATGTTAGTGGATTGGCTTCTTGGTTGCCTCGTAGCACTTGTTCCTCAGCTTCTCACAAGCGTCCTTCAGCTGCTGCTGCCTGGTTTCCCCGTAGACGAAGGCGTCCATCAAGTGGGCCACGTACTCGTCCTTATCCTGAATGGCCTTCCTTCCGCGCTTCTTCATGTTCCTGGGAGAAACAGAGACAAATTAGCAATTGTGCCTGGGAAAAAACTAAGCACTGGCACCCATTTCTTTGCATTAACTTGACGTTCATGGAAGTCTCGTTAGCAAGAGAAAATTTTCTTGAAATTAAGCCGAATAGTGGACCGAGTAAATTTGTCTTGGTGCCCGGAGCAGGCAACGAAATCAAGAGTTTTGTGCGGTCGAACACTTTTCCAGTGAAATCGACAACTCCCTCATGCGTATCTGCCAAGGGCTGCCGGCTGGCAAAGGTTCAAGACGAAAAATCAGCCTTAGTCTGAAACTATTGAACTGAGAATAGCAAAGCCGCGCGCAGTCGATATCCCCTGTGCGTACATACGTAGAGAGACTATCGAGTTTCGCAAGGCACGCGTTTCTGCTTACGCGCCAAACAAAAAAAAATGTATCTAGACACGCATCAGAGGAGAGCAATTCCTCCTCCAAGAAGAGACTTTTCTCATTTGTGTCCTAAGGCGACTCCCGCAGGCAGGCGAAATTAACCAATGGCGTGCTTGGCACTGTAATTTATGACAGTATCGCCCTCGACAACGAACCTCGCGGGAACAGCACACGTCTTGCCATCGCTTTCTGGGGAGATTTTCTGCACGCGGCGGAGGCGTACAATGCATCGGTAAGACATTGGCCAGCGTCACACATGATGTCCAGAAGCACCTACACGTACATGCACGGTGTCCCGGAGCGTCAAGCTCCGGCGCATATGGCACTTGAAGGAACACTTGCGCCGTAAAGTTACTTCATCCCTCATTGAGGACGATTGTCCTCAGTCTTCTTATCGCCAGAGCGCGTGGAAGGTGACGCATGATGAAATGCGTCAGTGAAGCGCCTTTTTTTGCTGAGAAATCTTTTCATCCGACGCTACTCACGTGAATGAGAAGGATCTTCTGCTCCCTGACGTACACGTGCTTTGCAGTACGTTGGTAAGAAAAAGCAGTTACGTTCATTCCAGCAAAGTCATCGTGGTGGAAGACCAAAGGCGAGGGATTGAGGCGGATTCAAGTCAAAACTGCTCTTTTCAGGCGTCTACCCCTATCTCTTTCAACCATGTCATTTGGCGGCTCCTGCCAAACAACTCATGCTTATGTCCACAGACACTTCTTTATTAACTTACTTCATGATGTGGTAAACGTCCCTGGCGAGCTGTCCGTTCTCCTCATGCCTGGCCTCCTGGCTGGCCTCGCACGCCACGTACATCTGGCAGTTCTGTTCCTCAACCTCGTACTTCTTGAAGGCCTCGGCAAGCTGGTACATCTGGCCGGGAATGTCTGAAGGGGGAAAATGGTAGTTCTCTTAAGTCATACGAAAACGTTCGCTCGACCATGAACGGGACATATGAAGAAAAATTGCACGTGCGTGACCAGTTTTGCACGCTGTGCTTGAGTCCCGTTTCAATGCCAATGTTAGGACGACAAAGCCGCGGTCCGGTTCGAGAGCGCCGTCGTCTGTCGTCTCCCCGAGCACTTTGAGTCATTGTCGAGACGAGGTCGCGCAAGAAGTCTTACGTATTCCAAGTTGTCATTGGTTCGATCAAGGTCACTCTAATCGAATCCGAGAAAGCGCGCTACATGAGTCACGATAGCCCTGAGTCATAATAGGAGTTCCTTTTCTGCACTACCGAGCAAAGTCACATTGCGAAACACGCTTGATGGAAGTTGTGGGTGCGGAGAAAACGCTCAAGGCAAACAGAACTGTTTTCTTTTCCCAAATCCGGTAATTGCTCTTTTTTCATGTTTTCGCCAGCGTCCCCAAACTGGCCCACTGCGTCTTACTCGTCAACTTTCAAGTCAGGCGGACAATGCTGTGCTCGAGTCCTCGTCCGTTCGTATGCGCCAATGGATGCCGCCCAAGCAACGACCAGAACGATTGGCAGATCTGGCGCAGTGCGCGCAATCCAACATTCCACACCTGAAAGCTTTATTTCATCCGTCCTATCTGGGCCCAGCAATCTTCAAGGGGAAAGTTTGTCATTTGACTTCTCTCACCGTAGAAAACAATTTCTCAGGCTTGCCGTCAGACGCTGGTCTGACGCTCGAGGGGGAGTAAAAAAAAATTGCAACAAAGCTTTGCGAACAATGTACGAAAATCTTATTCTCGCACTTAAGCTTTGCAGCCTCTGGTATGTTAAAGTGAATTCGCAACGAGTAGTAGAGTAACAGAGAGAAGAGCCTCCATCCCCTTTGAATACTGATTGTTACACACGTCCCGTGCGAAAATGTCTGCGTACAGCGAAAGAATGTGCACGTGGTTTGTCCGACTTCACGGATTATTGATCTCGGTAGACTTGCCTTTAAGGCCTACTCACGCTCTCAGCCTCGACACCTCGGGGCTCTAAGGGGTTGCGTCATTAATGTTTTACACAAAACGCGCGTGCTAAAAGATTTTTACAACGTATTGCGGGTCAAGATCGGAAGCAGCGAAGTGCGACGGTCATAGACAATTAAGGAAAGAAAAAATGGCCAAATTTCGTAATTGCATGCGATAGTGCAAAAGTGCAGTACCAGTTAGCTCCGGGACGATTTTTTGCATAATGTGTCGTTGATGGCTTGGCCAAGTGGCCGCTGGGATTTAGAAATCGCCATTCCTCAAGTATTTATGCATACCTAATCGAGCGAGTCCTTCACATACGCTTAAAACAACAACTCAACTCATTATTTGCATGCCTCAGCGTACCAATATCCAAAGAGGTAGGCAAACATTGAGCTTTCTCTCTTCCTGTGGCACTTCATTATTCCTCCTTGGCGGTGTCGCTGCTCTGCACCGCAGCCGTGGTGAGGCAATTCCGGGTGAAAAGCATTTCAGCGGCTCTTTCAGCGTGATGAATAAATTGCTGCTATGGTCGCCAATGTGACGCAATGAATGTATGATTTCAAGGAGAAATGAGGGTGCGAGAGTGAAGGAAATTGCCGCCAAGGAGGGAGAGAAGTGACTGTGCACAAATATGATTGAAGCACAGCCACCCAAAGTGTCTGGAACGGCAGCTAACAGGAAAACAGTGGAATGGCTACTTGATACTGCAGATTTTGCCGACGACCAAGTCAGGACTCGTCACTTTTCTCTGTGTGGACCGAGATCAAATGGGAGTTTCTTAACCAATTTAGTTTACCCCGGGTCGATTTTCTTGGAGTTCCCGGTGAGCTTTTGGCACACGCAATGCGACAACTCGTTATGTCTCTTTGCCCAGTCAGCGTATTCACTGTTTGTGCAGTGCACACAAGTGGGGAACTCTTTTCGTTGTTTGAGATGAGGCTAGAGGTTATTTTGCTGGAGCCTGAGTTGACCTGCGCGTGTTCCACCCGAACCCTTTCATCACTTTCGCTGTTCTGTGAAACTCACTCTGTATGCACTCGGCATCGTTATGCCATAGCAGAGTCTAAAACCAATGCGGAAGGTCTGGAGGAGAGTTAGGTGCGTTACAATAATAACTCGTATGGTGCATCATGGCTACTTGCAGTTCAAAGTCAATTTAAGTGTTAAGTTATTTGCCGCTCGTCCAGCTCTGAAGCCACTCTGCTGCAGCATCAATGATAAACATTGAGCATGCAGTGAACGAGATCAACAGTTAGGAAGTATGACAAAGACTTGTTCATTGAGGAAAAAAAAAAGCCTCCAATCGATCACTCTTTGGAGCCCTTACCCTCATAGTAAGTGTCCCTCTTTGTCCTATAGCCATGGTGTCCACCACCAGCACCACCATAACCCTGCTGTTGCTGGTACCCGTAGCCGTAGCCGGTGTCTTCGGCCGGGCTGAAGAGAGAGGCGAGAGCAATCGCCGCCAGCAAGCCAGCTCCGAACAAAGCAGCGTACAACAACAGGTAGGTGGTGTTCAGCGCGATGAAGTAGTTGCCGTTCGAGGTAAAGACCGTCCTTCCCTCCCCATCCTCTTGGTCGGAGGCTGTGTCGTCTTCAAAGTACTCGGCGCTGGCGCAAGAGACAGAGGCAACCAAGAGTGCCAGCAACAGGAAGGACAGCTTAGCCATGATTGTTCACTGCTACAGTACGTCGGAGAGGTCTTCACCGGACGGGTGCCTTCTGGCTACTGTCACACTTCTTGCGCTCGAGCCACACACGCTCGCACAGTGTATTCGATCGAGGGCGATTACACGAGGAAAAATAATGCTCGTGAGAAATTTTCTGACGCAGGCCCGCTACCCCGACTCCTCTGCCTGACTCGGTGCCCCCCTCTTCCTGGCTAATAATTCTCGTGCTCCTCAACGACGTCAGTTGCGCCGACGTCATCGGTGTGCGAAGCCCTCTTTGTAGTAATGTCTGCTGCTGACCAGAGCGCGCGCGTGGGATTTCTCCCGCTATCATTGACGCATTGCATTAAACGACGAGGGCGAGAAGGCTCTCATTTCCAACATGGTGACATCTGGCTGGGTGAGGGACGATGACGATGATGACGGCGGCGACGACGACGACGACGACGACGACGACGACGACGACGACGACGTGCTACGGACGTGTGGCTGAGCAAGCTACCTGACACACGGAAAGCCAAGCTTTGGAGGCCGCCAAGCCAGAATAAATACCGAGAGAGGTCTCGATGCTCCCAGGGTGTTTCTGCTTGGATGATTTCGCTTGGCTTGGGGAGTTCACGGGCGGATTTTCGTCATCCTGCGCCAGTGGCACCGAAATTGAGGTTGGCTCCTTCGAGTCCTCTTGTGACACACTCAGTGGCTCTCGTCACGAGACCCCGGATGTGCAAACGAACATAATGAGCAGGATAGGGAGCTCATCTTAGCCTTCACCTTTACAAATAATGACACACTGGCAGGGACAGACACGAGCCAAGGCGCGCTTTTTCTCAATGTCTTCATCCTGGACGACTTCTGGCATTGTCCGCTCACTCCATAACCACCTTCTCCCTATAAGGCGAAGGCCGCTAAGATGAAAGTTTACGAATTTCTTCACAAAAAGAGAGGGAAGTAACGCAGGGACAAAAGGAAAGATCTCTTTCATACTTTCATTGCCCGAGGCTTCCCTGCGAACTCGCGGTAGGAAAATCGTGCGTACGCCCGTCTCAAGTCGTGCTACCACAAATCTACGGGGGAACACGGACGCACCGCTAGATGTACTTCATGTAGATGCACAGGTAGGAGCTGCAGATCTAGGTCGCTCTTTCCACCTAATTGTGATTACCTTACTCCGAAAGATAGGCAAGTAAGCTAATGGCAGAGGAGGGAAAAAAGAAACCAGCGGAGGTGCACCGATTGCCCCATCTCTCTTTCGTCGTCGAGTCAAGTGGGATGGCTCAATTGTGACGCTGAGGAGACAGGAGCAGCAGCGGCGTTGGGGAAAAGACGCTATAAATAATTTCTTTGCCATTACACAGTCAAGCCTGCTCTGATTCCCCCCTCTGGTCCTCTAACTTTCTTTGAAGCGTCGCTGCTCTATCTGGTATCATGTTCAGGCAACCAGAAACAAATATGCCCGCTAGGAAAAAGAAGCAAAATCTGCTGGTGAGGGGAAAGTTTTATGAACTTGGTTACCTCGCATTGAGGAATTGCAGCGCTTGGTCTCTTGTAAAATGCTTCGTGAGCTCACAAGTGCTCCTCTGCATGACGTGATGTGTAAGACAAAAACGGACCTATTCAGCCCAATTTTACGAAACACACGATTGGACGACCGCCAATGAAAAATTGCAGCGTACAACGGGATACATAATCAGCGGCTGCGGTGGACCGGATAAAAGGGCGCTTTGAATGTTCGCCAATTTTCAGTTGGTCGATTTTGCACTCGGGGGGGTTGGAGAGCCCACTGATCCAAGTCAAAGGAGCCAGACCTCATTTGAACGATTGTACCGCAAATCTCTTTTACTGTATGTGTGCGCGCGCGTGTGCAATTGCACGAAGGACATCATTTGTGTGAGGGCAATGAGAACAAAACCGCGTCTCCTTGTGTGCTCGCAATCATTGCTTTCATTGAGCCGAGATGAATGGTGAAGACTGAACAGACCTTTTTTCACTCATGGACATGAACAGCAGAAATCTATTTTTTCATTCCTGCCCTGATCGTTCCCATGCACAGTATTTGGTGCGTGACATAACATAGCGCGAATCCGCATACTTACCCACGTACGTACATATGACGCATGACTGAGTGCAAGGTGCCGGAGGGGAAAAAAGGGGAGGTTTCGTGAAATTTGTATGCAACTTCCGACGGCGCTCGCGCATCCCGTTCTGGGCTGATTCTCCGCGTATGATCCCTACCACGTACCACATCTGCTCTGTTGTAGAGCGTGAACTTCTAGAAATTCACCTCACGCCGTACATGATTGAAGATGTGTTACACAACGGAGCATATCGGTATTTTTGGAGCAGCGAGGCGAATTGAGGCTCGTCTAGTGCATGCGACTGCAACGCCATTAATCTTTTCTTCATCCTTCCCTTCTTTTCCACCCCCAAGCTCTCCGGTGCGGAGGCGTCATGGAGATGTTACACTTTTTCACTCACCGTTTTCCCAAACGTTCTGGTCGCTCCTGGCGTAGAAGTTCTGGTTTCCGTAGCCCTGCTGACCAGTCTTGCTGTAGCCGTAGCCGTACCCGGTGTTGCCCTGGAAGAAGACGCAACGTTTGCAGGTGGAAAAACCGGGTCACTCGGACCCCCACACGCTACTCCAAATCTGGGTGGCATCACATTCGGAGCATTGATTTATTGTACTCACTCCGTCATCGAGGAAAGAGGATCCAAGAACAAGGGCAAAGAGGAGGCCAAGGAGGGCAGCGGCCAGAAGAGCTCGGAGGTCAACAGTTGCATTCGTTAGAGAGAAGCCACCTGGGGAAGGATCAGCGTCGTGTTGAGAATATATATTTTTGCTATCCCCTGTATCTTATTGTTTCAGTCCTTCACGATATCGGACGACGACCAAGACGAATGCGTACGCGTGCGTGTGCCAGCGTTCATATCTTAGAGTGGCAGACAATGTTTTTCTTTGTTTTTCCAGTCGCAAAGTAAAACAGAATCGGCCACCATCATTTCAAGCGATTTCTCCATTAGGAATGACGCCTTGTTGAGTGGAGAAAATAAGCTTGCACACACTGCACAAATAAAATGGGCATTTCCATTCTGTGGCACTCTATGGCACTTTGGCGGTTACCGTTGGAGGTGAAGATCCTTCCCTCTCCCTCGTCATCGACGTACTGGGTCTGCTCGAAGAGAGGATCTGCGTGCACGTACGTCAGGTACGTCAGAGACAGGATTGCAACCCCGAAGAAGCGCATTTTGTACGGAAGAGGCTGAAAAAAGATGAGTCAGGGTCAGCTAAAAGCCACAATTGGGTAGTTTACACCAAGACTAGAGCAGGATGCAAGATCATGGAGGGAATTGAGAGCGTTTTGTCATTCTGTACAGGTGGATACTGGGGAGGGTTTTTTGTCGTCATGCTGAACTTTAGACTTCCGGAAGAAGCGGAAAAAAGCTCTTCTGCTGTTATAGTATACTTTAGCCCTACTTATGCTCTACCACCGTAAGACATGTGTAAGGCACCGTAAGACAACAAAACGACTTTCAGCAGCAATGAGACTTCAACTCGTCTCTGCACAAGCTAAAAAGAGAATACCAATCCTCTTGACAGCCGCGAACACCTTTTTTCTCCAAGTGTTTGCATGTGCAGATTCGGGCGTTGAACCACCTCCACGGGCTTGGGTGAGGTCACCCAACCAATGCAGATATATAGAATTACTCACTCGCTGCGGTGATTGGCGTCACATTACTGTACACATAGTTAGGCGCGCAGTCGTGCGGAACGGATTCCCAATGTACTACTCTGTCTGTATACGTATCTGAGGTAGTAGTAATGTAGTAATGCTTTCCGCTACGCGATCTGACAGAGAAAAAAATTCGCACTCACTCATTCGGGCTCCCACGCAAGTATTCTCACGATGAATTTTTCGGAGGCCGACAAAAATCTCTCATAGTTTTCGTTTATTCATGCACCAGAGTTTTACCACGCGGGCTCAACGTTACTACCGAAGACGCTGTCATATGGACTAAACTTTGCATAATCGGTCCACAAGCGTGAAAATCAAGCAAGTGGAAGGAAAAGTAATGGGACTTGTTTTGGCTTTCTGATTTCACCCCCTCAGATTGAGAGTAAACGAGAGATGAAGGTGGCAAACGGAGAGTGTCTGACGAGCCTGACACAACACCGATATTTCGTGTGTCCAAGTGAGCAGAAAGTTTGAAAGGAGACAAAGCTGTTGTGGATACTAAATTGTTTTCTGCTCTTGCATCATCGTTACACACTTGCACCCAGCGCAGGAAGTCGAGTGAAAAGAGAGGGGAGGGATTGTGACACTAGTGCTTATGCTTGACCCTTTTGTTCGGAAAGGTTTATTGTTGGAAATCGTCGGGCTGAGGGCTCTTTTTGTTTCTTAATAGCGCCATGTATTTCCAGCCGTAATAGAGCGTGCGAGCACGACAAAAGGCGTGTGTTGTCTTCAGAAGACGTTGCAAGCAGGAAACAAAACTGTGTCACTCGCAATGTCTAAGGCAGCACAGAGAGCAGTAGGGATCGTACGCAGTCCTTATATGTCGGTTTTTCATGGGCGGATGCATTCACACATACATTTTTTCTTTAACGATCGCCAAAAGTGGAGCACTGGAATCTCTCCCACACATGTGGAGAGGTTGGAAAATAACGCTGGTAGCGTCGCTAATAGTCAATTAGAATTCCTGAGATGCCACGGGAACTTTGAGGGAGGGACTACGTGCCACCAAATTTCTTTTCCATTGCGTCAATGACAACTTTCTGGACGCATTCGCGTCTTCCTCCACATCAGCTCGTCCTGGACAAAAGAAGAGAGGCAGCGGAGGAGTAACGAGGAGGTCTTTGTGCTGTGGGCCAGAAACCAATGGGTTTTGTTGAGCACCCGTTCTGTTCCGCCCTAGATAAAAAGGTGAAGCCTGGCAGCACCGCTCAAGCCAAACCAGTTTTGTTCTCGGTCAGCCTGTAGGTCAGTGAGAGTAAGAACGAAACAGAGAGACCCGGGGGGGGAAATCATCTCCGCACACACACGCACGCACGCACTCACACACTTGTCCAACGGTACACGAGAAAAAGGCTCTCAAAAGTGGGATCAGGAGGGGTGTTGGCTCTGCGTAGAAGGCGGTGAAAGAATAATAGATGTGAAAATGTGAAATCCTCTTTTGCATGGCGTACCAAGAGTGCGAATTAAATTTCTCCCTCTCTGCTCTAACTGCTCTATCTGTACAGGCATTTGATGGTAGCAGCCTGTCTGTATCTTACTTGATTTGGCTTTTCAAAAGGAACTCAGACGGAATATCCTGAATGCGATTTTCCTGCTGGCAAAGGCACAAAAATCACTCGTGTGTTCTTGAGATTTTTCGTCGTCTTGAACTGCCGATGTCTTCCTCGCTCTCCTCAGAATCTCCCTCACTAGCAGCAGAGCGACGGCGTTGGGAACTCTTCCTGCGGTCACACTCAAATGGTTTCCCTCTCGTTTTCACGCAAGCGAGGGAGCGCAACCACACGAGCGCGCGCGCCGGCCGCACCTTGGACGACGAGCGCGAGGGGAAGGCAGCTAACATCCAACGGCGTTTCGGCCGCCAAACCACGATTGCCGAACACCTGACGTACGAGGATACGGACGTGTGCATACTACGTAGTACAGCTCACTTAGACGTGTGCACCAACAAAAGTTCATCACTTGCTAAAGGTCGCTGTGTCATCGACTTTGGGTAATAATGCCCACTATGCCTTGATTCCATGCTCTGCGAACTGCCGGTTCTCTGGCGCTAAGTTTAGGTGAGGTGATTTTTTGCTTGCTCATACGACAACAAGAGACTCCCCTTCTCAGGCCGCCCTCTCCGTGTGCCAGGAGAGAACCTCAAGCAGCCGACGCTCGGTGATTTTAACGCTGGCTCTGCTGTAGAAAGAACTGTCCGCATTACCAAAGAGGGATATAACGTACGTAGGTACGTACGTACGTACGCATGATGCTGGGAGGCACAGCCAGCCAGTCACCCTGCCTGCCTGCCTGCCGGTCTGCCTGCCTGTATGAGGGACGACGTACTACAGCACACCAAAGCGCCTGCTTAGGTCGTCCACATTCTTCCGCCCAAAAAACCCCTGTACGATTGGGATGAGAGAGAAACGGAACCTTGCGACGCAGGTGTTTGCCAGAAATGCAGAACAGGTGGCGCAAGGGATGCGCTTGGCCGGCCAGATCTTCTCTTGGCCGCCAGAGACTGACGATGATGAATAGAAGAATGGAGAAACGAGCGGCCAGCGTTGGACCTAAGCATAATTATTTTCATAATGCTACAAATGAGTTGCTGAACTTGCGCAATCATCATCACTTGGAGGATATTTTGCAGCCGAGAGCAGACCAGACCAGACGACGACGAAACAGAGTAATGGTGAGAATGTCCTTTCTTCACCTGGCAATTGAGGGACTGAAATTTGCCCTAAGCAAAGCCTGGTGGTCCGTGTGGCTCACACACCCACTGTTTTGGCTTGACCTCAACCAAACATAAGTACAGTATAAAATTTCTCTGGTTTTACTGAGATTAAAAACCAGAAAAGCTCTCCTGGAGAGCGCGCGCGTGTTCCTCCGCGAGGCCGGGAACAGCACAAAGGAGCCAACCAACGTTCCCACCGTTCATGCGGTCACTTCTGCAACACAACAGATACCTGCAACATCGTTTCTCCCGATGACACTGGAGAGATTACGGACATAACTAATAGCACTGACCAGGGACTCGTCAATTTTGGCTGCCATATCATTTCTCCCTTCCAGATGCTTGGCTGGAAAGTTTCGAGCGTTCAGGGCCGAACAGAGGACCACTTTGTGGACGCATTCGCTGTTCTGCAGGCATAAACGACTAAAACTGAACGAGTTTTGAGTTCACAAGCATCAAGCTAGGGAGAATTTTCGCAATGATTCGCCTACGGGAGCGCCTAATATGAATAAGTGGACCACATTTTGACTGCCGCAGACAGGTGCAGCAAGACGTCAGTCTCGTAGCGCAACATACGCAAGAAGAAGAAGATGAAGCCTGGCCCGAGTCCACATTCTCATTTATTAACCCCAACAAGAACAGTGCTCTGTTCGGGCACTGTTGTGAGAGTGCGTGGGCGCCGTCAGTGATCAAGACATGCCACAGGCGAGATCGAGATGAAGTAAGGGACTCATCTTAACGGAACCTTTCGATTTTTCTTCCCTCCCTCCACATATCTGGGTCGCTCAGAAATGCCTGGCGAAACCACCTCCTCCTCTCCCTCCTACTCGATCCCGATGACCTCACCGATAATGTGGAGACGCGCGCAAAAGGCAAATAAACCAGGCAACGGGAGGAGTTCATGCAATCAGTCACTTCAGTGTGCGTACTGTAAAGAAGGAGGAAGAGAGAAAACTTTGCTCAATAGACTGAAGCAACCGCCGCAGCGGCCGCCACGGCACCACCAGCACCACCGACGGCAGCAGCAGCATCCGCATTCCTTTCACCTTGCTTTGAGCATTGCCACGGCACCAAGTCCCACTTACTACTAATGCTAATGAATGCCAATTCTTCAAGGCTGAGCAATTTCCATATATGCAGTGGAATAACGGATTTCAGACGTCCTTCTGTATTTCGGGGTCTAGTGGGCCGTGTTCGGGAAGAGAGAACCGAAGAAGGGAAGGAAAGAAGCCTTGAAAATATCTCCTCAGGATTCCGGCTTCTCCTCTCTCTCTCTCTCTCTCTCTCTCTCTCTCTCTCTCTCTCTCTCTCTCTCTCTCTCTCTCTCTCTACCTGTCTACATATTGCGGATGCTTAATTGATAGGAGCAAGCGAGGTCTAGGTCGTCAGTCCCTATCTTGAGTGCTCAATCGTCTTCATCCTCAGCGAAGACTGGACACACAATCTTCCGTTACGATGGCTTCCTTTGCAGATGGCTCCGTTGGTCCGGCGGGCTCATTGCAGTGAGGGACATTTGTCTCACTTATAGCTTCCAACTGTTTCTGTCACGTTCGAACCTAACATACGTGGCACGAAACGCAAAGTGTGCACCTTCACATATGGATGTGGAAAAAAGAATCATCTCCGGCGTAACCCTGGTTTACCTTGTGAGCAAACTGGGTCAAGGTTGTCAGTCTTGTCTCAAGCACCTTTCTTGTAACGTCTGTGTCCCCGTTGAGAGCCCTCGAGTGGTGTCAGCACAGGTAAAAGGTCAACCACTTCTTTTCTCTGTCGTACTAGTGCTTTTGAAGAATCATGAAGCACGTTCGAAATCTGTGTTGTGGTTGGATCAGACCTTGCGGTCATGACTCGTGAGTGATGGCGCTGGAGAACGCAGAGTTGCCGTTAGAACGTCATAAGTACGAACTGGAACGTGTACGTAATGGCCAGGCAGCTTCACTCCCCACCGTTGAAAATGATGGCACTTCTGCCAGTGGCGACCGAATTCGTTAAACGTTAGTCCACCGCGTATCGTTGGCCCTGAAGTGACCTGAGCCTCCCAACGACTCGAAGTCACTTCTCACTTTCCTTGCCTCGAGCTAGTTTGGCGTGCGATGACGTCTAAGGACTTGATATTTCTTCTCTCTCGCTCCCACAACGAAAAAAGTTCATTCCTACAATCATGCTAAGCAACTGCTGCACGGGATGCACGGAAATTCATATCAGTGCTCGGTAGGGTTAAAAAAAGGTCCTTCCTGACGTGGGTACTCGTAGACGCACATGCGCAGGTCCTTCCGCCAGCACGTACACAACCTCTCGTTAAAGCACAATCTCCGTCAAAGTCAAGATATTGCTTGACGCTGTCTGAGGAGAATGGTCGAACATTATGCAACAAATAAAGTGATTTATCATTTGTAGTACATGTGCAAGTGTGTCTGTGTACGTACGTCGGGCAAAAGCCCAGAGGAGAGAAGAGCTTCTTTGCATTCTACGAGATTCCCGCTGATTCTCCAAAACCCGGCCTCCTCCAATGGGGATGTTGCAATTTCTCAAGCGATGAATGAGCTTGACCACAGCGACGGAGTGTAATTTATTGGCGATGAGGAAGTGAAGGCCACTGACGGACCTTCGCGGTGAACTGCGAGCGCGAGGGTCGAGGTGAGCATGACGCAAGACTTCAAGCTTATTGATGGGCTGTCTTTATAAGACGAGTTTGTGGGCACGGGAAAAAAAGGCTCCACCCGGACTCGGTCAACGTTCAGAAACATTTTCGCTCCGACAGTGAAGGTGTCGCCATACGATACTCGGGTGGAATGGTGATATTCACGTTCTCCACCGAGCAATGGACTGTGTCTTTCCCCTTTGTCTCCTATGCGCTGTCTGTGTGTGAGACACCTGCCATGATTCAAAGCACTGACAGAAAACAGTCCTTTGGTCCCCAACTTTCTTTTATGCCATAATTTCTCCTCTTTTTGCTACTCCAATACCGATGAACTTCCTCTAGAAATTAATTAACCTCCCCCCCCCCCCCCACGAGCGAAATATGCGCAGACAAGACACTTTTACGGGGTGTCAGGAAAGTTCTTCCCCACCTCGAAAAGTTGTATTTGACGCACTTCCAGTCGTGGTTTGGCAATGCTGCTACTTGAAGAAAGGCTTGAGCAAGTCTTCGACCAGAAGGCTCTCAAATATAAGTTCTCTATGTTATAATGTAACTCGTCAAACATAAATGTCATTGGGAAACCTAAGACTGTCCACACTGATCTTGTCCGAGGTACTCCCACCGGGTGGGTAAGGACTTCCCATACACCCTGTATATTACTGTAGGCAGAAGAAGCGAACGTACAACAAAAGCGGGCGTGCACGTATGACGACGGATTTCCCCTTCTCAGTAGTACGCAGTAGTAGCTGAAGAAAAAACTTTCTCCGAAGATTTTTCTTTGTCCCTCGATTGCACCTGTGTACCTTAAGATCCGCTGACGGGAATGCTGTTCTTTATGAAAGTGTGATTAGCCATTAGTGATGGGGGGGAAATGAAACTTTCATCTTCCGTTGGCTTGTATTACCCATAATCCATGGTCTACATCAGTTTCTAGGAAGCAAAATTGGAAAATATTTCCAATTCCATATTTCCAATCTAGTTTCTTTTGTCACCAAACCAATAGCTCAAGTTTCTTTGGGTTTGGTCACACAGACTAGAATTTGAATGTCTTGATGATGGGAGTGATTGCACCAGCGATACCAGCATTGATCCTGGTGATGACTGAAATGGTGACCAAAAATAATCAGGCCTTCGATCGTTCGTGCGTAAACATGTGCATACGAAGTAACGTTGGACACAGCCAAAGTTGTCATCTTCGTGCCATCGTCTTTATCTACGCATGTCGTAAGTGGTCACTGCACACAAGGGAGTCACTTCTCTACACACAAGTGGTCCCTTTATCTACGCGTGTCGTAAGTTCCATTGGCAAACAATTATGTTTCATTATGAGTACGTGCATTTGCTGTTTCATTTCTCAAGACAATACGTCATAATAAAGACTATTTATCCTCCATGTGTGTAGTGACTGGTCCAAAAAGGGTTAGCGCGAGACTGCTTTAATATGACATGTCCCTCGTGGCGTTTTCTGCCGGAAAACTTCACAGGACATTGCAAAAACCCCTCCTATCCGAACTTGGGTGCTCGGTCCGGGCTTCTCATAGCCTTTCCCCTAGCTAAATTTTTTCAGGATCACTCACTACCAGCCTATTTAACTCTGGCAATTTTCAGACAGACCTGTTATTGTCTGCAGGGTGCTTGATGAAAGCGTTTTTGCCAATATCGCCCGGACCACAACCAATAACAAGCTGTTCGTCATAAGAAAATCGTTCTCCGTGCTCATTCAGTTCTAGCCCGTTTGAAGAGACGGTATAATGTTTGAGGAACGAAAATCAAATCGCCTCATCAAAAGGTTGTACCTGCTGGTTCTGCTTCTCCTATTTCTGCTGCAGTTTAAGGAATGCATGGTTAAATATATCAGCAAAAAGGTAAGATCAGGCCGACGAAAACTGTCCCCTTTTTTTGCCACGCAACAAATCTCTTCTATCCATCAGATAGTCCAAGACGTGTCCATTGATCAGCGAAAATTTAACCGCATCCCTCCAGTGACAATTTGTCTCGTTCCTGGATTAAAGCATCCAATTCCTAATAAGGCAACCACTCAAAACAACTGAGCATAAAGCTGGAGTTCTCCGCTAAGTCGTGCATGTTCATCGTCATCATGTAATTTTCTGTATTAGGTTGACGCGAGCATTGGCTATTTTTGCCAGGAGAGAACAGACTATGTTCGGTGCTTAGAAGATCTCTTCTGGAACATGGGTTCGATTTTGGAGACTGTGCAAATGTATAAGAATGACAGCAATTCGCAGCTTGTGCTGAGAGAGTGGTGAGTGTGCAATACATACATTGCTATTGCAATACATACATTGCACTTCGGGGAGAACCTGAAATCTATGTCCGCTTTGACTTTTCGAGCATACGTACTCTGCACTGCAGGGTTCCCACTATCATGTGCGGCCGCTGCCTGACGGTAGAGTTGGACGAGTTGGTGAAGGCCACCTTTAATGACGCCATCATGGTTCAACTGGGCTTACTGAATGGATCATATAGCGTTGCCGTCCACGGTAGGAAGCAGGTAAAAAATTACTCCTGTTGTTTTTACCGGTACCGTTTCACACGTGCATCGTTTCACTGTGTAGCTCATGAGTACACAAATTCCTCTGGCAGTTCACTGACGAAAGTGCATCCTTTCTTAGTTTGTTCCCGGGTTCAAGGTATCTTCCTCCTTTGTACCCGTCTCATTCTTGGGCTACCGCCCAGTGGAATACACCTACTACGATCTGTCCATAGCAGTGCAGCACAAGACCAATCTTAACACTGAGGAGCGTCCTTGCGTTGATGACGAAGATTACTCGGTCGAGGATTGTCTGGAGTCTTTTTTTCAGGAGACCATCGGTTGTAGACTGCCTTGGAGTCATCTCAACAATGTATGCACCCATTTCTGTCCCCCTACACTCACACACACAGCACTGAACAAGTGTGCCCTTGTAGAGCATGTTACCGTTGTGCAAGACCAAAGAAGAATTTGACAAACTTGTGTCCTTGCATTTGGAAGTTTCGTGGATGTCCTCGCCTGAGTTGGTCGACCTAACCCGCTGTAGGGCTCCTTGCAAGACCGTGGACTTTCGGGTAAGTGCAGGTCATAAACCTCCGAACAAGTCTTTTCACTTTCCATGTCAGATCCGTCAAGAAGAGTATCACGACCGCTATACGTCGGATGGCAAGCCCACCCTGCTCATTTCCCTCCAATCAGCAGACGAAGAGGTCATCCGCGAGACATATTTTTATGACTTCAACAGCCTGGTAGCAGAGGTCAGGTGGTCGATTTCTTTCGCAGTTATGACTTCGCTAAAAGTTGCTTCATCATAGGTTGGTGGCTCTTTAGGGCTCTTCTTAGGCTTCTCACTGGTTACTGCATCGGAGACTGTCATCGAGACTACGCGCAACTTATTCAAGAAAGCCCAGACTATCTGTCGGAGCTGTTAGGAACACTTAAAGCAAAAAAAGACACATTCTTCGAAACTTTGTGGCAGTTTCTCAATAACATCAATTGGAGATAAATCTTTCACATGTGTAAATTACAGTACAATTTCGCCTCGAGGGAAGGAAACGACGCCATACTTTTTCTGTTACCTCATCCACACGGATATCAGATCAGCTTCCAAAAAAAATACCATTGACAGACATGCACAGTAGGCGCATTCTCGTATGCGGCCGCTGCTGACGCGTGGTTTCACAGTGCGCACTCTACGTACACGGACGTGTGGGTAAGTACAGCACTGACGATCATATCACATACCTGTACATAAGAGTAGCGGCCACTCAGGCCAGGGAACCGTGTGCAATTACTATGGCAATGTCTCCTATTCGACTCAGATCAACCTTTCGGCAAGGGTGCCATTTTGTACAGGGCGGCGCGCTTAAAATGCAATACTCGGGGGGGGGGAACTCATTCAATCGTTCATACCTTTAGAGTGTATTGGCCTGCAGAAATGCCTCACCCCTCGATAAAGACCTTAGACTCTCGCTGGTATAAAACCCAACTTTTTTGCGCCTGTGCTTAAGGATCATGCATTTACTAACGATACATTTGGGAGGACAATGGCGAAAAACGTAGTGGAAAAATTACTGTAAGAAATTCCTGCAAAGGTCCAATTATATTTGATCTTTTTTTGCTTGAACTCACTGTTTGTGAATCCCACCTAGCAGGTGCCAAAGGTTATAATAAATTCTGACCACCATGACTGCAATTACTCGCACATGTAGCATTTTCTCCAAATTTGTCAACTTTGTCACGCCGTAAGTTTTGACTGGACTGAGCCAGGAATGTGGTTCAGCCCTTTATGGAAAGCTGAGACTCTCCTGTGTGACTACATTGAAATTCACTCTAGTTCCTAGACCCTCCATTTTTCGCAATATTGACATTTCCGACGTGTTGGGTTTTACGCGCGCCGCCCTGTATCCCGATATCCACGCGTGCAGAGACGTAGCAGGAGAGCGGCACTTTCAAGGATATTTTCCTCACTACCTACGGCGGGGCTATGGAAAAGACCTTCATGTCCCCTCAAGGAAATGAGACGATTGCTTGCCAGTCCTATGAGCTAACGTTTTCCCTAAATTGTGAAATTTACTGATATTTTTGTCCCAAGGCCGTGAGGAGTCGTAAGTGGGCCATACACGGCTTCACAAAAGTTTTGGTTGCCTTGAGCTATAGAAACACGAGATACAAAGCTGGTCATGGGTCTTCAACTCCCCCCGCCCCCATTGGCTCTTCGTGTGCGCACAGTTGTACTCCAAGATCTGATGTACCTGTGCTGTGTCAGATTGACCGCGCCCTCCACGATCCTGCCCCAGGAGTGAGTCCATTTCACGTACGCGCGAGGCCCAACGGAATGCACGGCGCCCAAAGCCAAGCCAAGCCAAGTCCAGGCCATACGCACTTGTGTCTACGTACGGTGGCCATGAAATCTCGAGGACAAATTTCCGGTCTCCCATGACCTCCGACAGTCGATTAAAATCAGGACGCAGCAGCAAAGTCTCTTCATGCGCGTACTCGCACTTCTGAGGCACTCGCACCAGATTGAGAACCCCTCGAGGGACGTTAATCATTGTCTGAGTGCGCATTTGTTACGGAGATGACGTAAAAATAGGTATCTGCCCATAAGAAGCCTACTGAAAGGCACAATTTTTTATATACGACCAGAGTAATGAGTTACTTTCTCTCCTGGCTGTGGGCAGTAGAAAAATTACGTAAGCCACCCACTAATGAGAGAGGGTGAGAAACGGTGCTCCATGGAGGGGGGGGAGGCGATGTCAAGGTCTTCGTCTCCTCTCAAGTCTGCGTCTGGCCTCTCCTGGGGAAGGTTAGCGAACTGCTGAGCGCACATGAGGTTATTTCGGAGGGAGGAGACTTCCCAGGGTTACGCGCACACATGAGCTAGGCTCATTCCCCCCCCCCCTTTTCCTCCTCTCCCAGCGCGTGCGTGCAGTTAAAAATTTCAGGCACATACGGTAAAAATGGGCGGTGTTTTCCTCTCTCCTCACTCAGGCTGTTTCGTCATCACGAGACGCATCCTTTATCAACATCGCGCCTTTCCTCAAAGAGGCCGCTCAACAAAAAAAGAAGCTTCTGCATAGCCAATGTGATACGAGTCGAGTCGTTGTACGTACAAATAACCCAGTCTCAGAATGATTTCTTGTGGAAATTGTGAAATTTTCACTTACGGCAAACATTTTTTTTTATGCAACGTTACTCTCTCTACCTGTAACACCACAAAGTGGATGGCGTTCGGAAAGCGAAAATGAGTGGATTTCGCCAAGCGGCTTCAAGTTGTTGAAGGGACTCTGGCTCGAACTCCTGATTGTCCTCAGCGGCCCCGCACGAGACGAAGTGAGAGAAGAACAACGACGACGGCTTGTACGCAGCGGCGAAGCTTCTAAGGCGTTGATGAAGCCATGCAAGTGAGCATACACTTGACCGTCTGCAAATATCGCGCCTCTGCATGGTTCAAGTCCGCTCCGTTTCATTTCTTTCGCCCTTAACAGTGGTGAGATTGTGTCTGTAGTGGGTGCGCGCGTCCGTGACGAATTTCGTTCGCGGTCACTGACTATCGGAAAAACAGGTAAGGTTGCGCAAAAGTCGCTCTCGACGTCAAGCAGAGTTGGCCCTAAGAGACTTGGAACGATCTAGTTGTCCAGAAGTGCCTCTTCTACCCTAGAGTGGGAGGGCATTTGTTCACTCGTAGGAGCTGCCGCCCGCACTGAATGTGAGCTTTCAATGACTTCTCTGCACCTGATGTCATCAAATCCTGTTTCATTGGCTCAGCGCCGATCTCCATGCAGCAGAGAACTTTCCATTCGTGCCTCCTGACGGGTCATCCGAATGCGTGAACGATAATCATTTCAGATCGAATCAATCACTGCATGTATGCACGTACGTATGTGGGCACATTCTCCTCCACTGCAGCACTCGCTGACACTTACGTACGCGGTCCATCCCGTACGGACGTGCGCGTACGTCCCGCTTACACGTGTTACCCCACACCATGCGCGGTTTCTTTGCTATCAATCGGAGGAAGAAATTGCACGCTTTTGTCTGCATAATTGCACTCAAGCACATGGAAGGGGTAGGAGGAAAACAGCCGGTGATCACTTGCAGGCAAGCGCGTCACAATCAGGCATCGCACACCACACGGTGTGGCGATCTGAACGCACATACATTTATACTTTCACCTGCGGCAGACAGACTGAGCCCGCTGGATCACGCCGGCCACAGACGTTCTGGTCCACACAGTGTATTCTCCACCGTCGACAATTCTGCCACGTTTGCACCAGCCACTGAATGGGCATTGCACGCCAGACCAGCGGTCCTTTGCGTGTTCCCAACGCGTCCTCGGCCAGTCAACCATCTGTTTCAATAGCATTTATGCAACCCTGTGCAGCTCAGCAATTGTACTTGAGACTAGTCTCGCATTGTCAATGTCAAGTGACGAACATGTGCGGGACAAATTTGAAACTGTAAATCATTTCATTAGAGCATATGAAGTGTGTCAACTCCAGACAGAAGTGTTCCAAGCACTGCATGTGTGTATCCATCTACGTATCTGTCTGCTTCTGCGCGGGATGACGCCATACGGTGCATAGCAGTCGCCCTTCTGGTCGGGGTCCCACAAGACTCTTTCAGGGAAGCGTACAAATGGTCTCCCATTTACTTTCTTCCGTCCTGGCATGTACATGTGTGCGTGTGTGCGCGCGCGCTTATTGAGTGTGCGCGTGTTGCAATCGGCGGCCTCAGTGGTCTCAGTACATGTGCTCCTCTGCATACACGGCAGTACCGTAGGAGGAGGACTCATATGCCACGAAATTACTGTACCGCAGGAGAACTTCCATTTTGTGGCAGATCCTTCTGGAGTGTGCACATGCACTGAACATGAGTTTGACGATAAGATTACCTTCAGTAGTGCAACAGACCTGGAGGTAGAAGCCAACTTGCCAATTAGAAGAGAATTAAGCTTGCACCGGCAGGAGCTCGTCTTGTGCAGCTTTTCCAAAAGATTCGACGAGAAGGCCTGATAAATCATTCGTCCCGCTGCGGTTGCGCGCTCTTTTCGCGCGTTTCCTCGTTTTTTTTAATTGCAGGTATTTCGCAAGCGCTCGAGAGGAGGTAAAAATGACAAGCAGAAAGACGGAAGAAAGTACATCAAGATCAGTTATCCTCGGAGGCAACGAACAACCTTGGGCTGATCCTTTTTTCCACCCTGTCCCTCCCCCTTTTTTGCACACAGACGACGAACAGAAAAGAGCTTCATTGTTTGGACCTGTATTGGTACGAAAGTACACATATAGACGTCCATGCACAGGGGCTCCTCTTGCGCCTACATTTTCCTACGGACAAAAGAGCGAAAGAGAATACACGTCCATTATCCCCTCAAGGTGATGCCATAATGAGAAATTGCTACTGTTTGCATCCACGCAGCGTCAACTTTGAATTGGTGTCCGATCTCTGTTTACTCTTAAGCGCCGCCTGGAACAGAAAGAATACGTACGTGCGCAGCCTCCACGCGCGGACAGACGCGTCGGACGCCACTTAGAGCCAGGACCAGACGTCTGAGGCACACAGAGAAGAGTGCTTGTCATTGATTGCCTGAACGATGAAACTTTGCTCCTTCGAATGTTACGGCGTTCGTTTTGCCTAATAGTCCAGCTGGACTGTAAACTCGGTGGGAGATCGGCCTCGTCGATGCATTTCATCCACTGTATCTGATCAAGGAGCATGAGTCTGAGAATTTTCAACGCTATCGGCCCACATACGAACTCAGAAATTGTGAACTTTCACTACTTTGCAGGAAACCCAAAAATGCCATATGGCAAGTCTGACAATGGCTCTACATATCGTAACACTTTGAATTCTTGGCCAGGGAAGCGCGATCTAATGAGATTTTTACGCTTGTTACAAGAGCAGAACCAGGAATACGAAAAGAAAATTAGAAGGAGAGAGGAGTCAGACTCGTGCGTAGGCCGAGAAGTCCGCTTTCACATCCATGTTTGGCACGTCTGAGCTTTCAGTCGAAAAGTCCCTTTTTCTTCCACTCCTTCCCACGTGTGCGTCCCTCCGCGCGTGTGTGTGTGTGTGTGTGTGTGTACGCGTGTAATAAAGGAGAACAGATTTTCGTACTCGCTTTCATTCGGTTTTGTCTCTCCCAATGACAGCAGGAGGGAAGTGCTTCTTTATCGACCACGTGCACTAAGCGACGCAGATTCTGGCAGGCGGGTGAGGCAATTCTGCCAGTCAAGGCGGCAAAAATCTGCGCCACACCAGAGGTGCATCTCAGTAACAGCGACCACCAGATGGATTCTCTGGCCAAATTCGGCTGCTTCTTACGTACGCATCGCTAAGAACACCGTTAAGAACTGCAGGGGGAGGGGGAAGGTACATCCCTGACTGCCGCACGTGGACTTGGGGCCGTTCAACCTCACTGAGGGCATCGGCTCTACATCGCGCAGCTTTGATCTGTCTGGCAGTGCTCACGCTGCTCTGTCATCTGACGTCAGTCCCGGAGTCTTCAGCTCCCTGTGAACGTGTGAAGACAATAGAAAAGGAGACGAGGAGGAACTGCTGAGCTCCTCCCGCATTTCAAAATGAATTTCACCATTGAATTGCCATGACGACAAATGCGATCGGCTTAGCACTTACGACTGAGGCAATCGCAGCAGTTGCTGCCGGGGAGCCGCACACAGCACCAGAAGTTCGATACATCTTGAATTTGACGCCGGCCAGGAGCCATGACGTTGCTGTTCCAGCTGTTGCGCCTGAGCGCCGGGAGAATGACACGATGTTGGCTCGTGGTGGTGCGTGATTTTTGTAGGTTGCCCTTGGAAATGCGGGAGAAATATGCTGAAGGAAACGGCATTCGCTTTACGAATGGTAGAGAAGAATTATGGAAAAAGTGAAGCTGATGTGCGGGAGGGATTTCGCAACACTTTCTGCCCTCCTCGTCTTTTTCCCCTCGACTTGTTCGATACTTTAAGAGTCTTCAAGGCCTTCTATTGTCACCTGCCTGCTTATGACTAAGGGAATTCACTTTATTGCTCTATGGCATCAAGTGGTTGGAGAAAGACGGCACACAGAGGCTTCGACAAACAAAGTTGTTGACATAGATTAAACAATTGGCGAGTAATAAAGCGAATGATCGTGTAAAAAGCGCCTCATTCTGTGTGTGCACTTCGGAAGTGTTGTTTCATATTGCGATCAAATGGTGCATCAGGATCTGAATGTTTTCTTTGTTTTTTCAAATGTGAGTAGGACATTTGCTCGCACACGAGTGAGTAGGCAAACTGCACTCCTTCCGCCAATCTGTATCGTACGCACGAGAACCTAAAATTGCACGAGGACACGCCGAAAACGGCAAAAGGAGCTGCAGCAAAGAGCAAGTTGCTCTTTCACAACCGCCCTTTGCTCCTTGAGCGCATTTTGTGGAACGGGAAAAGTGCAGCATTGCCTGAAGGGGGAGGAATGCAGAAAAAAGGTTGTTTAGGGTTGTGCTTGACCGCCAAAGTCTCCCCATATTCCTCCCATTCCTCGAAATCCAGTGCACAACAGCGACCAGGGAAAGGTCCGTCACCACCAGCGCTGCTGCTACCGTCGTTTGCGGTAACAAATGACTCTTTTCTCTCCTCTCTTCAAGATTAACTAACATTGCAACGTACGTACGTACAATGCACTAATACTACACACTACCACATATATTATTCCGCCGACGCCGTCATGCATGCTTGCACTGCAAAGCAAACTTTCACTCTGACATTGAACATACACGAGCAAAGAGAGGCTCTAACCACCTTTTTTGGACTGCGATCATAATACGTGGTTATGCCAGCGAAAGTGCTACGAAGCAATAACGCGTCAACTGCGCGAAATAAGCACCTCTCAGAAGGCCTAAAGAGCTGCGGGGATGTTAGCTTCTGTTGCGGTCTGATGTGGAAATGAATATGCGGCCCAGACAGCTTCTCAGGAGGGCACAAGACGTCCATCGGGGTGGGTGGGTCAGCAGATCGCGGCGATATCTCCGAGTCGGACACCGACCGTGCCCGTCGGACACCGACCCCACGGACCTTAAGTGGGGAAGGAGGAGGCAGACATGTCCAGCACAATGGAGATCTTGGTGTTACGGGCCAACATGAGTAAGGCAGGCACCATTTGACCGTGTCATAAAATCTGCTGCTGCTCTACCTCCCCGAGCTGCTACCTCAGCCTTCCTTACGTGACAGGAAAAAAGAAAGAGGATTTCGCTTCCAGGAAAATTTCTCTTTCTCAGCCTCAACTGGGTCTTCTTCTTGGCTCCCTTTTTGCCTAGTTTGGCTCTTTCCTGCAAGTCTCGCTCACGAGGGTCTGGTCTGTTCTTCGACGGAGCCGGATGGCGGCTGAGGGCGAGGGCAAGGCAGAAGGACGGACGGACGGACCTGAAGGGCGTCTTGGAGGGGAGATTTTGTGAACGAGCGAGATGCTTTTCCGTCGTCTTTGGCTGTGGCGAGAGCTAATCGAGGTTTCGGGAAGGTAGCGCAAGTCTCTCGCCACGCCCATGAGGGGGGGGGGCGACGTCAGCACTGACTACCTGATCGTGGCCACCGTCAAGTTGCCCATGGCGAGAGAGATTGACTCTGTCGTCGCGCAAGTCTTTATTTAGGCATCTTCTTCTCTTTGTACAGGATGAGCAACTGAGAGTGACGGCATCCGAAACAAGTGGTGAGGAAAAACCTCCCATAGTCCTCGACTGCTACGCTTCCAGAGACTTGCCTCTGCTTGGCAATGAAAGTGATGATGTCTCTGCCATTCTGAAATAAACGGCGCATGCGTACATTCATGTGCTCACTGCAAGGATCTGGACCTGCCTGCTTGCCACCTAGTGCTAAGGAACTGTATCATCTCACCTTATAGCTTACTGTGGTCGTTTTTGCAGATTCTTCACCGTCGTCGCCGTCGTATTCCTCGTCATTCAGGTACTCCATGCCCTGCTGCGAGACTTTCTTCAGAACGACGACTGCGTCCTCGTCGTCGGGGTCGAGGGGAAACCTTAGTCGAGCGTCTCTGAGCGCCTCCTCGTGGACACGAACCCGATAGCACTTCTTGGCCGTGTCTCCTGAAGGTAGGCACGGGTTCTCGTTGCCGGAGGTCTCGTACGTGAACAGGTTGACGTGGGCGGCCTTGACGTCATTGCTGGATCGTCGCTGGACAGAGTTGCAGCCGTCCAGGGGTTCGTAGCAAAATGCCGTTAGGATGAGGACGAAAAAAGGGTCAATGATGGCGGAGCGAGCACTGAACATCGTAGGACAGATGAAAAAAAGAACCCAAAACCCAGGAAAGAGGTTCTGACGAGAAGCGATCAATGAGCGGGAAGGAACGACACTACTGGCCTCTGGCACTCCTTCCAGACTCTGAAAAGAAGATATCTTGACAGGGAGATGACAGCGGCCAATTGTTTGGTTCAATTCTCTCTCTTGATCCCATGATAATTGGCATCAACGCCTCAGGGACTCCGTCGACTGTTGACCCCTAGCTACCTGTTGGGTAGCTGTAGCTAACTGCAGAGTCACTACCTGCATTGTGCGTCGAAATGCCATTTTTTCGGGCCATCTTCCAGAAACTGTCAAGGTGGTCGACTGCAGATTGAACAAATCATAACTAACGATATCGCACACTGACAAAAAAATTCGGTGATGCAGAGGATGCATAATATGCGGCTCTATCTTAATGTATTAACTTATTTCGTACTGAGTCATCAGTTTCTACAAAGTTTACCGATATCAGCTCTCATGTGAAATGTCAATATCAATCAGAGAAAAACTGATCTTGTCTTAAACATAAAGGGTGGGTAAGCTAAAATATCCATGGGTTGGGGGCTTGATGAGGCTCGATGAGGATCCAGACAATTTTAGTGTTGGATGCAGACGAGTTATGAAGGAAGACTATGATTGATATTGCAAGCACTGCAATCAAGGATTATGTAGTCAATTGGCATGAAGTTTCACGTGATACACGGCAACCCAGCCAATGGACACTTTCACTTACGCACTCTTTAGGTCTAAATCATCCCTATACTAATGGAGCTTTCGTCTGTCTGCTTGTCTGTCAGTTGCCCGAAGGAAAAATAATTCTTTCTCAGATGCATTGGAATTGAGATGCTATTGTCATGATGTCACTTCTTTGTCATTCATGCCCCTCTTGGGCCATCGACAACTAAAGTCAATTACTCAGTATTCACAGCTAGAGGTTGTCGTATTACTCAATACGAAGTTTATGCTCGACCGTCCTTCGTGATGATCCAGTACCCTTGAATTGGTGCTAAAACTAACCCGACGTATCTGCTGTACCTTCTGAGTCATTTGAAATATTAATGTAGTAGAACATATGTTCTCAAGCATGCACTTTAGCCTTAAATTACATGATCACATCACATCTTACCATTGCTATAGCAATCTGTGCATCAAGGAGAAGCACCATTGCCGGAACGAATACGTATGTATGCTTGCGCTAGCTTGTAAGATCTAGCTTTTGAGGCGTCATGATCTTATGCATCCATGTGCTTGGTCTCGTGTGTACGTGCGCATATCTGTAGCTGTGAAAGTGATGCTTGACCAAAAAATCTGGTCAGAACGTGATATCAGTGCCGTTCTGTTGCTTACGACACGCTTGACAGTGCGGACGTGCTGCTGGACTTCGGACTTGCACGTGTGCCCAACGGACGTGTGCGTGACCCTGTGCTACGGGACCCCTACGGACGTGCTGCTGGCGAAAGCCGCGAAGGTGGCGAGTCAATCAAGCTTTAAATTGGCGCGCTTTTCAATGAGCAATGTCAGAATGTTGGTCGCAATCCAGTCAAGTGGGTACAGTCATTGGTAAATTGTCCGGGATCTAACACATCATGAATAACTTCAGCCAGTCTGTCGTTGTCTCTCCAACCGTCTGATAACTCAATTTGCCTTCCAGAAGCTTAGAGGTTACTCACGTCTCGTGTCCAACGGCACGGACAGTTACAAGCCAAGAAAAGGCTCAGCTGCAATACTGAGTTCTCCTTGTCTTATTTTAGTTTTTGACTAGGTTACCTTGAGGGTACCGAGTCGCAAAGACAATCATTGATACGCGTATGCATTCATATACATTATATATTACACTCTAAGCAAAGGGGGAAAAAACGTGGTCTCATCGACATCTCTCTACATAAAATTCGCCATGTGTGTGTCCACTTTTCACCCCCAAACTACGAATTGACATGACAATGAGAAGTAACAGTTGTAATTCGTCCTCCCGTTTCAGCAAACTATCCCTGGCGACGCCAAATACTTTCAGCTCGTGGATTTCATTTGTTTTGTTTGTTTCTCCAAAAGTTTTGGCTTTGGCACTGCTATCACCTTGCTCGAAACCCACGGACAAGACTCAATGATGAGCAAACAAAGCGAGATACCTACACCACCTATAACTGCTGAGAAGGGAAATACCAATTGGTCGTAGCCCAAGGGTAGTGCCGAAACCGACGGTACATCCTTGACTCTGTATATATCTTCTGGCTTTCCGTTGAGTGCGTGCTTATGAAACAGTCGCTGAAGGACTCCGGTGTTTTTTAGCTTGATGATGTGATAGTTCAGGAATTCCTTCAGTTCTGAATCCTTCTGCATTCCGATAGCCAGGTGGGATTGCATGATCGCTTTCCTAGGAGTGACGAACTCCGACATTCCAAGGGCGACGAGCGACGTGCCGAAGTATGCCGAACGTGGGGTCTCTCTTAATATCTGCAACAGGTTTTTGATACGAGTGTCCGGCAAGATTGTGTCATCTGCGCTTCTTAGCATGTGCTCGTAAACTATGCGTTCCGGTGTCCCAGGGAGTGCTTTCTCCAGGAATTCATGGTAAACTGATCCCTCGGCTGTGACAATTTTGAAGTCAAGGTCCAGAGCTTCCTGGAAGGTACTTATGAGAGGCGTTGGCGATGACACTGTCATTTGAGTCGTCAAAGTTGCGTCGTAATGGACGAAAACAAGGTATGAAAACATTGCTAAGCTGAACCAGGCAATCTTGGTTGCAAGCTGGGATCTGTCGATATAGCAATCCATTTGTAGAAACGCACGGCCTGTGAGTGCCAAAATGTTGAGGACACCAAATGCGTCGGAGTCCGTGCGGGAGAACTTCCCAAGTATGAAGATCGACAATCCACTTATGCTGGCCACTATTGTGACTCCAGTGAAGGCTTTCCATGTCATTGTGTCTATGTAGGCCCGCAGATTTAAAGAATGATCTTGGAAGCCCAGCATAACAAAGGTTATGGGGTCCTCCAGGACAGAGACCGAAAAATCTATGGCTCGAAGTCTTTGTACAGTCACGGTCAATCCAGCAGTTCCAATGTCAGCTTCACCTCTCACAATCATCCCTATAGTACCCGTCCACTCGTTAGTCTGAGGATTCCTCCCTCCCCAGAGTTTCTCTGGAGGTTCCACATATTTTAATGTGAAGTTAAGGTCTTCCGCCAAAGTGTCCATCAACACCGTAAAGAATCCGACATTTTGATGCTGGTCTGTGTCGTTGCCACCTTTGACTTGGTAGTGCATTCTTTGAAAGTTCAAAGCAGCTGAAATCACCGTTGCTTTTTGCAAGTTTCTTCGTCGGATCCAGATATTGGGTATATGCAGTACCAACGGACTAGATGCGTTAAACTGTCCCAGTGTCCTTCTGATTAGGTCGCTTGATTTTAGGATTGAGTAAACCTCTTCAAGGACAACTTCATCTTGCTGAATGCTGTAGAACATTGCCTTGTTGTTTAAACGAAAACTATTGTTCTTGAACAGCGCCATACTTTCATTAGGCAAAAGCCAATGGGATCTCTCCAACCATGCGGTTGAAAGATCCTCAACATCTCTCAGGTCATTCAGAACGACCAAGGCGTTCAATCCGGTAACCCTTTTCATAAAGGAGTGAAACGCTTGAGTACGAACGCTATGCGTCTGTATTATTTGTCGATTATCACGAGACATTTGGTGCCAGAATTGTCCCAAGATGGCCACATCGTCATCAGTGGACACTTGGTACACGATCACAACATATGCCAAATTTGTACCCTCTATGGAGATTTTGGCCACCAATGACAAGAGCGTAGTCAGTGTCAAACAGCTTCCTGGAGCCATAGTGCCAAAGTGCGAGTAACGCACTCCAAGAGGAAGTGCCAAAGAGTCACTTACAAGACTTTGTGCGTGTGGGTGTGCGTCACTATGGAAACCACGGTTGGCATAGAAGATCAACAAAAATTAAATCGGCAACGGCCAAGAAGCAGCGGGAAGAGAACCATTTCCACGGCCTAACGATTTATTTGAGCAAGGTGTTGTCTGACTATCCTACTGTTACGAGTGCGCTCAGAAGCTGTGTGATCCCCGGGAACTACATTCTCATTTGCAAGTGAAACGAAAAAAGTCAACCCTTCACCGCGTGTTTTGCACTTGTCTGTAAAACTGCCAAGAGGAGATCCATTAACCATGGGGTCGAATTTAGCGTGCACCAAAATGGCTGTTTGTGCACCAAGGTATGAGCGACTACCCAAAAGCCAACCCAATGCGATTTTTTCTTGGTGTCATTGTGGTGTACAGGCAGCTGTTTCGGTGCCCGCTAACCCAATATTTGGGTGCACACCA
>JAAUXU010134291.1_pt1 | contig 61320 bp, 52 predicted proteins | sample 7278151 | NCBI WGS metagenome assembly JAAUXU01 (sample SAMN14350113, study PRJNA611818) | marine sediment metagenome | isolation source: surface marine sediment (1.8m) | place: French Polynesia: Moorea | collected 2018-08
GATATTCCATCTGTGCTCCAGTACATTGCTCAGTGGCTCTCCCAGTACCTTGTATTCGCTGATCACGCATGTACATTGTGTGCAGGTCCCAGTTCCGGATTAAAATGTGAGGTGTATGCTGACTTTTGACCCAGGAGAACGTTGGGGGGAAAACTTGGGGGTCTGGGGGCTTGCTCCCAGCGGGGGGGCAAAGCCCCCCTTTAACAAAAAAAGGATCACGTTTTAGTATTAAAAAATCCCCTAAAAATCAACTTTTCCATCTTCTCACGCGCTGTACGCTCACTTCTGGCCCCCACTGTACGTCCGTCAGAACCACTATATCCGAATCCCCACCAATCCAAATGACCAGGTACCACCTACCACAGCAAAATCAGGTGTCAAGCAGAAGATTCAGAGGGTTGACTCATGACTAGTGGGCAAACTAATGAAGTGGCCCCCCCTGACCGCAGATTTCTGCTGTAACCCGATGGATCATTTGGCATGCATCAGTACGTAAGCTTGAGCAGAGCAACTGCTCTTATCTTCTTATCTTGCAACCTCGTCTATTTCATTGAGGTAGCGGTTAGACGAATCGGTTCTTTGTTCTTTGATTCCTACCACGACCACGTGCTATTCTGCTCAAAACTCTGTCCTTCGGAAGCTGATTCATGTTCTGGCAAAATAACTTATATATGATGTTGCCGCTCAAACATGAAATGCTTTCACCGGAGATTTTGACATAGCTATCAGCTGCAATCGTACTGTACATGCGAGATTTTTCAAACCCGACCATTCTTGATGAAAACAAATGATAATTGATTGTACATACGAGACTCGACTGTGTGTACGCTTGCTATTAGCGTAGATGCTACTTTGTTTGTTGCTCTGCCCTAGAAAGTCCTCCAAATACGAATATTTACATACCTATTCTGTATTGGTATAGTAGAGCAGAGAGGCCTCCTATCGGAGTTCCTCTGGCGCGTGCAGGCTTTATTGACATTCAAAAGAGAGAGAAGGCGAGAGCTTTTGAGTCTTTTGCTCATGCCACGTCTGTCTCGGCTTCTAGACATCCTAGATGTTCTGGGAGGGCAACAACAATAGCTATTCTTCTCGTTAAATATATCTTCAACACGCGTGTCCAAAAGGAATTGTTCGTGTTAGTGGAAGAGTCTGCCGTGGTCATGAAGTACCCGACTGCAATGAACGCGGCCTCCATGGGAGGACCTCGTGGAGAAAAAATTATTGCAAAGACCTATGCTGGTGCCAGAGTGTCTTCTCTCTCCGGGCACCACAATCGAGGAATGTCCCTCTCTATGGAAGTGGTGTCAAATTCTAAAGTCCTCTTCGAACTTGGTAGAATGCCCAGAACCGGAACGCCTTAAAATCTAAGGACCTAGATTGACCCTTGCAGTAAAGGTAGCTCAAGTTCAATCCCTGCTGAGGTGCCCAAATTTCTCTGGCTCGTCCAGTTCCCACGAGGTGAGTCAATTTGGGGTGAACGTCTTTCTACTTGTGCCTGTTCGACTGACAGCCAAAAATTCGCGTTGGTAGCTTTCTTTTATAGCCGCAACAAATGAGACTTCTTTGGTACGGGGAAAAGGTCAACGTCGTGTTTGGGAAGATTGTACGCATCTGAACGCCAACAGCATGTAAGATGAGGATTACCTGTCAGTAAAAGTATCCTGAAATGACACTAAGGGCACATCTTCCTGCTTTGCATGGACGTTTCAAAGCATTTTCTAGCCTGGACACATCTGAACTTACTGGGGAAGTTTCGATGTTCCTCCCTTTTCTTGTTGCTCATAGAGTACGTGAACTTGCACTTGCGAGAGGGCCGAACTAAATGCAACCCCTCCTTCGTTTACGACTTCTCAGAGTTGCATTTAGCCTTCATCACCTTGTACAAGAAACATGTAAACATGTAAGAAACGGCAGAGCTTGATACACAGGGTGGCCCATGTTTAGCTTCCTTCCGTCGCGCTCCACTTTGACTGCTTCAGTCATTGGCAAAACGAGTGCTACTGCAGCAAGATCACCTTCAGTAGAGCGTTGCTGCTGGTACTGCTGTGAGTTTCTCTCCAAAAATCAAAATAATATGCATGGTTTTGAATGCGTTGAAAAATGCGATGTAAAGATTGGCTTAGGTTTGGTTACGTTACTCTTTTGAACTGTTTTATTCAGTTTACTTATGATGGTGTTGCTTCACAGTCGTTTTAAGATGGCTGTTTTGGCGACTGCTTCTTCTGCTGTGATCACCCTCTCATTGCATGCTTGTGTTAGCATAAGTGGCAAATAAGAGTGCAACTGATTCCTCCTATCTTGCAACCTCCTCCATTTTTATTGGAGGGGCGATGATGCTGAATATTGACCTGTTTTTGTTTTTCACTTCTTGTCAAAAGCACCAGTACTTTCACTCTAAGCGTTCTAGGTAGTCTAACACAACACAAAATTTGCTTTCCATTGACGTCATTATCGCTTTATATGACGCGAAGGCGATGCTGTTACGTCTCTAAATATAGGCCTTGCTGCATGGTGCGATCTCTACCCGAGAGTGACTAAATTTATGACATCTTCCCTAAGTTTGTCTCTTCTCTTCGAGGAACTCGTCCAAAAAGGCATCTGTCTAGACTTAGGTGTAAGTTACTGTCAAATCTGCGGGCGAAAACGTGTGTTGGAGCTGACGATTCAGCAAATATTGTAGTCATGACGTATTATACCCGCTGTGACTGAAATGTAGTTAGGAAACATTCTAGTATGCGGCAGTGGTGACGAGAATTGCTTAGCTTTCGTTGCTGCGTAAAAATCGATTTGGTGCAGCGACTGCACACCATAGTGGTGCCAGTAAAAATGTTCAGCCCTCAGACGCCTGATACCAAAATCAAACTGTACCCCGGGGGTGGGCTAGAAGACGAAAACGACAGAGAAGACTCCAGTGGATGCCTGAGAGTCCTTCAAGAGCTTCGTCATACCGCCCGTGCTGGCAGCGGCGGACTCGTGTTGAGGCTTGACGAAGGACATTTTCCGGGGCGTGCATACAAGTTCATTGTTTTTCGACCCTCCGAGAACGACGAGAACGACGAGGAGAATGAGGGCAGCGATGTCCACGACCCCATGACAGACAAGTTCTTCACCCTGCGTGCCGTCAAAAGACAGTGCGGCGGCGTAATCGACCTAGCTGCTGGGTACATCTTCCTGGGCTTCAAGGTGAGATGCATCAATGACCCATGTTGCGTTAGACCGGGACACAACGTGCCGCGTGTACTTGCTTAGGCCGACGGCGGCGCAATTTCCTCGCCTTCACAGTCGCTGGAGTCCAGCTGGTCCAGCTGGAGTGGCACACGGCGGCTGCTGCTACAGCTGAACCGTCACTACTCCATCAAGCGGGTGCACGCCTGGAGGAAAAGGACTGCATCTTCGATCAGAGCCGAGAAGCCCCTGGTTTTTACCTACTGTGTCCTCATCCAATTGGCTTTTGGCGATAAGGACACCTCAATAGCCCGAGCATGCGTCCAGCGACTTCGACTTCGGCAAATGTGTGGCTACGTGGCCATGTACAAGGCCTGGAGTACCGAAGAGATAGACGAAGCAATGAGGTCCAATGAGAGTCTTGGTGCCATCATTCTTAATGTTATCGAAGACGACAGCGTTGTCGAGAGTTAAACTTGTTCAAGACTCAGATCGTGAACTTCGGATTCTTCTTCTAGAGTGGAGGCGGCGGGATATTGAAGCTTGTAGTCTCGCTTGCTGCTGCTGCTTGAAGGCATGACGGCCTAAAAGTCAAAACAGACATAATACATAAAATAAAGTATTCACCGAGCGTATATACTCATGCTATTACGGCTTATATTAAAACTTATCATGAGCCTAGCGGTACAATTCTGGGAAAGGTGGTCGATTAAAAAGACCCATAAACATTGCTGTACAGTAGCACTAAACGTGTGCATGAAGTGCAAGTTACCGTTATCCGTCATCTTCGATACTGACAAAAATTTTGGGCCCCGACCATCAGTTTGTCTCTCGGATGCATTTTCAAGGCATTTTTATTTTAAGAAATTACTTGCATCTGACTACAGGAATTTTCCTCAGCTGACCTCGTAGATCTAGCTTCGTTAGAGCTAAGCTATCCCTGGTAACACCAGTCAGCCACTTATTAATAAAATTCACATCCTAGATGATGATGTACTATCAACGAGTCCGAGTGTACAGGGCTATTACTATAAATCCAGAATGGTAGTTGAAATGGAAAAATCCTTTTTAACTACCTCTGAATCACGTAACGAAGAACCATTTAATGCAAAAGAACCCCCATTTGCCCTGATGATAGCCGACGAAGGCCTGCAAAACTTTTTGCAGACCCTGGAAATGGTGTCCCTGTCCAACTTTGACATTCTCTCAGTTATGCTGGTCCTATGAAAGACGAGGTTGAGGTGACTCGTGGAATTGAGGTTCCTCTCCAAAATGCTCCAGAGGTAGTAGTCACAGAGGTTGCAGTCTGGGGATGAGGAGGGACAAAATTTCTTGGCCAGAAGGCCCAAAAAGATCCTCTGAGGTGTCTGCCTCTTCGCCATGCTCAATCCTCCTACCCCTTGTGTTTAAATCTCTTCATCAGATCTTAGTGCTTTCGAGGAGTTCAAAAACTTAGCCATCTTCTGTGCTGGATGCCTGACATGCAGGCCACTGAGGATGCAGGTTTGCGTGATCTCCTCTGTCCACGTGATGCGTGTTGTCTTCTACAGTTTTGTTCAACAATATGAACTATAGTGTTGCTACTTTTTATGTGCCAGAAACATTTGCTGACTTCTGCTCTCTTTCGGTTACTTCGTATTTGCATAGTAATAGCGCTGTATGTTTATACCTATGCCAGCTTACGGCTGGCATTAGGATATGAGGTCCTCTCTCTCTTAACAAACAACTCGTATGGACTTGCGTCACTCCATTGCAAAGTGGGACTTATTGTTCCCCACGTACCGTTAGGTATAAGTTAGGTAATTGTACTGTTTTTTTTAGCTGTAGCTGCTCCTACGACGTGCCTTGTCATTCCTGAGCTTGACACACAGCTTGGCCATATGAAATATGCAGAAGATTGATATGATGCAGACAAAGACACCAACGCCGGCTACAACGCTGCAGACCACGTCAAACCCACCAGGTTCTAGGCAGGGAAACAGAGCCATGTCGGCAAGCACGAGCAACAGTCCGGGGTCATTGCAAGCCTACTCAGCACTGGCCTGTTACGCCTGCTCTCACTGCACGACAGAGCTCTTGTGCTCATGCCCCGCGATTACGTGTGGTACACGAACTTTCTATAGGCCTAAGACGGAGAGACAATATCTACTTTTGCTGGACGGATGCCAAGTTACTTGAATCAATTATCCGTCTTTGGGAAAATTTTCACAATCCTAACCCAACACTACTGTTACGCATAAAAGGGTTGGCATCGCTGCACGGATGTGGGAAGTACGGTCTAGAAAGTACAGTGCCTCAAAATAGTACTATTAATTGAATACAAATGGAGCTGGTTTCTGTGAATACACTCTGCTGCCCTACAGAGATGCATCTGTAGATATGACAGTTGTTTGTTTTTCTTGGAAACCTGCTGCAATGATCCCAACATCAGCTCAGTGACGCTGAGATCAGGCTCACGTTCAGGACAAAGAATTCTGTTGATGTCATTGTGAGGAGCGTCACTTGGTCTCCCATCTGGATCAAACAGACATGGAGGAGAAGGAGGGGCTGAACCCTTACATCGCACGACATTACATTAGTCAGAGTGTTGGTCACGCCAACTTTGGGTTAGGCTGGATTGTACCCGCAGGATGGCCATAACAGCAAGCTGCAAACCCCTTTTCTGCTCCAAAGAGGCATGGCTGTTGTCTTCACCCAATATGAACCTGTTAGATGGTTCTGTCTGGGCATTCATCGTCGTGAGGTCAACCACGTACGTATGTGCGCACAAAGTGTCTGGACCCAGAACAACAGCATAAGGAGTGAGTAGAAGCAGAAAAATCAATAGTGTTGCCAGCTTCTGGGAAAGTACCCAAGCATTGATGGATGCTCGGGGAAGACATTTTGAGTGAAACTTGCTATGGAACTAATTTTCTCTTACACCAGTCCAACTTTTCGCGATATTTGATAAATAATAGGCCTAGCGTCGACCCCACAGTAAAGGGCGCTCTCATTTTTGAAACAATGGACTCAACAGTTTCAAATTAGAAATAGAAATTAGACAGCAAATAAGCCATTAGGATCATCAGTAATCCAGAGTTTCGTTCGGACTAATGCTTTAATATGAGGACCTTCTAAAGTTTAGATGCCTTCCTGGTATTCAAAATAAAAGTGAGAGAAATCTCACTGTAGGATCGTACTTTTACGTTCAAGTATAACTAGAGCGGAAGAACGTTTATTGAGAAGCGTTGACTAAATAACAACATTGTATTTGGGTTGTTCTGGCAGTAGTATGAGTGCAGACATCATTCTCCTCATAACTGTGTGCGAGCGGAAGAAGAAAAGCAAACTTGATTCTTCTTCAAGAACATTCAAAGAGTACTCTTCAAGCTGCGCAGAAGAAAAATGGATAAGAGATTTTTGTTCCTCTTTCTAATCTGCTTGACCATCATCACTCACATCAGTGCCATCCACACCGAGCTTCTCTTTTCTTTCTCGCCATCAACTGAAGAAAGGGACATTGGCGCAAACGCCGGCGTCTTGGGCCGCGGCGTCAACGGTGGCGTATCATGCGGAGCGTGCACAGTATTAATAGCCATAGCTGAACAGCTGACCGATGTAAAGATCACTGAAAGAAGACAAAGGTAGGGATTTCTACTCATGGATCTCGCTTGCCAGGTGCATGGCGAATCTGCCGAGGTTGCTCTCCAGCGAATGTGCTCCTTTCTGCCGGCGCATGGAGGTTATCGTGCTGGTTGCCGCGCCCTTGTATTGGCGCTTGCGCCTCTGATTGCACAGGAGATTGCCACTAAAACTTCACCAGACTCCATCTGCTACCGCATAGGGCTATGCTGGGTGGAGAAGAAGGACAGGGTTTGTCACCTTTTCCCGTTGCCCTCCGGATTGCTCAATCGCGCGTCCGGGTCGGAGGAAAACTTCTTTACGCCGTCGCCAGCTCTGCCAAGATGGGCTCTCCCAATAATGACGTCACCGAAAAAAGGGGTCAAGTTTCCGTGGGTGTGTTTCCTTCCCGGCGTAAAAGAGCTGTGCAACGCCCTGCACGCCGTCTACTGGCGCTTGACCCCAGCAGTCGATCTGGATGGGGACTTGTTCAGTCCGGTCATGGCTCTTCGTGGCGCACTTTGGCGGGGGAGGGACTGCGATGACTTTGATCAAGACGTCCGCCCAGGCAGACGTCCTAAGGATGGAGACAAGCACAGGGGTAGGTAAACAGGCTGGCAGGATCGGCACACTAATGAGAGCTGACATTGTCGTCTCTACTCCTGTAAGGTGTGTTCATTTGATCGTATTCTTTGAGGTCACAACTTTCAAGTCCTTTCGTCCTTCTAATTGTGCTTGCAAGACTCTAACTGCAATGGCATCTACGGCGTGAATACCACCTCTAAGGAGGCTCTCGAAGAAGAACTTTGCGGAGGCAGCGGCGCACGAGGCGTCGTTGTACTTGGAGACTCCGTTTCGGCCCACTTTCACACTCCACCCATCTGGTTCACTCCGGCCGAGATGACAGACGACGTCTGGACAAATATCTCCTTCGTCGTGTCCAACGAGGCGGATTGGCCACACTTGGGCTTCGCCACAGGCTTCGCACCGGCCTCCGATATGCCTCCGCTTATTCATGGAGCAGTAGATTCCTTCTATCTCCGGATGAGGGAGCGCAACCGGTGTATTCACAGGGATTACCAGGGGATAATTCATGCCAAATTCTCTTGAGAGCCAATTTCTGCAGTAACTACAGTTTCATCATAAAGTGGACAGTTAATTCACAATGTGCAGTACTGTAGCCTATAGTGGACTTCGCCGCAGCCCAAGCGGACTTCGCCGTGGACCTCGCAGACATCGTTGTGGACAAGGCGGTCTTTGTTGCATGCTATCACAGAGGTTTATCTTCTACTCTGATTTTTCCCATTCTTTTTTCAGTTCACGGAATGTTTCACTACTATTCCGAGCTAGGATGCATTACATGAAATTAGGCGAATTTGAAGTACATGCACGAGTAGTTGTTACAAGGTGTAATAACTCTTGGTCATGTAATAAGTCATACGCACTCTCTCGAATTGCTTGGTGTAGCAAGTTTTGTTCTTAACGGCCTTACGACATGTAGTACGTCCCAGCTCGATGCTGTACTTGTGCTATGCTGCAGTGCAGTGCTAGTCATGGTGAGGATTTAACTCCACTTTATGAGGAAATTGACAGAGTTAGGGCAGAGTCAACATGAATCTGTAAAGGGAGAACAATTTGTGCGATACTCAGCTTTAACCTCACCCTGTTCTCTGATCTGCTCCCAAAAATGTAGTAGATGTTGCTAGGAAAAAGTCATCCCTCACTAATTTTGGATCACCCAGTAGTAATGGCCGCAAAAATTAGCATGGTACCAATTGTAGTGCGATTATGTACGTACTAGCACATGGGGATGTTCACTTGTACCTGCCCAACGACGTGCATTAGCATTAGCATAATCTACAAAATGCATATACGAATATGAATATGGACACATGATTTGTCCCCTGGCCACCAGAACCTGAGCAGAAACGGTGCCCAGAGCTTCAATGCTTTGGACCATGTTCGTTCTTTGTGGCGCGACCGGCGACGGGACCGACCAGTGATCGCATTCTACTCACTCATCGGCAACGACGTTTGCAACGAGTTCTGGGACACCGAGCAATTCATGACGACAACGGACCAGTTTTATGACAACACTATGATATGGCTGACAAGACTTGCCCAAACACTTCCTCCGGAGAGTCACGTAGTGCTAGTGGGATTAATCGACGGCGGCGTCTTGTATAACGCCCTAGCATCAAGACTGCATCCCCTTGGAAGCTTGAATGGAGACCTCAGGTATTCACACTGAATTCAGTGTCTCGACCAATTCAACGCACACATTTCTTCGGCTGTCCTTTCACGACCAGATACGCGGACCTGTTCCGCTGGTACAACTGCATGGAGTTGGGCCCGTGCCACGGTTGGCTCACCGCCAACGCCACCTTGCGCCAAGTGACTTCCGCACGCGCCGCAGCGCTCAGTAACACTCTGCGAAAAGTTGCAACCCGCGCACGATTTGACAACTTTGACGTCCACTTCGTGGAGAATCCGTTTAAGGCAGTCATTTCGGACTGGACCCGGGCCGGAGGTCACTTGTGGCAACTGTTGGAGCCGGTGGACGGGCTGCACCCCACGCAGGCGGCACAGAGTCTCATCAGTGAGGAACTGTGGCACTCAATGGAGAACCAACTGCCCCACGTGTTGGGCCCGATCAACCCAAGAAATGAAGATATCAAGAGACTGTTTGGCGAACAAGGAGGGCACTGAGGTTGCGTGACAGGCAGGTAGTGATGTTCTCGAGTCCAGCAAAAGTCAAGTCTACTACAGCCTTGCCCACAATAATCCCGTCTGCCTAGTATCTTCCGGAGCTGAAGCAGAATCACATGGCTAAATGTGACGTGACGGTCCTTGGGCTGCAGCTCGACCAAAGAGCATTTCGAATTCTATCAAGCTGTTCCAAATCTGGCCCGTGAACAGTACTAATGATGAGTTTACCAACGTGAAACATGTACTCTGTGTGAGTCACACTTAAAATCGCAATGTGGAAAGTTCTTTGAAGCAGTGTTCAGTGAGGGAAGCTCTAGTAATGAGATCCCCTCTGCTCTTGCGCGTGTTTGGAGACATTTTCCTGCCAGGCAACGTCAGAGTGTTAATATCACTGCAATGTATGATCAGCCCTTATTTGGGCTAAAGTGGCCAGGCTTGCAGAAAATGCTCTGCTAGTGAAAAACCACATTTCAGCAATTTTGCACAGGGTTTGAAGATGATTCCGAACTGACTACGAAATACGATTGTTTGCTGTCGCCCGAATTCGTACATGCAATATTTCGGACAAGCCTAGACTGCGTTCGTAAATTACAACAACGACGGGTATGCGAAAAGAAGAGGAGACAACAACTCGCGCCATTGGTAACTTTTGCACCGCTAAATAGATAAACGACTTTTGGCCTTTGTCTCCTCCAACGTCTTGGACGCCGCCCAGGTGAAGCGCTAGTGAGGCTGGACCAGGTTTTCCTGCAGTATCCGAACCATCTGTACAAATTCACTTATGCAAAAAGTCAGTCTTGGTTGATCTATTTCGATAACCCTGCACACATCTAGTAAACTAGCGCAAACAGCCGAGAGACAATTTATAAAGTGGTAAAGTTCTTTTTCATCTCTGTAAGTGTTACCCTTCTTATTTGGCGAAGGAGTCATTGTCATCCTCGACAAGGCCGTTGTTCGAAGTAAATCTACTTTCACACATCAAGTTTGTCCAACTTGATTCCTGATTCGGTAGAGATGGATTGATCGCTGAGTTGTGCCAAGCTGTCCAAGCCTTCGGCAACACAGACAAGGTAGTGCTATTTTTTGCTCACGCTCCCTCCCAAGTAGGCCATAGCTGATTGCTACGTCCAGTAGGAAATCCCGTTGTTGCTTCTCGCCCCCCCCCCCGGCCGCTTGAGCGAAAGAGGTAGCACAGGTGGATGGAGAGATGGAGGTAGGACTGCGAGCAATCGGGAGCTCACCTCTTAGTAACGCTGATTTTCTTAGTACCCTCAGGAGGAAAGAGTTAAGGGGATGCACGTTGACTGGGTACAAAGTGCACGGTGGCAAACTTCAGTCTGAGCTCTCCCCCATGTCAAAAAAGATTGTACAGCAAGCAGGTAATTATTTCTACCGACTTCATGCATATCACGACTGGTTATGAACATGCACTTCAGATGATCTTTACGTTGTGCATAGCAAAATCCTCATTACTGCGCAGACTTCCTATTAACGTTTGCCCTTCCACAGACCTTCAGACAAACTTTCTTCAGTTACCCCACGTAAGAAGAACAGGGCAGGCAGGTGGGCAGGCAGGCAGGCAGGCAGGCAGGCAGGTGGGCAGGTGGGTAGGTGGGCAGATGGGCAGGTGGGCAGGCAGGCAGACTAGTAGACTGGCAACACGAGGAATGCCTCCCTTGTTGCCTCGTTCGTTGGAATCACCAACTGGAGGAAGGAGGCCATAGCTGTAAACGACGTCACTTTTCCTTCTGGTGAAATCTAGGCAGGCAACAGGCAACGTTGCCGGAGCAACGGGAAATATTTCCTGCCCAGTAAATTTTCTTGGAACTACGACGTCTTCTCTTCCTGGGAACGAACACGTCCGTGCTACGTGACGGAAGAGAAGGCGTAATTGGCATGAAGAGGAAGGAAAAGCAGAAGATGCAACATGGAGTGCTTTCAAACTATAAATAAGAACTATACTATGCCGAATATATATAAATATATATATATACATTTCCCCCTGAGCGTGTTTTCGTTGCTCGTAGCGTTTAAGATGTTTGTGAAGCGAATCAAGCTCCAATTGCTGTCACTTCTGACTTCCCTAAGAAAACATCATATTGTCTTAGTACGTTTTTGGGCTGCGTCCATGTGCTACATCCTACTTCGTGGATGTAGCCAGTGGTGCATGCGTCCAATGCATTTGCCGTTACCTACGTCAGACGTCTGGTTCTCGCCTAGATGCATGCACTCAATCAAGCTCTGGAGTTTAAGCGTTGCAAACGTGCGCACACCTACACGCAGACACTGTACAAGGGAGATGAATAAAACGTTCCAATGGCGTGCATTGAGCTACTGCTGGATAGACACACATTATTACTTTGTGCAACATTGCTTGCTCAATGCCACCAACTTCCTCCTGATTTGCTGTTGTCGGGTTGCTCCGTGCAACCGCATGAGTAAGGGGAAAGTCGTTCGCCAGAATTCGCGCGTGCGCGCACGAAATGCCTACGATTCGACCACAATGCGCGAAATAATGGCCCGACCACGTAGACACACATCCGTGGAGAGATAGCAGTTTTGGTTGGCTTCAAATAGGCAAGAAAAGGCAACTCTGAGCAGCAGCAACAACGACATGCAACGTGGAGGGGCAGGAAGGAATCTGGCAAGACTTCTTCTCCCCTTGGTGTTATTGACCCACAGAACGTTTGAAGGGCAGACGCGCAGTACATAAGCAGATCAGCAACGAGTGTTGGGATGACTGGAGCTGCTTGTGCGAAATTGAGAGACTGTGTGTAAACACAATCGTTCGAACTAAGTGACTTTTCCTTGGCCCGCGCAGGATGTGCGCGGCTCAGCGAAAAGACCTGGGAAGAACAACGTCATTTCACAACGCAGAACGGTCATGCAATAAGTGTTACGCTAGATGTTCACAATGCAAATCACGAATACAGACAGCAATTTTTTTGCGCGGCTACAAGTTTCTCTTCTTTCTCTCCTTGTTCTTCTCCGTCTTCTTCAGTACCTCCAGCTTCAGTCACGCTCTGGCGATCTGACAGGCAACAGCTCTTGTCTGTTGCCCCTCTACCTGCCCGGCTTTTGCCTTCTCTGCTGCTGAATGCCTGCTTAATTGCCTCTGGTTCCACCTGAAATTCTTCTCCTCCCTCAGGCAAGGCAAGCTGCTGCTGTCGTTTGCCGGCGAAAGAAAAAGCCTGACCCACAGGCAGACAGACCCACAAAATGCATGCTGCTAGACTCTTCCACAGCCACTGCCTGCCTGGATGGGTGGATCTGTTGCCGCAGGCGGTGAAAGAGGCAACAACTTGGACGAGGAGGCAACAGCAGCAGCACCAGGTAGTCCAGCAGCAGCCAGGTAAAATGGTGCTAGAAGAAGAAACTTCCAGCATAAGGCCTGGCCTAGATAACTGGGCAAAAAGACTTGGCGTGGATCTGCTACGACGACGTAATGTATGAAGTGTAGCTTGGAGGGAGCATTGTTGCCTTTTCTCTCCCAAAGGCTGCTGACGGCAACTCAAGATATTTACTCATGGTGACGCAGTGATGCAGAGAGCCACTGCAAACGTATGATGCAGACATTGTTTGCAACGAATCTGAACATCCAACTTGCTTGCTTTTTTCACCCTCGGACTTTTCACAAAAAGTGCCGGTGTAATTGAGGTGAACATCTTCGGAGACACTTTGCGAGCATGAAATTGATGACTCTGGAGGAAAAAGCACAGACGTCGGCAAGATATTTAAAAGAAAGATCCTCCAGGGTGATACACCTTATAAGTCAGTAGGCTGTCTAGGAGTCTGCTCGTTCTCCACGAGGGGGGAACGGATCAACCCTAATGTATGTTAGTAATGTGATCTGGTCCTAGGGAGGAGGGGTGACGCCTCCATGTATACAGCATTTAAGTTAAAGCATATGCCTGCATAACGGATATTCATGAATGTGCAGTGGAAGCCTCTTCACCACAGTCACCTCCTGATAAGCATAAAGTTGCCCAGTCCCATTTTTCCCCTCGTATAATGTAAGAATTCCTCCCTAAAAGAATCAAAGCTGACTCTGTTAGAGAGGTTCCAACTTAAAACCATCTGCCTGAGGTGGTCAACGGCAGCAGACACATTATAGAGATCCTATTAAGCAAGGTTAAGGCAATGACATTGGTCGACTCCTGAGTCTCCTCATTCCATTTTGTTTATCAGTTGTTTTTGAAGGCGCCAAGAGAAATACATTTCTACAGAACTGAGCGCTTACTTGAGACAAACGTGAGTACAGTTTACAGACTAAATGGGTGCACGCAGAGTGCATTTTCACAACGTATCTCTCACATCTTTTCGGCTAACGAAGCGCCAGAGTCTGTTTTCTACACGTACAGATCCTTAAAGATTTGTAGGCCTTCCTGTCAGTCTTTAGTAGAGTAACAGAAAGTATCTTGCTTCAACTCCCATGCATTGATTCCGCTCTCATAGTTCTCGACGTGTACTCCGTCAAGGTGTTGGATCTTGTGCGGATTCGCATAGGCTCTGTCCAGCTCCAGGGGTAATAACCCCAACTCTCCGTGGCCATCCTCAAGGCTGGGAGAATCCGTTGGCAGCTGAGCCAGCCAAGGGGATAATATCTCGCCATCATTAAACCCCGACGGCCATTCACTCACTCTCCTTCTGTGTTCTATGTCGGTTCATGCACAATACACGCTGTTGGTACCAGCTGACTTTGCTATGAAGTACGGAATGTAAGAGACAGAGAGGCCACTGTGCACACGCACATGCGAACACACGCACACACAAGTCGACTCAGATGGGCATGCCAAAGGTGAAATTTATTGTGTCACAACCTTTACTGAGGTCTGGTGGCGTTAAAGCCTCAGTCTGGGCATGTATTGTCCCATTTCAACTTCATTTCTTATGAATCTATCATACTTTCATTGAACGTGCAGTCGACGAGAAACCTGCGCTTTGCGCTTGCCCAGGCCTCTGCTTTTTTGCAGATCCGGGTTGAACCGCCTCAGGTAACCTATTCGAGCGTTTCCCCCATGCCTACTACGTACGTACGAAACAGTACAGACGTAGTTGCTGCGTACGTGCTGAAGGTGTCAGTTGAAAGACAAGAAAAAGGAGCAGAGTTTGCATGCCTTGAACTTGCAGGTTAAAATTTCGTTGCCTCCTCCACCCCACCTGATACCAAGAGAGACATTCTCTGTCAGACATGCTTATTAGACATGCCTTTTACTTAGGAGTTAAGTGACCTTCAATTAAGTCAACCACTTAGTGCCTGCACGTCGTACGTTTGAGGAGGCGGCCTCGCGTAATGGCTGCCACTTGAAGGTAGTTAAGCCAATCTTCTCCTGCGTGCACCCTTTGTTGGCCAGGACGATATAGAACGAGTACATTATTCAGCGATCGCTTTTTCCTCAGGCACAAAGTTTGTTCTAGGGTAACATCTTGTTGTAGGCGGGCGCACCGTGAACTTTTCCAAGGTCGCATCTCTTTTTGGGGGAGGGAGGAAGGATTGATTGAAGAAGAGGAGTGCCCGTCCGAAAGAGGAGACATTACTCACTGTCTGGGGGCTCAGTGGGCTCGTTAGAGACACCTCCCCTAACCAGGTGGTGAAAAACCCTTCCATCAGACGCAAAGTCAACGTCTGCCCGACGAAGTGCTTGAGCAGGGACGTAGAGGAATGCAACCAATGGATAAAGTATAGCCTTCCACCTCTCAATGCTTGGTAAAGGCTCTTGCCCTCGTTCTGGTTTATGTAGCTCCACGAATACCACACGCCGAGCAACTTTAGCGTCAGGCTCTTGATCTTACTGAATGCAGCTGATCTCCAGGAGCAGATAAAGCAGCGTCGTCTCTTCAATGCATAAACCTATGTGTACATTTATCTACAAAAGTCTGAGTCTTCCGACAAACTCACTCCTGCACCCCCCAAAAGATTTCCGTTGTTTCTATGTGTTGGAATTGATCTCTTGTTTCTCAAAAGGACAAGTGAGACCGCAGCAGTCGGACTCCCCCCGTGGGGGTTCCTTGGCCTCCTCCACTTAAGAGTGGAGCCGATTTTTTTTTCTGTTAGAGCAGACCGTAAATGTCTTTGTTTGAGCGCGTGGAAGAAGAGAATATGAAATCTGTTAGCCTTTACGTTGCTTCATTGAGTATACCTGAAGTGCTCACAGATGGCGCAGCAGACTTCTCCTCTACAGGTACGATTGCAGCCTTAGCTGCAAAATCGTGCCTGTACCGGTCCTGCGTCATTTACAAAAATGTCCAAGTTGTACACAGCCTGATGGAGCATTTCTGCTCAGCACAGCTTTGAGTATCTGGGGCTCAGCAAATATCTTTCGCCACTCTCTTTCCCTCCCCCCTCCATTCCTTCCCCAGATAAAACGAGTAAAAGTAATTGCGCAGCAACGAAGGCCAAGTTTCTTTCTCCCTCCATCCATTTGTGGAGGTCACTGCACCCCAAATCCCTCCCACTTTTGCCCTCCCCTCCTCTTACGTCGCAAACAGCTTTCTCTTGACAGGGGCAACGATCAGGGGCAGGGGCAGGGGCAAGAGGGGAAGGGGGGGAGAGACGATAAAAAGATTCTTAGCCCAGCTCCATAGAGCGTCACCTATGCAAGATCGCACTGTACTGATCTTTTTTTGACCCTTGCTGTCGACACAAGTGCACAGAGACATGTTGGGTGAAAGCGAGGGAAGGCACAAACAGGAAGTTGACGACTTTCCCTAGCAACTTTTGCTCCACATGCACACTTATCCACTAAAGGAAAAGAAAAGGAGAAAAAAAACTGATCGGCCGCTCCAGATTTCTCACTAAAATTCCTCCCAAACAACTAAAAGAAGAGACAGCCAAGTGCTGCTCATGCGAGTGCAATCACGGTCAATACTTGCACCGTGTTTACGCAACATTGACAGACCAGCATTGTTGTATGCTGTTGTCAGCCTCAAGGAACGTTGTCGGATGTGTGGATGTCTCTAATTCGCACTGACTGCATTCACTGTTAGAAGGAAAAAAAACCGTCTGGCAGCCAAAGTTGTTGCTTGTTTTCTTCTTTTTCTGTCTTTTTCCCCAGCTCTTCTACGACCACATATTGAGTCGGCCTCAGTGGATTTTTGAAACAGATTGAAGAACGATTCAAGGACAATCTACGTCCCTCCCTCTCTCCCTCCCTCCACATGCATCAAGACAACAGAGGCTTGTCTGGTCAGTGGAGGGACTCCCCAGCGGGACAGCAGAAGATCCACATAGCTACAGGGTGGCATCCAAACACCGGATGAAAAAGATAAACGCGATGTCTTGTCACACTGATATATAAGATTGTAAATACGGAGGGAGAGGGGGACTTATCCAGTGAAACATTCTCGTCCCAACTTTGTGAGGTAGGAGAAGAAACGACAACATCGAAAAATATTTTTATTTAAAGAAAATCAATAACTTAGGCCCTCGCCCAACCTCCTTCAGACTCGAGGATGGCCTCTAGAGACTTCACATACTTTAGATGCGTTTCACTAGATAATATCAATCTTGTATGGCCATTAACTAGATTGCCACTTTGTGTAATCTAAGAAACTACTAGGTCCATCCTGTGACCACTTATGAAAATTCACACAGCAAAATCATTTTCTTTCTATTGTTTCCCAAATTTTCATGGTGTTGCTGTTGCAAGGAAGGTGTAAATTTTGTCCAAAGGTATGTGCAGCGTTAGAATCAGCAGCGACATCGAAACTGAACACACACACACACACACACCATGAATTTATGTACAGCTTGATGCCATTAAATTTTCTCGTAATTTGGACCAAACTTACGTATCCTCTCAGACTTCAAAGAGTTCGTGTCTGACTTTGGAAAAGCATAAAGTGCACTGCCTGAGGGGCAGGCAGAGCTGAGCAAAGTACGAGCAGTCAAGCTGAGGCCACGCTATACTTTGCGACAGAATTCACTGATGTAAAAGAAATTATAACGAGTTCAGACGCTTTTTACAAGAAAAAAAATACGTTAACCTTGAGGGGTGCTTGAAAAATTCAAGTTCAAACAATCTGTACCTCGAGCAGTTGGTAAAGCAAACAAGAAGTCATGCGGTCAGCGGCTAAACCGAGACACACACAAAAAAAAAATTGAAGATGGCACTGGCCTGATCACCATCTTCTGCCTTACCGATTGGTCTCGGGACAGCTGCAAAGCCGGCCAAGAAGAAAGAAGGCTCACTTGACCTGAAGCTGTTATTACAGGGTGGAGCAAGAAAATTGCGAATCTCCCCGGTCCACGCTGCACACGTTGGGAAGGGGGGGAAGCCCTATTGTTTACACAGACACCCGTTCATTGACCCTGTTCGTGTCCTTCATTTCTCCTTCCTTGTCTCACTCTTCTTTCAGTGAATCGCTTTGCTCAAATTAGGCGTGGTTACGATGTCGTCGGTCCGTTTTCAAATTCACGGCTTGACCAGAGAGCTTGAATTTCTCTCCGTCCTGACAACTCTATGGCCCCCCTGTCGCAGTTAGAAAATACTCTTTACAACAGGCCAGAGAAACTAAGGATGTTATTACTCGCCTGTAAAGTTGGCCCTGGACGTCTCCTTAACCAGAAAAACACATAAAACCGTCACAGCGGCGGCGACTGGCGCGTTGCACACAGGATGTCCTTAGCATGATGAACACCAAGTTGCGAAGACGCTCGCACCTGCATGGCAAACGTGTCGTTGGCAGTTTTCTCAAAAGAAACTCGCTGCTGTTTGCATTCTTGTCGTGGGCAGCGCAAAAGCAGTGACCGAGAGACCCAGAGCAAAAATCTCGGCGCCCTTGATTTGACTTTCAACTCAGTGTTCAAGAATCTCCCATTCGCCCCCCCCCCTCGTGATCGAGTTTTTCTCACTTGCAGACACTCTCCATGCGCCACCCGCATTCCCCCGATTATTCAGTCGCCGTAAAAGTAACTGCCAGGGTTGACAGTTTGAGCCCAATGAATAAATTGTCAAAAACCCCGTCGGGTCTCCCGTGAGAAAGCGCAGTTTTTGTCCCACCCCAACACATGTGAATGGTTTTATAGATGCCTCCTGCTTTTACTGCCCCATCAAAGTTATTTCAATGCTGCTTCAACCGTCGACTCGATTAAAGCGTGAATGAGGCTTGTGAACATGTCCCGGTGGTGGCGCAGAAAGAAGTTATGTATATATACGCAGGACATTCAATGATATGCATCAAGTAGCTCTTTCCATGCAGGGTGGACTAAGTTCGCTGTCCACCCCGGGCAACAACAACAACAACAAAAGAAGACTTCAGTAGAGAAACTGGACCCGGTCAAGTTGAAATGGGGTCAACCTCGTCCAGAGCAATATGGGGCTATGTTGTGTTGACGAAGTTGGTCATGAAAACCAGGCTAGATTCGCTCCCCCCTCAGGGCGGTAGTTGAAGTTGATGATCTTGAAGATGCTATTGTACCTATTCCGGCTCTGGCAGTTGAGTCAACAGTCTCTTTTGGAGGGAATTTTGACCAGACTTGGGGTAACGTCGAAAAAAAATGGATCAGATTCATGACTGTACAAGGGACGACTGTCTCTTTTCTGGTGTTGCCTTAGACGAGATGAGGCAACAATCACCGATTTCTCACACTATGTTTGGCAGTATTATGTGTATATATATAGGGATATACATATTATATATGCATGAAGCTGGAAAATTTAGACCCAAAGTCTGCTCGTTTCTCCTCGTCCTCTGTTTCACATTTATGGCAGGAAGGGAGAGAAATGCGCGGCAAAATAGGTAGAAGCAGCTCAGACCTGTTGCCATCCTCTTCTCTCTCTCCCCCCAGCTGTGTTGGCGTCGCTTCACTTTTCCCTCATTTAATGCCCTGCACTGATTTCTAAGGGGGGTGGAATGGGGCTGGACCACTAAAGCCGGCCTGAGAAAAGTCGGATCTTTATTCTCCGCCACCATAATAAGTCATAAAAGTGCGCGCAGTACAATAAAAAAAAGCCTTTTGTATGAGCGCAAATTGCTGCTCCGCCAAGGATAATCCTGCCAACTTTGAATTGAGGGCTAAATCTCCTTCGATCATTGATCACCCCATTTCATGTACAAAGCTTCTTTGTACTTTTTTTTCAGTGTTGGTGAACAAAGTTTCTAATGGAAGTTCCACTGTTGCGCCTCTTGAGGCATTGACCTTCTGAGCGTCCTTTTCTTTCTTTGAATCCCGCCGCCACCTGTAGGAAGGAAAAATCTCCCGCCGAAGCCGAAGCCAAGTATGCAGGAAGAGGAGAAAGAGCAGTAAAAGCAAGCGGGAAAAAGCCACGCACACGGTCAAGTTCAGGGCTACGCCCCAGCTACATTGGAGGCAGCAGCCACGGGGGCAGCAGCCATGGAGGCAGCAGCCCCCGGAGCAGCAGCAACAGGAAGGGCGAGATTTTCAACGCTCTGCCCGCCCAGATGACTCTGATGACCTGCTCGGTCTTCTGGGTCGAGTCAAAATAAGAGTCTTCTTCTTTTTCTCCTAGGATAACTTTTACTTGTAACGTTATAGATTGCCTATCTATGTAGAGCGGCTTTCTGTGTCGAGAAATGCGTAGTCAAATTTGAGACCTCACTTTTTTCTTTCTCTCTCCATCGCAAATAACATCTGCGCCGAAGCCGATGCATTAGATGTGCGTGAAGGCCACGCAGGTCAACAACCAGAGGTTGTTTTTCGCCTCATATTGTTATGAGGCACCGGAGAGTTCGTTGATACATAAATAAGGCGCCAAGGAGAGCGAGCGAACCGTTGAAGATGTTGCTCTGCTTGCACATTTTCGGCCAATAAACAAGCTTCACGCTGCCTCCATGATATCGTATACAATAGATCTCTGACCAGGTTTTTGGACTTGAATAACAGGGGCCAACAAATACTTGTACGAAGCCCAGGACGCTGACAATGATGGAGTTTGAGCTGATAGAGACTCCTCGCAGCTCCTAAATTTTCCATGCAGCACTTAAAGACCTGCAGACACTACCGGTATTTATTTGGTAGGCTTATTCTATGCTTTTGGCAGTACTTTTCAAACTACTCCTGATACATCAGGAAAATTGTGCTGTGACATAAGACAACAGAATTACCGCTGAAGCTCACGACGCTGTGGGGAAAGTTGGTTAGTTTCAATGCTTAACTCTGCGATAGGATGAGATGCCACAGGCTAAGGAGCAGAAGAAGCGCATGCTTAATTTAGTGCGACTCCTCTGCGCGTAGACAGCAAAAAGAGAAGTCATTTCAGGCGTCTGCCCAGGTTTGTATGTAATCTTGCTTTCTGTCCAATTTACGAGTGTTGCTGCTGTTGTTGCTGTTGTGGCTGGTGCTGCTGCTGTAGTCGACGTAACATTCGGGGAGGATAGAATGTATACAAGGCTGAGAGACTCGCATCTCCGTCTCCTTTACGAGTGGGCACTGTAGGCATGTAGGCAAACAGTCTCAGTCTCAGGTTCAAGGCCGAGGGGGGGGGGGAGCGGACAGGCCAACGCACCGTTGCTGCTCGGGGCTAAATGTTGCTTCTTCGCTCGTTCATTCGTCCGTTCGTTTTGTTCGTGCGTTCTTCTGCTATCATGTGTAGCGTACGAGCGTGCGTGTGTGTCAGGTGTACACTGGCACGCAGACAAAGTATAGATGTTGGTATGACTGTGACTGGACTGGTACAGGGTGCGGAGGCAAATTTTCAAGCATGTTGAAATACTATGCAATGAAAGTCTTGAAGCCAGCGCTGAAACCGTCTTTCATCACAGTTAATCGCGGAGGTGAGCTTTTTACGGGCACTACACACTCAGGAACAGAATGAATGGTGTCTAACCCATCATCTCATTTGATCAACGGTTATGTCGTCATTAATTCCCATGTAAAGCTGAACCCACGGTTAGTATTTGCACTGCAGATAACAATTATGATAAGTCGTTGCAAGCCCTCCATAGAAATCGTGCCCACGCGAGACGTGGCTTTTTTTCCACCGTGCCTTTTTCTTCAGCACCGTCTTCTCCTCCTTCTCCCTCTTCTCCACCATCTGCTTCTGCTCCTTCTTCTTCTTTTCGAGAGTTATCGCCGCTGTTGACTGCTTGTTCGGCCTTGAAAAAGACTATTCACCCCGCTGCTCAGGCTCAATCGGCTCTCTCACGTAAGAAACGTACTTCGTATGACTGCCATGATGATGATTCCCGCATTATGAGAAGAAAGAGAAGGAGACGCCTGTTGCATTTGGACTGCACTAGCTCTTCCCCACATAAAATCTAGCCGAGTTGAACGAAAAACGTCTTCTTTCTTTTCTTTGTTTGGAAGGCTTCGAAGGCTGGATGGACGAAATAAAGTGGGACGTTCATAAGGACTTACGTGCTGCGGGCGTCTGAGATAAATCCGGACAAAGAGTCTCTCAGACGTTGGCATTAATGAAAATGGTTGTTTATTTCGAGGTGAGAGAAGTGACCTTGATGCCCTACCACGCTTAATGTTGGAGTGGGCCAGTAAGACCTGTCAATTATGCCCTAAAAAACATGCAGAAAACTAGGCAAAATATGCAAAAAAAATTAGGGGGGAAAGAGAAAAATTGTACGTGTTATATTTCATTACGGCAACACCAAACCTAAAAATCTGGCATAAAAAGCACGTTAGAATTACCAACTCCTTCAAAAGAGTACAAAGACCTAGGGCGAATCGTGACCAGATGAAATACAGAGAAATGTGTAAAGTGTGTACGAAAACGGGTTCGAATGTGCACAACATGCTTTTCAATGCTATAACCTGCACGTTTAAGCCCAATCTTAGCAATGACGCTCTAATGTGGTTCATCTAGGACATTGGGTTGCCCTCCGTACACCTACAATGTAATTAAATCACTTAATGCACTGAAGCTCTCCTTCAGTCTTTGTCTTTCCACATGTCCACAATCTGTTCTAGGATTTATGAGAACTGTGAAGGGTGTTTACAAATTTGCGTACTGCTACTCTTGAGACTAGTACAAGAACTATTTTTAACAGATGACAGATTTACTTTCCTTCAACAGTATCTGAGCTTAATTCTCCCCACAAATGCATATGGATGGATGGACTGTGCTGGCCGACCTTGGAAAAGTCCAGTTGCTGCTTAGTAAAATGAGAATGGTGAGAGAATGTACAAAGTATCTTCTTCTTCTTCGTCCCTGCCTCATCTTCTCCGCGGATGAAACGAAGTGGAAAAAAAGCTTCTCAGATGATTGTAGATGAGACTTTGTCTCTCCCCCCTCCAACTCCCACGGCTTAAAAAGCCATTGTAGACTGTATTATGCATTTGTCCCTTCCTCAGATCGTCTCCTCTCTCAGTTCACCCCGCAAATTTTTGTCAACTTTAGGTGCTCTACTGATTTTTTTTTGTTCCAATACCCGCATATGATAGTGAGCGGCCATATTTTTATCTCTGACAGACGGTACCACCATGTCCGTTGCTTCCGGCTGCTGCTACAGCATGAGAGAGATCGGTGACCTATTTCAAGGCCCCTGAAACGTTGAGCTTGGACCACCATCAGGTGTATGAGCTTGCGGTATGTGCGTAATTGGATTGGCCTACGTCTGGTTTGTTGTGACAGAAAAAAGCGGAAGCATTGAAGTCGATTCAACGAAAAAAATGCAATCAGGTGTTGCCGAAAAAAAGTGTTACCTACTGGCGTGCACGCACGGTGCTGGTGCCTGCCTTACATTCAGATGCTACATGGGAGTAATTTTGCGCAGCAAGCTGTATCACCCAGTGCATTGACCCCCGACTCAATCGATAAACCACCCTCTGCCATTCACTGGTCTAGTCCGACTGAGGGGGATTTGCTGACGGCGAGATTGTCCTCATCAACGTACGGATCCGCCAGGGTCACACACACCCAGGATGGACGTGTCACACCAAGGAGACGTTTTCATCTGCATGCATCTGACAGCTTTCAGATGCTTTTCTGCAATGTTGCACGAACTCGTCACCCTGGTTTCGCTCGCCCCAGCTGCTAGACTGTTGTTGCGGCGGCAGCTGGACTTCATCAGCAGAAAAATCGATCTATATATATACACGTCTGTGTGCGTGCGTGCGTGCGTGCGTGTTGCGTCCGTCCGTGTGTGTAGGGGAGAGGGGGTGAGAGCGAAGAAGGGGAGAGAGCGTCTGGATCAAGGGGTTGTTTGCATGGGAAACGAAAGTAAGACTGTTAGTTCTGACCTAGCAGTTTTGGTGAGACAGACATATGCAACGAGGTACGTACGAAAACGCTGTCGGGGACCCGAAAAGATGGGTCCTTGGTCCTCATACTTTTCGCGATAACGATAGGGAGAAGAACTCGACAGCTTTTGGTCTCACCTAAAAGTCTTGAGCACCTCATCAAAGATAATCTAGGAACCTTAAACGGCACAAAATCTCACAAAAAAATCCGCTTTATCGCTGGAAAAATGGGTCTTTTTTCATAGCCAGTGTTTACATGAGGAGAAATGCTCACTTTGAAAGTGATTTGGAGACTCCGCAATGATTTCGCCGAGAATGTTCCGCAAATGAGCTCTAAAATACCTCCCCCTCGACTTGTGAGGCGATGTTTGAGAGTGGAATAAGTAAGGAAGGTAGAACAACCCCTTAATTTACTCTCAGCTGTTACCACATGTGTACAAAGACTAAGGGCCACCTACCCACAGCACTTTTACTCGACACTTTATGGCTATGTATTTTAATGTACATGGCATTGTTATGAAACATCAATTTTTAAACCCTAACAACATTTTTCTTAACTTTTGCGATAACGTTCCCTTCCCGAGACATTGCTCATGTGTTACAGTACGTGATTAGCACTACGTCCTCGTACTTGAAGTCCTTTTCCTTGAGGACAACGTTGTTGTCGCTGAGTCTATAAAGGGACAGTGTGTGTTTGTGCCGTGACTACCATCCGCCTGTCGAGATGGCTCCCAAGGCTTTTGACGTCTTCCACGTCCCCCGCGTCTTCCAAGTCTTGCCAGCTCCCCAAGTCTTCCACCGCGGCCTCGTCCCTTGTGGCAGACACTTCACGTTGCTCCGACTGGTACGCGGTAGAGGATGGTGGACGACCAAGCGCAAATGTCTCTTTGGGGGAGGGGGAGAGCACGTAGATGTTCAGCTAGGTGGTATTTAAATTTTCACCCCTTTTTCCACACATGTACTGAATGAAATCTGAGCCACAGACAAAAAAGACGCATAAATCAGCAGGTTCTCTTTCTCTCCCTTGGCTTCTTAGGATAATGTCCCCCCCGCCAATGGAAACATTCGTTGTTTCTTTCAGCTGACAATGCTGCATATTTCAAAACTAAACACCGAAGTCAACAATATTAAATGTGCAGCGCCAGCGACACCTTAGCTCTCGGTCCCGCTGTGTGCTGTGCAATCACACCCTATTAATTGTTGAAGCAGAGTAGTTTGAAAAGGAGCAACGTAGGACTTAATTTTTCCAGCTTTAGATGCTGCGCACGCTTCAATTAAGAGCTTATTTTCTGCTAACGCTTCTTGATGACCACGTCATCAAATGTCTATATAGACCCTTCCCTCCAGTCTCTCCCCACCTGTGATATTAGAAGGATTCAAATTTCTTTAGCCTGCATTTTTAGATGTCTGAGAGGGGTGTCTCTCTCACTCCAGAACCTTTTGAATACAATTTTGGACAAGTGTTGATAAAGTGAAAGTTTACTCCCGTCCACTTTACACGCAGAACCTGAGAAAGCTGAAGTGTGAACAATGGTGGACTTCGTTAGGAAAAAAACCCGATGCTTTTAGAAGCTACAAGAGTTGTTGTCTGTAAGGTGGAATAAAAAATCTCTCCATAGCTAGCTAAAATGAAATGTGAACGAGACAAAGAACCAATGACAGAAGAACCATCATTTGTGTGTGTGGTGGAGGAAGTATATACGGACGTTGCTGTGTATACGAGGGATGAACTGCCCCCTTCAACGACCCCCATGGCAACAACGACAATGAAAAGAAAGACTTTAAAAGTCTTATTAGGCGTTGCAAAAAAAAAAAGGAAAACGTTGCAACTGCGTAGTTTGTCTGCTTTTGTAGGTGGTTGCCAGTCAGTCACGTAGCAGTTCAAACGTGGAAATGACGAACGAGATGTGTGTCAACTTTAGCAGCAGCAGATTTGTCATTTCCACGTAGGAAATCGCTTTTGCGGAAACCAACAAACAACTGCTAGCCCAGATCTCACTCGCCCACTCCTTCCCCCCCCCCCCGCTCCCCTTGTTTCTTTCCCTCCCCTCCCCTCCCCCCTTCCGTGAAGCACGCAGCAAGAGGGAAGAGAGCGAAAACACGCGCTCAGACGAGACCGGGGAACGACGAGGCGAAGAGCACATAATCAGGTAGATGAACTCGGGCAGTGGAACAGCCAATCAGAACCGCGTCCGAAATTTGCTGCCAGCCAATCGTCGCGACAGCGGCAGTGCCGGGGCCGGGCAGGACGAGGCCGACTCGGCCGGAGTCACCAAGAAGTGTAGCGGCAGCAACAGCAGCAGCTTCGAGTGGCTTTGGATGAACGGGAGACATCCAAACACGTACACTCTGAGCCAAAAGAAAAGGAACGAGCATGGTTGATGCCAGAGGAGGTGAGGTTGCTCAATGGCGTGAGCGATGCGGTGAGTGAGTGGTCAATGTTCATGCTCCCGTCCACTTGATCGACTGGGACAAGACCAAAGCCTCTCCGGGATTTCTGCCTCCGATTGTACCGTGTGTGCGCGCACGTGTGTGTGTGTGTGAGGGAAACTGTTCGCTCTCTCGCCGCGAAGAAAAGGAACATGCAGCAGCAGGCGCTGCCTCTCCACTTGGTGGAGATGGGATGCATGGCGAGAGCGATCCAAGAAGAAGAAGAAGGAGAGGGAGAAGAAACCTTCAGTTCTCCGTTGTTTGTCACTCCGGCAACACCCGTGATTCCGACCGACCAAAAGTTCTAGTGTACTCTAACTTTCACTTTGGTGTGGACGACGGAAAAAACAAGCTTGGATTTTTCTTCTCCGCCGAGTTGTTCTGGGCGCAGCAGCAGCCGTTTTTGCAGGAGCGCATGCACACTAGCGTTGTTAAAGGGAGCGGCGCTCTCTCGCCTTCGCTCGTCCGTCCCCCACTCACTAGTCGCTCTCTCGCGCTTTCAGGCAACGGACGCTCAGACTCCTTATCCTTCTCTCTCTCGTTGCCCCCGTCCTCCTCCTGGTGTCCTTGGCATTGACAGTGAGCTTCGGTCCGTGAGCGCGAGTAAGTGTAGCAGCTAAAAGTCTCTGTGTGTGCTCTCCGGAGCCAACTCTAACGGCTAAAATAGAAGAAGTGTGATGTGATACCAATAGACGTCGTGGTAGCAAAAGTGCCTTGAAGAACAGAGAGAGAACGAAAAAAAGCAATCATGTCTTGGAAGGAGAACAAGGTTCGACTATTCTCTCTGGAGGAGGAAAGACTGCTTACGGGGAAAAAGCAGGACCTCTTGTTGCTCGCCCCCACCTCCTTGGATGCGGTCCCTACCAACAGCACTGCCGGCGCAGTCACTGCCTCGTTTGCCAAGGCCTCCTCCGCCGTCACCGTCACAGTGACGAGCGCCGCGGAGCAACAACTGACACCTCCGCCGCCTCCACCTTCCCTGCTACAGCCCCTGCATCCCATCAAGCTCGAGCCATGCTCCATGTCGCCGGTGACGACGGTGTTGCGGCAGCAGGCGTCGCCCAACTTGATGCCGCCGCCGCCTCCACCACCCCCACCGCCGCCACCGCCGCCACCGCCGCCACCCCCGTCGGCTCAACAGCCACGAACACCAATTTCTCCCCCCACTGGTGTCTCCTCCACATCATGCGACGAAACTTTTGCCTCGAATGACCGTTCCGACATAGGTAAGAGGAGCGCCCAACTTACACGCAGTCTCAGTATTGTGCGCAATCTGCACGCACGTCCGTTCATTCAACCAAGGTTTCTCAAATAACGACTCATACGCGCCAGACTGACGTGAACTTAGCATGTGGTGCATACCGAATCCTACATGGCGTCGTCATTGACGTGTGAGTAACCAAGCCTGCATCTGCATATACGAGCTAGCTATGTACACAGTGCATGTTCATTGTTGTTGTTGTCATATCATCCAAAGAGGCAACAGCAGCTGCCAATGCTCCAACATCCTCTCACAGGAGCCTCCATCCAAGCACTGAAGAAGGGGCTCACTAGCAGTACTAGCACACCGTTGGGGTGAAACTCCCGGCCAGCGTCTTTTTTGGCGGGCGCGCACTCCCTCCCTCATCTTTTCTCCTTGAACTTCGTCGTCTCGCACACGTGGGTCAGTCACCTTACGTAGCAGAGCTCCGGGACGGAGATAAACACTCCACTGGGGAAGCACAACAGTCTGGAATGGAGCTGCCGGCGAGCGTTTCATGCCCGCACGCACGCGAAATGTGAATATACCACGCTTTATGTAATAGAGTCTGCAGCGGGCGCACTTGCTACATGTGAATGCTCACGTATGCACATGTGGGGATTTTCGTTAAAAGTTCTGAACTTGTACATGACACTTATGAGTTACAACAAACAGAAAATGCCACATTAAGCGGGAGGAGAGTGTCCCAAACCTGATTTAACACAGCGGCCGGGCAGTTACATTGCCGGTCCCCTGACCCAGAGAGACATAGGTAGTGGGAAGATACTGATGGTTGCTGCGTACACTGAGCGTACACATATAACTCGTACGCGTTGCTCCCTTTTAGCTTGAGATTGCCATGTAAAATGTAGGTCCCTCTCTATTGGATCAACCTCCCTTCAAGAGTTATATCATTCAGGCTGATTACTATCAGAGGCATACAATAACGTATGTTGCACGTGCAGACTTCACGGGTCTATACAACGTGATCCCAAAGTAGCTGTATAGAATCTTCTTGGATGTATTTCAACTGCCCACGAATGGCTTATTCTTTATTTGGGCCCATTTTAAAGGCCCTTCATATTTTCACATCTAACTGTTACAGAAACGTTTAGGGCACAAAGTTCCGTAGTTCCTGCAAGACCAGAATTTTGAAAAAAGATGACCTTAAAAAGTTTCAAAAGCTCAACTTGCAAAAAGTCGGTGACTTTCTTGTCATTTCTTCAGCTTCCCAACAATGAACAATGACACTACCTTTACAAGTGAAGACAATGGCGCTGGATGCGTAACTTAGGAAAAGAGGGGGGGGGACTGCCTCGAAAACAATGTCTTGCCGTTTCGAAGGCAAATTGTATGGAAGGGCCTGAGATATGCCTACTATAATTTTCCCTTGATTGCCTTGAAAAAAAAAGAGCCCAAGTGAAGGATAATCCGTACATAAACAGCTGAGACACATCCAAGAAGGTCTGGCAGCCACTTCTGGCATATTTGAGAACAATGCTGACGTTACTCATTCCATATGCCTCATCCAAGTTCATTCGAAGTGGCCTTAATGTCCACAGAAGGCCACACATCCCAATCTCCACGGAGGACTTGGCAGCTTTGACCATTCGTTGAAAAGCGAATTGACGATGTGATGAAACTCATGCGCCTCCCAGTACGTCCAATACTGTCTTCCACAAGCTCTGCACACGTGACCCTTTCTGAAGTGCTTGTCCACTTGAGGATGCAATAGAGGTTCTTGCTTCGTACGTACAGTACTTGTATTTCCCAAAGAACCACTCCAGTCCACACATGCGGTCGCCGTTACGCATCTTTGATCTCTCGTCCGTCCTTCTTCCCTCTTCCTGTTACACACACGTAGGCCAAGGGCATTTTTCCTCGCTCAGAGCTTCGCGCACTGCAGTAGGAGGCGACCGATAGAAATGAAACTCTCTCCATCGCCTCCTTGAGGCTTTGTGCCAGGGACATTTGCTTGGCAGCAGCAGCACCACCACCACCAGAGGGGCCAGCGGTATGTACATAGCCCTAGCCTTGTCCCGATTTCCTCCATTGCATCACACCAACGTCCGTACGTACTAGGTAAGACGAACTGGAGCCATTTCTGCCTGGAAACGGCACTTTTCAAGGCCGCGCAGCCGACGCGGCCGACCGAGGGGGTAAAAGAAGTTTCGCCAGTCTAGTAGGAGTAGCAGTTGTGGAAGTAAGTGATGGTGTCGATCAGGAGCAACGAGGAATAGAAGACAAGTACGAATACTAAGTCAGTGTCTGTGTCAGACACTGTTACAGTGCCAGACAGAGGAACCGAGACGTTGTGGCGCATGGCGGAAAAACACATTTTTAAAGCGTATTTATTTACCAAATGTCTCCCATCCGTCTGAACGACTGTGCTACCGCTGCTGCTCCTGCTATTCCTCACTTGCATAAAGAGGAAGGGGTTGCAGGTTGTCAAAGTGGCAATGACGGATACCGAAGAAAATCTAGGTAAGCTTGCTCACGTGTATGAAACTGTCAAATCAGCATACAGTACAGAAGGATAGTACTGCGTGACTGACAAGTGCAGTCGTCTTAAGTAGGCAACACGTAATGTTAACATGGGTCCTATTGCATACCAAGTTATTGCATAAGCTGGTCGGCACCGAATGTCCCAGAAGTCGCTGTGTACAGTAGGTGGAGGCAAAAGTGCACAGCAGCGTAGGGGGGACACCCGGTAGGGATTTGACGAGACGAGGAAACTTCACCTCCTTCGTCGGGGACAGCTGTCTCGTCTCTACTTTTTCTGGTTGGGGCAAGTGTCGCATGTACGTCCTTATGTATGCGTGTACTGTATGTAGTACGCACGCAAAGTACGTAGCATGCGCGTATGTTGTCAGGGGAAGGGGTGAATCATCCGTTTATATCGATCCATTCAAACGGGGTGTACGCAGTGGGGGGAGGGAGGGAGGGAGTTTTGCTCAGTAGAACTAGGTTACACAAAGAAAGAAAAACCGTTTATGGTGCTGCTTTTTTCATTTGCTAAAACTTGACAACTAGGAGAGGACGAAGAATTTCTGTCCACTCCAAGGACTTCTTGTGATCTTGGGACATCCTTCGAATGTAAATGCCGAAGCCAGGCCCAGGTGAAACTTTTTCCTTTCATCATTTACGACGTCACAGTTCCTTTCGTACGCTCTCGCTAACTCTTGCGCATGCACGGGACGATAGTTTTGGAAAGCGTTGCAAGATCGTGTGTGCGTCAAAAAAACGGACACGGCGACTGCGTATTTAGCCCACCACAGCCTGAGACAGATCTTTTCCTCACACACGACCGAATGGCGTCGGCGTCTGGCCTCAACCTTCGTCCGTCTGGGTAAGCAGGGACGGAAAAAGAAGCTCTCTCGCCGCGTTTTCGCTGACGGCCGACGCCTCCCCTCTCTCTCGTGACCCTGAAAACTCTCGAGGATAGGGAGAGAGAGAGAGAGCGTGCGTGTGTGCGTGCGTGAGTGAGTGAATGCGTGCAAGAGAGAGAACGAGCGAGCGAGCTGCTCTATCATCGATAGCAGCAGTTGCACTTTTGCCGTGCTCTCGGGAACTTGTCCTCGGGCACTGGACGACCTCGCTGCTCGTGGACGGCCTCTCGGTGTAGAGAGAGAGAGAGAGCGAGACCGAGCGAGCCAGCGAGAGAGACAGCGAGAGAAATGTCCTCTTTTTCCTTCTCCTCCTCCTTCGGCTGATCAGTGTCGTGCTCGCCGCCTGATTCTCCCTCGCCGCCATGAAGCGCGTCAAGTACGCTGCCGTCAAGGTGGAGGGCCAGCAACAATCTAGTCATTCGCAGATAGTCAACAGCATGCCGGCCAGCGAGGTTCCGGAGGTGCCCACGGGCAGGACAGTTCTGGGTATGCTAAGCCCGCACTTAGTCTCATTTGCAAACGTTAGCATGTCCTCAGCTATGAAATAGTTTCTTCTCCTTGTTCTTCTTCTTCTTCTCTCTCTAGTTGAGGCAGCAGTCACATGAACTTGAAAAAGAGCGCTCAAGGCCAACCTCTTATAAACAGTAGTGCGAGTAGGAGGAGAGAGGGCCTTTTTTCCAAGTCAGCTGCTCCTGCTGTTTCTCTGCCTCTACAAAAGAGGTCAGGCAAAACTGGTTTTGCAAAAAGCCTCCTTACTCTAGAATTTTTTATTTGGCACAACTATATGCATTGTCTGTTTCACTGCATAGACTTGTTGGCTTTTACTCTTTTTTCCTGCTCTAATTTTGACAACGCCTGTGCCGAGCCTCAGTTGTGACTTATCGCAGTGCAGCCACTTGCCCTTGAAAATGGACGATACATACGGCTCGTATGTACTCATACGAGTTGGCTAAAAAAGAGAAGATAAGGTGAAAGGGAGACTCGAATATCGAGCATGACTTAGCAAAGACTTCATAAATGGTGTAAGAAGTAGTGAGCAAAACTCAAAGTTCCAGAATGCAATGTTCCATTTTCATCACTACGCCTGATGTGACGCTCTCGGTGAGCATTCATTTGTGTGCGACTAAAAGAGAGGATGCCATGAATGAGGTACCTGTGTGTACATGATCCTCGTACATACACACAGCAGTGGTATTAACGATGAGAAACATGAGACGCAAATATCTGGACCATGTGCTAGATCGGCGATTTCGTTTCTTTTGTTCAGAACCTTGAACATGATAAGTTGCTTGCTGCCTAATGTGCTCAGAGAAACCCTGTCAAAAGAAATTTGACCACTGGCTGAAGCTTGTTCTCCGGTGGGGGCAGAAAAAAAGGTTTCAAAATATTCGAGAGCATGCAGAGCAGTTCACGCATTGAAAAGAAAATTCCAGAAGTGTAGGCAGGATATCTTATCGGTCGACCCCAACTTTGACCAGAGCTCCTACCAGGTCTGTCCCCCTAGTGTCAAAGTTGAAGAAGGCCTTACGAACATTGATTAACGTCTGTCTCTCTTTTCTCCTTTCCAGAATTTGACGGCAACGATCAAGTCCTCTGTCGGGTGTGCGGAGACAAGGCCTCAGGGTTCCACTATGGAGTCCATTCATGTGAAGGCTGCAAGGTAAGAAAGAGTCGTAGCTGCTGCGGTTGCATAGTTGGCGACAATTGTTGTGAACAATTATGCATAGTCCGTTACGTAGTTCATGGCCTTGTTTTGAAGGCCAAAGGAGTACGCGAGGCAACGGCCTCTTTCAAGGACGAAACCAGGGGAAGGGAAAGAGCTGTTATCGACGAAAATGTGTTTGGCCCGCCCCGCGCCGCCTCCTCTGCCACGTTCTCTGTCCGGGCTGCTGCCTCCCTCCCCGCGCTTCATGAAAGAGCGATAAAATAGGCCCCTCTCACCCTTGGTGTACGAACTGTACGTAAAATGTACACCTCCATGAGCTGTGCATATATCAGTGGAAGCATCAACTGTAGCATGAAGTCATGAAATGGCCGCGCAGCCGCAAGCAACAACAACAGCAACGTTGCACATCAAAAGACGTCTTCTCTGTTTTTCCCTTGGAGATTTCCTTTATTGCACTGTCCGCTCAAAAATAAATCTCTCATTTTTTTTCCTTCCTCCTCTCTGACATGACCATAGTACAACCGGGCCCAGCAAGTGTGTGCGTGCCTTTCCCATGTAGTAATGCGGAGGAGGCCGATTGCCTACTGACCTTGATATTCTCCTAGAAAGAGAAAGCCCTGCTGCCTCCCAAGGCATGAGAGAGCTGGTTTTTCAAGGTCAACGCTTCTCCTCCTCTCAACATCTGGAGGGAGAAGCTAGAGAAAGAAGGGAATTCTGAATTAAAGCTGTACTTCGCTAAATGTGTGCTTTCGGTATGCTTAAATATTATATCACATACATGGTGTACGTTGGCGACATTGAGCAGTGCACATTGGTCGACATAACTCAGTAGTATCTGGGGTACGTCTAGGAGGATTGTTCAAATTGTTCTGCCCCTGGCCACACCGCTGTGGAAGCGTTTTAGTTGAGCGAAAGTTATTTTTTGGCACAGTGTGGCTGCTATACCTTATGCGCCGAGTTACACGGCAATAAGGAACTCCGGACCTTTCTCACACACTCCCCGCTTAGCCTGCTGCCTGATAGAGACGACGGCGATGGTCTTTCTTTCTTCGCCAAGGTCAAACCAGACCTTTTTCAGACAGACTCGCTGCTTAGGCCTCTTTGGCTGCCGTCAAGGCCGCTGCCACCCAGCAATAGCCTTTCACTGCACACGTATGGAAGGAGAAGGCCCACCGATGGCCTTGTCAGAGGAGAACCCAAGATAGCAAGGACATGTGCCTACTGTAAAATCAACTCACCCTTTCGCGTTATTTGTCCGGCCTCCGTTGCTTGCCCCTAAGCCGCATTAAGGTACCTACTGTGCAGTGGTAAACATGTCCGAAAAGTGTACTTATCCAGAGGAACTTGTTGCCGCTGTTACGTGTGTGTCATTTGATGGCTCACATGGCACAGTAAGGATTAGCAAGGCAACAACGCTTTCATTGCACAGAAGACCTAGTGACAGTGACACGGAAAAAGAGTCTGTGCCATGATAAAATAGTTAACTGTTTTGTGCAGCACGAGCTTGTACGCACATAACACTAGCGACTAAAGATAGAATCGCTTATCTCGTGATTGCAGATTTATTAAGGAACCCGTACCTTCGTACTACAGCATAATTAAATGTCGAGCATGTCTAGGTGGGCCCCGAGAACACAATCACTCACACTGACGATTTTGGCGCCCGAGCTGCGCGTGCACACACACGACCGGGTCCATGCAGGCTTTCCCCACCTTGACGGCATTCAGCAGGCGGCTCGACCTTGAAAGAAGTTGCTCCCCCCTCCCTCAAACTATATTCTCTCTTCTCCGTGCTTTCTGCTTTTCCTGGCTAGGCCTACGTGCTAGACTTTGTGGGGGCGCGCGTAGGCCTACCGTACTCCCCAGGCTGTAATGCAAGTGAGAGATGTCTAACGCATCCGCCTGACTGAAGGAGGGAGAGGAGGGAGAAGGAGGCAGCGCCAACAGCAGTGTCAACAGCCGAGTTGAAGGACATGTTCACCAGTGCTGCCACATAGTACTGTTTAGTTTCTATGCCTCGACTGTTTTAATAGCCTCCAGTGCAGTTCAGCGTGCACGGTCACGGTTTGCTACGAAAAAAGCGCATTAGTTTCTCAGTTCGTTAGTAGAACTGGCTGCTGAAAACTCGATTATGATACGTATGGTGTTTCATCACCACGACCACCATTGCCTTCAAGGCTGCACCTTTCTTTCGTCAAGGCCTAATGAAAGCAGGAGGCTTTTCACGCCGAGACCTTCAAGGCCATCGCGGTGACCTTCAAGGACAATACCGATACCTTTGTACTTTGAGCACGAAGCTACGTGAAGCCTATTGTGTGTGTGCTTGTGTGTACGCGTTGTACGCATATAAGCAGGTACTTTGTCGCCTTCATGCCTCTGCATGTAGTTAAATATCCACCACTGCCGATTGTTACTTAGGTGACGGACGTGAAGTATGATAAAGATACATCTGCGTGTAGTAATGATGAAAAAAGTTAGGTATTTCTTCCACCCAGGCATGTCACGTTGGGCAACAAAATTCTCTTGAGAACGGCTCCGCCTTATCTAAAAATTGTCGACCTTGATTATGTCTGAGTTATATTATTTGCACCGACGAAGAAGTCAAAACTTGAACCTACTTCATACAATACAAAGTTGGGTACGTGCGTGTACGACAGACAGACAGACAGAGATGAGACTTCATCGCGTGACAAGTCAAGTGTAAACTTAGCGGAGGAGGGAAGGACAAACAGAACATTTTTAGTTTCACACAAAAAATTCGTGGTATAATCTCGATGTGTGCTGGTCACTCACTCAGCCACTGAGGTCGTCGTCGTCGTCGTCGTCGTCGTCGCTTTCCTCGCTCCCCTGAACAGATTCAACAGTCAGTGGGGCATTTGGGCCCAGAGCCAAACTGGGCAAGGCCCTACTAGTTACGCAACCTTCTTTTTCCTTTGTCGTCTGTATGTTTGCCTGCACGCACATGGCGAAGAACAGAACGAGGGTAAAAAAAAATACATAGAACCTGTCTGACTAGTGAATGAGCAAAATGGCCCCATCAAACACTTGTAACACGCGAGCTTGTACAATATGCTAGAAAAGTCAGTCATCTCAAGAGGCCATGACTGGTGATCCACACTGCACTCGCCGTTGACCTTGGGAGAAAGAAGCATACTTGTCCGGTAGCTTCTTTTTTTCTGGAGGAGGTGCGTGAACGTTGTGAAAAACTTGACTGGCTCTAATTTCTTACGTTAACGCTTTCCCATGAGTATGTGAGCATTTTTTGATCTATGAACGTTATTCTATACACAAGAAGTTGCTACAGTTGTGAAACTGTGAAACTTTTTGCTCAAATTTCTTAACGTGTCACTCATGACTTATTAAAAGACTGAGTCGACCTGGGGTGAGCGTCTGTCTGTCTGTTCGTCTGTCTGTGGAAGAATGAGAGACAGAAAAATGCGATTCTGATGACGGAATGCCTTGAAAATCCTCTTCATGGGTCTGTCTTCTGTGCCTCATCTTCATAGGCTCAATCTGCCAACTGTGTTGCCTAACACAAAACTTCTGCAGGGCGCGTATGTCGAGCCCCTGGAAACCATCATGGAGGGTGAGTGAGGCCACATGGAGGCCTTAACTTGTCCAAGCATGCAGTATTGGATAATTTTGATGCTTTTCTAGCAAATTCGGGACGACCAATGTAATGATTCCATTGACCTCACTCCTCTATATACATTTGAATGACTTTTCTGGGCGTTACATAGACCGGCAATTTTTATTCAGTGTTTGGACCAAAGTTAAAGTCCTACTACGTTTTTCACTGCTACAACGCCGTTTGAAACGCGCGATCTTCCATATCAAGTTTGGGCAATGTTTTTCACCTTGCCACCCTCATTTGTGCGGCATCAATGAATAACATCCCGACGGAATCCGTCCTCACCTTTGGTAATTCCATCGGTTTCAAATCGACCCCAATCTGTCAGCACTGAGGACATTTTCAATGCGGTCGAGGGTCAGGGGTCACCGGCCCCTCAATCGCTATTTTGGGGTTGGGGCAGACGCAACCATGGATTCCCTGGTCCATAATTATCTAAGAGCGGAGGAAAAAGAAAAAAAAAGAAGCAGGTGCGCAAAGTAACGGGATCCTTGAGCGGCAACGGAAGTTTCTCTCTCGCTCGCTCACTCGCTCTCCTGTGCCTTGGCGCAGATGACACCAAAAGCCTGGACCAAAATCCAGCTTGCCGGATTGCGCGATCTCCCTGCGGGAAAAATGAGACGGACGCTGGCGGTTCATTGTTCCAATTATAAGCAGCAGATGTCATGCACGGAAGAGGGGGGGGGAGGAGGATGTCGCAGAACAGCAACGTCACGGTGCAGTCCGCCTACACGGACGTCGACGTGGACGACACTTGTTCCTTGGCATTTCTTATGCACAGCTTCCCCATCCCCTCTACTTTTTACCCCCCACTTTCTTTTTTGCTTCTGCTACTACGATTACTACGACGGAGCAACGAGTCAGAGTCGTATCATACAGAAATTGATTTTTTGCCCCCTCTTCCTCTTCGCCGCCGCTGCCGCAGCAGCCCCAGTAAAAAAGTGGCTAGACGTTTTTTGCTCGTCTGATTCCTCTCGGTGTTCTTGCTGTCCCACTTTTCTCTTTCTCTCTCTCTCTCTCTCTCCAGACTGCCCAGCCGGAGTTTAGCATACACCTTGAAGAGCTCTTTAAACTCCCTGTTCCAGCCTGTCTTCGTCATGGTTGCTGCTTCCTGGCTAAACATCTTCTCTGAAGACATTATTGTCCATGGGTACAGACATGCTAGTACTTTTCTTCTGGTCTGATCACTACCTCCATGGGCCAGACAGCTTTCTCTCTCTCTTTCCCCTCCCTTTGTTGGATATCCGTCTTAGTGAGGCACCAGGTCATTCAACTTTCCTTTCATTCAAGCTTCAGAAGTCCGCCTATAGAGGGCGGTAGCAGACAGCTGAGGGCCAGACGGCCATGCTGCAGCGCCAAATTGCTCCCCTGGCGGCGAGATGTTGAACTAGCCCCTCTCTCGAGTATGAGTCACATTCAGCCAAGCTGACACATGATTTGCAGTGCGTTACACACGTATCTCAACGGTGGAGAGGTAGAAAATATGTGATTCGCCGAAAAATCCGGTCTGTAGAAGCAGGATGGCGCGAAGTTGATGTGAGCCTGTGACTGTGCATATCAACAACTTCTGAGTTCAAAATAGAAAACTTACACAACACATTTTGTGCTGTGTGGAACCGTGTGGGTCTGGGGGGAAAGGCCAGATTTGTGAGTGGATGGCATTTTTCCACTCTCTCTGTATAAGCACATTTACCCAAAAGCAATGACGTAGATACGGATTCAGTGTAGTCCACAGACAGATTTGGAAAGTGCGAACAAACTTGTTCGAATGTACCAATCAGGGCTGAACTTGTCCTCCCCGTTCTTTCATGACAAGGCATTGTTTATACAGTGGAACCTCCTTTAATAAATAATTGCCCTATAAGCATAATTACCCATTCTCTCTCATGTAAATATTACCCGCAAATCCTTCAGGAGATTCCACGGCATTCCACAATGCAATGTTGTGACCGACTTGCAAATGAGCCCATTTCTACACAAGGTCAACGTTTACCAAGCATCAAGGCGCCCAACCATGTGTATTTTTCAGACTAAAATCGCATATTTAGTGGCAACTGCACTGTCGTACGTAACCCAAAAGTAAAATCCTTTTGCACAAAGGGCTAGAACGCAATTTGGCTCGTGTGGTGGAACTAAATGTGCCCCCAAAAGCTTCTGTTCCAATAAAAAGAAGGGGTAGAAGCCACCCCCGGACAAAACAGGAGCTGCAGCGACACGTTAGGGACGTGACAATTTTGCATCATAATCCCAAACATATAATTTAACATCATTAATTTACTCAGTCGTGTCAGCTTCCGCTGAACTTTTTTTTCTCTCCTCCTCCTATCGTTACGGATGGCAAAATTGTCACCCATAGAGAGATTTGTCATGCGCCACGCATGGCAAAAAAAATGGGCCAGCCAGTCAGTCACCTCCAGCTCGTCCAGACAAATTCCTTATCCCAGTCATCTCGCTCCCTTTTCTCTCTGCACCCACAAAAAGGGGCCTTTTTTGTGCAGTGACGTAAAAACGTATCTAATGAAGAGACAGACGGACTGACGGGGGTAGGGAGAGAAAAGGCGCGCGTGTGTCTGGCCAATAAGGAGGACAAAAAGGTGCAAAAAAGGGGGAGCTCCATATCGAGGTCACAGCAAAAAAGTCTTATATTTTTCCCATTGAAAAACAAAAAAAAAACAAGTCTAGCCAAGGAGGAGAAGGACTTTTCTCGAACAACACTTACGACAAAGAACTTTGTCCTCCGCCACAGTGACTGTAGCTGACGTGCATTTTCGTCTGTTTTTTTTTCCTTCCTCTATCTATGCACGTGCGAGCGACTTTAACCCTTTAATAGAGAGAGAGTAGGACTTGCGGACTTTTTTTTCTTTCAAAGCTCGTTCCTTCGCTCACCCCTCGTTTCTGCCAGGAGTGAGAGTTTTGCTAATGTGCATGCGTTGGTTTTTCTTTCTCCTTTGCGGCGTCCTTGCCCTCAGGATCCTGCGCCCAGGACACAAAGATTTCCTCTTCTACAGCTACTCCAGGGTCGATGAACTCGCAGCCGCCCGCCTTGCACCAGACCGCGCGCGTGAGCGCGCGCTAGTGGATGCACGCGTGTGCATCGCATGTAATCAGGGAGAAACCCTACTTGCTATTCATACTTACTGGAGTACATAAAGCAGACAACTGGAGTGAGGGGGGGGGGAGTAAAGTTTTCTGCTCGTTTTGTCCAAATCGTGTCTCAAAACGCACCTTGAAAAAATATTTTCTCTTTTTTTTTTCTCCTGCTCTCAACTTTCCCTTCCCTACTGAAATTGACGCACTCAGCGGGTGAAAGATTTCTCCTCCTTCCTCAGACTGCCTCGGCATGATCACTAACGGCTGTATATTCTATTTAGTAAATACTCTACTGCTGCATCCTTCAATGGCTTCCGGCAGAGCTGTACTTTATTTATTTATTTTTTTGCTCAGAGGCTGGCGCTGTACATATCCATGGTGCTCCAGTTGGGGATTAGCGACGAAGCTTCTCACTGCAGCAACGTCGTGGCTCATACTGCATGATGATGGCGACTGGACAGAACTGATGTGAACTGACGTGCGTTTTCTGCTGCGAAAAGGCTGCGGTTTCTGTTGCCACCGGGTGGAGTCCGGGGTTTTGCAACTCTTCGACCAGTCTCTCCAATCCACCCGGTGGAATCATTCCTACATACCCATTTCTCTAGAGAAATCGCAAGAATGCAAATTGGGTCCTTGAAACTGCGAACTCTTGCAGACTTTATTGTTCTCACTTCTGCTCGTCTACTTTCTTCTGCTATCGTCAGTTTCCCTTTTCTTTTTCTCCCCCTCATTCGTCGTCGTCGCCGTCCCCTTTTTCTCGCTCTACCGCGAGTTCATTGCCCTCATGACCTAGTGGGGTAGAAATAGTGTACGTGTACATACATAACTGCAGCGGACTTTGACGTCACCTAAAAATAAGAGATACGCTCGAGGCAAATCCTGCATTTGCAGTGCACAAACAGTGCATGTACACTGACAGACATGGGTACACGTCCACAAAATGTGTGCGCACACGACGTGCACGCGTATGTATAATACGTGTGACATTCAGATATAGACAGGTACATGTAGCGCAGTAACATTTTTCTGCAACAAAATTCATCCCATGTTGTCTCACTTTGCAGAGATCCAGACTTGATTCCCTTCTTGTCATCCTGTCCAACGTCTTTTTACTAATTTTAGGAAGTAAAAAAGCAAAAAAGTTACATCCACCTTCGATGATTCCACTTTTTGTGACTGATCACTGACTGCAAGCTGCTCGTCTTGTCCGTACATAACGTACAATGCGTCTTTGTTTCCCACTTTTTGCAGACCGGCCAACTTTGAATCTCCGATTGTGACGAACACAAAAAGTCATTGCCTTAAGATGGGTTGAATGACCCCTTCTTTCATCCCCCTACTGAGAAACCGCGTGCATAATTCAGGCCGCCGACAGCATTTTTCTCGCGGTGCTTGAAAAAAACATCTCGAAGCTTGAAAGAAGTCTCAATCTGTCGAATCAAATGTGTCAAATTCATTCGTGACCTTGTTTTACTCGGAGAGACATCGGAGGGGAGTTTCGAATGAAGTCTTGCTCTGAGTTTGTTTACCACGTGCGTGAGCAGAAAAAGAAAAGGTCTGCTGACCTTGTGTCATAAGTACGTGCACTTGTGTGTTCCTAATAACGTAATGGCACGTTCGGGAGCGCGTCTTAATGCGCACATGAGACGGTGACGTAAGCAGATTTGGGTCATGCAAAGGGATTGTAAGGGGGACGAGCAAAGTTTAGCCTCGAAAGTTCTGGCTGGCGTGACCGAAGCCTCGCAGCCTGACTGCGTTAGAAAGTAGTCCACTTTTCGCCGGGGTTGCCATTAGTTTTGCGAAGTACGTAGAAGGCGCTGACTGGCCAGAAGGCAGGCCCGGCCTCGCTTGTGGGATTGGGGAAAGGAGTCTGGCAGCTGTCCGCCGACTGCACGGGCAGCGGCCTCTGCTCCTGTGTGCTACGTACGTACGTAAATAGGACAAGAGAGGCAGGCGGAGTTCAGTGACCTCGCCTCTAAAGAGGACACAGACGAGAGGCAAGTGAGAGCGAGCATGCCGTATGACCAAAAAACAAACAAATGGAGCGCTCACCAGGGAGCAGAAGTTAGAGGTCAACAAGTGCTTCTACACCAGTTCGCACAGCTTTTGCTGGCACGCACTGCATAGCGAGGGATTGAAGTACGCATTAGTGCAGTCTTGTTGTCGAAGCTGACATCATGTCTCTATCTGTGTCATACATAGTCACTCGTTCAAGAGCACGCACGCAACGAGATTGAGACGACCCACACAGTTTTCTTCGTAGTTTCACACTGTACAAGTCTAGAATTCATATCTAGTGTCACATTGTGCAGGACAGGACACTTATTGCGACGCACCTAAAATTGTGCCTCCCCCCCCTTCACCTCGGAATGAATATTAATAGTACTGATAGGATGAAAGATGCGCAGACGCAGGCATTTACTGAATCCTTTGCATTCACCTACTTTCAATTTCTTCCGGGTTTTCGAACTTTCCCCGTGAAAATATGTAGCGTTGCTCCACTTCCTAGAAGTACGTCGGAGTAGCATGAAAGTACTTTCTACTGAAAAAAGAGTACGTAGGAGACACTGTACGTGTACCTATCCCACATATCATTTTCGTGTAACATGTTCAAGTTGACGCCTTATTTTTTTTTTTTTTTGCACGAGTAAGCTTGAGTTCAGCGAGGTGCAGCTTGGTTGGTCTGTCCTACTTCTAGCATTTGCCATAATCTAGGCCTCCTCTAGGTCTGCCACCCAGCCGTGCTCGCTCTGTGTCCCTCCTTTCTACTCAGCTCAGGCTGGAGGGCATTGAACGGCCGAAAGGAGGCCTGATTCCAGCAGAGAGAGAGGGAAAAAAGAGAGAGCAGCTTGTGACAGAAAAATGGCTCCTTCTAACTGCTTAACTTTTACCTTCAACAGTAATGATTTAAGAAGTTGCACAAAAGACTTCTTTGATGTTACACACGTGTATCGAAGTTGCTGTCTGCATGTGATCCTTAAGCTGGGGGAGGCAGACAGGCAGGCAGGCGGGCGGGCAGGGGGCAGCATGATGCTTTGGCAAGAACGCATATTGCCAAATTTAACTGACTCTTTTATTATGTTACTTATTGTCTTTGGGTATCTAGAGCAGGCGCCAAGTTGGTGTGTGTAAGTGTGCGAGTTCATGAGCGTGCGAGTGAGCGTGAGAGGGTCTAGGAGAGAAGGTGAATGCACGAAAAGTGGGTCATCTTTCTCTCTCTTTCCCTACTCTCTTCGGAGAGCTGCTGTCTCTACTGCTGCTGTTGCATTCAGCCAATCGGCGGTAACTTTATTTCGCATAGGGTTGCGTGTTTATTCTACAACTCGAGTCGAGGATTTAGCATGTCCGAGATAACATTTCCGAGGAGAAGTACAAAGAAAACTAGATCTGACAGTGTTGAGAGCGCTGGTCTGCCGTAGGTGGAAGGGGAAGTCGGTGGACGTCGTTGCCCAATGACGCGTCCGGGGTGTCCACGTGCGTGCACCTCTGGGACCGTTGCCTCATTCGACTCTGGCTCGCCATCTCTAGGGCTAGCCTTGCCCTCTCAGTGTACCCACATAATGCCTTTGGCCTTCTTTCTTTTACTCCGACGTCGTCGTCGTCGTCGTCGTCGTCGTCGTCACTCTCGCTGGCTGCAGCTTTGACATCGGCGGCGGCCGCCGGCTGCTACTACGTACAGTACAGCCTGGAGGGAGGGCATTGCACACTTGCTCGCTCTCGTTTCAAAGTCGCCCTCCCTTTCCCCTCCTCCCTATCACCCAAACTCTACCCTTTATGTAGCGAATCCTATGACCGAATAAGAACTCACGCGGCCAACTCCGAGTGCATAGTCTAGTGCGCGGCCTAAACTTGTGGGGGAAGAGCAAAGGTGAACAATTTGGGGCCCAAAGAGGACACTCATTTTGTGTGGGTTACACGACACGCACACGTTGCGCGCCGGTTCTCTTGCTCTCCTCCTCTCTGATAGCGAGAGTCTCTCCTCATGTGCTCGCCTGCTTACTATTCCTTCTCGGTTCTTCCAATCCCCGAGAGTCGTTGGGGCCGTCGACATTGGCAAAAATCCTTAGGTCCTGTGTGGTATAACGAAGAAGTGTTAATATAGTTATATGGAAGAAAAAAAGGACGACGAGGACGACTGGCCCCTGCAAGACACTATTCGTTCTAGTCCCATTCAAGAGCAATTTGCTGTGCCCTAGAAGAACGCAAAAAAACCCATCTAGTAAAAATCGGACTTGTGCAAAGCTATTTTTTATTTAAGTAAGTGTTAGTGCATTTTCAATCTCGGAATAGTGAAGGCAACGTTTTAAACTGCTTGTCAGAGGAGCTTCGCCCATTGGAAACATTATGTTGTTAAAGTTCACCACTCCACCAGAAGAGAGAATCTAGTCGGCTCTTACACAGGTAATAGTACTAGCTAGCTCCAATGTACGTGGAGGCATTTAACATACAGTGTGACAGTGCCGACATTGTGTCTCTCCTCCTTCAACAGCACTTTCCAGTTTCTGGCATTTTCGGGCATTCACCTCGATTCTTATATGCAGCTGCTGTTAAAGCTCTCGTCCCTCCCTCCCTCGTTGTTGTTGCTCTCCCGTCCCCAGCCCCTGCTCACTCTCAGACCGCTGTAATGTGTGTAGTACAACAAGAAGGCAACACTGTAAACAGTGTACGTAGTGGGGAGCAAGTTTTAATCACTTGGCGACAATTGTTGATGGAGCCATGACCATGTTTTTTCTCTTCTTCTTGCAGGGATTCTTCAGAAGGTCCATTCAGCAGAAGATCCAATATCGACCTTGCACCAAGAACCAGCAGTGCAATATTCTCCGGATCAACCGAAATCGCTGCCAATATTGCAGGCTCAAAAAGTGTATCGCTGCAGGCATGTCCAGAGATGGTGAGTTACTCTTTACTTATGTACATATACCATGTTATATACAGGACTTGAGAAGGAGAAAGGACGAAAAAAGGCTGACTTTTCTCCGTAGCCACTATTACCTACTTGGTCTTTAAAAGACTCTCGGCTTCTCGAGTTTACGGAACGTTAAAAAACCGATCAGGTTTTTTTTGCATTGCTGTGGACTTGTCTGCGCAACGCATGACAGTTAGGCTACTTTGCAGAACAAGAAGTGACCGAGAAGAATCAGCTCCTTTGAAGCGTCAGACCTTTTTGACACACGTTGCATTCGCATTATTGTACAAGGTGGACTAAGGAGATTTGCAACTCATTTCCAGTCTCGAGTCTCCTCAGTGCACTCAGTAAATGCATTCTCTGAGCTGTCGCCGATGATCGAATGAGCGACTGACTGCGTGAGTGCGTCAGGGATGGGGGGAAGTAAATGAATGATTCTCCTGTTGATGCACGAGGACATTCCGTACCACACGTACTAGGACGCGGATGTAAGAAGGTTTGTTTGACGTCGACAGCCGACTTCAGTTGTCCTCGACGCTGCACTTCCGCTAGGTGTCGCTCTGCTTGAGCAAGCAGAGAGCAGAGCATTTGCCTGCTCTCCAGCGCCATCTCAGGCTCTCTCGCTGGAGAGAGAAGCTGTAGGAGTCTATGACGTAGGAGTCTGTTACGTGCACAACTTGAATGCAGAAGCTAACACTAAGCAGGGTACAATGCTTCGTTCAGCGCTGCCATACTGAAACATTCAAGGATCTACCTATGTAGTATACGTGTGCAGGCCACAAAAAAACGAACAATACGCTACGTGCTCGAAAAAAAAAATATTCGTCCCCTTGAGAGATGAGAATCACATGAATGGTTGCTCCCTCTGTTGCCTGCTACCTTCCTCCTCTCCTTCGCACAACACAGAGGTATGTAGTGAGGGAGTAGTGACCCTGGTGTCTCCTTGAGCACTTTAAAAGTGCGCGCGTTGCCGCTTAACGTACGTAGGCACACAGCAAGGTCCGTTGGATGGCTGGACTGGCCTTGAAGCTGACCTTGCCTGCTGCCTGCCTGTCCCTGACGGTGTTAACGTCCTTCAGGGGGAGATGCCTTGACTGTTGCCTCGCTGTTGCCTTCGGCAAGTTCTATTCGGGCTGCCTCGCGCGAGCGGGCAAGCGCGCGCTCGCGATCGCGGAGTAACGTCTGAAAGGTCAGAAGAGAAATGTCATTGCCCAAGACTTAATCAGGTGTGAGTGCACTTAGTCAACTTGTCTGCATATTAGGTGTTGTTGTTTTTCCCCTATGCACTGATGCATATATGCGAGCTACTGCAAAGCACAGGGGTTGTTGTCCAAAACTTTAGTATGCTAAAGTTTACGAGTCAGCGGCAACTATTTATACGAAACCTATAGTTGTTAGACGAAAACCTTTACACTTGTGTTATGCAGTGTCGACAACAAGGGATACGTGAGATTAGTTGCTATAGGAAGCAAATGCAAGGAGGAGGAATCTCCCTGCAAGCAGCAGCAGTCGCGCTGTTGTGACCTTCAGATCCTTGTGGCCTTGTTATTTTGTCTTCCGTCTGCTCCCTTCTGCTCATGCCCACTGTAGGCTCGTGCAGCCAATAATGACTCGCAAAACATCTTTCGACTTATACTGCCATTGCACCAATCTAGCAGTGCTTCCTTCCTTAAGGCACTGAGCATGAATATGTTTTACTTTTAGCTCTTTAAGGCACTGGCCTACGTCAGCACGAACATGTGTACTGTGCGCATACGGATTTTAGGGACACTTGACTTAAAAGAAACAAGAAGTCCTCGATATAGCCTATATTGGTAGTAAATGTTGAAGACCGAAAGTTTGGATAGGTGAAGTCAGAATAAAGGGGAAAGACACATTCTTATCGTGAGAAGCGTTAATGGCGACCGCTCCCATTCCAACTCATCAGCTTGCATTGATGAAACCATAATAAAGAAAAGTATTAACGAAGCATGAACACTTGTGTATGGAACTAATTCTCAAGTCGAAGTTGATTTGATAAGGTCGACATCAAAGCGACAAGTTAATGAAGAAGGAACATAAAAGTAGTGCGAGGACATAAAGAACAGGTCCCCAGTTAATAAAATTTCAGGCTTGCTTTAGCCTGGCTTGCAACATGATCTTTCCCCTCTTGCAGGCTTCGTACCACTTTCGGTCTTTTCGTCGCGTCTGCACTTGCACTCCTTAAAAAGCCCGGGTCAATCAGTGTTCTCTTTTTCTTTTAAAGAAGTTCTCTATTTTTATTTGTTGTGAAGGAAGTGCGAAATTCGAGAACCTCTCTTCTTTTCGCAGCAAGGTCGCTCCTATACTGTGAGGGATTGCGGAAGAAAAGAAATGCTGCGGCTGCTGCAGTTGACGTCACACGAGGACGATAGCATGTACACATTGTGTGTTCTGAGTCCATCTCCACGCACGTGTACAAGTTTGTGTCTGACTACGTACGTATATGCCAGAAATGTCGTTAATGCAACGAGCGCATACACGTGGGAGTGCTTGGACTGCTCGGCCGCCGCCACCGTGGGGAAGTCGTGCAAGATGCGGCTGCGCCGGTCATGATTTAGGGCGATTTCCCCTTCTACCACCTCTCCTTCCGCGTGTCTGTTTGTGAAGGTGACAGCGGCAGCCGCAGCCCCTTAACAACTCTCATAACCAGCCGGTGTGGGTACGAGTAGAAGTAGTAGTTGGTCTCCCCCCCCCCCGCTTCCCCCTTTCCCTCCACCTGGTAGAAGCAGCGGACGTCCAACTTGGCCTGGCGCTCGAGCGCACGCACGTTCAGGACATTCACCCTGTCCGCGTGGGAAAAATCTCGTTCATTGATCCGGGCAGCAGCTGCAGGAGCTCGTCCACCGAACGAACTTAAACGAAAACAATATATTCTTATGGACACACACATATGCACTTGTAAGGGAGGTGCAACTTCGTCCTCGTATCCTCGAAGTGTCCTCGTCTGGAGTCTTCGTGACTTGGTCTGCGTCAAAGCAAAACCGCTGGGAGGGGACCAAGTTCAAGGTCGATTGATCCTCTCTCGCTCGCTCGCCCTCTGCTTGTACTTCGTTATCCACGGCCGGTCCGCCGACAAGGTCTGCGGGAAAATGGGCGCGGCTGGCGCAGAGATCCCCTGGCCTTTCTGGCCTTTGCGCTGGTACCGGCCTTTTCTCTGGCTGCTGTACTCCTACGTACTACTGCTCGTTACTACTACTACGTACTTGGAGTGAAAACGAGAGGGCGGTGAACCCTGATAGAGCAAAAGCGAGCGCTCTTTGTCCTGCGCGCGCTCGTCCGCTGCGCCCGGCTTCTCCTGCCTCCTGCCCGCGGGCATCTCAAGTGCGTCACCACCGTGAGCGAGCGAGCGAGCGAGCAACTTTCAGTGCGGTTCCAACCCTCGACAAGTTCAGTCACCAGAGTACGTAATACGTACGTCGTACACGCATTTAAAGTCTGACGTATGCAACGGCAACAGTGCAGATATCAGAAGATCAGAAGAATCGGACCCACTCGTGTATCATGTACATTTTAACGAAGCAGCCGAGTCAGTTGCACTGAAGAAAAGAGAACAACTGCAGCCATCAACATAACCCTGACTGTGATATCAACACCAACAACAACCCCTCATTGTGCGCCGGAATAATGAAGGCGAATAATTGATTCTTTCTCTCAGCGACATCTCTGTCTAGTACCGCACATTGTCGCTGTAGCGTTGAGATTTGGATCGAATATAGTGCCAAAAATGAGTGGAGACAGTGAAGTCGGCGGTGGCGAGTGCTCCATTCTAAAAGGCATTTTGCAAAATGGAGCAGCCTACAACTACCCAGGTAAATGAATGGTCTTGGATCGGTGTGTCAATGCTGTGCAGCATCTTGAGGGAGAGAAACGCACTCGCTCAATTTCCTCGTGTTCGCGAAGAGGGAGGAGGAGCAGGAGGGGTAAAAGTTGTGCACGACACGCACAGCGGTGAAAGTGAAGCGGGCGGCGATGGCTCGCGGGTCCGCGACGACCGGTGCAATGGCTGCGGCGAAAATTTCTCCCCCTTTTCTCTCAGCTGTTGATTGCGAATTTTTCTTTTCTCTCTCGTAGCTGTCCGCTTCGGGCGCGTGCCCAAGCGTGAGAAGGCCAAGATCCTGGCGGCGATGCAGAACTCGCGGATGAAGACCCAAGAGTCTAAAGTGCTGTCGGAGATGCACGACGATGGCAAGATAATCGAGACGATCGTGCGCGCGCACTACGACACCTGCGACTACACCAGAAACAAGATGGAGCCGTTCGTCAGAAAGGCCAAGGAGAGGCAAGCCTTTGCCGTGTGCACGGGCATGGTAAGTACAAATGGCTGTTTGAAGATTTTTCAAACTAAATTATGTAACAAATGTACTACATAAGTAGGAGTTTGAACCCACGCAGCTGGAGCAAAGATGCCATGTTGTAACAGAGAGAAATTTAAAGCTTCATCTCATCTCTCAATTCACTATCGCAGTGCTATAGAGAATCTTTTCTACCCGAGTGGGTGTTGACCTTGAAAAGCAGACAAGTGCTCCCTTTAGGTAAATACAGAGAAAAGACGGGGGAAAAGGAGGAGGTGATAAGTACGTCTGTGTTCAGTTTGACTCTCGGCAACACGAAGTCGGAGAGCGGAGGACTAGTTGGACCAATCAGACACGGAGGAGCAAGCCAGAGAGCTTTAAAATGCATGCTGCTTTTCCCCGGAACTGGGAGCCGGCCGGCCTGAGGAGAGCGCAGGTCTGGGCCTCTCTTGCCCCAGTCAGACTGTTTGCCTTAGCGTGCCTGGCCTCAGAGGTCGCGGCGAGAGTGCGGAGGCCTCCTCTTGGCCTGCTCGCTCTCTCGTTCGCTCGCTCGCTCGCTCACTCGCTCGCTCGCTTGCTCCCTTGCTCGCTAGCTCGCTCGTTCGGTCGTTGCCTCTACGTATGGGAGAGAACGAATGGCCTTGAACTTGAGAAAGGATATATAGTATGGACGTATGTGATGGCGGAGAGCATGTGACGACTGAGGCAGGCGAGAGCTAGGCAGGCTTTTTTCTTTAGAAGCCTCAGTGACTCAATGGGAATTCATAGCTTCTATACACCTAGTGTTTACAGCGAGATTTAGACATGCTCCCGTACTTTACTTGGGAACAGTCACATCCACAGTATCTTTTGATAGCTTGTGGCTGACAACTTAACTGCTTTGATCATGAAACACATGAATGGAGAGTACTCAGCGCCTTCTTTACATAACATCGCAATACTACTCGAGTTTTAACTTAAAAACTCTGAGCTTGTTTTTCTCTCCGAGCATAATTCACGGCTTTTTTAAGGACGCTGTGCTTGGATTTTGATGACTTTTCCTATGCTGTATTCACGGGTACCTTTGCCTGTCGTATCGCACACATATTCAACACAGTATGAGACATTCACGTAAACAAGGACGGATCAGTCGGGAAAATTCGCTGGCGCTGAGTAACTCTCGAGCTGTGCGAGCTGACAACGTTTAGCAGATCTGCACTGCGCAGTACATGAACGAAAGAACAAAAAAAGTTCTGCCTTTGTGTGCAGATACGCGGGGAGTCGTATTACATGAAAAATTGCAGCACCAATGTGTTTGAAAATAAGGTCACTCCCTCATCTGGCTTCAGTTGTGTCTTTCTTCCTGATTTCTTCCACCCCATAGCTCCATTGTCAAATGCACCACGGCATTGACCGAGAAACCGCTGCCCGTGCAGGTATTTACGGCTTCTGCCGCCCATATTGTCATGATCTAACACGCGATCCAAGTCCTCGTTTGTCTCCAGGATCCCCTCCCACACACCAACTGGAGGGGCCAACACTGATAATATTTTTCAAGGAAGCTTGGGCGGCAAGTTTCTGCCAAAACCTCTGTGGGTTCTATCGCGACCCCAATTCCTTCTTCCCCCTGCCTGCCAAGGGTAACTCCCTGTAGCGCGCGCGCACATTGCACCAAAAAAGGTTGCTTCCGCACATGCAGCAGCAGCTCTGACCCCCATCCTCCCAAGGATGAACGCAGACTTCCTACTCTGCGCCGTCGTCGCAAATCCAATTGAAATAATCAAGGATGAGGACGAATTCGTGTGCTGTGTCAAGGGGGGGAAGCAACCTTTTTTCGTTATGAGCAAATGTTGCTCGTCAGTCAGAAGAATCACAGCATGTAACGGGGGAAAAAACCTTTCCTCGTCGCTCCTCAGACAGTGAAGAAGTCTTTCCTTTTTTTTTTTTTTTGAAAAATAAGACTTTCTTGATCAAGAGTGAAAAAAGCTCATGTTTCATAAGTCCATCCTTCCGTATTTCTCTCTGTTCTTCCGTTTTTTTCACTGCAGCAACAAGGAATATAGGTAACCTTCAAAGCTTATGACCTTAAACCGCATACTACACAACACTACTTCTGTAGTAATAAACTCTCTTCCTCCTCCCTCCCCTTCACAGTCGTCCTGTCCAAGCAACCCTGGTGCTGCTGCTGCTCCATCATGCAGAGGGAGGGGGTGTGAGCGGGCGTACGCGTGTACATTCGTTGTACGTACTTGAACCAGCCAGAGTTCCAAAAACCAAGGTTCTTCCATGTTGTGTGTGTTGCCTGCTGCAGTAATGAAGTTGCCTTGAAACTCTGCTGTTGCTGCTTTTGCGGAAATCGGAGCTCGCATGCTTTATCCCTGACTGCTTTGATCCATTATGCGTGTGAGATGACCCATGGACGGACAGACGAACGATGTGTTTGTGTGTGTAGATGTGCGATGAATCCTTATCATGCCCAAATCATATGGCCAACATGGCCTTGTCAGTCAAAGTAGCCACTTCTAGAGTTCAGAACAGGACCGACCAAATGCAAAGTTATTGACGTGCTACTACTGTTTACTCTTCTTTCCTTTTGAAGCTCTCAATTGTCCATTTTTGCCTTAAACAGCAATGAAGCAGCAGTGAGTTATGCAAGTCCGTTGGAACGCGCACCTGTTGCTTTAAAGGAGCCTCTAACAGCGAGAAGCCCGAAAAGTTAAACTCTTGATAGAACAATGTGATAACCTCATGACAGGCAAGGGTCAGCCATAGCGAACTAATCTGTCAGGGACATTTTTGCCTCTGTGCTTGTTCTTCGGAGGAACCATGTTGGGCTTCAACACACTGGATGCACTCAAGAGACTTCAGAGGTCGGCCTGCCACGTGTGGCAATGACAAAAGACTTGGTACAATGCCAGATGATTTACATGTGGAGGCTGTTATTTAAGCGAATCTCTGACAAGAGAAAAAGCATATTCACAGGGGGCATTTTTGTCAGTTCCAAAGCAAAAAAAGTCTCCTTCTCGTTCAGGTAGTTAGTAGTAAGTAATATCAGCCTTGAATTCAGATTTGCTGTGTTGCTCCTTCTTCTCTCTCTTCCTCTTGTGCTTGTGTTGCCTCCGCGTGAGCACGCGTGCACACTGGTGTTGTTGTGGTTGGGTGGCGTAATTCCAAGGCCATCCACCGCACACACACACACGCACACGCACACACAAAACAAGGCATTCATGCTGTTTTGTCGCTGCCTCAACCATCTTCATTGATACCGAGCCAATGTCGACGGGCTGCATATGAGCTTTTCATATTCCTCAGACGCAGACGTTGAGCTGATTTGATCGGGCAGGTTGAAGAGACCGAGCAAGACTAACGAATCTGCGTCAAAATCATCAAAAGCCTCCACGCATAAGAGCTACTTCTCACTTTTTGTCAGAATTTTGATGAGGGCGTCCACGCTCCTCCAGCATTTTGGGGTCGAGGTCGCAATGTGTAAAATGAGCGGCTGTTCACACTATCCCTAACCCCCCCCCTCCCGACAGATATTAATGAGCTCAACTTTCACGCTGTACCCAAATGAGGTTAGCTTTGCCTTGGGCTCACTGTAGATACTGCACTTATTGTGAGGTCACAAAGAAAAAAAATGAAGAGGGATCATTGATCTCACGAATAGCTGGCAAAAGTTTTGTCTGTCGGACACTGGCGACATCGAAGGTGTTGTCCCCCTACTGTTGTTTGTCTGTCTGACGGAGAGCAAAACATGCTGTACCTTCTTCTCCTTGAAACACCTCGTCTGCATTCTTTTCACGCGCTCAGACGAAAGCGATGTCTGAGATCACGATTTCCCCTTCTCGTAAACGCAATTGAAAAACATGAGTTCAAGGTCAGCAGCAGCGGCAAAAGCGTCTCTCTTTGTATCCAACGCAAAAAAGCTTCTTCCAGCTGCTCCAGCCTCACCCTGTCGCTCGACAATAATCACACCAAAGCACACAAGAGGCATTGGGCAAGACCTTCAAACTGACGAATAGCCTCCCCCCCTTCTTCCTGTCGCCTCACCCTCCCTTTCAACCCCTCTTAGGATTATCGCCAACCCTCGAGAGATCTTTCACGCTTATTTTTTGACAAATTGTTGGTATTATCCGAGCGAAATTTTGGGTCATACCCTGACCCGATCTCATGCATCAGCCAACCCTCTCGTCTTTCACAGATTAGCATCGGCCTTGAGATGTCTCGAGCGCATTAGAGACACATGTGTATGCGTGGAGATCACATTATTCACACATACCCTGGGGGCATTTTTGTATCTCTCTAAGAATGTCTTCTAATTAATTACCTGATCCTACTGACATCACTGTGACACTCCTTAAAAAAATATATGGAACTGCCTTTGAGCTGCACACGCATACAATTTTTAGTCCTAGGCTAGTCCAGGCTGTTGCCTAACCAAGGTCACACATCTCGTACGAAGTAAATAAATGTGATAAGTGAGACACATATGTAGAGTTCGCTCGCATTGCCGTACTATGGCGCGCGGCGGCGACGAAATATCAAGGCCAGGAGCCACAATGGATCCTCCGAAGTCGTCGTCGTCGTCGTCGTCGTCGTCGTCAACACAGCAATCTCGGGTTTCGTCGGCTTTTTCGATTCCAAGGTTAGACGACTTTTTTTTATCTCATTGCAGCGGGGGGGGGGGAGCAGAACTCTGGATCAAGCAGCTGCGTTTGCATGAGCTTTGTCTCTTCTTCCTCTAAATAGTTACGTAAGGACGCACTCACATGTGAAAAGGATTTCCCGTTGCCAAAGATTCATTATTGGCAACATGTGCAAGGTGCAAACCATCTCCATCATGTGACCAACATCTCTACCAGGAGTGTGGGCGTCGATTCTGTGAATGCGAGAGCCTAAAAATTGCAGCTGCGCAGCTGACCTATTCCCTAAGCTTTTTTTTTTTGAAGCCTTCGTCGTATTGACAAAGCCTTGTGTAACCGTTGGTTCAGCAAAAGCGTTCCCAACCCTCCCTCTATTGCAGCAACGACTAATCGGGTCAATTTGATTAAATGCTGCCATTGTGTGTGTCTTCGTCTCTTTTCCTCCTGTGTGTGCGCGCGCATGTGTTTGGGTGTGTACGTGTGTGTATCGAAAACTATCCAATGCAATGACCTCGAGAGCGATTTTCGGTTGAGCGCTCTCCCTCCCTCCCTCCCTCCCTCCCTCCCTCCCCACGACAAAGAAGAAGTCTCCCTCCTCCTCTATCCAGATGACCTTGCTATAAGTTGAGCCCATCTGCCCTCGTTCTCATGACAGCCAGCTTGTCTCTCTCTTGTGTGAGCTGCATGTGGCCAAATGCACATTAAATGCAAGAGCAAAATTCTTTGTTCGCTCTGGCAATACGACAACCGCCATGCAAGCCCATTCAGCCGTGTACCGGTATCTTGAGTACGCAGGGTGTGTTACACATCGTGTTTGTCGCTTCCATTGGACATGGTTTGGCCGCTGTAACTCTGTACGTGAAGCAACTGGCTTGCGGCCTCGTTGACACGCGAGATGCTTTCCACTTCTAACGGTTCTGATTCGGTGGCAAGAGAGCACAGGAGGAGAGCTTTTACCTTCATCTTCCTCCCCCCCTCCAGATCCGTTAGATGTTGTGGCGTAAAAATTCTTCAGCGGACGGGGAAGCGCATACGTTAACGCTTTCAAGGTCACTTTAGGTACAGTGAGAGGAGAGATTTCGGGAACTGAAGCATTGGGGAAGAAGAAAGTACAAAGTAGAGAGGAGGCAAAGACAGCAGGCATCTTGGAAATTTGATGGCTCTCTACTACGCTTGTTCTTCAAACACTCAGCGTAGCATAGGTAGCGGCGTCTCTGTGACATAGACGCACGCCCGCACTCACGAACGAGTGAAGAACAGCACAGAGTTAGGTCTGACATTGTATGAGAGGCGAACAAGAGAACGTAATAAAAAATTAAACGTGCGTTAACCTTGAAAGGTGCTTTCCTTTTTTCGTTCCTCCTCCCCCCGCACGAACGTCACTGTTGCTTGGTAAGATCTCGCTCGCGCTCTCTCTTCGTATGTTAATGTGCTTCTTCTTCGTGCTAGTACGTGCTGGTTCTTGCCACCAAGGTCAAGCCTCCTGCTTTCCCTGGCCTTGAAGGCCCCACAGAGCGAGCATTGGCCTTTCTTGCGCCCAATGGCGCGTCGTCTGAGCCTACTTACGGCAGTGTCCTTGGCTGTCAGAGCAAGGGGAGGGGAGGGGGAAAAGCCCCCAGAATAAGAGGAAGAAGCGACTTCAGTTTTCCAGAGAAGTAATCCAGTGATGCTTTCTCGTCCCCTCTACGAGTCTTGGAAGGCCACTAGATAAAGCAGCGCCAGCGTAATGTCTTCTGTAAGGAAATTAGGCTGAGGATCTGGCCATATCGAAATTTCAGACTTGGTCTTACAACGTGCGTACTACGACAGATGTTATATGTACGCGGACTTACTTTCGTACAGATTCGAACTTCGTACGAAAAATTTCGTACTATGCTGTAATCTGCAGCGCCGTCGGCACGAACAGCTTCACGCAGCCAGTGCTCGTGGCTGTGGTAAGATCACCTTCTACTATTGCGCGTCGCCGCTGCCGTCATCGCCGCCGCCGCACCCGCCACCGTCGTTGGCGGCGGCGACGACGACGGCGGCCTTTAGGTGCCGCGTCCACGTGTTACCTTCGCTCTCCGGACGTTTCGAAACTTGATCCCGACGCTAGCTCGTCCGTAATGAACGGCCTCATTTTAGTCATGACTTACATAAGTCTTAGTCTTCCTGCATCAACCTACTAAACTTCTTCTTCCACAGACTTGTCCGATGAAAGGACGTCCCGAGGACTCCTTCTTGGAGCAGTTCTCCGAGCGCTTCATGGACCACGTCCGTCAGGTGTGCACCTTCGCCAAGCTCATCCCCGGCTTCAAGTGCCTCCACCATGACGACCAGGTCACACTGCTCAAGTCGTGCGTTTTCGAGGTCCTTCTTGTCAGGCTGGCGGGTCTCTTTGAGAATCAGGTACTCAATAAAAACAATGCTTCCTCTTATCCTCATGAATGCTGCGAACACACGCCACATTTTGTACGCATCGTGGGTACGTACAATTTTTTTGCCCGATTCCTCCCTCCCTTCCTCCAGCAAGAGGTTCACCTTGACTCTTTTTCCACGCGAGCGGCGGCAGCGACTACTGCGGCTGCTGCTGCTGCTGCAACAACCTTCGCCGCTCAATTTGGGCGAGGCATCGACAACGCTGGCGTTGCTTCCACGCAACAAAGAGGGGGGAAAAGTCACGCACATGTTGTCACTTTGGGCCAAAAGTCATCGAAATATTGGCGGAAAAATGCAAGGACTCCGCCAGCTTGAACGGACTGCGGAGGACCCCTTCCTGGAAGAAATCAGCGCGTCTCAAGCAGAGAATCATGCCCAAGCCTTCGTGACTGAAGGACCTTGATTACTTTTACTATGAGGGAACCTTCTGCCCCGCAGTAGCGATTCGTACAAACAGAGTGACGTCGTTGTTCACGCAGCAACAGTGTGTTGATTATTCTTATGTCACTTTATACTTGCTAACGTTATGTGTTGCCACGCTTGCAGGGTCTGATCTGCCTCAACGGTGACATCATTCGCAAGGAGAGTATCGAGCAGATGGCGCCAGGCAACGCCAAATTCCTTATGGACTCGGTCTTCGAACTGGCGCAGAGACTGAACCACTTTGGTCTCTCAGATGCCGAAATAGGACTCTTCTGCGCTGTTGTCATAATCACAGCAGGTAGCACGGTGTCACTTAGGTACATTGTATAGTTCGTTACTCATATATTGTCTTCTAGATCGCCCTGGTCTGCGCAATCCGGAACTTGTGCAGAAGATGCAAGCCAAGCTTAAATGTGTCCTGAACAGCATCTTGTTGCCGCGTCACCCTGAACACGCATCGATATTCGGGGAGCTCATGATGATGGTCCACGACCTGCGTACGCTCAACACATTACACACGGAGAAATTCTTGCAGCAGTGCAAGGTGGTAGAGGCGAAACCACCTCCGGGGTCGGCGGCGAGTCAACAGCCAGGCTATGGCTGGCATCCTCATCCTCGCACGCAACGACAGCAAGAACGCGAAGACTCGACGGGAAACGCGAGTCCTCACTCCTCCGACAGCCATGAGGACAGCAGCAGCAGCGCGACGCAACGCAGAAGCCCCATCGGATCCGTTTCTTCCAGTGAGAGCCTCTGCGCTGGGAGCGAGATCTCAAGACTCTCTGTGCACGAACTTAAAGTCAGCGGTTCCGTTCTGATGAACGCACTCACGGTACCAGCCGCGGCTGCTGCGGCGATAGCTGATTCCGTAGGCCAGCGCAAGCGTGTCAATGACGACGACGGCACCAAGGTGTCAAAGGCCAGAAAGCTGGATTCTCCAAGCGACTCAGGAATCGACTCGCCCAAGGCGGCCTCCAGCACAGGCGCCGCCACCACAGGAACGCAGGCGTCCTCCCACAGTACAAACACGAGCGTGTGCTCTTCGCCAAGATCCTCCGAGGACCACGAAGACTCTGCAGCAACCCCACCAGTGGGATCAGCGTCGTCTACGAAAACACTATCCACCAAAGAGGAGCAGCATCCGTTGCTGAAGCGCGCACTACAGCAACCGCCGCAGCAGTTTCCAGCCAACTTTAAGGACGAGGTTTACAAACCGCACAAGAAGTTCCGGAGGATGGCACTGAGTTCGGGAGGTGGCGACGACAACAGTCCCTCCTCCTCTACGGCCGAGAAGCACAGCCTTCTGGTCTCTCAGCTGTCCGAGCCACCGCGTCACTCTTTGCTGGCGTCGACACTCAACAAGGCCACCGCCATGGCCAGGGAGGAGAGCAAGAGGAACGAGATCCTTGCGAACCTGATCCTCAACCCGCCACCGCATCCGGCGGCTTCGGCTGTTCCGTCATCCGGCTTACTGATGTGCGCAGCCACCTCAAGTACAAGCAGCAGCACCAGCAGCACCAGTAGCACCAGCAGCAACGGCACCAACAGCCATATCCCTGTTCAAGCGGCACCCATGCAACCGGCGGCTCAGCATGAAAACAAGATGGCGGCCCTGGCTGCGGTGGCTGCCGCGGCTGCCGCCGAACAGTCGCAGCAACCGCTCAATCTGTCAACTCGTACTCCGCCGCCGCCGCAGCCGCCGCCGCCTCCTGCAACAGGCAACGGCGGGGCCGCTGCGTCTTCATCGCATCATGATATTCCCACCAAGGCGTAGACATTATTCATTCTGAAAGCGCGAAGATGAAAGTTGTCGACAAAGAGCCACAAAAATCTTCACGAGCGAACAAGTTAAGAAACCGGTGAAAAACAAACAAACAACCATGTACTTCGACAGGACTGTTGCCCCCACCCTCTACCCCACCCCCCCACCCCCCCACCCCCTACTTACCCCCCCTGAGCCCTATATTTTTCGGACAATTTCACCCCGTTAAAATCTTCTGACGCTCTGGACGCAAATCCCACGCAAGTTTTTCATCTTTGCTCGCACCTTTCCCTCCCAGACCCCTGAAGAGAGCTGAATTCGATGCTATTCGACATCCACTACAGTACATTGTATGCTATAGAAAGACTTATAGAGAGCAGATGAGCAAATGAAAGCTGATGTCCCTCCCTCGTGATGAAGTGTTTGTCTGTACATATAAGGCAGGTTGCAATGATGCTTAGTAATCGCTTAGGTTTTTATCAATTGTTTCTTCGTTTGTCAAACTGAGATGGGAGCTTCACACACAGAGAGCAAGAAAAGGGGCTTTCTACCAACAGCCTATGAACTGTTCAGAAATCCTACTTAGTAGTGTAGAATCCTCCCAACCCCCAACCCCGAGCCCCCACCCTCCCCCAAACCCCTGGGCATTATGTAGCATAACACACGACGACCTTTTTAGGCAGGAAATGAAGGGAAGAATGGAAAGAGTCTGCCCTGATTTGTTCCACCCATTTTGTCAGGAGCAATGAAGAGGAAGAAGTCAGCATCAGAATATCCTTTACCTATCAATGGTGAGGTGCAATACTACAATTATTACTACTACTACATAACTACTAAAAAACACAAGTACACAGGTCGGCGTCGTTAGCCTCAGATAACGCGACCGCGCCGACATTGTGCATACTACAAGTACAGTAGTACACACATGGACAAATGCTTTCTCGTCTCTGCTGCTATACCTACTAGACATTGTTTACGTATTTGTTGATCAAGAGGCGACGAGGATGAAAACTCCCTCTTAATTGTGATATTCTTCTCAGTTTTATTTTCGTCAACTCTGCATGTTTTTTTCCGTCTTGCGTGCTCTCTCTAGCCTTTTCTTTCCTCCTGCACCTCTTTCCGCCCCTTACCCCCCCCCTCCCGTGTCTATATATGTACTAGAGAGCAGCAGAAATGTCACTATACCGTCGTGTAGTCGTAATTATCTCAAAACGCAAGAAAATGAAGGCAAGGACATCTTTCTAGAAGAAAAGTCTATGAGAAATAATGACCAAAAACACAGCACGTTCTTTTGAGGAGCAGCCAAGAAGGGGCAGGACACACACCTCATAAACCTCTTACACATTACAAACACATTACACCAACAGTGCAGTGTCGTTGTCGTCGTCGTCGCCTTGGCGAATATTTTTCTCGAATTGATCTTGTTAACATCATGAAGAAATCTTTATCTTTCGCAATCTCAAAAGGCCCTCTTATTTTTGCTATTGCCCGGTGTGTCTTGCTACAAAAAAAGTCTCGCAAAAGGTGCGTTCTTATTCGGCTCCTTTATGACAAATCTGGCCTCTCTTCTTTTCTAACAATAAAAGCACACCAGCGCAGATTAGAAAAGTCACGATTGCAATGTGTGGAAAAAAATCTAATGGTAGTCACTCCTCAAAAAAAAAGGTAGAAAGCGCCATTACTGCATATATTCAAGCCCCACAAGATTTCAATGTCTGAATGACGGTTTGTTTTCGACAAGACTGTATGCTTGTATGTATTTTGTAAGCTTGAGGATTACCATGGAGTCAATAAATGTTGCAAACATGCCTAAACTTTTTGTGGAAGTTTCTTTTGGGCACGTGAACCATTTTCGTACCGTCGTAGCAATCCTTAAACCTTTTTCCGACTAATTCGAGCATTGATGCTCTTATTTCTAGGCATTTGTTACAATCTCTCCACTGAAGAAAAACTATGGAGGCACAATAAGAAGGTTGCGTGATTGCCGGAGAGAAGTTCCTTCTTGACTCCGTATTGTTTCTCTGTAGAACACGCATCAGGCACTCGCAACGCACAGGAAAACGAGACATCAACCTCGACTTTTTGTCAAGAGGAAAACAAATGCTAGTGACGTACTCACGTCATGGGCAAGGTTATATAAGGAGCGGAGATCTGACCGTGTTGTACAGCTGCCTATGAAGTTTATACAGAACAGGGCTGCTCGCATCCTTCTGCAGGATGCTGGTGGAAATAGAAGTACTCTCTACCCTCTATCACATTTGGCACTTGATGATGCATGCATTTGGAACAATTGGTTTTTTTTAATAGTTTGAACCAATCACGAAGTAAGGTCTTGACGTCTGTCTTGAGGTGAGGTTTTCCTGACCTTCAAGGCCAGAATTTCTAAAGTTTTTGATTGCTCGACCTTTGTCATTCCGGAAAATGAACAATTCTTAAGGCAGTATGAATGCTTTGACTGCGACTGCAAATCCAAAAAAGTGACTTCAATTTAACTAACAGCGGTACCAAGTCCTGCTCGGATTAATTAACGACCAACTTGATATTACCCGCCAGGGTAATTGAAGGTGAATATTGAGTCTATTTTGAGGCTGACGAGGTCAAACCATCTGTGTCCCTCACCATCTGCACTCTTCACACTCACTATATACTCCGTGCTGTCCGTCAATGTTCCACACATTTGCCAATTCTTCAGTTCAGTTCAAAGTTCGAAGTTTGCTTTTTTCGTTGAGTTTGATTCACTTCAAAGTGTACTTGAAATTATTCAGTTCAGTTTGACGTTCACCTTTGTGAACTTATAAATATGGTTTGAAGTGTAAGATTTAATTCAATATGGGACCTTGTGGACTGTTGTTAACCTGTTTTTATTCTCACACAAAACTTAGTGACATGAGTAAGAGTTCCATGCCACACAGCCCCATTGACCCCAAATAGGAGATGCATTTCAAATGATAATCATTATTTAAGGTGCACCTCCTATGCAGTCTTTTAACGCTGACAATGCCTCCTACGTATGTGCTATCCCAAGCTGAGCAATCTCTCCGAAGGTGGGGGTAACATGACATTGTATTTCAGGAAGGTCTCCTTGACTTGCCTATAGCCCAACTCTGATTCTGGGTCTCATTGAGTGTCTGCCAGGAAGGACTCGAATTCATCCTTGGTCAAGTCCATCCTCCTTGGATATTCAATGAGAAGGAGCTTCCCTTCAGATGAGCATTGTCTCCCTCAGCTGCAGCTGGCTTCAGAACCCCCTGCTCTATGGACTCCTCCTACTGGATAATGCAATCTCTTGCTGCTGCTGACTCACTCAGTGCCTACTCCAGGTTGAAGACATCGTCAGGAGCAATGGAAATCTGCATGTCTTTCAACTGCTTGGCAAACCTGCCGTCGACTTCCAAGGAAAATAAAGGAGGGAGGTGAACGAAGCCATTGAACTGAGGCGAAATGTCAGCTGTCGTGGTGGTCCATCAAAACATAGAACATGTCTCTATGATGAGCAGAGCAGGTGCAGACCTTGGCTCAAGCAGTGATGTCAGTTGTTGTGGTGGCCCTAATTCAGAATTTTGTATGCAATATAGAGTACAGCAATCCCTTAAAAAAGTGAAATACACCTTTCAAAAGGCAAAATATGACTCTCCAAGGAGAACGAAGGAGTTTATCCTTCATTTTCTTTGGAGTGGAGTGAGAGGGCCACCACAACAGCTGATATGCAGTTCTGGAAAGAGCGGCAGCAAAGGAAGAGGAAAGAGAAGGTGAATGAATCCCAGACTCACTACAAGCACAGAATTAGTAGTTGCACCAAGA
>JAAUXU010169484.1_pt1 | contig 61306 bp, 49 predicted proteins | sample 7278151 | NCBI WGS metagenome assembly JAAUXU01 (sample SAMN14350113, study PRJNA611818) | marine sediment metagenome | isolation source: surface marine sediment (1.8m) | place: French Polynesia: Moorea | collected 2018-08
GCCCTTCTCCTAGCAAAAAAAAAATGCATTTCACTACTGAAAAAGTGACCTCAAAATGCGATTTTTTGTCTCTCAAGCAGGTGTACGCTCACTTTTGCACTGCACTGTATTCTTGGAGCTTGCCACATTAGCCTCATTTCGAAATCTTATTTACTCATGTTGGTGGGACGGACAAAAAAGGCAAAAATAAAAATTTCTAGTCTTGCCACAAAAACATTTTGACCCTAACCTCATTTAGTTACTCCAGCAATTTGTTTTGCCTGAGTTCAGCTTCTCACTCACAAGAAGATTCTGCTTACACCTTTGATCTGACTCTGTCAGGGCTCAGAGTTTCATATCCGAGTCAACTCGAGGTCATCTGAGTCAACAAGTGCTCATTGTTCGCTCAGAACTGGAAAACAGTCCCAAAGGAGCCCATTATTTTCACCATACCGCGATCTTATCTCTCCTCTCCATGACGAAGTTGGCGAGTGCGACGACCTCAGGCTCGGACATCGCCCGCGGCCCCGAATATGTCTCCAGGCAAGAAATTTGTGTGCCCGCTCGAACCTAACAAGAAGAAGAAACTTTGGAGGCTCTTTCATGGGTACTCGGAAGTTTCTCTGTCCTCCAGTATGACTTATTACTACAGCTAGAAGCAAGAAAAACAACGCCTGTCCATTGAGCAAGAGTATGGAGACGGCACGACAAAAATGCAAATGACTACTGAGCACAGTCGACCTTGGATTTAGTCAGATTTTCCCACGTAACTAAATGCTTGACTGATTAGTAAAAAAAACCCTCTGATTCTGTCACGTTCGCGACGTTCGACGTAGTCACTTGAACTGTTGCGCCTCCAGAATGTTTTCACAGAATAACTGGGTCTGACAGAGGCTTCCAAGCCGAAGAAACTTGGCATCAAATCGTCATTCTTTGGAAGGAATTCACTGGTTTGATTTGCTTTGACTGATTCCAGAGCCTGTGGGTCAAATGGTCCGACAACGACTGCACCGGCTAAAAGACTTTATTTACCCAGACGTCGAGTCCCAAGTCTGTGTGTCTTTTTAGGAGCAAGCTTTGCTTTGAGGTAGTCACAACGGGGGTTCAGTCCGACAGTTTGACTAAATCAGACCTTGACTGCATTGGCCAATTGATCTTCCGTGGTGTCATGACGCCCTTTGGGTACCACAGTAGTCAGAGTTAAGGCTAAGAAAGAATCTTCGATATCCTCCACCGCAGCCTTGAAGCAGTCTTTCTCTATCCTGATATCGTCGGACGGAATTTTTTTCCGAAGAAAGTGCTGGAGGATTGATAGCCTTAACTTGGCTTCTTTTATTTTTTTCTCACACGATCAGCGAGACTCCGAACTAATTTATTGCACTACATATTTACCTATTTGGCTCGAAAAAGGTAGTTTTTTGGAAAAGGATATTTTTCCTCTTAAGAGTCACTTACTTTCCACTTACACAAGGGTGTGATTGTATCATGAACATATGTCTCGTCCAGGAGTAGCAACAGTGCATGGTAGTTTAGTTTTAGAGGAGCTTCTTAGCTTTCTATAGAGGGGTTCAAACACTTGTGTAGCTCAATCCAGTCAAAAGTTATGACTGAAAAAAGAAGGGGGCACTGCACTTACTTCATTTAGAATAGTTTTTTAAACTTTAAGTTGCAAGTGCAGATAGACATTTGAAGCGAAGATCATATCTTCCCTCGTGCCATCACTTCCATCGCCGGTCAATAAAGTCCTACTTTACAGTGGTGCAATGTATAGTTATTGTGATGTGCCGAAAATATGAAACCACTTTATTGGAGCAAAATCGCTGTATCGGGAGTGATTTCTTTACTTTGTTCGAGTGATTTCCTCTATTTATAAACATTCCAACAATTTTCACCGGTCAGTCTGGTGTAATTTGACACTCACGAAATGCTGGCAGAGTAAGGTACAGTAGGGCAAAAATTTCGCGTCAAATTACAAGTTGCATCACTGTAAGTGGACTTGACTGGCCTCATTTTTAACTTGAATTTTTTGAGGTTTTGCCTGGCCGAGGCCAATGTAAGGCCGAGGACAGGTAAAACCTCAAAAAATTCGAGTTGAAAAATCGGACCAATAAAGTCCTACTTTACAGTGACGAAATAATAAGGGATTTTTTTTAAAAAAAAATGAGACTTGTACTAGCTAGAACAGTGTCTAACGCCAATTTATTACCCCCAAAATTCTGAAATTGACATTTTCGAACGAGCCTATTATTACGTACAGATCAGACAAAGTTTTGTCCTCACTAAACTTGATGCCTGTTTTTGTGCTGGCTCCAGTTAAAAGTAGTCTGGATGCATCTGTGAGACCCTACTGACGTACTTATATGAGACATTTTTTTTCTTTGGAAATTTTGTTCCAAGTTACAAGCGTCCTTGTCCCTGCTCACCTGCAGCACGCTGGTCTCGCCCCAGTGGTAGCCGAAGTTCCTGTTGAGATCAACGCCGATGCACGGACCGAAGTACTTGGACAGCGTGCCCCGCCTGCTGCGAGACTTACGCCACAGTCGGTCTGTCGTGTGCGAGTACTCGTAGCTGCAAGGACAGAAATTACTGGGTCTGCCGAAAGTCGCCTTGCGCTCTTTTGACTTCTGAGACACTGGGTACATCTTTGTGACACTTGGAATGGAAGAGAGAGAGGGAGAGGGAGAGTAAAAACTGACCCATCAGGATTCATGACTGGCATGATGAAGAAGTCGTAGCGGTCCAGAAGGTCGGCGTTGGCGTCCGAGTGCTCCACAAGGGACATGAGGATGAACGTAGACGTGGCGGGACTAATCCATTCACGGGCGTGAATACCTACAAGGACAACAAGGGAGAAGTCATCAGTGGGTTTTTTTCTTCTTCTTGCCTTTCCTTCACCTCCTTCGATGAAGATGGCAGGCTTTTCGTAGCCGTTGTCTTTCGACACTTTGGCCACGAGGATGTCCCTGCCCTCGCTGGACTGGCCGATGGAGAACGTCTCCACCAGGTGAGGATACAAACTCTCGAGGCGGGTCAGGTACTGGTGGATCGTGGCCAAGCGGTGGTAGCTTGTCCAAGTCATGGCCGGAGGCTCTGTTGAAAAGTAAAAGAAGCCGTCAAGTTTCAACAGCTTCAAGCACGTTTCAAACTGTATTCATTGAGAGAATGGGGCGGGGGGGGGGGGGCGAAAATGCCCCCAAAACCATTGTCGCCGCCTGCCTGTTTGTGGACGTCAACCAAGCGAGCTATTTCGTCATAGGAATGGACGCCCAACTGTCAGGCCTCGACCTTGCCGGGGATACTAAGAAGTAGTCAAACATGCGGGCTCAGCTCCGTGCCACTTTTGCCACGTACTGTATAGTACGATAACTTTAAAAACTATACATATGTACGCAAAGTACGCTTCTACAAGGAGTTACGTTTCCATCTGACGTTTGCTACGTCAATTGATGCTCACAGCCAATAAAAATGTCTTTTCTCATCGAATAGAACGAAAACGACCAAGACCCAGACTTACTTCGAGACTGCTTCTTTTTATTGAAGGATATTTTTGCTTTTTTTAAGATTTAAAACTTCCCTCGTGCGCACTGGTAAAACGTATGCAGTTTGAATCTCAATTTCGCAAGAGTTGCCAGATTCGTGGATTGTGGCTTCTGACCAAAATTGATTATTGACCACATCAAAGAGGACAGCCAACACAATTCTCGTTATTCCTTAAAGCGAGGAGAAATGAAACATGCCAGAATGTGTGTTTATTTCAAGTGTTTCTATCCACATGTCCGCTTCTATGACAAATGAGATGTGCCAAAGGTGGTTCCTGCCCTTGGAGACCAAGCCGAAGACCTTGGCCTCCGGACCGAGGTTCTTGGGTCTGGCCTGTGTGGACGCCTTAGAACTCCTCTTCCTCCTGTGAACGATTGGGTCCGCTCAGCAGGAGAAGACCTCTTGCCAAGGCCAAGACTTCTTGGTCATTGATGGAAAAAGATAAGTTTCCGTCCCAGTGGTGGCTCCTCTTCAAATGAAGCGTCGATGTATGGGCATAGCACAGGCAAATTCAAGTGTGAAAGGAGTTGTGGTCAGAGGCTTTTGTGCCTCAGACGCGCTTTTTGCAATAAAGGGACTTCTTCCCCACTGAACATGACATCCCTCGAGGGACACAGAACAAAATGCTGCATGAAAAGCTCAGGAGGATAAGGACGGGGGGCTACAGAGGACCTGGACAGAGTTAGAACCATCCTAACTTCCTTAGAAAAAAGGTTCATGAAGGTCAACTAATCTGTCGACGTCCTGCTGCTTGGGAACATTGAGTGGCTGCTGCTGCCCATGGAAGAGTCCGTCGTCGCGTTGCAGTTGTCGAGCCTCTTTTGGCATTTTGACGTGTTGTGCAGCTCATGACTGCTATCGTATCGTCCTCGTCGTCGGCCTTGGCCCTGGTTGCCGCGGCCAAAGTCACAGAGTGAAGGGAGACTTTGTACGACGGCGAGGTGGGATCTGTTCCATGGAATGTTGCCAAAGCATCCACTCTAACAAGGCATGCCTGGACCAGCCATGAGTAATGATGATCCCCAGAGACAACAGGGTCGGGGATGCTAGTTCAAGGTGCTGTGAGCCTTGACAGAAGAGCATGCATGCTAAAAATATTTCAGGCAAACATTTCGATTCGGCCTCTTTGTCTGCAGGATATCGGGGGTTTTTTAAGTCGCATCGCGATACAAACATGATACTCTTTTCACACAAGCAGGGCGATACTTGATACTCGACACTGGACACGAGTCACGCACGAGAGGAGATCGAGGCGTCCATTCTTGTGGCACGAAGCCATCTCGTGAGCACCTCCCATGCAGGATTATCTCACTTAGATTGCGAAGTGTCGTCCGGCCGACGATTCTCTGTCTTCCGATATTCGTTACTCAATGTACTGGGCGCGTCACGTGGTCAGATGATATGAGATGCTCAGAAGTATCGGGATATCGACTTAAACCGTAACCCAGCAATGCCCTGCTGGTGAGTGCAATAAGCCTTTTTTACTCTTGTTCATCTGACCCTCACTGTCAACGGGAAGGAGGAGGAAGAAAACGCCGTGCATCATGGATGCACGGTGCAGTACAGAGTGCGCGGGCTAGGGATGGCGCTGATGAAGCGGGGCTTCGGCCCCATCGGGCCGCCCATCGCTGGCCTGTCGGGCCTTAACCACAATTTGCTTAAGCTAAATGAGCAAGACAAATCGACTTCGCCTACCACCCACTGCACAGTGTTTTCGGATGCACCTAGTGATTGCAAAGTAACTCATAAGTGGTACATGTACCTATTGTGCATGTGAGATCAAGATATCAGCTCAGCAGGACAATATTTTAGGAAGAAATTCGGGATATTTCTTCCCAGCCCACAATTATATTTTCCTCCAAGCCTTAAATTTTGGCCTGATTTGCTCCTTGGACCTGCTCCATTACACGGAGTAAAAAAGCGCTTCCTATACTTAATTCCTACTTTGATACATCTAACTTTTTGCACAAACTGGACAATGGCTATCCATTTTTGACAGGCAAGAACGCAAGATGAAATTAGGACATAAATTGGAGATTTGCTAGCTATGAAACCCAAAATTTTGTTCTGCTATGCAGAGACACTGGGTAATTACCTGCGTGGCAGAGAGGCTATGATATCTAGTGACCACACCATGCAAACCCTGCAGCCTTGAATGTCCCTGAGAGGATAAAATGCATCATGTCTAAACTTTTGCTCAGTCTTGTTGCACAGAAATTGCCCTCCAGAGGCCTCTTTTTGATAGTTGTATAATTCTGTGTTTTTATTTTTCTGGCACTGTCAGTTGTGGAAGTTTTGGACTTGGCGCTGCGCACGTGGTGTTTGCTTTCCGAGATATACATAAAAGTTCATAACAAATATCACTTGTTACTTGCATGTAGAAATAGCAGTACCTTTGCAAAACGTACCAGACAAGGACTCGACGCTTACTTTGTGCTTGTGACGGCCGAGACCGCAACTGGACCAAGATGGCCGAGACCACGACGGCCGAGAGTGTCAGGAGCAACAGAGGGGTATTATTTTGCTCAGTCACAGACCTGTGGTACAAGTCAGTTAACCTGACTTTTGGCTCACCAATCAACATGCGGGTCTATGTTCTGCCTGGGCCAGGGAAAAACAGTCAAATGTAGTCCTATTACAAAGTATAAAGGTCTAGAGGAGGAATATACTCCTACTCTGGGTCGTAAGAAGTGCTATGGGCTCCTTTAACCCTTTGTAGAAAGCCAAAACCAATTACAGGTGCACTGACCACTATGCACTGAGTATATGATGGTTAGCCCAATCGACAGTCAAACACGACGGGTTGGAAGATTTTGGGCTTCCAAGCTCGGCCCGAGTCCATCCCTAAATTGGCCACTTCATTTGCTGTGCACAACAAAAAAGGTCAGACACCTAAACATTGCTTTTAACTTTGTCTGAGATGCTTCAAATTTCAGGAAACATCATTTGTGCCTGTGCAATGACCACACGAGCCAGTTGGACTTGGTCTTGGACCAGCTTGGACTCATCCACTTGTCCTCTTGCTGCAGAGACGTACCACTCTATCAGCTACAACCAACAAAAAAAGGTCAGACATGCATCAGAAGCATTTCAGACCATCTTCTATAAGGAGTTATAAAACAAAAAATTTATGCATTTCTTCCCCAGGATCATCCACATCCTCCCCATGTGGTCAAGGAGACTATAGCTTTAAGACTAGCAATTGATGTTTTTAATTTTTTTTGTATGTGTGACTTTTTTTCCGGCATTTAGATGAGGAGTGAGTGACGAAAGTGGTTTTTCATCTTCAATAGTAGATCACTTTTTTTTCGAAATTTCAGTGTGGATTTTTCAACTAGGTTTCAGGCTCCTAGCCTAGCCTACTTGGCAGCCTGTCCTGTGCCATTGGGAGGTCGCACCCAGGCCAATTGAGGCCTCGAGGCCCATTGGAGGCCGAGCGCCGAGGCTCACTCAAGCCCCCTTCATCCGGCATGACCTGACCTCGGCTAAGTCTCTAAGTTCATTGAAACCACGTGCAGACTAGACCAAGGGGCCTCGCCGAGATGAGTTGCAATTGCAGCCCCGAGAGGCTCGTTTTCTTCATTGGCAAGGTCTAGCAACACACGCCGAGCCCTCATTCAGTGCTCAATGTGCGACCTCCATGGGGAAGCAGCAAAAGTCTCTTGTTTGGTCTGCAAGGGAGGGTTTTTTCTTCACTGTCTATGCAGAAAAAAGATGCAAAGTCATCGGGGTAAAGGAAACCAGGGGGGGGGGGAATCTCTTTTCTTTTTTTCCTCTTTCAACGTCAGGCAATGCTGGTCCTGATGGTCGCGGTGTCGCCATTGGTGGGATTGCGTCAGTTTTTTGCCTCCCTCAGCTCTCAATGACTTTTCTCCAATTTTTCTGTGCCTCCGCGTCCATTCTCAGTCGTTCCCCTTTTCCGAGTGCCATCATTTCCCCTATTTCTAGAACCATCTAGAAGAAAGAATCGTGACTTGGAATCAACGGGGAATTAACTGTTTGGGGCGGAAGAGTTAACTTTGACCCCTGTTTGAAGGATAGAGAAAAAAAGCAAGTGCGACTGCTTGGAAATCCAACTTTTGCACAACCAACTTGGAAGTAAAAGTTCTGTTTTCGTAGATTTTGTCGCTTTTGAGGTGATTTTTTTTGGGGGGGGGGGGGTCACATAGAGGGATCCTAAAATTACCTGAATATTTAGAGAACTTCACTTTAAGAATCGCTAGTTTTTAAAGTCCCCTGTGTTATGTTTAGGATGCTCCATTTTTTGTAGAGTTTTGCCATTTCCCCATCCTTCTTTCGAGTGCTACGCGGTGTGGTTGTTGTTTTGCTTGCTTAAGCAAGTCTAAGAGAGTCTCTCATCCAGATTCTTGTGCCTTTCCTGGCAACACCTGCCAATGCTGCATTCTGTGATGAGTGCCCAACAAATCGTATTGGGTATTTGAGCCTTAAAAAAGGGGGGAGGGACGAGCATTTTGGTCAGGTCTTGCCAAAAAAAACCACAGCACTGCGAACTGAGACATATCTAGCAGCAGCAGCGTGAAGTGGATGCCAAATTACACCTTGAATGACACCAAGGTAAAAGTTATCATCTGCGGCACTGACGCTCCTCTCAACCTGATTAGTGAGTGACTGATGACGACGCTCACGATTTCCCGCCAAAAAAAAGAACAACACCCCCCCTAATTTTTCGCCTTTTACCCCTTTCTTTTCTTGCAACTTGCTTGTTTGCATCGGTAGTTAAGCAGCGACCTCGGAAGTTCTTCCCTCTGCCACTCAAAATTCAAAGATGCTTCTTCTTCTTCCTCCTGCAACGACGCCCACCAAGTTTTCATCGGTCAAAATTTGCTGAAGCTGGAAAACTATGCACATTTGTCTGCTTGTCAAGTCACAATTTCAAAATTCTTAGTCTGGCCGGAGGCGGTGGGAACAAGCAAATCAATCATACATGGAAGCGGACTGAATGGAGAAGCACAGGGTGAGTCAATTCTGATCTGGCTGCAGCGTTTAACCTGGAAGGGGGGGGGGCTCAAGTGAGTAATAACACTGGTCAGAATTGCCACTCGACCAGGAGGTGAACTATGGAAAAAGCACTCATGTTAGCTCTGGTTCGGCCAAGTTAGATCCGGTTAGACCAAGCTTAGAGCTCGTTAGACCACTGCTTGGGTAGGGTTATACCCCAGCTTAGGGCTGGTTAAAGCAGAGCTTACAACTGGTCATACCAAGGCTTAGCACTGGCTAGAATCAGCTGAGGACTAACCAGACCCATTTTTATTCATTGTGGCTCCCGCATACCTTTGTCCCTCCCTCGTCTCCTCATGATTTATTTTATTGTTCTTTGCATCCCAGTCAGTCATAACCATCATTTGGAATGGTTTCGAAGCTGACTTTGTTTGCTTCTGCGGTCCATGGCAGGCGCCTTCTTCGATATCCCTACTTTCCTGCCGGATGAGGTAAGATCTTGTAACTCCCCTGACTCGCACTGTACTGGACAGTGGAGGCGTTGAAATCTCCCCGCAAGAACTTGACAAGAGCATGAAAGGATACATTTTGTCCTTCACGCTGAAGTCATGGAAAAAACTTTCTTCACTATAGCTCATCCGAACATTGGTAGGCAAATTGGCGCGAATTTCTGTCTTTCTCTCTCTCCCTCCTCTTTTCCACGGCTACTTTATGGCGAGCCAGATGTGGTGAAATCACAAAAGCCATTGAATGACTGTTCAGAGTGGAAACTTGGAGCGCTTTGACTCCAGGAAGCTCGTTCAAAGCACCTGTTTTTACAGGCTTCGTGTGTTCCACCGACTGAGCAGGAGAAGCTTCCGAAATTTTAATTTCAGCCTTTTTTTGCATTCGACGTCGAACAGAGCAGATAATCTGATAGCTTTTCCGTTGTACACACAAGAATCGCATGCAAAAAAATTGCACACACCAGAATTACGCATTCACACCAGCATTACACTCAACAAGGACACAAGCATACAAAAGAACCACGCATGCACACAAGACCCACACACTCCAGAACTACATGCGTACACACAAGACTTACACACTCGAGAACTACATAGGTACATTCCAGAATCACAGGCACGATACGCACGTATTGACGCAGACCTACGCAGACCTATTGACTTGCACAGGTCGCGTCGCGTACAGTGGAGCAATTGGCCATGAGCGTCGTCACGCCTGTGTGGTCGCAGAAACTGCGTAAACACACGTGGCTGCCGCTGCAAATCTCGGTCGTCTCCGCGGTCTCCGTCGTCGCCAAAGACAAGATCAATGTTGAGCTAAGCGTCTGGAATGCTATGACTGCGGAGCGCATGGTTCTCCTCTCTCCCCTCAACTTGGCCGGCTGGTATTTCTTGGCCAGTAGCAATGCTGTCGGTCAGTATGTCTTCATTACCGTGGCAAAGGCGTGAGGTCTCCTCCGTTGTCGCTGCCAGCTCGTCCGGCGCGCCCGACGCGAGCAGGTGCGTGAAGGAGATGAAGGAGAAGGATTCTTACGGGCTCGTGCATGCAGAACAAGGAGAAAAACAAAGGAAAACAGCAGTTCTTCGACATGCTATTTTGTGTCAAGTGGTCATTAGATGAGAAGAAGCCTTGGACTTTTTTCTTGCCTCTATCAGACAAAAATTTGCTTCTTATCGCTAGCTCAAGGTGAGAATAAACGCCAGAACCGTTACAGACACTCAAAAATTAGGCAATGTGGTGTCCCCGCTTCTCCTGTTCACTGAAGAAGACTGTCAACAGGTTTAGAGCACTTCTGCCAAAGAGCTTTAGGTCATGTAATCCACCCAAGGTGAGATCTTGGCTGCTTCACACCCATATAGAAACATGGCACCCAAATGGAGGAACTGATTGGACATCACATGAACGATGACTTAACTTTCCTCACATATAATCAGGCAGGTCCTTCAGCTGTCCGTTTTCCCTTCCTGTGCATTTACAGTAGTGTCCTTCATGTGCTTTTGCACCGCTTATGTTGGTCAGAGATCTGAAAGGGTCGCTGTATCCGGCGGCCTCCCAACTTTTGAGCTTTTTGAACTGACCGGAGAAGCTTCTCATGTCGACCTTCCACCCTGCGAGGAGGTCGGCGATGGAAACTGTACCGACCACTTCGTCGTCAATGTGCTTGACCGAGGAGATATGCCAAGAGCAAAGTGGACTTCAGCAGTTTCTGTGCACTCAGAAGTGCTAAGGCCGTGCAGAAAAACTTTAAAGGCGCCTTCCTTCAGGCTGCCGCCAGCTGAGATTTTTCGATCTCATTGCTTTATCTTGAGAAATTGATATGCTGGATAACAAGGTCAACCTCTCGGTCAGTGCACACACGCGAGACAAAGTAGGCCTGGGGATGCAGTCGGATGTCGCGTGAGGCGGGGGAAAATGTACTGTTCATTAAGTGAAAGTAAAGTCGTTCCATTTGGGCCACACAAAGTGTAATGTCTTTCCTCGGGTGCAGCTGAACGTTATTGCACCAGCTTTGTGGATTGGCAACTGGCTGCTCTTGGGTGAGTGTGAGTGTGGAAAATACCACTAGTCTGAGCTGGTGACGGTGCGTACCTCATTTTCATAAGGGCCTAATACGCTAATTGCGTGATTTGGAAATAACTACTAAAAATTTAAGCCCCGCACGTGTACGGATGTACATGTATTTACGTTTTTGTACATCCTGATCTAGTCGTAAGGAATGTTACCAGGAGTTTCCTTCATCAAGGATAGTCCCTAGTGCGAGGGAAAACGAGGCCTAAGGATCAATAACTTTGTTCGCTTCCTCTGCCTCGAGACATCTGTCTTTTTTTTATCTTTTTTTCTCCAAAATGAATTCCACATGTACATAAAACTTTCCCTTCACTTTTTCCCAAAAAGGTCTTTATTCTATCCTCTTCGAGCGAGAAGCAAAGCAGTGGCCATTGTTTTTTGTTTTTTTTTTCTTCTCAAAAATTCGTATTTCTTTAGTTGGGCATCTTGGCACAGTTTGCTGGAGCCGAATTCTCATCACCCCTGGACAATTATGGCATCAGCTAGACTTGGCGAAGCCTGAGGACATTTTGCGAAGGAATTCATCGCCCCCATCAAGGAGACACCGTAATGATGGAAACCCGCTGCTCCAGAGCAAGCAGAGCCGAGTCCAGACTAGTGTTGGACCGAGTCGTGATCTTCAAGGGCTCGTGAGTGCTTGAAAAGGCCAATTTGAGTGTGGAAGTGACCCAGGACTAAATCAACACCACGACCAAAGTGTGCAACAAGGGAACGCCAGCAACTTGCAGAGCTTGCCAAATCAGGCTGAGATCAGAACTGGCTGCTACAGATCTAGGTGGCAGCGGTGATGGCACTGACTGACTAACTATACTCGTGATTACGGCTATGATACCACCCCCTACCGGCATTACGCATGAGTCGCAATCATCCTAGCATAGTAATATTAATGATGACTTAACTACAGTGGTCGTAGCAGTCATGAATGATATTGGCACAGTAATGGCTATGATATCAGCCCAATGATGGTAAATAGAACTAACAGTAGCGTAATAGGAAATCGTACACTGTGGTTGGATATTTTTCGGTGCTCACTGCTCGGTGGCTTTGGATGATTTTAAGCGTTCGTTTTCGGTGAAAACCTTTAACACTTCTCTGTTCGTTATTTTTAATCAGCACCGATTCATAGTCTGAGTGTACAATTCGATGTGGGAGCGCCAGGAGTTTGTCTCATTATGAATAATGAGAATAGCGTAATAAATCATGGCTAGCAGTAGTAATGGCCACAAAATCATTTAGTTCTGCATTCGATCCGTCGGACAAAGAAGAGCTCGTCATCTCGGGCCCGAGCTCGACCCATCACTACTCTTTCTTTCGTACTGTGTAGTACAATCATCAACATTGCTCTTTCAAGGCGACTCCACCGTCACGACCGCGTGCTTAAAGTAGCTTCTCGAGCTCTTCAAGAAGCCTCTGAAGCAGCTGCTCGAACGCTTCTGGCAGCGTCTCCGTCAGCCTCGACAAGAAGTCTTCTGCACTTTTCGGAAACGAAAGAGTTGAAAGAAAAATTCCGCCCTTTTTCCAATACCCAATGATTCATAAGTTGTGCAATAATCACACGGGTCGACGTTGGCAAAAGGGTCGGCGTCCAAAGAAAAAAGGGACGATAACTGCGCCAATGTCAAGGTCGACAATTACGCACAGGGCGATGTCTCTATGTAGTCCAACGCCGCGTAATTGCGTACAGGGTGGACCGAAGGTTGGGTCAATTACATTTTTGAGTACAGGCGAATCTCGATGCAATGTGTATTTCTTCCTGTCGTATTTTGGTTTCTGTTCTGTTCTATCTATCTCCTATCCTGCCCCTGATGGGCCTGGCCAAGTTTTTCGTTGTTCCCAAAATAGAAGAGGCTGGCTGATGGGTGCGTTCTCTGTGCGCGACTAAACCCTGGGACCCAGGACACTCAAGTTTGGCGTGCTACCCCCTAGGGACCCGGGGAAGGTTATAGGGGGGTCAGAGTCGGGATCGGGGGTCCCCCTGGGGGCGTTACTGTAGTACCCAAAACGTGAAATGACCGAATTCTCCCGAGCAAGGCAGGATGCAGGTTCAGCCAGTGTAACACAAGTATAACCTCGGTGAAAGATTATTTTTACGTGTTTGATGGAACGATATTTCTCGGCCCTTCACTTGCTGACTGACGGTTCGTGCTTTTTTTACTCGTCATAACGATAATTTTTCAGTCTCTTTATGTAGAATCTATTGTATCTCTTTATTTACAAAGAAACTATTGTATCTCTGTACTTATAAAGAATCTATTGTAATTACAAAGAAAGCGATTTTTTTGTATTTAGATACGTTCCCCCGACAGAGCTACTGATCATAGCCCCCTACAGAAATTGATACGGAGGCTCCGTAGAAGCCACGAGTGCGTAACTGAGCTCGTTCGTGGCAGGAAGTTCAAAATTTTCTATAGAGAAGATTTCAGGAAATCAGTCCGAAAATGATAGAGCTGAACTTTTTTTTGTGACGTGTTGTGACTAATAACTTTGATACTCTACAAGTGAAAACCTTGAGTTTTATCAATCAAACAAGTCCTGTTTCTAATTTGTACTTCAAAATTCACCCTTGGATCCACAAGAAATCTCTTGAGAATAACCTTGTTACTTCCGGTCCAATTTGAAAAAAAAAAAGAATTTTTCATTTCAACTCTTGCGCAATCTGAGCAAACAGTCTCCACTCATATGAGGCTACTTCACACCCATCCTTTACTGTAAAAAAGGCCTCGTCCATCATTGAACAACTGATATCACTGGCCAGATTGCAATAAACTCAGAAGCTCTTTGATCAATTTCTACTGTACTGTTTAATTTTTGAAATGGCTAATTACAAGAGGATCCCGTCCAAAAAAAAACCAACTATCCTCACTGGAACGAAACACGTTTGGCAGTGCAGAGCAGACATGTACATAGAACGCGTCGACCTAATGTGAAATCACCATGCATGATATCCTCGGACGTCAGATGCTCTCGCCCCTCAGAATGTGCGTAATATTACAAAATGGAGGCATTTTAGCTCACGTGTGGTGAACAACACAAGAAAAGTTAAACACCCATGGCTGTCGAGAAAGGTGAGCTGAGGAACGACACGTATTCAGTCAGTCAGTTCATGGCCAATGGAGGTGAGAGAAAGGAAATAATAGGAAAAATATTCTGTCGTCCTTGCAAACAGGTTTTCAGTTTTGATTTCTCGGATATTCAGCCGACCCCTGAAGCTGAAAACGCGTACAAAGAAGAGTCCAGTCTAGTCTGCTCATGCGTGCGCGCGCAGAGAGGCCGTCAAGGCTGCCAGCACATGACTGGCGGGATGACGACACTTGTTTGCTTACCTGTGGACCTCAGGTTGTTCACCGAAGTCTCGGCCTTCGCCGTCCGGCCGGGGAACACCAACCGCTGTCTCCGGGGCTGGCGACCGCGGCCGCGGAAGGGGCGGCGGACGAAGCCGTGGCCACGGCGAGGCGAGAAGTATGACAAGAGGGAGCTGAAGACGTCTCGCTTGGACACTGGAAATATGGGACCGTCGTCCTCCACCAAGTTCCTCGTCGTTCGGTACGGCACTCACCTGATCTCGTGAGGTGCGTCTCCTCCACCGCACAGTCCTGCTTCTGGTGGACGATGGCGGACTCGACGTCCTCTACCAACACCTGAAAATGCATGACATAGATTTTGTACCACGTCCACGTACATGCAGAGTAAATACAGATGCAACAACTGTAAATGAAAGTCATTGTTCGGGCTCGCTGGGATCTGGAGGTGATTCACGGTCTCTGGAAGCAGAGTAAGTACAGTATGAGAGGAAAATGTTGCCCGCCATTCAAGTAAGCGTCATCGCTAGGGTTTTTAGGGTTATCTTTAAGACAGTGAAAGTACAGTATGAGGCAAACGAATGTGATCATACTTTGCGTGGCTTCCAAAGTTGAAAGTTTGTTTCGTCGCAGGGACCTCCTGTGTGGTCTGTCGCGTACTATGTCGTACAGTCAATGTCCTGGGAGGAGGCCAGGTGTTGAGGTGAATCACCTCCCAGACTAGAGGTCCATCCATCGTAATGTTATATAACCCTTTCTATGAGTCAGGTGTTTTCTCACATTTGTAATCGGGCAGTCGAGCCTTGAAAGTGTCTGGTGGTAAATTAGAGGCTTCATCAGACGCAGGAGGAACGAAGGTTACATTATTATCGCAGTACAATCGCCAAATCAAGCTAGAGACTTCGGAGTTTTTGGTGAAAACAAAACAAGAAGCTAAAAACCTAAAATTCAGCCAAAAGTTTGACAACAGAGTTGTAGCGCAATTTCGAAAACAGTGGCGATTGAATGGCACGGAAAGATGAAAGAAGCAAGAGGAAAAAGTCTGAAATCACCTAAAATTCTAGACTCAAATCATGGATGGGGTCGCATAGAAATGAGACGAATCAAGTTGACATGACTCCACTTTCCACCACTTAATAACAGTACCGTGCAAAAAAGTGGCTGCCTCGTACCTTGCTGTCGATGGCCTCGTCGTCCAGCATCTTCCAGACCGTGGGCATCCACTTGGGGCTGACCATGAAGTCGATGCTTCGATCTTCGGACAACGGGTCGCTCCAGAAGTCGACCTCAGCTGGTAAGAGACAGAGAGAACAAAAAGTAGAGATCTACATCATCCAAACTGAAGACAGTTTTACACGGAGTTCGCCATCCTTCAGAGGGAGATTACCTAAGTCAGCCAGACGGACAGGGTCGAAAGGAAAAGGGCGGCGAGAACAAGCAGTGGCCTAAGGTGAAATGACCGTTTTTGCATCCACCGCTTAGTCTGGGGCGCCGTTAATGTCAGTGGCGGGTGCGGCAGACCAAGATGGTATGTCTTAATTTGCCACTTTTTGTCTGGATCTTTGTCTGCGAAAGGGGCGAAAGAGAAAATTTGTTTACGCCTGAAAAGGCCTCTCCGATGATGTCACTATAGGGTGGGCCTAATTTTATCGTTCCAGTAGTTATTCGGCATAATCATGTAGGTAGAAGGCACAGTGAACTCTGCCTATGTGGAGCCAAGACAGTCACTACAATGGCTGTGTATCATCAGCATGTCCCAGAAAAGTGTCGCTAAATCCGGTTAACAGAGTCCACTGTAGTAACTACAGTATGTCCTAGCAAGACGTAACGGGAGTCTCACTGCATCAGGTGTCAGTATAAGCGGAGTGCACTGTGGCAGCTGTATCCTATGAACTCGCAAAATCTGTCACTACAACCCGGGTCGCAGCTATCGGAGTCCACTGTAGTCGCAATTGCCATGACTGTTTATGTAACGGCTTAAAATTTACTGCTCGAACGCGTCTGTACAAAGCCGCAACTTTTCTTATGTCCACCTGCGTCGACACAGTCATAGACGGCCCGGTCACCACCGAGGATTTGGTCAAGCCCAACGTGTCCGAAGCTTTATGGATTCTACTGATTGACACTTATAAAATGTCTTTGAGATGTCGCTAATAAATCAGGAAATACTGCAATTCTGATGATACCTGACTCTCGCCCTGACCGTACGCATTATATGGCAACCTAAGGTGCTCTGATGTGATCACAACTACTTAACCTGGTCACAACTGGGCTGCTGTTTCGATATAATAACTCCATCGTGAATATCATTGATGGTCATAAAGCGTGGCTGCTTTAATTTCCAAGGACGCCAAGAGGTATAGCAGTGGGATGAACGTACAGGGTGGCTCTCATAGAATCGACACAGTAGCAGTCATGCGCAAGCTTCCACAACGAGGTGGTACAATGTTGTATTCCGCCTTGGAGACGAGTTGCCAAGCTCCTGGCACTCACAGCAGGTTGAGATTGCGCAACTACGAGCTGTAAAGTCCACCCTGATATATTTGTGTGTGTCAGCATGGCAGCGAGATGAAAACAATTGTGCAAACACTTTCTCAACACCCCTTTTCAGCAGTGTTACGTAGGAAAAGAGTAGGGGGGAGGGCAAAAAGTTGCGTCACTTGGTCACAAATCACTCGGTTCTCGCGCTGCCCCTGGACAGGTCAACGCAGTCCAGGGGCCAAAACTTCCATAAGTGGCAAGGAGCCACTGTGAGGACGGAGTCGGTACAGAAAACCGCCGCACAGGCGATATTCACTGTACCAAAGACTTCCGCCCTCACAGGCGTTTTTCCCCATGGAAAGCATGTTGCTGGCTCTTGCACGTATGCCTCTCTCATATCAGGTGCTCTTCTAGGCGGCTTCCACTGTATTTGATGACGCGGAAGATAGCTACAACGTCTACATGCGACTCAAACCCCTAGATCTCGGGTCAATTCCTCTGCATGGTTTTTATCCTTAAACGTATTGTCTTAGGACTGAGAAGCGTAGCTTAGGTTTGACATCTAATCCCGAAGATGTCAAAAAGTGTTTCAATATATATTTATGACCCCCTTCCCTCTTCCAGTTATAGAGTCTCTGTCCTTCAATTCTGTTGTCCTAATGAACAGCTCTCGTAGTCCATGAGGCAGGATGAGACTCAAAAACTGATTGTTTCTTCATTCTATTTGGCTAGAACAGACTCAAAGGGAGTCTTGCACTTAATGAATAGCCTGCGGAGAGGGCTTCAAAAATGACATAGGCTAATACGCCAATGATACCATACAGCAGGAGATTCTGTATCATTTTGTGCGTTAGGTTGCATCAAATTTCTGAGGAATCTCAAAGTGATGACCAATGCATGTTGACTGCATTAAAAATCGGTCAGCACTGGATCCATCACGTTATGAAGATCTTTGCACAGAAGGATTCTGTCACCACAGACTTCGGTCTCTAGCAGCAGAGTCAGTGCACATTGCAATGGCATTTGAACAATTTTGAAATTGATGGGTGAAAGAGTAATCACCTACTTTTCCGCACGCTACACAAACAAGGCTCGACGTCTTCACTTTCAATCATACCCTGGCCGTCAATAACCCCTCCACCGGGTGTCCCATAATTTGTCTGGACTTTTCTTCTGTCTGCGTACCTAGAGTGACGCGACACCCTGTACTCACGCACTCACGGTACAACCTGCCAGTCAGGAATGTCGTGGTCACGTCAATAATTCGTCGGCAACGACCAAATCATGGCAAAGAATGCACTTTTGGGAGAATATTTCTCCACAATGGGACCTTCTTTTTTACCTTCGGATAGGCAGACTGAGTCTGTGTGTGAAAATGTAACTTCCCCAGCGATTCCTCGACTCCACTTAAATGTGGACTTGGAAGGTTTTTCGTCTTTTTCTCTCTATGATGATTTTTCTCCATTTTCTTTTAAAAAAAAAAGATTCGATCCAAGTGACTAGGACTGCTGAGGTAGAATAAAACAGGAGGTGAATTTTGGCACTGAAACAAGCTTGAATGTGAGATGAGTTATGATTTTTTTTGTCTTTCTTCGCAACGTTGGTACAGAGGGGCTTTCTGACGCCCCCGAGTGTTTTGCCAAGCGTGGGTGTCGCACATGGGTGTCAAAAAAATATACTTGTCTACGTCCTCATAGTTTCATGGTGAGCAAGTAGTTCCGTTACTCGACAAAGGCCTCCTGAGGCCTCACTCGACCCTGATTTGCCATTTGACGGCGATTGCCGCCACGGAGGACTTGGGGACCTCCTTCATGTGTGGTAAATTTTGTACAGTGAAGCACACGAATCCGGAATGTTTTCTAATGGCAAAGTACCAATAACTTTAGGAGAACTCGACTGTAATTTTTATTACTGCACCACAACATATGATATTTGTTAACACTCCGCGACAGCACCCGTTGTGGGATCGGGAAAGTTTCATGTTAAATTTCCAGATTTGGCTTCAACACCCTGATCGTATTCTACGAAAGAGTAAGTACCTGGGATATTTCAAAGTGTCAGGCCTAAATTCATCGTAGAACGTGAAGTTTCCTGACTCACCTACAGCACCCTGTACACAAAGCCAATTGAACATGCAGTCGAACTCCCTGGCCACCCTGTACAGCGTAGAAAGTCATACCATTTTCCAGCAGCTCCTTGACCCTCGGCCTGTCCGCGATGGGAGGATCGATCCTGATCACTTTGAAGTGTCTATAAAGCTCTTGATCACCTCCCGATACGGTCTCAGTGAGTCCTGGACTAAAGCAGGATAGGACCAAGTAGAGCGAGAGCACCAACATGTTGAAGGAGGGCACCCCTGACGGCGATGTCAACGACGAGCACCGCACAATCGTTCAACTCCTTTTCCAGGGCTGAGACGTCCACTGGGCTTCACTGGCAAACAGGCTATGAAGTGCTTTCGTAGGTGTGACTTTGGGTAGGCGCTAAAGGTCTCGGCGCTGCCTGTTGAGACGACGACGACGACATTACCGTCGGCGACGTCAGCAACAGCAGCGGCGGAGTTGACGAAACTCCGCGCGCATTTCCGATTTCGCTCTCTCTCTCTCTCTCGTTCTTCCCAACTTACTTCTGCTTGCCCCTCATCCCGCTAACGTCTGTTTCTGGTGAGAGAAATCCCTCCCGTCGGTCCCGCGCAACGCGCGCGGGAGCCGGCGATGACGCCAGCCCGGGAACGGACAACGCCTCCTAAGCCCACGCGCACGCTGTAGCGATGCCCTTCGGTCTCAAGCACGTGCCGAAGGGAGGGAATCTCGCCGTGTGGACTCCGTGGACACGTCGGAGGAGGTGGAGAGAAACTTGATCTTCCAGGTGGTGGTGGCCGGGAGGAGGAGAGACAGACTCCATAGCTCGTTCTCCAAAATGGATGCAAAATCCATTTCTCTCCTGTTCAAGTTGAAAGACAGTTTCCACGATCAGATAGCGTGAGTGGTCAACTGCATTAGTGCAGCAGCATGAAGCTGCATCGTAAGCATGTGCGATTCACTCTCGGTGATATCGATAAGTTGCACTATCTCATAATGGGAGATTTGCAATAACATAGGCAAAGCAACAGACTTGGTAGGACCTGCTTCATACAGTTCAAGTGGTTGCAGTCACAATGCGCTTCTAACTTTCCGCACTCAGATCTGCAGTACGTGAACTCATGAGTCCTATTCTAGCAAGAGTCATCATCACATTCTGGATAGAAGAATCCGTCTGGCTCGCTGACTTCCTAGTGACACTGGCAACTCCGTCAATTGACTAGAGTTAGTGGAATGTCATGCATTGAATACACACGAGTGTCCTTGAAGTTGAGTGAGATTACTATTATGCCTGATGGCTGAAATGGCTGAAATCATTCATTTAAACTATAGGTTGTACGAGACATGTGAGCTCTTCTATGAACAATGCCTTCAAAGATGGAAAATTAAGGTCTTTTGTCTGCTTCGTCGTAGCTCCACGGTCAATTTCCCCGTCGTCGTCGTAGGGTTTTGCTCATGAGACCATTCTGGGTGCAGTCAAAAGAAGTGTCTCGACACATGTGACGGCGTCCCCGGTTCTGCGTCACAAAGCACTAGTACCAGTTGTCCAGCATGTGCGGAGTGACGCTGAACAGCAGCCATTTTTCCTCCTCAGGTCTGGTCCTTTCCTTGGGCCGGATCCACCACTCACCGCAATTCTTCGTGCACGGTTGCAGTGTCAAAAAGACGAAGCTTGAGACTGACATGAAATTATTGCGAATTATTTTGATATGTCTCAAGGGTGAGCGAAGTTCTCGTGCGCATTTCTTGTGGGTGGGTGTAGCTCTGGTGCTCGTAGGTAGCTCGTGTGACCGTGCTGCTCTTGTAGTTCTTGCGTGTGTGCGTGAAGTTATGCACGTACGTGCAGTTCTTGTGTGTGTGTGAAGTTTTTGCATGTACGTGCAGTTTTTGTGTGTGCGTGTAGTTCCATGTCTGTGTAGTTCTTGTGTACGTGGACTTCTGGTGTGTGTTGTTCCTGTGCATGTGTATGTACGAGTAACCCTCAACTTTCTTCATTCCCACAAACTCTGGTGCATGTCTGATACGCAGGCACTTAATTGGAGGCCTCTTTGCAATCGCCTCCTTAATACTTCATGTCGAGTAACCGACCGACCTTTTATCCAAGGAAGGAATTTTCATGGGCAAAAGGTGTGGCAATTAATTCTTGGCTGGCTTCACCCTCGTGTTGGTAGCCTCGATGCTGCAGTCGCTGTCCTCGGAGCTGAAGTCGCACCCACGACTGAGCAGTTCATAGTGATAGGACAACGAGCAGAGGTCACGCGTCAACACTCTCATTAACGTGCGTGGTATAAGTGTGAGACTCAGGGAGATGTTTCTGACAGGGACGCGAGTTGTCAAGGTTTTCTGGGAGGAGACGGTTTCTTTCTTTGTTTCTCTCTCCACATTCAGTTTACCATCAGCAGTGCAGAAGCCTCTGACTGAAGGAATTTGACTTCCCCCTCTCCAATTCTTTCCCTTATAAGCAACCTAAAAGATGCTTCAAAGTATCTCCTCTGTTAGAACAGACGTCGTTGGTTGCAGCATGGCCGAATTCCTACAGTTCAGCGTCAAAACTTGAAGAAAGAACAAGATTTATCCATGTATCAATGTTATTTAATCCCTATATGAAGGCCAATACTTTGTCTGTCAGGAGAACAAGCTAACGTCTCATAATTATTTAACCCTTACGAATGTTGAATACTCTTCTTCGTGCGCTATCGTGTAACAGTGGTTTCTCCTCAACTGTTGGCAAACGTGCCAAGGAGTAACTTTTCTTTTTGGATTCCCCTATCTATATGTAAATTGTGTAGATGACACATTTTACACATTGAACAGTGGTGGCTGCAGCAGAATAAGTGGGCATCGCAGGAGTATCTGCGATTCAGAGTTAGCAACAGACTTTTCTGTGGCCTTAGGCATGTCTACAGATGACCGACTTTGGTATTCCAGACACTGAGTCCAGTGTGTACATGTGAGTCCGTCAGATGATCTGTTACCAATATGTATTAAGCACTCTGGCATCAGCTGCCTGGACATGAAGTGGCAGACTTGTAACTTGTGACTCTGACAATGAGGAACTAAATTACGTATATTTCTCACAAGTTACCTTTCATTGCTGAATGTCTGGTTGAGAAAGTCAATTGCTGCCCAACGAATCTGCCGTGGCAATGTGAAAGGAGTAAGCAGAAAGGTTTTGGTCCAAGAGTGCAGCAAAAAAGCCTGTTCAGTTCAACCCTCTGATGGTTGTGTCTTGTTATTGTCTTCTCCACCACAAACCCCCACCCCAACTGCCTGCAGAAGTAATCATGATAGTGGCTCCAGCTTCAAGCATACCTTAGATGAAAAGTTCATCTCTCTCCAGCTTATTTGCTCGTGATGCTGGACAAGAGCCTCAAGGTTCGCTTATCGAACGTAAAAATCAGCTGGAGGCGTTCGAAAAGCTCTGTCTTGTAAGTTTCAATTTCGTTACCACAGAATTTGGTTGAGTGACCTTGGCTTTTTCCATCGGACGACTGAAAGTAGCTATTCCACATCCTCAGAGTTAAATAGTCTTCTTTTGGCGAGTACCAACTTTGTCAGAATTGAATAAGCCATTGAAATTGTCCAACAAAACCTTTTTGACCATGACAAAAAACGTCAAATCACGTAATCATGGAGTGCAAATTGTGTGGAACCTTTCAGAATCACCTGCGCTTGAGGCTGCCGTAGGCTGTTTGAGAATGAACACTTATGCTAATTCTCCCCATTCTTCGGCGTCTTCGTATTTAGGTGCCAATTCTGGTGCCAAAAAAGAGAGAGAAACTAAACAATGCGTCATTTTTTTCTGGCACCAGACACCACCCCCCCTGCATTTCTCCTTGCTAGGTCAGACATCTTCCGCCAGGACGCTAATGCCGATATGTATGCTTATCGTGTTGACCAATCTCTTCGTGACCGATGAAGTGTGACTGCAAGTGACAGCAATCCATTCCCAAGCAGGAGGCAGGTCTGTCCAGAGCAATTGGTCATTCCGACCTGTTCTTCACCATGGTGAAGTTGTTGTGGGCGTCCTTGAACATGCCTGGCTCATTTTTGTGCCCGTTACCGACAAAGAGTACTTGAGAAAGTGAGCAATGACGGGTGGAGGCGAGAAATACGTACAAATCCCCACTTATAAACGACAGCCCAATCCCAAAATTATGCCCTGGCAGTGAGATTCAGCCTTGGGTCGAATCCTTGGGGCTGCTTAAAAGAAGCTGCAGTGGACACAGTAGAAATAGTAGACCGCAAGACTGTGCGATGCGTGGTATCGACTGGAGTATCGCGATATCTCAACATATGGCACGGAGCCCATGGACTGGTCCTTGAGGATCCTTCGACCCCGAAGTCGAACATCTTTGAAGTAATAGCAGTCATCTTGACTAGACATTCGACACACCGCGTCGCTATCGAGTATCGATGACTTTGGGATATCGCACTTTTCGCAGTCGTGGTAATGGCCAAAGTAGTAGGTGCCGAAAGGACCGGGGTCTCCACATGAGAAAACTTGGACGTGGGCGTCTATTTGTACAACCATGGAGCGCAGCAACTGAAAATGAAGCTGTTTGTATATAGATAGATGATGCATATGTTTTGAAGAGGGGAAGGGGGAAAAGTTGTCCCCCTCAGTGTCAGCATGAGCATGATTTGTGTTAATAAGGAATGGTTCTTAGAGCCCGGACGATGAATGAAGTAAGCATAAGCTCGCTTTGCACCTTCGTTGAGCCCCAATCTTGTAATCGTCTCTTTGGTGAAGATCTAGGTGAGACTTTGTGTTAATGTGCAGTGGAATTCGCATAGTGGGGATCCGGATGAGAAGGATTTCTGGGAAATTAGGCCTTTTTTGTGCAACCAAATATGATGTGTCGGGATTCTGGGACCTGCCAAGTTTGGAAGCTGATGCATTTTGGCAATAAATACTGGGTGAAATGAGACTGGTGGTTTGGTTGAGGCTGGAATCTTTTTAATAGAGCTTTATCTGCATGTGCAATGCAACAAATCAAACTGCCTAATCAAAATGGTCGCTCCTATGTACGTACATGTTGCGTGCTATATTCTTCTCTGAAGTGATAAGATTCAATAAAAGCACCAAACATAATTAACAACGAGGGTGGCCTCGATTTAGCTGTGTACTTTTAACGCAGTGTTCTATAAAATGGGTTACTTTTCCGGTGCAACAAATAGTCCTTAGGACCTAGATTCGACTGCTATTTTTTAAAAGATATTGTTTAACAAAAAGCAGATTAACCAAAACTTACCTCGACCTGATGGTGGTTTCAAAAATTTATTTCCTAAGAATGAAATGAAATTTTCTGCCCTGTAATTAACGCTCACAAACAAGTCTAATCTTCGACACAACAAAGCAACCAGTCAGTTTGGGTAATTAGTCAAGTTGTTGTTCCCCGACGTTCTCGTCAGCATCAGTCTCATCGTGATCATCGCCGTCAGCAGAAATTCAAGAAGCAGTGCTAAATCACACTTTTTTATTACACCAAAGATTTCGCAAAATCCCAGCCTAGGATAGAATAAAGCACCTTCAGTTCAAGAAAGATTTTTGATTTTTGCACTTTACCGACAAATCCAGTTTCTACTGTTTTTCATTCGCCGCAGTGCACTAAAAAGCAATTTTTTCCAACCCTGATGCAAGGTTTATTGCACTGGTTTTCTTGCCTTCGCCCTGAATGCACGACATTGAAATCGACTGGACTCTTCAGATGAAAAAGCTGTAAAATGTTTTCTCGGTGCAACCGCCATTGGGTTTATTTTCGGCTAACCAATTATTTTATTTTTCACGCTCCGACGGATACAGTGGACGACGCGTATGAGACCGATGCATCTTTACCCGGTGCAGAAACGCCCGCTCATGAGTGCCACTTGGCTCCTCTTTGTTTTACCGAAGCAGCGAGACAAAGTGAGGTTGGCCCAGTGACAAATTGAGGCTGTTTCTTTCTTCAGAATCTTTGTGTGGGTGCAATCGTGTTACCTTAGTACTTGCAGTGGATTCGCCACGTTGAGATCAGTACAGTACCTAATGTAAAAATGCAAGAAATGCATCAGAATTGGGTGAGTATGGTAAATGAAGAATCCATCATTGCATTTAAGGCTTGTCTTTATGGAATACAGATTGTCCCTACCAATACATAAAACTCATGGCCGCTGCACTGACGAGGATAAGTCGGGGAGGAGGCTTGTATTTGCTGTCTCAGCAATACCGCCTCCATGTGTGGGCCTGATGAGGCCCTTGAGATCCAGGGGGTGGTATAAAATCTTGAGAATGCAACACAAATCAAATCGTTCCCTTGCAAATGCTGGCCACTGGCACGGAATATGGACGAACTCCTCGCGTTTCTCCCCCCACAGAACCTGCATTTTGACTCCGGGGTTTCCCCCCCATGTTGGCCCTGCGGTCATTAAGGTAGTTGTGACCTGTAACTACTTGCATAATCCCACCTCACATTTTACTGTCAGCTTTGATAGCTTGTCGACGAATAGGACCAGGATGTCTTATCCCGTGCTTGCAGGTGGAGGAGTCGCTGCACCTCTGGTTCCACTAGCTGTAGAACAAATCTCAAATCATATTCAGACTTCGGTGGGAGGTAAGACTTCCTGTCTTTCCATCGCCTCGTCGGCTTCAGCTCAGAGCTGTGGCTTCGTCAGTCGTCTTCCAATTGAATACTCTTGACAGCTACATACAATAGTACAGTGGTCGCGACAGAAGAGCCATGAATGTTGCATTAGCACGCACGTAAGCACACACACAGAAAGAGACCACCGCATGATACATTCTTAAGTTGCGTCATGATCCATGTGCATGAACACATTGTCACTCCCAGCGTGCACGTGAACATGTTCAATCGCACGCGTGTGAGGGAGAAGAAGATGGAGCATGTGTAGGGGGACGGGGATTTATCGAATCTTGAGGAAATCGCACTCAGGCTAGTGAAGCTGAATTTGAAATTGCGCTTTCCTGCTTAGGAGCTTGCGAGTGGGCTCACATCTGATCCGAACTTGAAGCGAGCCTTGAAATCTTGGAGCAATTCAAAGGTTTCTTCGCCTCTGGGAGACAACAGGGTCCAGTCGAGAAAATTGCTCATGTGTGCGAGCCTCATGATTGCTATAGTTACACATGATGTACGCACACTAAGTGCATGGAGATTTGTATCGGAGCATAACCACAACACATGTAAGCAAATCACTACATGTCCTCCATGATTATGGAAAAGGCCGCCTTATGTAACTCATGCTGATCTCATATACGCGGATTCTGTCTGCAGTGACTTCTTTTCCGCAGGCTTCAAGTCTTCCTCAAGCTCATCTCGGTCGCTGTGCAGAAGACGTTTCTTTTTTTTGTCACGCTCCAAGCGCTGCCAAGCGACAAAAGACTCCATCCCAAAAGTGAGTCATTCTCTCAGGCGTCCACTGCATGCCGGACTTGCGGTGTGAAGGGAAATAACAGCACGCGCGTGGCCACTGGACTGTGCATGACGAGTGCAGGTGTCCGTACGTGCCGCCGGCCCCAGGCGCGGAGGACCGACTCTGTTCGAGCCAATTGTTGTTCAATCCCTCCCCCCCCTCCAAGAGGTTGCACAATCTCTGGACGGAGTAGATGCAGCAGATTTTGTTGTGATCCGCATGTTTGTCACTTCCTCCTCCCGCCTGTCCTCAATTCAATGTTTGTTGCATGACAAACACAGCCAGCTTATGAAACAATGCCAAGGTTTTCTCCATCTGACTTCCTGCTGTACTGCATAACAGATGAAGACAAGCCTTTTTTGATGCCATCCTCGTTCCCGATGCAGTCAGCGCTGCGTGAAATGACTGCTATGAATGTCTCGATAAGAGAGAGACAAGAAAAGATGGCAAAGTAGCTCCATTCTGCTCCAGAAATGAGGAAGAAAATTGCATTGTTGTCGCAGTCCGATGAAGCGCTGCAAGATTGACAACTTCCGCCCAAGTAAGCGAAGGTCGGATTCCTTAGTCCCCGCGGCTGGTAATTAACACTAGGCCTTGTTCGCATGCGTGTTGCATTTTTGGCACTGGGTGATCTCGCGCACACCTCGTTGCATCCCAGTGCATGGGTGGGCGGTGGAGGAGACGGTGGGAGGGAACAACGCGTCGGTCGCAGGTGAATCACGGGGAGAGAGAGAGAAAGTCCCTTGACCACGAGGAAGAGGAGAAGGAGGGCAACGACGAGGTCATGGAAATGATCTACGGGCCCACTCTACGGCCCCTTATAACGAGTTCCTGTTGGTAGGCATGCCCACAGGCCTTAGCCACTGATTAATCGGTGCTTAGGAGGCGCGGGCACACTCGGCGGGTGCACTACCGATGTGAGCAATTTTCCACCAATGTTTGCAGCAGCAAGGTTCAAGGTGAAGAGGAAGTGCAATTGCATATCATGAATAATATAACTTTCGTCGGGGCGAAGAACAATTTATCTTCATTGTTCTTCACTCCTTTATGGGGACTCCCTACTGTTGCGTTAAAATGTTGCCTCCGAGGGGCGTTGGGAAGTGTTTCCGGTGAAACAAAAGCTGCTTTATCACCCATCATGTAAGCTGCATCCGCAGAATGACCAATGATTTCTGTTCAGGGTGCACTTGTATATAGTACACTAGTATATAATAGTTTCGGCGTCTTCAGCTCAGCTGTCGGGGTTGGCCCTCAGAGTGCAGTCGGTGTTGATGACGTGGTGCTAGATCAGCGTGCACGCCGACTCGGTCTTGGTCATCTTGCGGAAGAGAGTGGAGTGTGGTTGTGGTTTCTCGCTACACACTCCATTTTACTGGCCCAGACTAATTGCTGCCCAACACTCGAGTAGTACAGTGGAATGTCAATAAAAGCTTCACCACCAGAAGCAAGTCCTTGAAGTTGTTTGCATACGGAGGATTCAATAGGGTCGTTGCAAAAAGACTTCGTCAACACTGATTTCCAGCAGTGGAGAGTCGATGAGGCCAAGCTCTGCAGCACTCGAAATCCTCTGCATCAACTTCTCCAACAGGTTGTCATAACTGATGAGTTAGAGCAGTGAAGTGGTTCATCACTTTAGTCTGCATTCTGCCACCTCTTACTTCTCTTGTCACCTTGCGATTCCCCAAAGGTAGAGATCGAATAACCTTTCCTCCTCAAGCACAATGCAAGGTGGAGATTAAGGATCACTACTGAAAATTATGCACATGAGTGTCTCACAAAGTTAAGAAGTTAAGGGCCTACCTGGACGCACTCAAGCTGCTCTTGAGCTTTATTCGCCACAGAGAATTCTAACAAAAACGAAAATTCCTGCAGCTGGGCAGGGTTCACATCAATTTGTGCCCCTAACGTTGAGTCCGTGCTACCGGACTCGAGGAAGAGCTCCTAAATGTTAACTTTTGACGGAAAATGACATACAGCAGCGGGTTATAAATATTATGATTTTTATTGTCTTCATCCTAGATCTTACAGTTCTAGGCCCTTAATATTGCAAAGCTTATAAAACCATGGCCCCGGAGTGAAGTGTACATTAATGAGGAGACATTAAACGTCATTGACGTGACGTGAAAGTCGTTGTTTACGCCACTGGCTTGATCGACGTTGAAGACGTAGTGACGTGGAAGGTGAGGGCGTCGTAGATGTAGTAGAGGTGGCTCTCTGGGCTAACTTCAACAGCGTTACTAGTACTCCGGACCTTGAGGGATGGGATTAGCTGCAAGAGGACTTTTTGAACGGCAAGCCAGATTTGAGCGCCAAAGCACCATTGACACAAGCATCGGGGAGACTCCATACTAAGCTTTACCTCGCCTTACAGCTAAAGCTCACTTTAACAACCAGCTTCATCGTTGAATCTCGACTTTAAGATCATTGCCCAGCCTTTCCTCCACCAAGACAGATCTGCAATGGATTTCACAAGCCTTTTTTTCCTCGAAAAACTTTTCAAAGTTAGCTCAATCAACACTCATGGCCAGAGCAGTCTTCACCTTCCCTCTTGACGTCAATGCACAGTGAGCATGATAAAAAAAACTCTCTGAAGAGGATGAGACCAGATTGTTGGAGTAGCAGCGTCTCAAAAGTCTCAACCTTCCCCCTACGTTTTGTCGTCTTTCTATCTGTCATGTTTGATCCGTTCATACAATCGAGGACAAAAGTGGGGCTTGGAGTGCCACATAAAACTATATTTCTACTCATAGTACTAGAAGAAGGAATTATGCTCTCAATATTTTAGGCAGCAGACTCAGTCTACTTTCTACTGCATTAAAACGTCCCACACTTTTCAGCCGTCAAACATGTTCATTAAATCCTGTATGTTAGGGTGTAAAAGACACATGAAGAAAAAAAATTGGGTTTGAAATGATGATGCGTCCTGGACAGGACAATTTTGCATTACCATTATGAAAGAACACATTCTACTTTGCTGCCGATCGATGAAGATGACTTGAAGCACTACTATTATCATAGGGATGTTTCATGGCGAGAGTGCCGTCATAAACAGGGATATTAGAATTGATCTTGTCTCAGCCAATACCGATGGCTCAAAGTTGAGTAAAAGGCACTCTCGCAATACAGCGACCAAAAAAACCCCATACAAGTCAATGGAGTGGGGGAGTCTGCAAGACAAGACCAGGAGAATGAGTTGTACTCTCAATTCTTCTAGCTCTTTCAGCGTTCTAAGTAATCTCTATTAATTTGACTTTTTTAAGAGACACCTCGAGCAATGTGAGTTGAAAGCCTTTCCGGGCATTGTTTGTCCTTGGGATTCTTGAGTTCTGAAGCGAACATCCCATATGTTGACATTGCATTGTGGCCGTCGACCTCTTCTTGGTCGCATCCCCCGTAGTCCTCTTCAACAACAAAGTGGACGAGAACTCATAGCTCTCGTCCACATTGTCACATGCTCATCCTCGGAAACACTTGCGTAGTATGATCACTCTTTCTACTCTTCCTATTGATGCGCGCAACCGTCAATGCTAGAACAGTGAAAGTAGCGCGCATCAATAGGAAGAAGAGGCATTATGAAGTGCTAATACACAAGTGCATCCACATTTACAATTTGTTCCTCATCTTCATCAACTTCTTGACATCTTCGAGAGACGTCTCAATATATTTTCTTGCCAGCAATTAGCACCCCCTTGAAACAGAGTTGATTAACTTAAGATAACTTAATAGCTCAGTAACTTGTCGGACTGCCATAGATCTGAATATGGTATTCAGTTGATCGAGTCTGTTGTCTCAGTCGGACATCTCCGAGGTGAGTATGAGTAATTTTCCATTATGTTTGATGGCCCCAGTAATTTAGATCAATACCAATACTTTAGATCTCGACTGCAAATAGCCTCCTGTGTAAAGAATCGGATAATTTATATCGTTACTCCACGAAATAATTCCCACATCCTGTTATCCTTGTGCACGTTCTCTTCTCGTGTTGTTCGGCACCATAAAGTAGGTATCATCTTACGCATCATCCCACCTTGGTGAACCTGTACAAGGCAGTCGCACGCAGATCTTTGCTCCCTTGTTAGCGGCCTTGACGATGGCCACCACCTCCTCGTGGTCGGGAAGCGCCATCGTCTGGAGTTTGGAGTGGACGACGACCTCATTGACAGTGACCTCGAAGGAGGAGAGCCTGCCCCCGACACCCTGCACATTCGCTTCCGTGAGCTCTTCCGACAGCTCGAGGTAGCGGGGCCCGAAGCCTCACCCGCCACTGTACTCGATTTTCTCGTTCACCGGCATGGCCGCAGGGCTGCTGGTGGCCGAGTTGACGGACGTCTCACCGACCTTGGTCTTCTTACCCCGCTCTGTCCCTCCTGTGCACGTGCAGTTACTTCAGTTACTTTGACTTACTGCCCGTTATCCTTTCCCTTGCACCCGTCAAGGCCTCTCCTCGCGTTCGTGAGAAGCCTCCTGATGTGGTTGTTTGTGTGCAGCGTAATCGAAAGACGACACTTTACCGCGGCCAATCACGAAACCTCGAGTGTGCCAACGAAGGCTGTTTCATTACTTCTGCCTTTCCCCGCAACTTTCCACGTTCGAAAGCACTGAAAAGCAGACGGGCTTTTTGTGAGATCGATGAGCATCACTGCAGCATCAGAAAGATCCAGTCTGTCCTCTTGGCACCTGTCAGATGACCTCGTCCTGGGGTGATGCAGCTCCGTACATATGCATTATTTCACAGGGTGGGTCAGAATTGTCTTCGTTTTGTTCCCAGAGAGCTGTTAGGGACTCATATGAAAGAGATCGTACTTTTGTGATAACTATTTCTGTAGCCCTTAAGAGAGGCTCATTTGCCTCATTCTTCCATGGACGGAGCATTAGCAGTGTTATTTCCCTGTCCTCAGAACGACCGAGAATTCATTCTAATGTTAGGTATGTTCGACAAAGCCTCTTTTTTCGTCGACATTAAGTGATACAGTGGAAGCTGGACAAACGGGACCACTTTTTTGCATAGGAAATGTCCGATTTAAGTGAAGTTTGAAAAAAAGCAGCGGCTAAATTGAGGCCACACAAGGATGGTCAATTACTTCTGGTTACTTTAGATAGTGCTGTCTGACTAGAGCAACTCTAGAACGATAACAGAGCACGTAAGAAGTACACAGTTCTTATAATTTGTCAGTGTGATTTGGTTCATTGCACACATCACACATTCAGTTTTGTTACGAAATATTTCGTCTCAACAAACCGCCAATCTCATTGTATAGAGTAGGGTATTTTTTTTACACGAGTGCAAGAGACACCAAAGTTGACAGGTCTAAAATGCCCAATATCTCACCACACCTAGAGTTAATCTCCCCTTTAGCAATACGTTTTTCTGTCCAGTTCCTCAACACAGTTCTCAAGTTTCAAAATGCACATTTCCATATTGACCTACCACAGATATTCGATTTCCGAGCTTCAGTAACTCGATTTTGGCGAGATTATTCAGCTCAATGACCTTTGCGAGCATCGCATGTGTATGTTCAGAAGTTCATGCTACAAGCTTAAAGTCTTTCAGATCTGAAGGAACTGCCAAAGCAATGCAGGATGCCAAAAAAGGCCTGCGAATGTTGTACTCAACGTCAGTCCCAAAACCGCCATCGGAAATGGTGAATTCGGAAATAAACTTTGGAATGAATGTCCTACAAATGTCTTTCCACAGTATACAGTTGATGATATGCAGCCCAAAATGTGTCCGCTGACTCTATGTAGGCCTGCAGGGTTATTACTTTAAATCGAGAATCAGTCTGCATGTTCAAGGCTCTGAAAGTATCAACTGCAGGTTGCTTAAAACTATCCAAGGAGAAAGTGACAACCCTACGCTTTTTCTTTAGAAACAAAGGTTTGAAGCGGTGTCATTGGGGTCAGTTGACAGAGATGACAAGGACGTGCTGTCTTGGAGGCCAACGTGCCAGTGCTGTGTCAGGGAGCTCTCGGACTCAGACTGCTGCCTTTGCACATCATAGCAAGACTGAAAAGTCCCGTTCTGTCCTGCCTGTGAAATTGTAGTTAGGGTTTTTTTTAGATTATTTCGCAGGTTTGAGTACTTCATTCGCAATCATACGGTGATGTGATCTACTGCACAGACTGTGATGTACTGCACAGCCCATATGAGCTAGGGCGTAAAAGACCCTAAGACGCTCATGATGAGTATACACTACATGTTCTGCACAATCCTACTCGTAATATCTGATCACCTGAGCAATTACCTTGATCAATGTGTAATTTGCTATGGAGTGCGTTAATTCTGACGTAAATCTGCCACATCCTAGGCTTTGGTGCTGCTGCAGGTAAATGTGACCTTTGCCCATTGACTTGTTCACATGTTTTATCGCATATTTGCCCAACTTTCTAACGTAAGCACCAAGCTGACAAAATTTATGCATCGCAAGCAATTATCCCTGTTGGAGTAATCTGAACCACTGAAGGGCATCCGATGAAGGCACGAAAAGAGGCCATCATTGAGGCCACGTCGAGGTCAAAATTGTCATTGAAAAAGTTCGTTGCAACCATGTTTTCCTGCCTACTTGACAAAGTTGGGATGACAACTGGCACGATGTGAACCCACCTTGTTGCCTCCTCTTTTAAGTCAAAATCCGTCTCGTTGCCATTTATCCTACTTGAGTCCGAAGAAAAACACCCCAAGGATTTTTCCAACTTTTTTTAATTTCCTATTCTCTTGTAAAATCCTTTTCCTGTGTTTTTGGGCTGCTGCAGGATTTGAGGAGAAAGACAAGTACAACTCATGAAAAGTCGTCAGCTATGAACACTCTCTGTCATGGCTAAAATGTCCTCGCGCTCTGTGGGGAAGATACAGTCGTGTGGCAACTAACCATTCCAGAAATATTCTACTGAAGTATTCCACTGCTAAGAATTGAAAGACACTCTCATCGTGACGTCCAACTGTTCTGGAGACATGAATGTTGCAAGTCCAGGACACACAGAAGCTTAATTTCCGACGCTCCAGAGAGAGCGAGAGAGAAAAGGCCCCTAAGCCAAGCCCTCCTGGCTGCTGGCTCGCCATTGGCTGAGAGCGCCGAGAGCGAGGAGGGCCTTAAAGTCGACGCCGCCGAAGGCTTCTCCGCCACTGCAGCGCGCGGCGTCCTCCAAGTCAAAGTACGTGTACGGTGCAGAGCGACCCAAGGCAGGGACTGCCAGCGCAGGCACCGTCGTCAAATTGCTCTCCTCGGGCGACCTCTTGTGCCCCCACGTGAAGGAGAAGTAGAGGAAGAAATCGGATCCAGTGGCTCTCGTCATGTCCTCGTATGGAAAGAAGGACTCCGCCGCCGCTGTCTCCGCCGCTGCTGCCGTCGCCGGGGCCGGCGCCGCCGGCGCCGCCGCTGCCGCCGGAAGTGACGGCGGCGACTTTCTCCGAACCGTCAGTGCGGGTTCATCCCCCCGTTGCCTCCGCCACTCTCGCTCGGCGGAAGGAGAGAGATCGAGAAAGGCTGTAGGAAGAGAGGGGAAGGAAGTTTGGCAGTCTCCGGTGGAAGTTCACCTCCTCCGGTTGTTGGAGATCCTCCGGAAGGAGGAAGTGAGGGGGGAAGAGGAGTTCGTCGTCGCTGTCGTCGTCGCCGCTGCTGCAATGACCTCTCCACGACTGCAGAAGGAACCGGACCCTCTCGCCGGTCACTCGCTTCAGAAGGGCAACATCGCAGCCGAGGCCACGGTGAGAGAGCAGGAGAGAGAGAGTGATATTCTAGACTGCGTGTCCGTACCTGCTTGCACGTGGACGCGCTTTTTTATGCGCCACACTGTACTCTTTGTACTATTGGACGTGCGTGTGTACTTCAGAACAACGACAATGGAGCTACAGGCAATGGAGACGGACACTCTTCGGCCATCACCGGCTTTGTTGGAGAGGCTCTGCCAGGCAACGCAGCGGCCGTTAGGGCTTTTCCCAACGCAGGTGAGTGCGGCAGTCATGAGGACCCCTCCGGGCACGACTATTTAGGTCCCACTGCATTGTCATGCTACACTTGAGTGCAGTGATGTTTCAGTGGAACGTCTATGAGAATCAGCTTTAGCGCTTTTCTTCCTACAAGGGGTTGTTATCGTACAAAGATCAATGTTATGGAGATGCCTTGATTCTTATAGAGATGATTTCAGTCTTATAGTCCTGATTTCATTCTTATAGAGATGATTTCAGTCTTATAGTCCTGATTTGATTCTTATAGAGTCGATTTGATTCACCTAAAGATGGTTCAACTCTTATGCAGTTGATTTGCTTCTCTTTGACTCTTTTACAGTTTAACTCTTATACAGTTGATTTGCTTCTCTTTAGCTCTTATACAGTTTAACTCTTATACAGTTTAACTCTTATACAGTTGATTTGCTTCTTACAAAGATGGTTTTTGTTACAACTTGATTCATGGAGACGATTAACGTAGACATGATCTGCTGTGTGGCCATCTAATTTGTGTCTAGTATAACTGAGGTACTGCGAAAACGTGGCAATCTGGATGCAGCTCTGTAGGCGCAGTCAAGATCCACAATCAACGCCAAAACCGGCCACGTTGGCCGAAAATGACGTCTCAGTCGAACATCTGTATTGAATGTTTCAGCAAATATCGTACAATTTCACTTGATCGGAGGTGCCCACAGAGCGGGTCAGACCAAAGCTAAAGGAAACACAGCTTATAAGACAGGCACGCCTTATTAGCGAAGCCTATTCAACGACCCATGACCTCCTACAAATCAACTGGCTGCTGTAATGAAGCGCTCTCGTGACTTCCGACGTCTCTTTTTTACCCTCCTCTAACTTCTCTCCGCCATAACTCAATTTCAGCCGACGCAGCCGCCGTCGCGGCCGCAGCCTCCAACGTCCTCTCGGACTTTCGACCTTCTTATTCATCTTCTTCCTCTTCTTTCCAACAACCCTACGTCCTGGGCGGCGAGGAACCCTTTTGGCCTGCCACAGAAGGTGCGTTTGTTGTCCCCTTCACCCCTCCCCCCCCCCCCTTTGGAGCCGTATGAAAAGCAGTTTTGAATGAGAATGCGCGTGATTCTGACGTCGTCATCAGACGAGGAATTGAAAGTCCTTTGCATAACTCGTGCCTTTTTCCTGTCGATGTTTGGTCCAGACAGGTCAGAGGAGACGCTTTTCCAGGCACTTCTGCTGCATGAGGCAACAGAAGCGTCACAAGTGTATGGACAAGAGTACCGAGAGTATATGTGATTCACCTTAAAACCTCGTTCAAGCTATATAATTTTGTTATACTTCTCTATAGTAATCCATGAGTTACTCTAAGGTATAGCTACTCTATGCAGCAGAGTAGAGTACTATCACTCAAAACAGTAATAATGCTGTTGTAACAGAGAGAGCCACAAGTAATGGTACACAGACGCTCTTGTTCGATTTGTAGGTGAATCACATATTTCTCCACTCTCTTGCCATGAGCGTTTTCGGAATGTTTTTTCAGACACCTTTGTGGAGAAAAGATCCTGGCAAAAGTGCGTTTGAACATGCAGAGGTGGGCGAAATTGACGGAGAATAAGTTTAGAACACGTATGACGGCATGAAGATTTATTTTTGGGGACGGGTTATAAACATTGTATGTAAGCAGCATATATGATAACATTGAATTCGATGCAGTCGCTCTTGGTCTTGATGACGGATACCAAGTGGCGGATGATGGCAGAGAAATGAACACAACTTAAAGTTCTTCTGCCCACCTCTGTTCAGTCTTGAATCGAAAGTGTAGGATGTAACGAATTTAAAAACAAAGAATCAAGTCCAACCCCTTCATACATGCCTCTATTCGATCTGTTTCTGTCCGTCACAGACGGGGTTGCCGAAGTGTTGCCCTTATATGCAGACAAAAACATCTATCAGAGAGATTGGAGAAATGTCAAAAACCCCAAGATTAGATTTGGGTGATCTATTCTGTTATACCCCGAACAGTTCAAAAAGTACAGTTGTTTCAAAAAGTATTCTCCAAGCATTTCTGCTGCTGGGATTCCACCGATCTTTTGCGCATTTCAAGGCAAGGGTCTGTGGCACAGTGCTCTCCGCTTATAAAGTCACCCGATGCAAAGTCTCCCCACACATTAGGTCAAAGATTCAACGTTCCGCTTCAAACGCAATATGACATGCTGCCTTAGCGGAATTACTTCGCTGAGGATCATAAAACAACCTTGAAAAGGTCAAGTGTGGCTTCCTTTATCCGTCTTTTGATCTGTTCTGACCTGCTCCTTGTACAAGGTCTTGTCAGGTCAGGGCTGCCTGGTCCCGACACTGACCTCATAAGCGGAGAGCAGTGTACAAACCAAAGTAGATTAAGTCACGATCACACACTTAATGGCTGTCACAATAAAGGTCAGAAATTTGGTTTTTGTGCTGTCCCAATATTAGAATCAACTGACATCTCAGAGGGGTGCTGCTGTCACCTGAAAATCAATCTAAAATCTAGTTACGTCCCACCGACATGGCGATATGGAAGAGCTCGCCAGGAGCATTGCAGACAAGGTATCAGGTCTTCCGTCAAATTTGTCGTCACACATGCTGAAAGTCATTGGAATGTACACAGCAAAAAAGAATGGAGAAAGCTTGACACCTTCTTAACAGTGCATTTGGGAAGGCTGGCCCTGAACCAACACATCTGGTTCACTGAGATAAGTTCTTCGAACAATACTTGAAGAAGTTGTCATTACTGTATTAGGTCACATCAAGCTCGAGCCACAGAGCTCATCGCCGTCGGCCCCGTCTGCAGAGACTTCGTTCCTGCAACACCAACAGAGCCAGCAACCCCACCACCATCTGCTCAACCACCACCAGCATGAGTTCAACGCACACATGCGCTGGGGTGCGCAGTCGTCCGACTACGGTTCCCAGCAGCACCACCACCACCACCGAGCCGTCGCCGCCGCCGCGCACCCCTACATCTTCCACGAGTTCTTCGCGCCTCCTCCTCCTCCTCCTCCTCCTCCTCCGCCGCCGCCGCCGCCGCCGCCGCCGCCGCCCCCACATCCTCCGCCTCCTCCCCCACCGCCAGGGACGTACGGCCACCTCCACCACCACCAGCTGCATGCGCAGGAGCAGCAGCAGAACCAGTACTACCACCCGATGCAGCAGGCGGTGGCCTCCGGCCCCGGCAGCAAGCAGGACCGCATCGACGAGGACGAGGACGAGTCCGAAGGAGCCGCCGCTGCAGGAGGAGCCGCAGCAGGCGAAGAAGGAGAAGATTCTCAGCAACAAAGCGTCATGATCAGGTCAGCATTGTGACGAAATAGAGAGCAAAAAGTGTCACTACCAAACAATGTCATGCTCTATTGTGTCCGAGAGGAATCTAATTTGCTGATTGGTTTCTCTCTCTCTCTGCTACACACACAAGGTCTGGCGCAGCAGGTTTCTCCTTCTCGTCTGAGCACAATGGAATCAAAAGAGGGGCGGAAGCGACGAAGAAGTCGGCAGAGTCTGAGGACGACGAGGACGCTGAGAGCAGAGATTCCAACGGTGAGCCAGAGGGTCCTTTTTTGCTTTTCCTCCCTTCCTTCCCACATGCTGAAGGTGCAGCACACGTGTAGTACACGGGTGGGGAGAGACTAATGGGGTTCTAAAAGGATCCGCAATGAAATATTCAGGGGGCCCCGGGTTGATGAGCGCGTTGTTCTTCGGGTCCCGGGGGAGGCTAAAGAGGCGGAAGAAGAGTCAAGTAGTTCGAACAGTTGTGTTGGCTGCTGTTATTAGAATGTCAGGACTGGGGATATGGATGCAAAATCTGAGTATGTTGGAGATCTTCAGCAACCAAAAATGTGCAATGGAAGCCGGTTATGGCGAAGTACAGTGGAGTCCGCTTTCATGACACCGGATATGAAGACATAGACAGATTTGACAGTACATGTCATGGACACCTAACAAAGTCTGAGTATTGGTTGGTGGCTTTCAAACTTTAGTTTCAAACCGTATGCATTGGCGTGATTGCAGGCGAGAGAGCAGCTGCGTTAGTCCATATGATGTCTTTAGGCATAAAAGACGTTTTATGTAGTCTACATGCGCCTGTAAGTGGACATAAATGGTGTAGTCTGCATCCGGTTGTCCGGTGGAACATAACGTGCGATCCACATGCATGTGAGTGGGTATAGCAGATATATTTTATGATATGTCGTGTTTTTCTAAATTGATGTGCTCTCAATCTCATCTTCGTAGAACAGAAAAATCTTCAAGTTCCACCTAATAGAGTACCTCAACTTTCTACATGGTAATCTACATCCGTATGAAGCATTAGTATTCACTTTGCAAGTCGAACTTTATATTTCCTCACGCACAGGACCACTGATGCTTAGCAAACTTCTAGTCATGTTAGGGTCCTGAGGTTTTACTTTTTGAGCACTATGACTTTATCATTTTGATATCATTTTGATAAAGTCACCAGATCAGGTGAGCAATAGCAAAATCTGTCGTCGTTGAAGCTTAGGTTGAACAGATCGGCTGTATGATTGACTGAAGTGTGCGCTTCTATGATAGGATTAGTCTACTCCGGCATTATAGGTATTTAGTACATTAAATGCAGTACAAACTGTATGCAAGTGTAGCACTCACACACAAGTAGAAGCAGTTGCTGGTCTGCCCTGGGGGTTCGGGCTCAATGCTTATTCGAATTCGTCCCCAACACAGGTTAACAGATTTCATCACAGAAATTGTCGTCCCTATTTGATCGAAAGTGCCCAGAGCAGAGATTAAATTTTTTAATATTTCCCCCCACCTTGTAGCGAGTATCTGCTTTCTGATCAAACAGCGATTGAGAGCGCAAACATGACGTTGGAGTTGCTGCTCTCTCTCTACAAGTTGCTGCTCCTCCTCATCCCCTCGCCCCCCTAGGGTGGATCGTCGTCGTCACACTTATGTAGCACGCGCTGGCAGCAACAGACGTGACACAATGATACAAAAGGCGAATATGAACAAAAAAGGAGCTCAATGAGAAGAGTAGCTTCTATTCAATGAAAAGCTCGGCTCGAGACTGTGACGAATCAGCCACTGTGACATCGTTTACGGTCAATCTGGCCAAAATCAGGTCCTGCGCGGGCGTCGGCTCTCCCAAATGTCAATGGATGACGAGGGACGACGACGCATAATAAGTGATGCCGTTTTATGATGATGCGAATTTGTCTCGCCTGGTTTGTGCAGCCGACAGCTGTGGACGACGATGGTGAGCTCGGTGTCCGCGGCCGAGTCGGGGGCCACCGTCACTCGGTGGAAAATGTGACCGCTCGAAATATCGTGATCAAAACCCTCCTACACGAAAAACGAATCCAAGAAGTGAATCTTTAGGTGTGTCAAACTTTTGTTAATCGCAGGTCATGTTGTGGATCTCAGAACAAGAAGCAGAATTGAAATATCTTTAGCATCTGAAAAGTTATGACTGTTTTTGTCGTTGTGACTGTTGTTCTTTGCTCTACTTTCTGTCTGCTCCGGCGCTGGACAGAGAGTAGCATAGAGTAGTTGAGACTGACAGACTGACGCACAAACAAACATACACACCCTTACACGTAAATACGGCCTTAGTACTTTGTATAATATATAAATATAGAACATATCAATGGCAGCAATCATCAGTTCGTAGCGGTTTCTGCGACGTTTTCGATGACTCCAACCTCTGTCCGAAACCATCCATTTATGGGTGTTTTTTTTCGTATGGGAGGGTTCTTAAAAATATCAGTCTTCTAACTCCTCCACCCTTTTAACAAAAGTGACTCCCACCGGCGAATCGCTCGTCACTCGCGGGTCGCAGCGCGGTTCCTTGTGGAAGCAGCAACAGCAACCGCAGCAGCAGCAACAACAACAACATCGGACGCAGCAGCACAGAGGAAAGCTGACTGGCGGCAGCGGCGGAAATCCTTGTTACCACCGCCGCGGCTCGCTGCAACTGTGGCAGTTCTTGCTGGCCTTGCTCAACGACCCCACCAACCAGTCGGCCATCGTGTGGACGGGCAGGGGCATGGAGTTCAAGCTGATTGAACCGGAGGAGGTAGGTCGGCTTATTATAGCACTGGCAATCGCCACTTCATGAATTTCGCTAGTGTAAAAGCTGTCTCACTGCCTGCTGTCATATTGACTTACTACAGAGCAACTCGAATACGGATATCCTGATCACGACTCTAACGGCTCTGGCGGATTTGTAGGAAGGAAGTTTGACTCGAGTTGACTTGACTGGACTAGAAGACAACTGTAAAGTTTCTTGGGACTTTATTGCACCGCAATGCGGCCATACAACTTGAAAAAGCCGACATTAAGTTATTGAAAGGAACTGAAACCAGAGTTTTAACTAAACAGCTCTTAGCTGCAAAGCCACATGTGACTTTGACTCGGATCAGAAACACGCATTTCCGAATCTGCAAAAATAGCATCCGAATTGCCCAAATCCCTGACTCGAGTCATTTCTGATCCGAGTCAAGGCTTAGTCAAATACATCACTACTTTTGAAGCATGAGAGGTGCTTCTGCTGCTGCCGGAGAAAACATGAGACATAATCGAATTTTAAATCTGGAAAGAATAAGAAAAAGTCGCAGCAAAGAAGTGAAAGCATTTGTGAAAAAGCTCATCTCCTTATCAAAACCTCCCTCCTCCACCTGATGAATACGAAATTTTTGCTTCATTGAGGATCTTGTTAGGATTTCCTTCTCCAGACTTTTCTACTCCACTTCTAATTCTTGCCTTCTTCGTCTATGCAGGTGGCGAGACGTTGGGGGATCCAGAAGAACAGGCCGGCCATGAACTACGACAAGCTGAGCAGGTCGCTGCGCTACTACTACGAGAAGGGCATCATGCAGAAGGTGGCAGGTAAGGGAGTTAGTTATGGGTGGCTGTCAAAGCGTCTTACTGACAGGAAACAACGGTCTATGCAGGCGAGAGGTACGTGTACAAGTTCGTGTGCGACCCAGAGGCGCTCTTCCAGATGGCCTTGGCCGAGAACCACCGCAACGCCCTGAAGGCTGAGGCCGCCGCGGCCGCGGCGGCATCAGCAGTCCTTAAGTCCGGATCTGGCGAACAAGGAACAACGGCAGGGGTGAAGACGCCCAGGCATCAATACAGCGACATGCTCAACCAAGTGTATTCTTCGCATCTGACGGCGCAACTCCAGCAGCAAGACGACAAGGAGCAACAGCAAACAAACTACCAGCAGCAGCAACAACAACAGCAACAACAGCAACATTACTTTGAAGGCGGCGGTCTCCAGTCGAAGGAGGCCGCGGAGTTGTCCTCCGCGTTCTCAGACAAGGAACCATTTCACGACTACTCTCCAACGGCGAGCAGCACTTCTCAATATTTGTACGCGCACAACGGCAGCAATGGTCACGGGCAGAGGCCTGCGGGGGCCGCCGCTTCTTCCTACGTGTCTGCGGCCGCAGTCAACAGCCAATATTTGAGCTATTATCGCCACCAACTCACAGCACATTGCCATCCACCTCCCATCGCCCACCCGCCTCTCAGTGCCACCAGCACCACTACCACCACCCCGCAGCCGGAGGCCACGTCCAACGACGACGAGGTGAAACCGGATACCGTCGTCAAATCAGAAATTAATCCGCCGAGTGGCTACTGCAATAACAACAACCATGAGCAAGCAAAGGTCCCCTCGTCGTCATCGTCGTCCCCTCGTCCTCCCCCCCCTCCTCCGGCAGGTTTTCTGGAGTCATCGTCGGCAGCAGAGTCGCATTACCAGCAAAAAGGGCACGACAAAGCTAGTCAGGAAGATGTAGACGATGACGACGACGAAGAAGAAGAAGAAGATGATGAAGAAGAAGAAGGAGAAAAGCAGCCTCAACTGCAGCCCCCGTCTTCGTTCGACACGGCCGCCGCCGCCGCCGCGGTCGCGGGATATCTGATCCCCAGGATCCCGTTCAGGATGTAATGGCTGCCAGGCTATTTTATGTCCCATTCTCATCCCGGTTAGATAAAATTTCTCTTCACGTTATCATTACCTGCTACATACGGAGACAGTGGATGCCGGTTACAGTCATTGCGGACGCAGTCAGGATCTCTTCCCAATGTCCGCGCCAAAGTTGCCATGACGTGAAGCCATCAGTCTCATTTCACCAAAAGTCAGTATCATATTCCTGCTAGGAGTGTAAGGTCTTCCTCCCCCGAAAACAAAAGACTTTCTTTTGGTTGTCTAACCTACCTCAACAAAGTAGAATTTGCTGTGGCGCCTCTTCTTTTATCACGTGATCCCCTTTTTTCAGCCTTTTGGCTGGAAGGAGCAGTTTAAGTCCAAGGTTGCCAAGTGTAAGTGATACGTGGCATTTTCCCAAATTCTCTGGCATATTGGTTTGGCACCCACATGTAGTGTTTGGCATAGTGTGATGTCAGGGCCTTGTTAAGTGGTTGGCACGTTTGAAGGCAGCGTATTTAGCAAAGCTGTGAATCTGGCATATGAGACCATCCTGGCAACGTTATTTGATTCGCCGACTCATTAGAGACACTAGTACATCATTGAGTGGTTAAACCAAACCTTCATTTCCTGAATAATCCCTGAAAAGAAAAGAAATTGAGATCCTTTGTTTCTTCCAGGGGAGCTCAAAGGTCAGTATTCAACCCTTGGAGCGGACATTTCGAGTGTAGGAATGAATGTTCCATCGGAGGAGGCCGGACAGTAGTGATGACAGCAACCGGTTTCCGCTGTAACACCTTATGATACAGTATCCACTTGAAAAAGTTTTACAATATGTGCGTAGTGTCGTCCATTAGGATCCATTGATTCTCCCCTTGATTTTCTATTTGACTCACATGATTCTCATTTATTAGAAGCAAGCATGACAACTTAGAAAAACACGATAAAACAGATCGAAAGCTCCAAATCATCCAGTGCGGGCGCATGCGTGAGACATAATAACATGTTTTTGAGTCAAAACTTTTCCTCTGCGCACTTCTCTGGGGTCCTCAATTGCCGGTATTCACTCCGCCGGCATCCCCAAAGTCAGCTCTCCTCTTCCTGTCCTTGTGGCTGTGGCAGGAGTCATCCCACTTGTCGTTGTCGAAGCCGGAGCATCTCGCGTACGTCAGCAGGAGTGACGACTGTCCCAGAATTGTCCTTCCCAATCTTGCCAGGTTATTTTGTGCTAAAAATTGAGAGGAGGGAAATTTTTAACGCAGCTACCTAAGGAACGGCAGCGTCACATCAGTGAAGGACTTCACAGCAACCATGGCCACGAGCGTCCTCTTGTCTACCGCAGGTACGTTTCAACACCAGGGCACATTTGACCCTCCGGCCAATCGGTGCACTGCGACCTCCGGTTGTACCATTACAGCTTCAGTATGAGGGAGCAGCTCTTGGCGGCTCAAACTGGCTGCACGGAGAGACATGACATGGCTGCAACATCAAGATATTCGCTGGAAGTCTGGTCCGCGTAAAACCAGTCCCCTCTTCTGAAGCTACGACGGACGTTGGAGTTGAGTCAGGACTGTGTGTTCAATAGTTGAAGTTCAAAATCAAATCCTCAAGTTCCAGGGGAAAAATTGAGATTATTCTGAGTAGAAAAGTGCTACCTACACAAGATCTTTCGGTCAACAACAATGAACACATACGACAATTTCAACGTGGAGTCCTCACCAAAACCCCTGGAGTGTTTCAATGTCGGACCAATGCTGTGCCACAGCCAGGGCCACAATCAATTCCTATACCATTTCCGGGAAGACTGCTACTGAAGCACTTGGCAGCATTTGGCGAGATGGCCTTCTCTCATTCAAGAGTGTTTGCACTCTTTTTGGAGCTCAAAGAAGGCCGCAAAAGCATCAAGGATGAATGTGGAAAAAGTGCCAGGCCTTCTGTGCGTGCAGAGGACAACATCAAGTTCGTGGAGGCACTCATCAATGAGGACAGGCACAGGACCATCCAGGACTTAGCCTCGGAGTCCAGACTGTCGACTGCAAGTGTCCATCTCATTCTCCACCAAGATCTTGGCCTGTCCAAGAAAGCTGCAAGGAGGTTGCCCCGCTTTCTCTCAGACAAGCACAAAGTGAAACAAGTCAAGATTGTGTGAGGGACTTCATCAGAAGGCTTTTCAACGAGGTCAAGGCCTTCACAGACTCCATCATCATAATGGATGAGACATGGGTCCTCTACTCGACCCCAGAGCAGAAGAGACAGTCTGCCCAGCGGCCTCTGATGGGTGAGAATCCACCCAGAAAGGCTAAAGGTTGTTCACAGCAAGAAAAAGATGATGCTCATTTCCTTCTTTGACTGCAAGGGCATGATTTAACAGACCTACACGCCTAACTGAAAAGGCCATTAACTCCAAGTACTATGTAGAGGTCTTGTCAAGGTGTCCGGTCCATCTCTGAGCAAGAAGGCCTAAAAAAGTGGAGTAAGGATGGAGTTTCAACAAGATAACAACAAGATGTCCCCATGTCAGCAAGGAGATGATGGTTTCTGGAAGCTCCTCACTTCGAAAAACATTGAGCTGTTCAACCACACCCCTAACAGTCCAGATCTCACCCCAGTAGACTTTTGGCTGTTCCCTCAGTTAAAATCCCAGTTGGCTGGGATGAAGGCTGACACGGAAAATGAGGTGAAGACAGCCGTACAGGGGTTTGGGGCTGACATCATGAAGGAGAGGGTTTACAGCCCCATGGCCAAGTGGCACAAGAGGATGGCCAAGTGGCACAAGAGGATGGCCAAGTGGCACAAGAGGATGGCCAAGTATGTAGATGTCCACAGCAACTAGGTAGAAAAATAAATTCTATGAAGTTTTCTGTATCACTGCACATAAAAAAGTTAAGGATGCAGTCCTGTTTCAACTCTCACGCCCCTCATACATACGGATGTTGAAAGTCAGCGATGGTACGATGCCAACGGGGCGGACACGTGCACAAATTCAGTTTAATCTATGTCTCAGGATTTCAAAGATCTGAAGAAGTCTCCAACAGCAAGGTTAACACTCTGCACTGCATGTATTACACAACTGTGGGCAGGAAAATGCTTTATTGTTACTTTGGGTACAACGGTCACAAATGACACATCGACTGGAACTGGGACCAATTCTAGTCCTTTCATCCTATGCAAGGTATAGCCTGTGGTAGTCGCTGGCTCCGAAGGCGGCGTTGCACTTGGGACACTTTCTTTGCCTGGTTTCGTAGCGGGTTCTCAGGCAATCATAGCAGAAGCAGTGGAAACACTTTGTCAGCACCGCATCCTTTCGCTTGACCTTGCACGATGGACACGTGAGGGTTTCCTTGTACTCCTTGATTTCCTCCTTGAGAATCTCGTCCATGTCGGAGGCCATTTCAATCTTCCGCAGTCGCTCCAACTTGCGCCGGACCAAGCCGAGTTCCTCGTGCAGCCTCTTGGTCTTGAACGCTTCCGCTTCAAGTGACGACGTCTTCTCGGCAACAGTCTGCTGAACCTCCTTTATCTGGGCGTGATACTTTTCCAGATGGAGTTTCAGGTCCGCTGCCGACTGGGCGGACTCGATGGCCTTGCGCTTGTGCATCTCCATGGCCTGCTGCCTCATGGCAAGCTCTTTATCCACCGTCTGGAGATTCGTCTGGAGCAGGCGCTCCTTCTCCTCGAGCTTGCGGACCACCTGCGAAGAAAACGATCATTAGGACCACAAGTTAGGTTCTCCGGTATTACAGTGCAACATGCTTATAACAATCACCGCATATGACGGTCACATGAATATGATGGTCATGAAGTCATGTCGCAATGTTTTTGCCCCTGTTTCGCTGCAGAGCGGTCACACGGACAAAACGACCAAAATGTTTGGTCCCAACATGATCGGTATAAGCGTGTTCCACTTGATTTACTTACTGTACCTTGCTGTGCTCATAAAGAAGTCCTTAAATCAAAAGTTGGCTGTCCGTGAAACCCCAGCGCTTGGTAAGAAAGCAGGTGCTATGTACAGTCACTCATACAGTACTTCCCTACAGTGTAGAGGGATATCATTGAGTGATCCACGAACTAGACCAGTCCGACGCCCAACAATCTGTCAAGTTTGGTCCAAGAGCCATCGAGAATTTAGGCAACAAACTGTTCCCTATGCACTCTCCTCGGCAATAAGACTTAACATCAAGTACTTATGGTCTGACGAGTACCTGGTTCTGCGCCTCAACCTGAGTGGTCAGGGTGTTGACCTGCTGGATGAGCATGTCACGCTCCTCTCGCGCCAGCCGCTGGATCTGGTTCGACTTAATCCTCTCGGACATAAGCTTGAAGTTGGCGTCGTCCTTTTCCCTCAGCTGCTGAATGAGTCTCGAGTTCTGCTCCTGCATGTCTTCAAATGCTTGACCCGTGACCTCCATCTCGGACAGCAGTGCCTCCTCCTCTTGCTTGTGGCTGCCCACCTGCATGGGAAGGGTGTAAAAGCCTCATGAGTCCTTCTTCGACGAAATAACCTGTTGGTAGCCGTACCTGCTTCTGCAACTGCGCGCACTGTTCCTCCAAGTGCTTGATCCGCTTAGACGCGTCCTCGTCTAATGTCTTCTTCTTCTCCTCCTTCTTGGCGTCGTGCAGCTTCTTCAATTGTGCTCTCGCCTCGTCTAATTCCATCCGCAACTTTTTCTCCGCCACCTGGACACGGACAGTCAGAGCATGTGGATTTTAACTCTGTCACGAACAACACAACGTTCTTACCATGATTTGTGCCTTTTCTCGTTGCTCTTTTGTACAGGTCTTGTACATGTCGAGCAGCAGCTTTATCTCTTTCAAGTCGTTCTGGGCCTTTTTCAGCTGCGCCTTGAGGTCCTTGGTAGCTTCTTGCTCCCGTACGCGGGTCTTGTTTAGATCGTCAATAGTGTCCTTCAGCTCTCGGATGACCGCAGCCTCCGACAACTTCTCCTCCTTGACAAAATCTGCTGTTGCCGCAGACGAAACTGAAGACTCAACCAAGGATGCCTCATTTGCAGCAGCGACAGCAACCGACGAAGAGGTGTCTTCACCCACCTTGCTGTCATCTGTTGTCGTCGGCTCTGTCTTGATCTAAGGTGCAGTAAGTTGGACTATATCGATCTCGTGTTACGATTTGTCATTCTTATTTCTAACCTTTTCGTTTGTGTCCTCCATTTCCTCTTTGATCTCCTCCTTTATGCCCGACTCCTGCTTGATATCTTGAACTGTTGCCCCACCTGTCTGGGACCCTGGTACACCCGCGGCATCTTTAGCAGCGCTGTTGCTGTTGCCACTACTTTGCTGCTGTTGTTGCTGCTGCTGTAATGCCCGCAACTCAGCCTTTTTCATCTCCTCCAGATCGGCCCTGAGCTTCAGAATCTCCAGCTGCGTCTCCTTTCCCTTGCGCTTGTAGCGCGACACCTCGCCCTTCAGCTGGAGATTGTGTGCCTGCAGGGAGGTTATTAGGTTCCTCATCTCCTTGTTGATTGGCCCGGTTTGCTCGTTCGCTGCTAGGTTCTGTTCGAATTCGATTCGCAGCATCTCGTACTCCTTGCGCACTTGGGCTAGCATGTCTTCGAGCTGTATCACTTCTGTGCGCAGTTTCTTCTGCGCAAGAAGCTCCTCGGACTCCATTTGCTCGATTTGCCGCATGTGAGCGTTCTTGGCCACCTTGAGGGGAAAAGACGGTTCTGGCTTTGTGCTGTCCAATAACGTGTGATCATGTTACCTGCACTTGATTCCTCGCCTCCTCGAGCTGCGTTTTGAGCTGCATAGCCTCATTGTAGAGCACGGAAAACTGTGACTGCAGGCACTTGTGCTCCGTGGTCTCAACTACGACATGCTCGGGGAGTGTGGAGAGCTCCATCTTGAGCTTCTCCACTTCTTTCAATGAGTCCTTGTAGAGTCCATTCATGCGCTCCAGTTCAATCAAGCGGTTACCAGCGAGCTCGCGCTGCTCCTCCAGGTCATGGTTCAGCTGTTCCACAGTCTTGCGCTCAGCATTCGAGAGCACCACCTTCTTGTCGAGATTGCCACCGTCGCGATCCACGTACATGTGAAGCTTCTCCTGTTGATTGGAAGAAGAAGACGAATCATACTCCTGAAACCCTTAGTATTGCGGTCTTCTTCACTGCCTTACGTACCTGAGTCTCTGCAAGCGACATTTCCAGCTTGCCATTTCTCATTCTGCTCTTTGTCAACTCGTACTCCAAGTCGTCGACTTTGTTCTGCAGCTCTTCCTTACGAGTCTCCTCGGCTGCCAGCCTCTCCTCCAGCTGAGCATATTTGAGCTGCAAGTAGTGCGTCTTTTCGTGCAGGGATGTGTTCAAGCGGTGCAAGTTCGTGTTCTCCGCCTGCAGCCGTTTGTTCAGCTCCTTCACCTCGTAACCGATGTCGACTGGGTGGGACGGGGGCGACGCAATGCCATTTTCCGCTAAGCTTGTATTGCCTTCCTGGCCAGAGGGCTTCGCACTAGTAGCGTTTTTGTTTGTTGCGGCAGCCGCATCCGCGCTATGAGGTGCGGCGTTACTGTGACTGCCGCCCTCGGGACTTGCGGCCGAGGACACGTCCTTGGACTCCTTGGTCTCACTGTCGGTGTCCTCGTCATCACCAGATTTGTCCTTCTCTACATCGTCGTTGCCGAATTCTCTGATGGAGGCTGAGAGGCGCTCGTTGCGTTGGTTCAAGTGATCAAAGACCTAAGAAGGGATCCACTGTGGTATAAAACAGTATACTCTTAAAGGTTAAGCAACAAAAATGCTTCACCTGAATAATCTTAGCGACGGCCCTCTGCGAGACATGCACCCTGCTGGCCAATTTCTCGTCCAGCTCTTCCTTATGCCAAGTGGCCAGCTGGGCCAAGAACGAGGTGGTGGCTTCGTGCTCGTTTTGCTTCTCGCCTTCATCACCGGTCTCTGCGTCGAAGCGCTCCAGGAGGATGCGAATGTCCTCGTTCAGCTGGTTCCAGTAACGGTTGATGACGTTGATGACCGCGTCGTCCTGCGTCTGGCGCTTCTCCAGCTGGTCAATGCGCTGGCGCAAGTCCTCCTCAACCTGCACCCGCTGGGTCAAGCGCAGTCCCAGCTTCTTGTTCTGGAACTGCAGCGTCTTCAGCTCCAGCTCCTCCAGGTTCGGGATGGGCCCCAGCTGCAGCGGCTCGAAGACAATGCGCTTGGGCGGCGGCGGCGCCGAGGAGTCGCCGCCGGACGAGGATGATGCCGGTCGCTTCGACATCATTTCAGAGTCTCGCCGCTGGTCTCGTCGAGATCCTTCTTCGCTCCTGCCTTGCCTTTCCCATCTTCGGGAACAGACTCAACAGGGCAGTGCAGTGCGGATCAGAGCAGCGAGGGTGCAGATCAGTGCAGCGCAGTGCAGCGCACTCAAATTTTCGCACCCGGCGATTTCCCAGATTCCACAAGCCCCAAACTTTTCTCGTGCGAGCTGGCCTGGGGTGGGGCCGAAATGGCCGAGAACGCCAGCAAAGATGGCGACTGAATATAGCGGACAAAGACCTGAGTCGCCCCGTCAGACAGCGACCTCTAGCGGCAAGACTTCGTAACTCAGCTCGGCGGTAACAGTGACTTTCTTCATTCTGGACCTGATGACGTAAGTGCAACTGCAGCCCAGCTTCCGACGGCTCTTCATTGAGAAGGACGGCAACACCTGGAAGAGAATAATCTAATCCGTTAAATTCGCTATAGTGCACTGCGCATTTCGTTAGATCAGTTACATTAGTTCAGCTTTTTTGTAAAGGAGATCAACACACACTTCATGCCTCCTGCAGCAACTGCATGGATGATATTTCTTCTTTCTCTTTCTCCTACTGCAGGTACTGTTACTGGGTCAGCTTTCAATTTGTCAGAGTGCACGTCAACTCAATGTAGACTCAATGGCAACTTCGTGACGTGATCATTTTGATGGTGAAGAGCTCAAGGGCATGCTCAGAATGGGGGAGTCATTGGTCGACAGCTGTCTTCTATTGTAGTTGCGCATGTTTAGTGGGGTTGCACAGAGCCACTTTGTTATAAGAAGCGATGCCAAAAGTATGCTTGACGTATTAATATGCATTAGGCTAGACCCATTTTTTTATTCTCTTGCTGCGTGTTATATGTGGTGGAAGTCTCCATTTGAAGACAGTCTAGTCAAATGGAATGAAGGAGAAACCAGCCTTTTGGTCCCCTCTCTGCCTTCAAAGTTTTATATTCACAGAACATAAGGATGTTAGGTGAACATTACAAATTTAAAGTGGATCAAGACGGTCCACTTTAGTTAGTCTCCAAATGCTAAACTGCAACACTGTAGTCAAATAAAGAAAAAAAGTGTGTTTAGCTTTGCCCCACGGCCTGCTAAATCTGAACATCTTGTTATGAGCCAAGTTTATGTAGTAAACTTCACTGCAAGAGAGGGGGATCATTTTTTTTTAGAACAATTTGGCATGAAAAGCAAATTAAGACGCATTCAGCCAAACTATGAAACTTTTAATTACTGGTTAAAGCCTAATACATACAGGATGATGCAGGACATACAGGACAATAAATGCATACAGGATGATGCGCTTAAGACAAGTGTTTGAATATCACGCTTAATTTTACATTCGAATTAGGTGAATCTGAACTTTTCCCCAATAAAATACGACATCTACTCAGTCCTAGGGTAAGTCCCTGATGGGGAGACAAAGAGAGGCCGTCCTCACCCTCCACGCCTGAGGAAAAAAGCTCTTGAAGTCTCATGGGAACTGAGATGCGGCATCAGCACTGTCTACAGGATGATCAAAAGGGGGATGTCCAAGGCACTGAAGAGGAAGAGGAACATGATGATGATGACTCTGGAACTCATTCAGGCCGTACAAGATGATGTGGACGCTGCCATGGACTTGAGGACTGCCAGAGGCCTCTCCAGGAGGTTTGACATCCCACAGAGGACCATGAACCAGTTTATCAAGGACAACGTGGGGGTAAATGTGTACCGTAGGATGGGAAGACAGGGCCTGAAGCCAATTGATCAGACAAAGAGGAAGAAGCCCTGCAAAACCTTCCTCAGCAAGCACAAAAAGAAGCTCAAGGACGGTATCATTCTCTTCCAGGACGAGATCCCCTTCTCCATCAGTGAGATCCTCTCCAACAAGAACAAGTTGTATGTGTCTGGGGCAAGCAGTGGAGGTGCAGATCATACCATCCACTATGAAAAGAAGGGAAGTACGCAAAATTACAGGTTCTCGCTGTTGTTGTGTTGGATGGGAAGTGCCCTCTCATCTTCCTCCAGGAGGGGGAGAGGTTGACAGCGGCCACGTACATCAAGTACCTGAGGGAGAGGGTCTTCCCCTCGGCCAGGGAGACGTATGGGAACAACAGGTGGTGGCAACAGGATAGTGTGAGTTGCCATGCAACAGCCGCCACACAGCAGTTCCTGAAGAAGCAGATGCTGTTTTTCTTTGGGAAGGACATGCGGCCTCCTCACTTGTGTGACTTGACTCCAGTGGATTGTGCTGTCTTTCGGCACATATTGACCATGCTCTCCGGCATCAGGTACATATGAAGCAGCAGCTGAAGTTGGTCATCGTCTCTGCTTGAGTCAACTTGGACGAGACCTTCAACAAGAACAGCTGTGAGAAGTTCAGGTCACAGATGGAGCGGATCATTGAGGCTGACAGCGACTACATCAAGTGAGGATGTGGCCCTTGTATCCCTCTATCAGCTATAAGATTACTGGTCATGCCATTTACAGGATGTCCCAGAAATATAGGTTTCAAATTTCCTAATGCTTATGTTTGTCTTAAGTGCGTCATCCGGTAATCAAGCCCTGACTGCATAAATTGCTTAACTTTCTTGATGCTGTATTTTGCTAGGTGTCAGGGACAAATTCTGAGTTTTTGCAAGTATCAACAATTTTTAACTGTATAACTTTTCTTTTTCATCTTCACTTAGCAAAACTTTTGAGCAAATTGCTAGATGTCGACACGACATTATTTATTCTGTGTCAGCACCAGAGTTGGCAATCAGTCTCCACCCAGTGCCTGAATGCCTTACAGGTGGCCAGCAAGTAGCCCCCAGACAAGTTGCTCCAGGCAAGGCTCATGATGGCCTTCAGCTCTTCAGTATTGCTTTGACAGACCCTACAGGTCCTGCTGCTCAATGTCACCCAACACCCCAACTTACAGCCATTTTCAGTGAGTCCCCCGTTTTCTTCTTGATCTCCACCAACTCAAGGGTCAGCTTTTGCTTTTTGAAGGTCACGGAGCCTCTTGGCAGAGGTTGCCCAGCCAATGCTTCTTCTCAAGAAGATAGTGCTCCAGGTCTCACCAATGACGGCGCCAACTTTCATCCGGGCTACAGAGAAAAGTCTGTGACTCTTGCTCTCTTGGTCAGTGTTTGACGTACGAGGTCTCAAATGAGACCCAAGGTCCTGAGCTCTTATCCAACGGCGCCACTCTCATCCTCTTGTCTTTAACGATTAAGGAAGCATCCAAATTTAGTCTGAATTTGCGTCTCACAGTGTGCATACGCAAGTTGACATATTTGGTCTAAATGTCCTTCAGAAGCGGCATTTGCAATGTCTTCTTTGGCCACAGCTCCCATGCATTTTGCCAGTAGCAGATCGCATAAAGGCTCGTTCCTACTGGTGATGTCAGCAAGTCACGCAAAACCATTCCACTCGAGTTGAGTTCAATGGCCTAGGGCTGAAATTAAATTTTGGGCTAAACTTTGAGTTGACTTCTTTGAGCCAAAAATGTCTGACTCAACCACAGATCTGATGAATCTGAGTCAGACTCACTAGCATCACTAGTCCTCATTCCTATGGGTGAGTAGAGCTTAGAAATTTGAAGAGTTAAGTGAAAACTGCTGTAAACATATCTCTGTCAATGGAGTATGAGTTGCTCTCGACAAGTGCTCCCTCAGCAAGGTTTGTAGGGGGGCCTTGCGGAGGACCGAGGAGGATGTGGTCAAGACCAATGCAATCTCCATCTACTAATAAACTTGGACAGACCAGAGATTGTATCATATTACATTTTTCGTAGAAACAAGTCTAATTTCACCCTGAACCTGCGTGTCAGTCTCGTTTTTTAAATCCACAAGTAATTTTTAATAGTAACTCTTATTAGAGTTACAACTCGGATCATTGGATATGGTAAAATGATGAAAGATATTTAAACGTTCACATTTTCCACAATATCCATCGAAAAACGTGTGAGACATTGCTGAAATACCGTATGTTCGTTACCGTAGCGTCAAGTTGTCTCACTGCTTCTCTGCCCATCTCTTCATATACATTATCATGCTTTCTTTGCCCGTCTTCCCCATGCCGGTCCTGGGGTTGGCATCGATGCACTTGTTCAAGTTTCCCAAGAACTGCTCAGCCGTCTTCTTGTCCCTGCCTCCAGACGCCTTCTTCCTGGAGACTCTCTCCTCTCTTTCACTCTTCGTCATGCGGAAGAAGCTAGCCCAGTCCACGGCCACTTCACCAGCCTCCACTGCCCCAACGGCCTCCAAGATCCTCACCTTGATGTCGTCAGACAGTTGCGCAGCCATGAGGTAGAATGATCAAAATGGCAACGTTCAAAAACTGGCCCCCACGGCTGCAACGTCCTGTCTGACAGCTCGGACAAGAAGAACAAAGGCTCTTGGGTCAATCCTAACGTCGACAACGGTCGTGACCAGCAAAGAAGTGGCCAAATGCAACCAAATCGAAGGTGACAGTCAGCAAAGCGGATTTGTACAGAATTTAGCAAATCCCTGATCAGGATTGAGGATGGTGGCAGCGTCCACAATCTCTCTGGGATCCAAGGTGATGGCGTCGGAGCTCGCAGCCTGTATTCTCAATGACTGAGTGGAGATTCACAAATGTCTGCCCTATTTATACCCCACGACCTCTCGCTGTACTCCTCAGCGGTCGCGACCGACACCGGCAGCGTTGTCAGATTCTGAGAGTTCAAAGAAACCAAAGTAAGGGAGGAAAAGAACCAAAAAGTGAGAGGAACCAAAATCAAATCTTTCCGTTAGACTAAGCAAGATCACAAGCCAACATTGGTACAAACTAGACTTTAGAAGGAACCAATTTGTTTCCAGAAGGGACCAGTTGGCAACACTGGCAAAATCGCATTCGATGAGGAATTTTTTTCTCGAGTGGGCTGGAGCCCCATGAAGAACACGAGTTCATCCTGGTCGCCAAGTCCAATCTACAGTAATGTATTTCAAGCTGAATCTTTCAACTCGGACTGAGTCGTGTTTAGCTCAAATGTCACGGGCTGAGATCAAGCTATATTGCGGTAGCTTAAAAACTTAAGGCGGGCTAGGTCAAGCTACCCAGAAGTTACGAATCATTCACTACTAACGAGTGGTTGGAATCTTTACAGTTTACATTTTCCCAATCCGTATGAAAACATTTGACAACAACTGTCTTTCCCCGTCTAACACAGGGTAGGAAGGTCCGAGAAGACTTGAGGCCTATCTATACAGTGGGGGCCAGAAGTGAGCGTACAGCGGGAGAGAAGACGAAAAAGTTGATTTTTAGGGCGTTTCTAGTACTAAAATGTGATCGGTTTTTTGTTAAGTGTGTGAGTGTCTGTCTGTCTGTCTGTCTGTCTGTCAGGCTATGGGGACTACATAGGCGGGGACCACATAGGAGGGGAGTACATAGGCGGGAACTACAGAGGCGGTGACTACATATGAGGCACAAACTGGACAGGCAGTGACTTTATAGTTGGGGGCTTCATTGCAACTACCAGCGAAGCTGGTCGGATCCGCTAGTAGCATACAAATCAATATACTTTAATGGGACAATGAAAAAAGACTATTAGACCAAGAACATATTCAGCAACTCTGCAATTCTGCAATTGTTTATTCACTGTACTGCTTTAGAATTGTCTTCATTTTCCCCACTGCAACTACAGCACCAGTTCTGTTGCAGGAGTCATCCATGAGCTGCTGCTGAACTTCAAACCCTTCCCATCCTATGGTCGCTTAAATATCTTTAGTCCAGTCCAGTCTTAACAATGCAGGTTTTCTTTGGTATAAAAGCTAAATTTAAGCCAATGAAAACCGGATAACAGGACTGGGAATAGGGTTGAGAATAGTAACTAATCTTAATATAACAGAAATTCTTGCCATGGAGTTTGCTATAGGTTGGGTCGAAAATTTGGCTTCCCCATGGAAATAGAAGTGCTCAAGCCACGTCCAACAGCCTTAGAAGTTTTAGAGCATAAGCTCAACATCAAGCTCAGTCAGTGCGTCCTTGACAAATGAAAAGTGATGCCGAGTGATGGTGACTCACATGAGGAGTTAATTTTTCTAGGTGATAGGGAAACTTTGCATTCAAGGTAAACTGCTATTTTCTTGATTCGACTTTGACTCTCAGTTGCATATTGCTACATCTTTTTGTGACTCAAGAAGTATCTATTCCGAACCCAAAAATGGTCTGGTAGTACAGTGCAGGCCAGTTGCGGGGGCAACCTGCTTCAAAATATCCATGAAGTCAATAGTCATCATTCCATAAGTCATTAAAATTGCCACACCTGAAGTCATATCAATCAGTTTTACTTTCACCTGCAGTCATTCACACACCTGTTACACGAACCAATTTGACTCATTGATGCAGTAGAGACACTGGTCATTACTGATCATGCTGACTGGTTGAAGTTTTCATATTGATTGAAACGATTTCCCTTGAACTTGTCAGGGATCACAGTTATGCCGAAGGCCTCAATTCTTGTTTGGCTTCCTTATTCAGAAAACAACTTCCTTATCTAAATTGTTGAAGAGATGTGATTTGTGTCATGAACGATCCGTTAAAAGAAAGATGATTTATGAATATGCTGTGCAGCTCTGTAGAGAGAGAGGGCATTTCTGTCATAGAAATGTTCCAGGAACCATCCAAAGTGGCCGGACAGAAGTGATGACTGCAGCAGGTGTTCACTACACTGCCCTTCTTGATGCTGTACTGAATAGCGTGGATGTCCCCTCTGGTGTCAAGAAGACCTGACATGCATGTCTTTGGGGATTCTGGGCACTCGTGATTGAGGAACGGCTGTAATATTCGTTGTTGACAAAGTTCTCAGCCACCAAGAGTCTTCTAAAGGCACGTGATTGGTTCATTGGAGGTAGAGAAAAATTAACTTGAAGCTTCTGCGAAACTTGCCCTCACACTCTGTTCCGACATTCCAAGGGCTGGCCCGGTGCTGGAAATTTCCGGATCCCGTTATGCAATCCCGAGTCATACTGAATCTTTAAAATATCAGCTCAAGTATTAACTTCTCTGAAATATCCATTGGGCATTCAAGATATCGCATCGGTATCGAATATCGCCATTCCGAAAAACCGGACACTCTTGCTACACGTGCGTGGCGACGGCGAACAGCATCCTGTCCAAGGTTGGTCCCCTCCCCGGGCCTTGACCACCTCCTGTTGGGCTCCGCAGTCACGCTCACTTCTGAGCCGCCATTTTCCAAGTTGCTCCAGAAGACTCCGTCGTGACTGACGGCGCTGATGTGAGACACGGCGATGCCGCCGCAAATCGCAGTAGCAAAAGTGCCTCGTTATTGCTGTCAACTTTGCTTGAAAAGAAGCTTTGGAGGAGAAAAGAGATTGAGAGTGAGAGAGAGACTGACTTTGCCTGCACATTAGGTAGGCTTGCGAAAATTTCCCATCTTTATTCATGAAACATCATTGTCATATCGGTGGGGGAGGAATTTCCCACTACTCTTCTCAGACTCTTTCTCCTCCAGAGTAGTCTCATGATGAGCTTTCAGTACCCCGAGAAACTTTTTTTTCTTTTTTTCAAGCAGAGCACCGGAAAATTGGAAGCGTCTGCCTCGTCGGATCTAAACAATCAGGCAAAGATTGCACTCCTACTAGGAGCATTTCACTACTGTAAACGTCGGGAGAGAGAGAGCTCGTTTTTTTGCACTGCTCTGTAAATATGCAGCAGCCAAGCAAAGGGTCTTAAAGGGGCTCTATATAAATGTTGCTTCAAGGACACAGAGTTTTTTTTGACAGATGCTCTGCTGCAAATCTAACCTTGCTTGGACAACACTCCTGGCCAATGCACTTTTAACATTTGCTCCTCTACAGTGTTATCCTCATTTTTTACCCCCCCCCCTTCAGACAGTTGAGAAAGACTAACAACCTCTGACTTTTTCAACTGATGTGCAGCACTTTCAGCGTTGAAAGGGATGAAGATGCTTTTTTTTTTTTTAAAAAAAAATAAGCTCTGTTTATATGTGCACTTCTTTGTGCATTGTATGATCCATATGATGGCCTTTGCCTTATGCAAGCAAATTTCTGGAGAAAGTAAATGAGGTCACTAAGGAAAGTCAAATGTCTTGTACGGCGACCGGAACTTTTATTTACTACTTTTCTTTCCATCATGCCGACTTTAGTAAATAGGATTTCAAAATGAGGCCGGGGTACCAAAACAACCGAGGCCGAGGAAGCGTAGAATGTCCAGCCTCACGGCAGGAGGATGTTTTTGGTCGGAGTAGCTGGAAAGTTATTCGCACAGTGGCGAAAGATACATCAAGTCTTCACCTCTGCTGAACGACGCAGGCCAAAATTTTGAAATGGCCTAAAATGGGCACACCCAAGTGTGCGTGAGGAGCAGAAGTACTCGAAATTGAAGTTCTCGCTCAAGTCGTTGCTGCATTCACTTTTTAGTGTTTAAGAAAGTTAGCAACATTAACCAAAATCACCCCCAAATCACTTGGGTCCATAATGCCGCAATCCGCAGTTTACAGCTGACTCCCGAAATTTGTTTGCCATTCTGCACAGTCAGACCTTGTGATATTAGTGCAGAAAAAGAAGAGAAAGCCGATACTACCCATGCCATTTACTGCTGAGCTACTCTGGAGGTGACATCGCCGCACAAGAAACATATTTGCTTAATCCCCGGTTCTTGGTAGCGGGGAAGTAGGACTTTGACGTAAACACGTCCATCATCAACGACCTCAACTGCAGGCGCCTGGGTCATTTGGACGCCGTCAGTGCTCACGGATCGCAAAGCTTGCCTGTAGTACAAATATTGTGACAGTAAAGAAGAAGAAGAAAACACGAGACCGTCTGAAATTGCGTGTGTCTCATGACATTTACAAATTTGTCCAGGCTAAAGTGATGCGTCCAGGCAGTTGCTCGCTCAGCTAAAGAAATTTGCAGCTACGGTGCTAAAGTGAGAAAACTCGCACGGCTACTCATGTTCGGGTGATGTGGCAACCCTGAACTTTTGTTACTTTCATAAAATTTTCAGTCAGCAGCTATGATACGAAATCGTTTTCGACTCAGAAATCCTGGAAATGTGGCAACTGTGACCTTTTATTTCTGTAATGAAAACTTTCTGTCATCAGTTATGTTGTGAAATCTTTTTCAACTCAGGAATCCTGCAAATGCAGCAGGCCAGATTTTTTTTGTTATGGAACAAAATTATTCTGCATGTGCAGTTATGACACAAGCTACACTTTTTCCTACAACTCACAGCTTGACGTCGTTTGAATCATTTACCTGAGGTCAAGGCAAAATGTTGCGTGACCCTGCAGGTGTCGTTACGCTGTCTTCACCCACAGTCACGTAGAGGGTGCCTTTCAGAGTCTCTGTCCACCCGGTGGATGACGGTGGGTGCCTCTGCCTGTGGTGGGTCGGCAACGTCCTGGTCCCCCTCCCCTCTCCCACCCTGTGCGTGCACAACACACGTACAGTTATGCATGCAACCATACATTCATATATGCATGCGCAGACACCATCACGAAGACGTCTGCTTGCAACAGGAGCTCCAATACTTCTGCGACATCCTGTAAAGTTTCATCCAGGATTAGTGCACTCAGCGCAGGATTTCTATTTGTTCGCTCAGCTTCAACACATGGGAGGCCTGAAGAAAACCACCCTGTGTAAACCTTATTTCTTCAAAAGACAAAAGCAAAGCCGACCTTTTGAAGAAGGAAAGCAAACAAGACATCAAAGCCTGCCTGCCTGCCCGCCTGCGGCCCGCCCGCCTCCTCCCTGCCTGCCGTGTACGACGAGTGAGGCAGCAACATGCAAGTGCAGGCGAAGGAAAGTTGAAGCATATTCTTCTTCCTCATGATGAAACTTTACCACTTCTTTCCTGCAGCAATTTCGCTCTTGTTGAATCCGCTACGTACGCGTGTACCCGCACAGGTACCTGCGAAGCCGAACAATCCGCCTGCTTTCGTATGCGCACCCACGGACCTCTGACTTATGGACTTGTCAAGGGCGAGAGCGGTCCGAAAGAGTTCTCAAAGAGTTTTCCCGCTGAACGGATTTGGCAACCATTTGCCAAGCTAAGCGGGGCGTGAAGTTTTTTTCCAAGATCAACATTGCTTGGCAGCTCTGGTTCCATCAACCAATGAGTCCGTACTTCAGAGATCCATGGCGCACCGTACATGCAAACGCACAGTGCTGCTGTCTCGATACAAGGTCAAAGTGAGGTCAAAGAGCCTCATTTCCCACCCACCCCTCCCCATAGTCTCTTAGGAAGATTCTCATGTTGTCATAAAAGGTCTGCAGCGAAATCAAAATTGCCAAGCAAAGTTTGAATTTTATCATCTCAAAGAGGGTTTCAAAAGCTCAGAAAGATACACTTCTTCAACCCTAAACTTTACTGTTATGAAAAAGACGTTGAAAATTGGCTTCAAATGGTGCCCTCAAGCAATCGTCGACTCTGGATAACTTCCATGGGATCCAGAACTTTCCTTAGATGCATCACTGGCCTTGAAATGATAGCGATTTGTCCTAAACGCCGAGAAAGTGCGGCGGAAAAGCATCATTCACTTCTACTGGCGGCCATGAATACTTCAACGCCTGCCCAGGGGACAGCGTGCGCAGCGTGTGCATGTACCGGGTGCGCCTCGAATTTCAATCAGATCGTATTTACCGCCACCACACAATACACATGGAATTCTAAAACACGAACGGTAAACAGAAAAGTGCCAACAGAACTGGAGCAAAGCATCTTCGTCAACTTGTTCCACGACATCATGGTCCGGCAGTTTCAACACTCTATAGTTTGCACCAAGGTGAGTCCTGAGCAGAGACTCGAAGAGCAATTCAGGGCAACTTCTTCGTCGGCTTCGAGAGCTCGGCCATATGAGCACAATAATCCACCACAGCTGATCAGCCAAGTGTACTGGCAGACCCAAGACAAGACACACCAGAGTGCGTGGAGCATTGCCAGGATATTTGCCTGCCAAGAGACGACAACTCGCAGTCATCCTCAAGGATCTCAAGGCAAGAGAGCTACGCCAGGACAAGGGGCCACCATATCTCTGCTACGTAGAGCAAGACTATCATGTTTGGATCGAGCCAGAGGACTGTGAAATTGGCTCAACTATGATGGAGTTGGCAAGGCCATCCTTTTTCTGATGGAAAATATTTCACTCTGACGCCATATTTGAACCGGAGAAATGATTGTGTAATGTGGTGTCAAGATGATCTAGACAATGTGTCAGAATCTCTTCGATTTGTCAAGCGAGTATGGCTACTATGTTCCTTAGAACCATTGGAAGTGATGACTAAGTAGCCCGTCCAATTTTTATGGAAAAGGGAATCAAGACTGATTGAGAGGCGTATAGAGAAATTTTGGCACAGAAAGTGAGGCCATGGATTGATGCCAACTACCCCGCTGGATCCAGGACTTTCCAGGAGGATGGTGCGTGCAAACACAGGTCGGAAGACGCCGAAGTTCTTTAGTGCAAAGATGTCTGTGCACCTTCAGAGTCCAGATTTTAACTCTTTTGATTTGATTATCTGCAGTCAGGTCGTTGGCATCTCCAGGGCTGGTCGTGGGCATCGCACCAACTCCAATGCCGGTCTGGACCCTGTGTTCATTGGGAAGGCCTGTCGCAGCTTTTCAAAGGTTTAGAGCCGGAGGGTAGATTAATTGAATGCATGAATAAAATAGTGTTTGTTGCAATCACTTCAAGTTACAATTTTGTTGTAATAACCTTTCTGCAGTAGTTTTGTTTAAGGATAGATGACTACTGCTACGCTAGATACCCAGTAGGCGCTGATTTTTACATGGCTAAAGCACAAAACAAACGACAGCTGATGTCGGAATAGGAGAAAGAAGAGAAGAGAATGTGGGGTTGAGGGTCACGAAGTGAAAATCTTGGAGAGGTATTAATTTCTCGTGA